>Ga0123397_144653_pt1 | contig 16429 bp, 17 predicted proteins | sample T10HLNH4metaT_FD_89925 | JGI IMG/M metagenome (GOLD analysis project Ga0123397, IMG submission 89925) | Methane-oxidizing artificial microbial communities from Washington, USA to study methane cycling - T10-HLNH4 metaT (Metagenome... ... | reverse complement strand
TTCCATCATCGCGGTGATTTCGTGCTCGGTCAGGAAGCTGGTTTCGATATCGACCTGGGTGAATTCCGGCTGGCGGTCGGCGCGCAGATCCTCGTCGCGGAAGCACTTGGTGATCTGGTAGTAGCGGTCGTAGCCGGCCACCATCAGCAGCTGCTTGAACAGCTGCGGCGACTGCGGCAGCGCGAAGAACTGGCCGTCGTGCACGCGGCTCGGCACCAGATAGTCGCGCGCGCCTTCCGGTGTGCTCTTGGTGAGCATTGGCGTTTCGATGTCGATGAAGCCCTTGCCGTCGAGGAAGCGGCGGAAAGCCATCGCCGTCTTGTAGCGCAGCATCATGTTCTTCTGCATCGCCGGGCGACGCAGGTCGATCACGCGGTGGGTCAGGCGCACGGTTTCCGACAGGTTGTCGTCGTCCAGCGGGAAGGGCGGCGTGACCGAGGCGTTCAGCACCTCGACCTCGTGCGCCAGCACCTCGATTTCGCCCGACACCAGATTGGCGTTGGTCGTGCCTTCCGGGCGGCGGCGCACGCGACCGGTCACCTTCAGGCAGAACTCGTTGCGCACTGACTCGGCCACCTTGAAGGTTTCCGCGCGGTCCGGGTCGCACACCACCTGCACCAGACCTTCGCGGTCGCGCAGGTCGATGAAGATGACGCCGCCGTGGTCGCGGCGACGGTGGGCCCAGCCGAACAGGGTGACGGTCTGGTCGAGATAGCCCGCGTCGAGCAGGCCGCAGTATTGCGTGCGCATGGTGTGTTTCCGGGAAAATGCGGGGTCGGAAAACCCCGGTTCAGTTGTCGAGTGCGGGCACTGCAGCCGCATGCGGTTTTGTTTTTCTGGGGGGCGGCACGACGCCCATGGACACGATGTACTTGAGCGCCTCGTCCACCGTCATGTCCAGTTCGATCACCTCGCTGCGCGGCAGCATCAGGAAGAAGCCGGACGTCGGGTTGGGCGTGGTCGGTACATAGACGCTGACGTGATCCGGCAGATGATCGGCCACGTCGCCGCCCGGCTGGCCGGTCAGGAAGGCGATGGTCCAGCTGCCCTGACGCGGGTACTGGACGAGCAGCGCCTTGCGGAAGGCTTCGCCGGAGCTGGAAAACAGCGTGTCCGACACCTGCTTCACGCCGTTGTAGATGGACTTCACCACCGGAATCCGTGACAGCAGGCCTTCCCAGTAGCGCAGCAGGCGCTGGCCGATGATGTTGTGGCCGACGATGCCGCTGACCAGGATGATGAGCACGGTCAGGATGACGCCCAGACCGGGTACGTCAAAGCCGAACAGCTGCGCCGGGCGCCATTGCCAGGGGACCAGCAGCATGGTCTGGTCCAGCGTACCCAGTATCCAGGCCAGCACCCAGATCGTGATGGCCAGCGGAATCCAGATCAGCAGACCGGTGATGAAGTAACGCTTCATCAATGGCAGGCGCAGGAGCCGCCGCAGGGCGTGCTTGCGGCAGACGTGCCGCTGTCGGACGAGGACGATGACGCGGCCGCGGTGTCAGCCTTCGGTGTGGTCGTACCCGCCGAGCCGCCGGAGCCGCCCTTGAAGTCGGTCACGTACCAGCCGCTGCCCTTGAGCTGGAAGCCGGCCGCCGACAGCTGTTTGGAGAAGGTCGATGCGCCGCAGGCCGGGCAATCGGTCAGCGGGGCGTCGCTGATTTTCTGCATCACGTCCTTTTGAAGACCGCAGGACGAGCAGCGGTAACCGTAGATCGGCATGTCGAGCTCCAGAAAACACGAAATTATAGACTAAGCGATTGTTGCACATGCACATTTCGCGCCAGCTCGCGCACGGACGCTGGCGCGCGTGTCGGCTGCATGGCAGGCATTGAAAATGAGGGGGCGGACACGGTATTCAAGCCCCGGCAGTTCCGGGAAACGACGGTCCGAATCAGAACAGACCCAGATAGACCCGGTTCAGCGCCTCACCGAAGAACAGCGCAATCACGCCGGCCGCGGCCAGGTAGGGCCCGAAGGGGATAGGCACGTCGCGACCGTGCGAACGCAGCGCGATCAGCGCAATGCCGACCACCGCGCCCACCACTGACGACAGCAGGATGACCGCTGGCAGCATCTGCCAGCCGAGAAAGGCGCCGATCGCGGCCAGCAGCTTGAAGTCGCCATAACCCATGCCTTCCTTGCCGGTGGCCAGCTTGAACGCCCAGTACACCGTCCACAGCACCAGGTAGCCGGCCATCGCGCCGGTCACCGCCGAACTGAGATCGGTGAATCCTCCGTTGAGGTTCAGCAGCAGCCCGGCCCACAGCAGCGGCAGCGTGATGCTGTCCGGCAGCAGCTGGGTGTCCAGGTCGATGAAGGTGAGTGCCACCATGGCCCAGACAAAAACCAGGGCGCCCGCCATCTGCAGCGAAGGCCCGAAGACCCAGGCGCAGCCGGCGGACAGCAGGCCGGTCAGCAGTTCGACCAGCGGATAGCGCGCGCTGATGCGGGTACCGCATCCGCTGCAGCGGCCCCGCAGCCAGAGCCAGGACAGCACCGGAACGTTCTCCAGCGCGGTGATGGCGTGACCGCACTGCGGGCAGCGTGAGCGCGGTCGTGCCAGCGTCAGCGCTTCACCCGCCGGTGCAGCTTCGCCGCGCAGGTCAGCGCACTGGGCCGCCCATTCGCGTTCCATCATGAGCGGCAGCCGGTGAATCACCACGTTCAGGAAGCTGCCGACCACCAGGCCGATCACGCCGGCGAGCGCCGGCAGCAGGCCGGCATCGGCCAGTGCTTGAAGAGTGTCCATGTGGGCCTAAGGTCAGACCGACTGAGCGACCTTGAAAATGGGCAGGTACATGGCGATGATGAGGCCACCGATCAGCGTGCCGAGCACCACCATGATGATGGGCTCGAGCAGGCTGGACATCGCTTCGACTGCATCATCGACTTCCTGTTCGAAGAAATCGGCCACCTTGGACAGCATCGAATCCAGCTGGCCGGATTCTTCGCCGATTGACGCCATCTGGATCACCATGACCGGAAAAACGTTGGTGTTCTGCATGGCCACAGTCAGGCTGCTGCCGGTGCTGACTTCCGACTGGATCTGCTTGGTGGCGGTCTTGTATATGTAATTGCCGGCCGCACCGCCCACTGAATCCAGTGCTTCCACCAGCGGCACGCCGGCCGCGAACATGGTTGAAAGCGTTCGGGCCCAGCGCGCGATGGTGGCCTTGCGCAAGATTTCGCCGACCACCGGGATCTTCAGCATCATGCGATCAAATGCGATCTGCAACGGAATCGAACGTTTCAATGTGTAGGCGAAAGCCACCCCGCCACTGATTGCGACCAAGGCAATCAGCCAGAAATATTCGACGAACGCATCCGAAAGCGCGATCACGAAAAGCGTGGGCGCGGGCAGATCGGCACCGAAGCTCGCAAACACTTTCTTGAACTCCGGTATGACGAAAATCATGATCACGGCGGTGATCACGATGGCTACAACGATCACTGCGGTCGGATAAAACAGCGCCGATTTGATCTTGCCCTTGATCGCCAGGATCTTTTCGCGATAGGTGGCCAGACGGTCGAGCAGGCCATCCAGGATACCGGCCTGTTCGCCGGCGGCGACCAGGTTGCAGAACAGCTGGTCGAAGTGCTGAGGGTACTTGCGGAAAGCCTGGTTCAGACTGGAACCGGATTCCACCTCCAGCCGGATGTCGCCGAGCAGCTTGGATACCGCACGATTGCCCGCACCCTTGCCGACGATGTCGAAGGCCTGCAGCAGCGGGACGCCCGCCTTCATCATGGTGGCCAGCTGGCGGGTGAATAGCGTGATGTCCTTTTCGGTCACCTTGCCGCCGCGGCCGAAGCTGCGCTTCTTGACCTTGGTGACCATGATGCCCTGACGCCGCAGCGTGGCCTGCACCATGGCTTCGCCGCCAGCGCGCATTTCTCCGCGCACCAGCTTGCCCGTTTTGTCCTTGCCTTCCCAGTTGAAGACGGTTTCCTTGGAACCGCTGTCCTTGCGTGCGGGGCGGGTTGCGGTGGCCAAATCAAGCTCCTTGCCGGATAAGTCCGCTGCGTGGGCGGACGCGACGCGCGGCGTCGTTCATATTATTCGTTGGTGCAGGCGAGCACTTCGGCCAGCGAAGTGACGCCCTGGCGGACTTTCAGCAGACCGGACTGACGCAGATCCTTCACGCCTTCGCGCCGGGCCTGATTGGCGATGTCGATCGAATTGCCGTTGGTCATGATGATATGCGCAATCTCGTCCGAGATCGGCATCACCTGATAGATGCCGACCCGGCCCTTGTAGCCGCTGCCCTTGCAGCGCTCGCAGCCGACCGGCCCGTAGGGTTGCCAGCTGCCATCCACGTCGGCTTCGGTGAAGCCGGCCTCCAGCAGCGCTTCGACCGGGATGTTCATCGGCTGCTTGCAGGAGCATAGCCGGCGCGCCAGACGCTGCGCGGTGATCAATATGACGCTGGACGCGATATTGAAAGCCGCGATACCCATGTTCCGCATCCGGTCCAGCGTGGTCGGCGCGTCGTTGGTGTGCAGCGTGGACAGCACCAGGTGACCGGTCTGCGCGGCCTTGATCGAAATTTCGGCGGTTTCCAGGTCGCGGATTTCGCCCACCATGATGATGTCCGGATCCTGCCGCAGGAAGGACTTCAGAGATGCGGCGAAAGTCAGGCCGGCCTTGTCGTTCACGTTGACCTGATTGATGCCTGGCAGATTGATTTCCGCCGGATCTTCCGCGGTGGAAATATTGACGCCCGGCTTGTTCAGCAGATTCAGGCAGGTGTAGAGCGACACCGTCTTGCCGGAACCGGTGGGACCGGTCACCAGAATCATGCCGTAGGGGCGCTCGATCGCGTTCATCAGCGCCGCCCGCTGTTCCGGCTCGTAGCCGAGCGCATCGATGCCCAGCATGGCCGAACTGGGATCCAGAATACGCATCACGATCTTTTCGCCGTGCAGCGTGGGCAGCGTGCTGACCCGGAAATCGATGGCCTTGGTCTTGGACAGCACGAACTTCATCCGGCCGTCCTGCGGCACCCGCTTTTCCGAAATGTCGAGCCGCGAAATGACCTTGATCCGGGATGCGATCTTCTCGCGCAGCACCAGCGGCGGCTGCGTGATTTCGCGCAGCACCCCGTCGGTACGGTAGCGGATGCGGTAATACTTCTCGTAGGGCTCGAAGTGGACGTCGGACGCGCCTTCGTTGATCGCGTCCAGCAGGATTTTCTGGATGAAGCGCACCACCGGCGCATCATCGATCTCGACCTGGGCGTCGTTGCTGGCCGGCGCTTCCTCTTCGGGTCCCATCTCGCCGTCGAAGTCGAATTCGGCGGAAGACAGCGATTCGAGGGTTTTCTCGACACTTTCCGACATCTTGTCGACCAGTGCCGACAGCTTGTCGGTTTCCACCACCACCGGGTCGACCTGAAGGCCGGTCTGGAAACGGATTTCGTCGATCGCCCGCAGGTTGGACGGGTCGGCGATGGCCACCGCCAGCCGGTTGCCGCGCTTCTTCAGCGCGACCACCTTGTGCGTGCGCATCAGCTTCTTGTCGATCGCGTCCGCCGGGAACTGGTCGGCTTCGAACTGGCTGATATCGAGCAGCGGATAGCCGAAGGTTTCAGAGGCGAAGGCTGCGGCATCGCGCGCGCTCATCTTGCCGCTGGCCACCAGCTGACCGATGAAGCCGTTGCCGGACTGCGCGCCCTCGCGCGAAAGCGTTTCCGCTTCGGTTTCGGTCAGCCGCCCGCTCTGCGCCAGTGCGCGGGCAAGACCCGACAGTGCAGTTTTGGCGGTGGCGGCCATGATGTGTGGAAAAACCGGGGTCAGTGTTGAAGTATCGTCTTCGATGATGACGATTCGGGCTTGATCTGTAAACGGTTTGTCCGGCCGTAACCTGAGCGGCCGCCGTGTTCGCTCACTGCCCGTCCTGGGGCCTGAACAGTCGTACGCTGCGCACCATGCGGTCTTCGGTGTGCAGGATTTCCATGGCGACCGTCCCGACGCGCAGTGACAGGCCCGATTCCGGGATGTCCTGCAGATGCTCGAGCACCAGTCCGTTCAGCGTTTTCGGCCCGTCCAGCGGCAGGTTGAGGCCCAGCCTGCCATTCAGTTCCCGCAGGCTGCGCCCGCCATCGACGATCACGCTGCCGTCCTCGTTCCAGCCCAGGCTCTGCGTGCTGCCGGGCTGGCCGGTGGTGAACTTGCCGACGATCTCTTCGATGATGTCTTCCAGCGTCACCAGCCCATCCACCTCGCCGTATTCATTGACCACCAGCGCCAGCCGCTGCCTGTTTTCCTGGAAGAACTGCAGCTGGCTGTAGAGCGGCGTTGCGGCCGGTACGAAATAGGGCTTGGTCAGCAGGCCGCGTATTTCGTCCTGGTCCAGTTCGCCGGCCGACAGCGCGCTCACCACCCGCCGCTGCGGCAGCACGCCCAGAACCCGGTCGAGGTCGCCCTCGAACACCGGCACCCGGCCGTGGTGGCTGGTGGCGATCTGGTGCTGTATCACGTCCAGCGGTTGTTCCAGATCGATGGCCTCGATCTGGCTGCGCGGCGTCATCACGTCCTCGACTGTCACATCCTCAAGTTCGAACAGATTGATCAGGATGCGCCGGTGGGCGGCCGGGATGAAGTGCCCGGATTCGGTCATCAGCGCCCGCAGTTCGTCCGCCGAAAGGGTCTGCCCCTCGTCTGCACCGCCCGGTTGCAGCCGCGTGATCTTCAGCAGCGCCGACACGAACAGGTTGACCGTCCACACCACCGGGTAGAACACCTTGAGCAGCGGCACCAGAATGAAGGCGACGATGGGCGCGATCGCGTTGGCGTAGCCGGCGCCCACCACCTTGGGCGTGATTTCCGAGAACACCAGGATCATGAAGGTGATGAGCAGCGTGCCCATACCCAGCGCCAGTTCGCCGTCGCCGAACAGGTCGATCGCGATCACGCCGGTCATCGTCGCCGCGGCGGCGTTGATCAGATTGTTGAACAGCAGGATGACGCCGAGCAGTTTGTCGGTCTGTGCCAGCAGGTCGAGCGCCCGCTGCGCGCCGCGCGATCCGGACTGTGCGGCCGCCTTCAGCCGGAAGCGGTTGGCGGCCATCATGGACGTTTCCGCCATCGAGAAGAAGCCGGACAGCACCAGCAGCACCCCCAGCACGATCAGCTGGGTGGAGAGCGATATTTCATCCATGAAAGTTCAGCCGCGCCCGAGCACGACTTCGAGTACGAACTGTGTGCCGATGTAGGCGAGCAGCAGCGTGAAGAATCCGCCCAGCGTCCAGCGCAGCGCCAGTCGCCCGCGCCAGCCCCGGAAGTGGCGGCCGGCCAGCAGGGTGCCGAACACCAGCCAGGCCAGCAGCGCGAACACGGTCTTGTGATTGAACGAAAGCGGCTTTCCGAACACCTGTTCCGAGAAGGCGATGCCGGTCACCAGCGTGGCGGTCAGCAGCACGAAGGCGATGGTGATCAGGCGGAACAGCAGGCCTTCCATCACCAGCAGCGGCGGCATGCTGTCCAGCAGCCGGATCAGTCGCCCGCGGTGCAGGTTGCGCTCGACCGCTGACATCAGCATGGCGTGCAGGGCGGCCAGCGTAAACAGGCTGTAGGCGGTCATCGCCATCACGAAATGAGCGCGGAACAGCAGGGTGTCCGCATTCCCGATGTCGTGCCGGCCGGGCCAGATGACCGGCACCGCGGCGCACAGCGCGGCCGCAGGCAGGGCCAGCATGTGCAGGCCGTCCAGTCGGGATGACAGGCTCTCCACCCAGTAGAACACCAGGGCCAGCCAGGTCATGACCGCCAGCGCGTCCCCGGCGCCGAAGCGCATGCGCCCCTCGGGGAAAATTTCCAGCGCCAGCACGGCGGCGTGGATCAGCAGCGTCGCAGCGAGTGCGCCGGTACGCAGCGTGGTCACGCCGGCGCGCCGGCCGTCCGCTGCCGGCCGCATGAACCAGAACGCCAGCGCCGCATAGAGGGCGGAAGGAAGCAGTTCGATTAGAATCATTGACCTCAGTTTAACCCAAGGCGCCTGCCGCTCTCCCATGCTGGACAACCTGACCCAACGGCTCGCCAAAGTCGTCAAGACCTTGCGCGGGCAGGCCCGTCTGACCGACGAGAACATTTCGGACATGCTGCGCGAGGTGCGCATGGCCCTGCTCGAGGCGGACGTCGCGCTGCCCGTGGTGAAGGACCTTGTAGCGCGCATCCGCGAAAAGGCGGTCGGACAGGAGGTGGTGGGCTCACTGACCCCGGGTCAGGCCCTGGTCGGCGTGGTGCACGACGAACTGGCCGCACTGATGGGCGGTGCCACCGCCAGCCTCAATTTCGCCACCCAGCCGCCGGCCATCGTGCTGATGGCCGGTCTGCAGGGTGCCGGCAAGACCACGACCGTGGGCAAGCTGGCCAAGTGGCTGAAGGAGACGCAGAAGAAGAAGGTGCTGACGGTGTCCTGCGACGTCTACCGTCCGGCCGCCATCGAACAGCTGCGTACGGTCACCGGTCAGGCCGGCGCCGAATTCTTCCCGTCGACGCCAGACCAGAAGCCGGTCGATATCGCCCGCGCCGCCGTCGAGTTCGCGAAAACCCGCTATTTCGACGTGCTGCTGGTCGATACCGCAGGCCGTCTGGCGATCGACCAGGCGATGATGGATGAAATCCGCGCGCTGCATCAGGCGATCAACCCGATCGAAACGCTGTTCGTGGTCGACGCCATGCTGGGTCAGGATGCGGTCAATACCGCCAAGGCCTTCAAGGACGCGCTGCCGCTGACCGGCGTGGTGCTGACCAAGCTGGACGGTGACGCCCGCGGCGGCGCGGCGCTGTCGGTGCGCCACGTGACCGGTGCGCCGCTGAAGTTCGCCGGCGTCGGCGAAAAGCTGACCGGGCTGGAGGAATTCCATCCGCAGCGCATGGCATCGCGCATTCTCGGCATGGGCGACATCATGGGCCTGGTCGAGGAGGCCCGCCGCCAGGTCGATGAGGACCAGGCCAAGGAATTCGCGCAGAAGCTCAAGAGCGGCAAGGGTTTCGACCTGAATGACTTCAAGACCCAGATCGCGCAGATGCGCAAGATGGGCGGCCTGTCGGCGCTGATGGACAAGCTGCCGGCGCAGTTCGCCGGTGCCGCGCAGCAGATGCAGGGCGGCGCCGACGACAAGGCGATCCGTCGCATCGAAGGCATCATCAATTCCATGACGCCGGCCGAACGCAGCAAGCCCGAACTGATCAAGGCCAACCGCAAGCGCCGCATCGCGGCCGGCTCCGGCACCTCGGTGCAGGAAGTGAACCGCCTGCTGAACCAGTTCGAGCAGACGCAGAAAATGATGAAGCAGTTCTCCAAGGGTGGCATGCAGAAAATGATGCGCGGCATGAAGGGCATGCTGCCCGGCATGCGCTGATCTGCGGCGGAGCACGACGTGATGGCGCGCCCGCTGGTGTGCGTGCTGGATGACGACGTGGCCATGCGTCGTGCGCTGTGTCAGGCGCTGTCGGTGCTGGATGCCGACGTGCGCGGCTTTGCCGGGCTGGCCCCGCTGCTGCAGGAGCGCGAATCGCTGGAGCGCGCCGCCTGCATCGTGCTGAAAGCTTCGCTGCGCGGGCCGGACGGCCAGCCGGTGCAGGACAGTCTGAGCACCATCGCCCATCGGGCTTTCCGCATCTTCGTGTCCGGCCCCTGTGAAGTGGCCGACGCGGTGCGTGCGATGCGCGGTGGCGCGCTGGATTTCCTGGTGGCGCCGATCGAAGTGGGCGTGCTGCGGCTGAGGGTGGCGGAGGCGCTCACCCGTGCGGCCGACGCAGAGGCCCGACGACGCCGGCTGCAGCGGATCGGTGATGCGCTCGCCGCGCTGACGCCGCGCGAGCGCGCGGTGCTGGACCGGGTCGTGGCCGGCGCGTCGAACGCCGAAATTGCGGCCGGCCTCGGCATCAGCAGCAAGACCGTGGAACAGCACCGTGCGCGGGTGATGGACAAGATGCGCGCCGGCTCGCTGGCCGAACTGGTGGCCTGGGTGACCGAGTGGCGCCTGCTGTCGGGGGGCTGATCAGGGATTGCTGGCCGCAGTCATTTCCGGCCACGACCAGTGGCGTTCCCAGGCGCCGCGCACCATGTTCGGGTATGCCGCCTTGCCCAGACTGCCGTTGTAACGGCCCAGCGCGCGGAAGAGGTTGCCCTTCTCGATGTCCAGATAGTGGCGGAGGATGGTGCAGCCGAAGCGCAGATTGGTGCGCAGGTGAAAGAGGTTGCTGTCCTCGTTGCCGATCAGCTTGATCCAGAACGGCATCACCTGCATGTAGCCGCGCGCGCCGGCGCTGGACAGCGCGTACTTCCGGAAGCCGCTCTCGACCTGTATCAGGCCGAGCACCAACTGCGGGTCGAGGCCGGCGCGGGTGGCCTCGTAATGCACGGTCTTCAGGAATTCCATGCGCCCGGCCTCGTCCGGCATCCGTTTCGCCAGACGGTCCGACATCGTGCGCAGCCACATCTGCTTCTGTGGCGAGGAGAAGGCCGGCAGGTCGGGGGCGGCGCGGTCGCTGATGGCCAGATGCAGTGCTGCACGTACGCTGTCGGCCAATGGTTCGTACTGCTGCGACGCGTGCGCCCCGCCGGCCGCCAGGGCCAGCGAAAGCACGACGGTCGCAGTCAGACGCTTCATCTTCAGGCCGGCTCGCCCAGCAGTGCGCGCACCGCGTCCGGCGCCACCTTCTGCGCCGCCGCGTCACGCCGGTTCTGGTACTCGATCACGCCTTCCTTCAGGCCGCGCTCGCCCACCGTGATCCGGTGCGGCACGCCGATCAGTTCCCAGTCAGCGAACATGACGCCCGGGCGCTCGTCGCGGTCGTCGAGCATGACGTCGAAGCCGGCTGCGGTCAGCTCGGCGTACAGACGCGTGGCGGTTTCGCGCACCTGTTCCGACTTGCTCCAGCCCACCGGGCAGATGACCACTTCGAACGGGGCGATCGACTGCGGCCAGATGATCCCGCGCTCGTCATGGTTCTGCTCGATCGCGGCGCCGACCAGGCGGGTCACACCGATGCCGTAGCAGCCCATCACCATGGTGCGCGGCTTGCCGGTTTCGTCGAGATAGGTGCAGTTCATCGCTTCCGAATATTTGGTGCCGAGGAAGAACACATGGCCCACCTCGATGCCGCGCTGTATCGACAGCCGGCCCTTGCCGTCCGGTGAAGGGTCGCCTTCGACCACGTTGCGCAGATCCGCCACCGCCTCCGGTTCCTGCAGGTCGCGGCCCCAGTTCACCCCGGTCAGGTGGGCGTCGACCTCGTTGGCGCCGGTCACGAAATCGCTCATATTGGCCACCGTCAGGTCGGCGATCACGTGCACCGGCTTCTTCAGGCCGACCGGCCCCAGGTAGCCCGGCTTGCAGCCGAAGTGCTCGAAGATTTCCGCTTCGGTCGCGAAGCGGAAACCTTCCTTCAGGCCGGCCAGCTTCGATGCCTTCACTTCGTTCAGTTCGTGGTCACCACGCAGCATGAGCAGCCACAGCTCGGTCTTGCCTTCCTTATCGGTCGCCAGCACGATGGACTTGACCGTGCGGTCCAGCGGCAGGGCGAGCAGGGCGGCGACGTCCTCGCAGCGGACGGTACCCGGCGTGGGCGCCTTCGCGAGCGCCTGGGCCGGCGCGGCGCGTTCGGCGATCAGCGCACTGGCCTGAGCCAGTTCGATGTTGGCGGCGTAGTCGGAATCCGGGCACCAGGCGATCAGGTCCTCGCCGGTATCGGCGATCACCTGGAATTCGTGGCTGCGCGAACCGCCGATGGCACCGGTGTCGGCCGCGACCGCGCGGAATTCGAGGCCCAGCCGACGGAAGATGCGCATGTAGGCATCGAACATGATGTCGTAGCTGCGGCCTGCGGCTTCATCGTCACGGTCGAAGGAGTAGGCGTCCTTCATCGTGAATTCGCGCCCCCGCATCACGCCGAAGCGCGGCCGGCGCTCGTCGCGGAACTTGGTCTGGATGTGATAGAAATTCTTCGGCAGCTGGCGCCAGCTGTGGATCTCTGCGCGGGCGATGTCGGTCACCACCTCTTCCGAGGTCGGCTGGATGATGAAGTCGCGATCGTGCCTGTCCTTCACCCGCAGCATTTCCGGGCCCATCTTGTCCCAGCGGCCGGTTTCCTGCCACAGCTCGGCCGGCTGGATCAGCGGCATCAGCAGTTCGATGGCGCCGGCGCGGTTCATCTCGTCGCGAATGATGGCCTCGATCTTGCGGATCACCCGCAGCCCCAGCGGCATGTAGTTGTAGATGCCGCCGGCAAGCTTGCGGATCATGCCGGCGCGGGTCATGAGCTTGTGCGATACGACCTCGGCGTCGGAGGGCGCTTCCTTGAGCGTGGAAATGAAGAATTTGCTGGCGTGCATGAAAAGTCGGCGTCCGCTGCGGATCGGTCAATAAACCCATGATTCTAGCGGTTTCGCGCGCGTCGGCCCCGACTGGCTGCCTCGCTTCAATTCAGCCCCGAAATGTGGAAGAATCCGTGGAAAATTTCACCAAGCAGGTCCAACCATGCTCGACCGGGAAGGGTACCGCCCGAACGTCGGCATCATTCTGATCAATGCGCGCAACGAGGTCTTCTGGGGCAAGCGCATAGGCGAACACGCCTGGCAGTTTCCGCAGGGCGGCATCAACCACGGTGAATCGCCAGAGCAGGCGATGTACCGGGAGCTCTGGGAGGAACTGGGTTTGCGTCCGGAGCACGTGCGCATTGTCGGCCGCACCCGCGACTGGCTGCGTTACGACGTGCCGCGTAACTGGGTGCGGCGGGAGTGGCGCAGCGCCTACCGTGGCCAGAAGCAGATCTGGTATCTGCTGCGCATGGTCGGGCGCGACTGTGACGTCTGTCTGCGCGCCACCGATCATCCGGAGTTCGACGCCTGGCGCTGGAGCGACTACTGGATCCCGCTTGATTCGGTCATCGAGTTCAAGCGTCAGGTCTATCAGCAGGCGCTGACCGAACTGGCGCGTCTGGCTTTCCGCCCGGCCCGTCCGCGCGGCGCGACCTCGCGACCGACCGGTCTGGAGGGCGAACCGCCAGCCATGACACCGCCTGCGACGGATGTGGTCGATCCGCTGCACTCGCACTCGTCTTCCTGAGCGGTCGGGGCTATCCTTCGGCAACGGGTCGTGGGCGCCCGCCGTACGACCGGGCCGGAGGAAATGACGATGCCGCTCAAGGGATCCCGAACCGAAGCTCATCTGAAAGAGGCCTTCGCCAGCGAGGCGCAGGCGAACAGGCGCTATCTGTATTTCGCTGCCAAGGCCGACATCGAGGGCCAGAGCGATGTCGCCGCGGTTTTCCGCTCGACCGCGGAGGGCGAGACCGGCCATGCGCACGGTCATCTCGAGTACCTCGAGCACTGCGGCGACCCGGTGAGCGGCCTGCCGATCGGCAGTACGCGCGACAACCTGAAAGCGTCGATCGCCAGCGAAACGCACGAGTACAGCGATATGTATCCGGCCATGGCGCGCACCGCGCGGGAGGAAGGATTCGACGAGGTGGCGGACTGGTTCGAAACGCTGGCCAAGGCAGAGCGGTCGCACGCCAACCGGTTCAAGCGCGCGCTGGACGAGTTGCTGGATTGAATGTGCCGGGTGCCTCCTCAGTGCCGGCGATGCTGCGCAACAAGCTGCTCAGCCTCGAGCAGTACGCGCGTGAGCGGCCGGCTTTCCGTCGTCGGGTGATCGCCCACAAGAAGATGCGCACGGTGGCGCTCGGCGACCACGTCGTGCTGCAGTTCGAGGATGCACTGACGGTGCTTTACCAGATACAGGAAATGCTGCGTATCGAGCGCATTTTCGAAGAGGACGGCATCCATCAGGAGATTGCCGCCTATGCGCCGCTGGTGCCCGGCGGCAGCAATCTGAAAGCCAGCATGCTCATCGGTTACGATGATGCACTGCAGCGCCGGCAGTGGCTGTCCCGGCTGGTCGGTGTCGAACACGCGGTCTGGCTGCAGGTGGATGGGCACGCGCCGGTGCATGCGATTGCCGACGAAGATCTTCCGCGCAGCGACGCGCTCAAGACTTCGGCGGTACATTTCCTGAGATTCGAACTGACGGATGAAATGAGAAGGGCGCTCGCAGCGGGTGCGGCACTGTCGGCAGGGGTGGATCACGCGCACTATCCGGCGCGATCCGGCGCCCTGCCGCAGGCGGTCCGTGCCGCGCTGTGCGCAGACCTGATTCCTCTATGAAAAAGCGTTTTCACCTCCTGCGGCCCATGGTCGCCTTGCTGCTGGCCCTGTCGGCTGGCGTCGCGTCTGCCCAGATCACCAACTGGCAAAGCCCCGAGCCCTTCCGGGGCGAGGAAAAGGATCCGTCCAAGGTGAAGGAGGACGACTACGCCATTCCCCCGATGCCGTCGCGGCCGGACTGGCGTGAGTACTACCTGAATGCGCAGACCCGCAACCGCTACTACATCGCGCGTGAGCATCTGAACGTGGGGACGGACGGCGCTGTCCGCTTCATTTCGCGCGTGGTGTCGCCCAGCGGCACCGAGAACATTTCGGTCGAGGGCATACGGTGTGGCACCGGTGAGCGCCGGCTGTACGCGACGCTGCAAAGGAATGGCGAGTGGAGTGAAACCCGCGGCAGCCGCTGGCTGCCGATCGGCGGGGGCAATCGCCTCAACTCCTACGTGTTCATGCTGTACTCCGATTACCTGTGTTCGGCCGGCGTCGCGATGGAACCGCGCCGCATACTGGAGGTGCTGGCGGACAGCTTCAATGCCCGCACTGGCACGCCGATCACCGGCTATCGATGAATCACCGTCTTCCGGACTGTCCTCATGCTTGACCGCCTGATTACCGAATTCGACCGCGCCCTGCGTACGCTGGCCGCGCCGGCACGTACCACTCGGCCGCTGCCGGGCGCCGACCTTCCCGAAGCCGACCTCGACGAGGCGCAGCGCCGCCAGGTCGGCGCCCTGATGCGGGTCAATCACGTCGGCGAGATCTGCGCCCAGGCGCTGTATCAGGGGCAGGCGTTGACCTGCCGCGATCCGTCGGCCCGCGACGCGCTGCGTCAGGCGGCGGTCGAAGAGACCGAGCACCTCAACTGGACGGCGTCGCGCATGTCCGAACTGGGGAGCCGCCCCAGCCTGCTCAATCCGCTCTGGTACGGCGGCGCGCTGGCGATCGGCGTGACCGCCGGAATCGTCGGGGATAAGTGGAACCTCGGCTTCCTGGCGGAAACCGAAAAGCAGGTCGAGGCCCATCTGCAGAGCCATCTTGACCGGCTCCCGCCCGCCGACCAGAAATCCTGGCGCATCCTCGAACAGATGCGTCAGGACGAACGCGAACATGCGCACACCGCCGAGCGGCTGGGAGCGGCCGAACTGCCGACGCCGGTCCGTGTCGCGATGCGGGCCGCTTCGCGTGTGATGACCGGCGTGGCCTATTACATCTGAAGACCGCGGCAGCGCCCGGTCGGGCGCCGGCCGTGTTGCTCAGGCAGCCGTATCCACGATTTCCCAGGTGTGCTCGATGGTGGCGGTTTTGCCCAGCATGATGGAGGCCGAGCAGTACTTTTCGGCCGACAGGTGAATGGCCCGCTCCACAGCCTCCGGCTTCAGTCCGCGGCCGCTCACCTTGAAGTGGAAGTTGATGCGGGTGAATACCTTGGGATCCTCGCTTGCGCGTTCGGCCTTGATCGACGCTTCGCAGCCCTCGATCTGCTGGCGAGCCTTCTTCAGGATGAGCACCACGTCAAAAGCGGTGCAGCCTCCGGTGCCGGCAAGCAGCAGTTCCATCGGGCGGGGCGCCAGATTGCGGCCGCCGGCCTCCGGCGCACCATCCATATTGATCACATGCCCTGAGCCGGTTTCGGCCAGGAAGCTCATGTTGTCGACCCACTTGACCACGCATTCCATTGCAGCACCCTCGTTTGGCGAAGCGCGATTGTAATCGCGCACCCGGTGGCGTCGGGCGTGGTGCGTGTGTTGCATTGCCGCACCGCATGGCGGATTGCATCCCGGCTGCAGCGAAGTGAACGTTTGTACATCAAGGGCTTGCACAAGCGTGGCACACATATCCATGTGATTTGAAAGGGTATTGATCGGTAGTGAAGAGCAGGGCTGCGCCTGAAAACGGCCCGAATTCTTCTTGTGCGATGCAAAAAAATTCTTGATTTCGGCCGGCTGCTCGGCAATAATCAAATCAAGTTTTCGCGGGTTGCGTCACAAGCGGGGCCCGCCGCAGGTGTCTCCTCCACCCTCCTCCTTTGGTGTGGATTCAGCGCGACTCCCAGGAGTCGCGCTTTTTTTGTTGTCTCCCAGGGATTGACACGCTCAATATCGCGAGTTAAATTCGCGGGCTTTTGGGCGATCTCGCCCAGAATCACAGGACGTTCGAGATGAAAACCTTTTCAGCCAAGCCGCATGAAGTCGTGCGCGACTGGTACGTTGTCGATGCCTCTGACAAGGTACTCGGGCGCCTCGCCAG
>Ga0123397_122290_pt1 | contig 16553 bp, 10 predicted proteins | sample T10HLNH4metaT_FD_89925 | JGI IMG/M metagenome (GOLD analysis project Ga0123397, IMG submission 89925) | Methane-oxidizing artificial microbial communities from Washington, USA to study methane cycling - T10-HLNH4 metaT (Metagenome... ... | reverse complement strand
TTGCCTTTTATCGATTCTAAAGAAATTTACTGATTAATCTAATTTCTATCGTACTATATATGAAGAACAATTTTACTTGGATTTATATCCTTTTATTCCCAATTTTAGTGATAGGACAAACCGATCAAAAAAAAGAAATCAACCAACAACTTCAAACTTGGATTTCTATTAATACAGTTACAAAATTTGCTGATCATTGGGGGATAATTGGGGATTTTCATATCCGTCGAAACGATTTTGTGTCCAATCCTAGTTTTTATTTTATAAGAGGAGGTGTCACTTATATTCCTAATTCAAACGTTTCATTAAATTTAGGATATGCGCATATGTGGCTGGCACCTTCAAATGAAGACTGGAGTACTTTTGCAGATGAAAACAGGATTTATCAACAGGCACAATTAAATGCTAAAGTTGCCAATATAAGTGTTTTGCAGCGCTTAAGAAACGAGCAACGCTGGCAGGAAAAAATGGTTGACGATAAACCCAGCGGAGATTGGCGTTTTACAAATAGAATCCGCTATTTAATGAGTTTTACTTTCCGAATTTCCGATAAAAAATCATGGCCATCCATGGTTCTTTCAGATGAAATTCTTTTACAATTTGGCGAAGAAGCCGTCTACAATACCTTTGATCAAAACCGCTTTTTCATCGGAATCAAAAAAACAATAAACCCAAAATGGAGTTACGATTTTGGGTATATGAATGTGTATCAGCAAAAATATTCAGGTTATCAATATGATATGAATCATACTATTAGGTTGTTTTTTTATCTGAATACAAGTATCCGGAAAAAAGCCCCTTCAACTACTGAAAATTCTGGCGATGAATGATTATTTTTTAAACACATAGAAACATAGAATTTTATTTTAAAAGTGTGTAGAAAGAAACTAGTTTCTAACACATAGTCAACTATGTTTGCTTTAAATAAGTGGAACGCCTTTTTTACGCGTACTAAATCTATGTTTCTATGTGTTAGAATAAATTACGCACAACAGGTTTATTTCAGGAAAAAATCAGCATCAATTAAGCGATTTCCGGTTTCGTCATAAACAGCATAATTAAAACCGCCCTGAACGCAATACGAACCATATTCGCCATTCTTGTTTAAAGCAATAAAACCAACCTGAATATCTTTTAAATCTTTATTTCTGTTCTTAGTCAATTTGACAATTCTGGCTACAGCTTCTTCACAGGCTTTTTGAGGCGATTTTCCCTGACGCATCAATTCAACAACCAAATGACAGCCAGCAATTCTGATTACTTCTTCTCCATGGCCTGTTGCAGTTGCGGCACCAATTTCGTTATCAACATACAAACCTGCTCCAATGATTGGCGAATCACCAACGCGTCCGTGCATTTTAAACGCCATTCCGCTTGTGGTACACGCTCCGGAAAGATTTCCATCAGCATCTAAAGCAATCATTCCAATAGTATCGTGATTTTCAATATTGGCAATTGGCTTGTATTTACTGTCTTTTAGCCATTCTTTCCACTCTTTTTCAGATTCTTCTAAAAGTAAATTTTCCTTTTTAAAACCTTGTTCCAATGCAAATTGCAGAGCACCATCGCCAACAAGCATTACGTGAGGCGTTTTTTCCATCACGGCTCTCGCAACAGAAATAGGATGTTTTATAAATTCAAGACAAGCAACAGAACCAATATTTGCATTTTCGTCCATAATACAGGCATCAAGTGTTACGCGTCCATCTCTGTCTGGGCGTCCCCCATAACCTACACTTCTTTCTTTTGGATCTGCTTCTGGGACTTTTACACCTGCTTCTACAGCATCCAGCGCTTTTCCATTCTTTTTAAGAACTTCCCAAGCTGCTTCATTTGCAGGAATTCCAAATCGCCATGTCGAAAGTACAATTGGTTTCTTTCCTTTTTTAGAAAGTACTTTTTCATCTTTCTCAGAATTCGTCTGAAAAGATTGCAATGCTACTGCAACAGAAGCAATTGCGGTTGTTTTTATAAAATTTCTGCGATTTGTCATGACTTGTATTTTAAAACTTGGGGGAATAAGGTTTTCTTAACTGTAAATTTATAAAATCTATCCTTTATAAAACATACTTGAAGCACCTAATAAAGCTGCAATTTCGTTATCAGTAGAAATAGAAACACCAATTTCGATTCCGCTTTCATTTATTTTTTTATTGAAAGCTGAAAGAAAAAATTGACTCGCATTAGCAATTTTTCCACCAATAATAAATTCATCCGCGCCAAATTTCTTCAACCATGGAATTACAACTGCTGCCAGATTCTCTCCCATTTCTTCAAAAACTTTTTTTGCGATTTCATCACCATTCAAAGCAAGATTGTAGAGTTCTAATCCACTGTTGCTTTCTTTTCCTGCCAAAGTTTTGTAATTGGCCAAAAGACCTCTTGCAGAAACATAATCTTCAGCCATTCCATCATTAAAAGGAAGATTCCAAATTTCTCCATCTTGAGGAACTGATTCTCCCGATGAAATTGAAATTCCTTTATCAATAAAACAAGCTCCAAGTCCAGTACCAAGTGTCACTGCCATCACTTTTTTAGATAAATTTTCGGCATTTTTAAAAACTTCTCCTTTTCCAAAACAAACCGCATCATTTTCAAAAAGAATTGGAAATTCGCTTGATAAGTTTAATGTTCCCTGAAATAAATAACGCACATTCAAACCATAAAAATGTTCGTATTTTGACTGGTCTTTGATCCAGCAAAGTCCGTTAGTATAATCAAACGGACCAGGCATACAAACTGCAAGTCCATTAATTGCTTCTACTTTTGAATTTTCAACCGAAGTCCGGATTACTTTTTCCCATATTGACATTACCTCATTCACAGGCAAATTAGAATCGAAAGATTCTTTTTGCACTGAAAAATCAATCACTTTCATATTTACAATATCAATGATTGCAGCGGTAATGTGCGTTCCTCCAATATCAATTCCAACGGCATATTCTTTATTCATTTCTTCTATTTTATCTTATTTTTGAAATTCAGTTTTAGCTTTTCAATTTTCATTTACGGCATAAAAATTCCTTCATTATAATATTGAAACTATAACTACAACTGATTTATTAACTTATTCTATTTCTGATTAAAGGAAAATTTTAGATGTATTTTTCTTTTAAAATCTGTGGATATTTGATGCTCGTGTGAACAATCATTTCTCCGAAAAGTGTATTTGCCCAGGCGAACCATTTTCGGGTAAATTTTGCTACATCGTCTTTATGAAACGATTCGTGCATAAAACCAGTATCAGCATTTGTTTTGATCAAATTGCCAATGCAGGCTTTAATTTCTTTTTCGTCAACACTTGTAATCGCTCTCAAAACAATACTCATTGGCCAAATTGTATCGGCACCCGTGTGTGGACCGCCGATTCCTTCACCCGCTTTTCCTTTGTAGAAAAAAGGATTGTTTTCTGAAAGCACTACTTTTCGTGTATTCAAATACAACGGACTGTCAGGTTTAATCGCCCCTAAATATGGAAGCGATAATAATGACGGAACATTAGCATCATCCATCATATGAAAACTGCCGTATCCGTTTACTTCAAAAGCAATGATTTTTCCGAATTTTGGATGCTCGATAATTCCGTTTTCTTCTAAACCTTTTTGAACTTGATTTCTTAATTCTGTGGCTTTGGCAACCAAATCTTTGTCCAACATAGCCGGTAAAGAGAAAATTTCGATCAAATAACCCAAAACTTCAATCGCAAACATATTGCTTGGAATCAAATACCCAAATAAAGTACTATCGTCACTTGGTCTAAATGTAGAAACAATTAATCCGCAAGGTTTTACAGGATACCCGTAACCGCTTAACGGCACTCCGTCTGTCGCCCAAGCTGTTACTCTCTGAAAATTGTAAGGGCCTTTATCATGCCATCTTTGTTGTTCTTTAAAAGTCTGCAATACTAAAAGCATTGCTTCTTTCCATTTCTTATCAAATAGGCTTATATCTCCAGTTTCTTTCCAATAACCATGAGCAAGTCTTATAGGATAACACAAGCTGTCAATTTCCCATTTACGTTCGTGAATACCAGGCTGCATTTTGGTCATATCATTTTTCCATTCGCTTACCTGATTAAAATCTTTATAAAAAGCATTCGCGTAAGGATCTAACAAAATACATTTTGTCTGGCGGTTGATTACACCTTTTACCAATTCAGCTAATTTTTTATCCTCTTTTACAAACGGAATATAAGGCCAAATTTGCGCTGTACTGTCGCGAAGCCACATAGCATCAATATCTCCCGTAATTACATAAGTATCGGGTTTTCCGTCGATGATTTCAAAATCAACTGTCGTGTCTAATGTATTTGGAAAACAGTTTTCAAACAGCCATGCTAATTCTGGATTTACAATTTGTTTTTTGATTCGCACAATCGCTGCTTCAATAGCTGGACTTGTAAATTTTCTTTCTGCTAATGGCGGTCTTTTGCTGATAAAATCTTTAAGTGCAAAATTAAAGCTGTCTGAATTCATTGCAAACACATCCGTTTGAAGCGCTAATAATCCTGCTGAAAAAATGCCTGTATTTTTTATAAATTTTCTACGTGATTGCATAGTATTATTTTGAATTTGAATAAGAATATGGAAAAGCGTCTTTAGAAGTTCCTCTTTGTAAATTAGGTTCTGCCGACATATCAAAATTTAATTCGCCTCCTTTTAAAACATCAAAATGATTGATATAATTTTTTGAATAAGAAGCGTTGTTCCATTTTAAATCATTTACATATTTATTGGTTTCTGAATTTTTTGAAGCGTTGATAATAAGCTGTTTTCCGTTTTCTAAATTCAAAGTCAGTTTTTTAAATAACGGTGCTCCCAAAACATATTCGTCTGTTGCTGGACAAACCGGATAAAACCCCATTGCTGAGAAAATATACCAAGCTGAAGTCTGACCGTTATCTTCATCACCACAATAACCGTCTGGAGTTGGCTTATACAAACGATTTATTACTTCTCTTGACCAATATTGCGTTTTCCAAGGTTGTCCTGCATAATTATACAAATAAATCATGTGCTGAATTGGCTGATTTCCATGTGCATATTGCCCCATATTCATAATCTGCATTTCGCGGATTTCATGAATAACTGATCCATAATAACTATCATCAAAAACCGGAGGCGTTGTAAAAACAGCATCTAATTTTTCTGTGAATTTTTTCTGTCCACCCATTAAATCAATCAAACCTTGAACATCATGAAAAACACTCCAACTGTAATGCAATGCATTTCCTTCTGTAAAAGCATCTCCCCACTTTAGCGGATTAAAATTAGTAGGGAAACTTCCGTCCTTATTCCTGCCACTCATCCAACCGATTGACGGATTATATAAGTTTTTATAATTCATCATTCGTTTCTCGAATAAACTGATTTCTTTTTTCGGACGATTTAAGGCTTTCGCCAATTTCCAAATTGCAAAATCATCGTAAGCATATTCAAGAGTTCTTGCTGCATTTTCGTTAATTTTCACATCATAAGGAACGTAACCAAGTGTATTGTAATACGAAACTCCTTTTCTTCCAACCGCTTCTAAAGGTCCTTCATTATTTGCTCCGTGAACTAAAGCTTCATACAAAGTATTAATGTCGTAACCGCGTAATCCTTTAATGTAAGCCTCAGAAACTACAGAAGCCGAATTATTCCCAACCATTACATTTCTGAAACCTGGACTTGACCATTCTGGTAAAAACCCGCCTTCTTTATAATCATTGATCAAACCTTCCTGCATTTCTTTATTTATTGAAGGATAAACCAAATTCAATAGCGGATATAACGCTCGGAAAGTATCCCAAAAACCAGTTCCTGCATACATGTAACCTGGCACAACATTTCCGTTGTACGGACTGTAATGAACTGTTTCTCCTTTTGCATTTATTTCATATTGCTTTTGAGGAAAACAAGTTGCACGGTACAAACAAGAATAAAAAGTTTTTAATTGATCCGCGTCGTTGCTTTCGACAGTTATTTTTCCTAAAACTTTATTCCATTCATTTTTAGAAGCCTCAACAGTTTCATTAAAAGAAGCATTTCCTAATTCTTTTAAATTAAGTTCTGCTTGTTCCGGACTTATAAAAGAGGAAGCCACTTTTACGTTGACAATTTCTCCTTTTTTAGTTTTAAAACCTACAACTGCTCCTGCGTGATTATCTTGCAATTCCAGTTTGTCTTTTTCTAAACCTTTGTCATTCCAAGTCGAATTTGTTGCAAAAGGTTTGTCAAAAACCAATACAAAATAGTTTTTAAAATTAGTTGGAACGCCTCCACTATTGCGTGTTGTGTAACCGATAATTTTATTTTCTGAAGGAATAATTTTGATATATGAACCTTTATCAAAAGCATCTACAACAATTGAAGATTGTTCATTTTCTGGAAAAGTAATCTGAAAATGCGCTGCTCTTTCAGTTGCTGTAATTTCTGTTGTAACATCATAATCAGCCAGATATACACTATAATAATACGGTTTTGAAACCTCGGCTTTATGACTGAACCAGCTTGCTCTATCCGCTTCCGCGAAAGCCAATTTACCCGTAACAGGCATAATCGAAAATTGACCGTAATCATTCATCCAAGGTGAAGGCTGATGGGTTTGTTTAAATCCTCTAATTTTTTCGGCTGTATAAATATAAGCCCATCCGTCACCCATTTTTCCGGTTTGTGGTGTCCAGAAATTCATTCCCCAAGGTCTGCAAATCGCTGGATACGTATTTCCATTAGAAAGACTATGTAACGATTGTGTTCCCATTAACGGATTTACATATTCTGCAGGATCAACGGTTTTTACTTGTGCATTAAGAAAAATGCAGCTTTGTAATACTCCTAAAAAAATTAAACTCTTTAGTTTCATATTATTATAAATTATTCTTATTCCATTCTAAACTCAAACTTTCAAAAACATCTACAAGGCTTTTAAAACCTTGGAAGACTGAAAACGCTTTAAATCGGTCTGTCTGATTTTTTTACTCCAAAAGTTGCTGATGGTTTACTTCCCATAAACAATTTCAGCTCTCCTCCTTTTACAATCATTTCTTGCGTGATATATGATTTTGTATAAGGTTTTCCGTTGTATTCCGCTTTTTGAATATAAATATTCGTTGCACTATTATCAATTGCTTTTATTAAAAATGAAATTCCCTTTTTATGATGAATTACTGCCGAATTTACAAGCGGGCTTCCTAAAACGTAAACTCCATTTGCAGGATTAACCGAATAAAACCCCATTGAAGATAAAACATACCAAGCCGACATTTGTCCTAAATCTTCATTACCACATAATCCGTCAGGTTTTGTTGAGTAGAATTTATCATCGATTTCACGAATTAATTTCGCTGTTTTCCAAGGCTGTCCGGCAAAGGCATACAAATACGGAATATGATGATTTGGCTCATTTCCTTGCGCGTATTGTCCAATTAAACCGCTGATATCTGGTGAAATTTCTTCTCCTTCTACTTTATCTGTAATTTGAAAAAGCGAATCTAATTTAGCCAAAAATTTACTTTCACTTCCAAATAAATCAATTAAACCATAAGGATCCTGAGGAACAAGCCAAGTATATTGCCACGCATTTCCTTCAACATAATCATCTTTACGATGCGCTGATGAAAGCGGATTGAATGGTGTTCTCCAATTTCCATCAGTCAATTTACCGCGCATAAAAGTGGTTTCTTTATCAAAATACAATTTGTACAAATTGGCTCTTTTTGTGAAGTAATCATAATCTTCTGTTTTGTTTAAAGCCTTTGCCATTTGTGCAATACAATAATCATCGATGGCATATTCTAAAGCATTTCCAACGGTTTCCAGCATTTTATCGGCAGGAATATATTGCAGTTTTTGAACGTAATCCATTCCGTCACGCGTTTGCATGGCTGTTTTTTTCATTGCTTCATAAGCCAATGCTACATCATAATCGCGATATCCTTTTAAGTACGCATCAGCAATTACAGCAATCGAATGATTTCCATTCATTGTATTGGTTTCGTTGCCCATCAAATGCCAAACCGGTAATCTACCCTGTTGTTGGTAAATTGCCAAAAATGATTTTACAATATCATTAATTTTATCTGGCTGTGTTATTGTATATAATGGATGAAGTCCGCGGTAAGTATCCCAAAGTGAGAAAGTTGTGTAGTTGGTGAAATTTGCTTTTTCGTACACTTTTTTATCCGTTCCTCTATAATCTCCGTTGGCATCATTAAAAATGGAAGGCGCAAACATGGTGTGATATAATGAAGTATAAAAAAACTTTCATTGTTTTATCATTTCCTGTAATCTGGATTTTATTTAATTCGGCGTTCCATTTTGAAGAAGCTGTTTTAACCGTTTGATCAAAATCCCAATTCGGAATTTCTGCTTTTATATTTGCAGCAGCGTTTTCAGCACTTACTGGAGAAATTCCAACTTTTACTAAAACTTGTTTGTTTTTCAAAGTTGTAAAATCCAAAACTGCTTTCATTTTCAAACCTTCGCCTTCATTTCCATTTACAGCTGCTTTATCATCGTATAAAGCTAAATTCGAAATTGGTTCAGAGAATTCCATTGTAAAATAAACGCGCTGATCTGTTGCCCATCCAGCAGAGAAACGATAACCTGCAAGTGTTGTTTCATTTATCTTTTTGATGAAGGTTTTTATAGGTTTGTCCCAGCCAATTCCGTCAGCAAGGTCTACTAAAACGTGATTATCATTGGCAGAATTAAAAGTGTATTTATGAAAACCAACCCTTTCGCTTGCAGTTAATTCGGCTTTGATTTTATATTTATCCAATAAAACACTGTAATATCCTGGTTTGCTTACTTCGTTTTCATGTGAAAAATAAGAACCATAACCATTTGTCATATCTTCTTTTGTTCCTTTAAACAAAGGCACTTTTCCCGAAACTGGAAGAATTAAAATATCGTTCAAATCGCCAATACCAGTTCCGCTTAAATGTGTATGTGTAAAACCTAAAATGGTATTGCTAACATAATTATAACCACTGCACCAGTCCCAGCCTTCAAAAATATTCACAGGCCCCAATTGAACGGCTCCAAAAGGAACATTGGCTCCAACAAAAACGTGGCCATGACCTGCTGATCCAATCAATGGATTTACATATTTTGTATAATCCGGAATTGCTTGTTTTGCTTTCTTTTCCTGTGAAATTGCAGGATTAGCAAAAAATAGATTTAAAGCTAAAAAACCGCTAAAAGCTATTTTGGTATATTTTGTAATCATATTATTTTTATTTGACTTGCGTAATTGGCCACGGATGAAACGGATTGAACTGATTTACGCTGGTATTTTTTTATTTTAGAACTTTAAAACTTTGAGGAGACGCACTACTGTGCGTCTCTACGGAAAGCCTTTGTCTCTTTGTCTCTTTCTCAAAAACCTTAGAACCTCAGTAACTTAGAACCTTAGCACCTTTTTTTAGTTGTATCTTTTTAAAACCTCATAAAGCGAATAAACCTTCAAAACTGGTTTTTCGATTTTTCCCTCAAAAGAGATTGTTTTTTCTTCTCCAGGTTTTAAATCGAAATAATTATCGCTCCATTTTCCTGTATAGCCTTTTATGGAAACATTTACATATTTAGCCAACTTTGATGCTTTTAAAACTACTTTATTTCCTTTTATTTCCCAAGTGATTTTTGGGTCTTCCAATTTTAAATCAATCGGGCGGGTTAAATCTATTTCTGGCGTTTTATCATCTCTGTAGGCTTCTTTCATGGCGTACCAAGCGGCTTTTGGCTGACGATCGTAATAATCGGTTACGCTCCAGCTTGCTACCGGCCAGCAATCGTTTAACTGCCAAACTAAAGTTCCCATATTATAAGGCGCTTTTGAACGATGAATTCCGATAATATTCTTCAGCGAATAATATTGCAGACATTGTGTGAGGTATGTATAATCCTCAACACTCATTTTCTTAAGTTTTGTCTCATTTATAAAATATCGATTCAAATACGAATCTAATTTCATGAATCCTTTACCTGCTTTTTGATGCGCTTCTAAAATATCTGAATATAAATATCGGTCTTCTGGCAACGTAATTCTTTCCATTGAAGAATAATTTGGCATTGCCTGCATTCCATATTCGCTCACAAAACGGCCTGTTTTTTTCTGAACTGCTTCTACATCTTCTAATCCCCACCAAGTTCCCCAATAGTGGCTGTCGCCTTCTGTTAGACTTTCAGGTCTTGACCAGTGAAATCGTGGCGAAGAACTTATATACGGACGTTTAGTATCTACTTCTTTCACCCATTTTGGAATACTGTCCTGAAACAAACGAACATAATCTTTCCATAAACGAGTCGAATCTTGTTTAGACATGTTCATGCTTTTTTGCCATCCCCAGTTTTTAAAAGCTTCATCGGCTTCATTGTTACCACACCACAAAACAATACTTTTATGATGACGAAGACGCTTTACCTGATACTGTACTTCTTTTTTTACATTGTCAAAAAAGGCATCATCTCCCGGTACCATTGTTCCGGCGAACATAAAATCCTGCCAAATGTAAATTCCGTTTTTATCACATAAATCGTAGAAATAATCATCTTCATAAATACCGCCTCCCCAAACACGAAGCATATTCATATTGGCATCTTTAGCCATTCCAATTACTTTTTCATATTCCTTTTTGGTTACTCTTGAAAGAAAAGCATCTGACGGAATATAATTGGCGCCTTTCATATAAACTGGCTTTCCATCAATTTTAAAAAAGAAAGTTTTCCCGAGATTATCCGGCTGTTGCACTAATTCTATTTTGCGATCCAGGACATAGGGTTTCTCTGGCGCTTTTTCGTCATAAACTTCTAAACGAGGTGTTTTCCAAATACCGCAAGTGGTGAATTTTGGTCCCCAATCCCATCCGAAATGATATTGCGCTTTACGTACATAAGCACGAGGATTGTCCGGAATTACAAAAGGAAGATCTTTTTTTGCCAAAGAATCCACAACATTTTGTGCCGATTTAAATACGACAACCAAATCATTGTTTCCCGATTTCAAAAGCTTTTTAACATCAACTCGCCATTGACGAAACATATTATCTGCTTTTAAAACTTCTTTATTGTTCAGATAAACCGTTGCGTATGTATCTAATCCGTCGAAAACTAATTCGGCATTTTTCTTTTTTAAAAGTGTTGGCGAAACCTGAAAAGTGGTTTTGTATTCCCAATCTTTTTTCTCAATCCAAACCAGTTTCTTTTCATTGTCTCTATAAAATGGATCCGGAATTGTTTTGTTATTCAACAAATCAGTATGGACTTCGCCGGGAACTGTAGCTGGAAACCATTTTTCGGTTTTCGTTTCACGGAACTTCCAGCCTTCTTTTATATTTATATTTTGGGCATTGGCAACAAATGAAAAACTTGCTGCACAAATGCCCAAACACCAATAAACTCTCTTTAAATGTTTCATTTTTACTGAATACTAAATTATTATCGAATCAAATTGATCGCCGGCAGAGTGAGAAGTGCAATTGACCGCAATTGCGCTTCTCTTTTAGGTTTACATTTTAGAATAAAAGCAACTAACAAAATATTCAGAAAAAATTTCCCTTTTACGGCTGCCAAGCTTAGTTTATTTTAGATTTCTGATTTTAGATTCATAACTCTTAAAATCTTTATCATCTTAATTATATTCTTTTGAAGATAATCTCATCTTTTTCAGCACACGAATTTTATCGTCTGCGAAAAAAATGATTTTGAAAACTGGGAATAATTGGGTGATAAAACTCTTCTAATTTAATGAAAATCAAAATAGAAATTAAAAAATAAGCCGGGAGGAGGTACAGGTATTCCTACCCGGCTTAATTCAACTAACTAACCAATATTTAAAAACTATTGTTTATCCCACCAAATTCTGGTTGTCATTAAATCCAACCCTTGGCGCGAAATTGCTTCTTTATAATTTGCAGCGTTTGTGATTAATTCTGACTGATCATAAATTAATCTTCTCGGAATTGTTCCTTTAGTTTCTCCGGTAGGATCATTTACAGGAACTAAAACTGGATATCCAGTTCTTCTGTATTCAGAAAATGCTTCAAAACCATTAAATAATAATACAATCCATTTTTGAGTAATAATCTGCTCAATTTTTTGTGCTTCAGTTCCGGCAGCTTTAAACGGATTTGCTGTGATATAAGTATTGTACTCAGCAAGTGAAACTGCAGGCACTTTGTCTCCAAAAATCACTAAAACTTCCATAGCGGCTCTAACTCCGTCTTCATATAATTTTTGAGCTGTTCCACCAACATTCCAGCCTTTTACAGCTGCTTCTGCCAAGATGAATTTAACTTCAGCATAAGACATAATCAAAGTTGGAGCATCTAAACGCAATACTGTAGAAGTATTTGGATCTGAAAACAGTTTTTTGTCTCCTCCAGGAAATTCTTTTGCATCATTTGCAAGACCTTGTTGACTAGCAGGATTATTGTTTCCTGTCGCTTCCAATTTTGCATAAATTCTCAAACGAGGGTCATTGCTGTTTTTCAATAAATCGATGAAGGTTTTGCTGTATTTTGTATTTGCATCTCCTCCATTCAAATCATTTCTAACCCAAGATGATGTAATTGGATTTGTTTTAACTCCCTGAGGTCCTGCATCGTGTTTTAAAACAAGACTGTCATCGTTTGAAGTAAAAACACCTTTTGTAACTGCTTTTTCAACATATTGTTTTGCTTTTGCAGGATTTACTTTAGACAAACGCATTGCTACTCTCAACATTAAAGAGTTTGCCAATTTTTTCCATTTTGCAACATCACCTTGGTAATACAAATCGGCGTTGCCTACAAATGCTTTGTTAGCATCTAAAGCATCTCCAGCTTCATCCAATTCTTTTAAAAGGTCATTGTAGATAGCTTCTTGTGTGTCATATTTTGGGGCAAAAATATTTCCGTTATATCCTTTTCCTGCTTCGAAATAAGGAATTTCACCATAAGTATCTGTCAATTTTTGGAACAAGAAAACCTTCATGATTCGGCAAGCCTGAATCGTATTTGTATTATCCGGAGCGTCTTTAATTACAGACATCAACTGAAAAATCTGGTTTAATCCTTTTCCGTATGATTCTCCAAAAAGAGAACCTGAATACTCAGAAGAATACGTGTATTTTGAACCTGGTCCTCCTAATGAAGAAAAGTGCTGTACAATTTGAGCTGCATAAGCATTGTTTCCTCTTGTGTTTGAATAATCCTGACCATCAACATAAATTTCAGCAAGTGTGAACATTGATTTTACAGCCGGATCAGTCAAAGCATTTGGATTCGTATTCATTTCTTCGAATCCTTTGTCACAGCTTGCCAATGTCATTGCACTAACAATTGCGACACAAAATATTTTTATATATCTATTTTTCATCTTTCAATTTTTATGATTAGAATTTGACATTAAGCGTTAAACCATAATTTCTTGTCAAAGGCATAGAAGCTCTTTCAAGACCTTGAGCATTACTATTAGAATAGTTAGACTCTGGATCGATATTTGGCACTTTGTCATAAATAGTCCATAAGTTATGTGCAGAAAATGCTAAACTGATAGATTGAAATGGAGTTTTTTGCAAATATGTTTTTGGGAAATTGTATGCAAAAGAGATCGCTCTAAGCTTAACAAAATCAGCATCATAAACAAAATTTGATGTTACATCACTGTAACTTCTCCAGTAATCATAAGCAGAAACTGTTGTGTTTACAGCATTTCCGTTAACATCTTTTCCTGATACTGCAATTCCTCCTTCACGACCTGGAAGTGTGATTTCTGATAATCCGTAACGAGTTCCTAACTGATTTGTAGCAGAATAGATTTCGCCTCCAAATTTCGCATCAACAAAAACTGAAAGTGTAAAGTTTTTATAAGAGAAATCATTTGTAAGTCCCATTGATGTTGGCGCAACACCTTGACCAGCAATGATTAAATTTCCTCTCATGAATTTTCCATTTGTATCAAGAACAATGTTTCCGCTTGCATCTCTTAAATAATCATACGCTTTGATTACTCCAAAAGGCTGTCCTTTTTCTAAAACTACAGAAGCTCTAGAATCTCTGTTTCCTTCCAATGATTTTGTTGTAATTTTATCCGAAAGACTAATTACTTCACTGTCATTGTAAGCAAAATTATATCCAACACTCCAAGAGAAACTAGGTGTTTTAACTGCTTTTAAGTTCACAGCAAACTCCACCCCTTTATTTAGGATTTCACCAACGTTGATTTTTGTTGTTCTGTAACCAGAAGCCTGAGAAATATCAGCATCAGCAATATCGTTTGTTGTTCTTTTTTGGTAGAAAGTCAAATCTGTACTTAATCTATTATTGAAGAAAGTATTTTCGAAACCAAATTCGATTGTACTTACATTATAAGGTTTAAGGAATTTGTTTGGAACTGTTTCTCCGTTAACACCTAAAATTGGTTGTCCTTGAGAATCTGTTTGTCCGTCTGGCGCAGTGTAAGTCAATGATAAAGCATAAGCATCTGGCAAAGCTCCTCCTACGTTACCCCAACCTGCTCTGAATTTACCGTAAGACATCCATTCTGGTAAATCAATAACTTCAGAATAAATGAAACTTGAACTTACAGATGGGTAAAAAGTACTATTGTTTGATGGATCTAAAGTAGAAAACCAATCTTCACGACCTGTTAAACTTACATATAAGAAATCTTTGTAACCGATATCAGCAGAATAGAAAAGTGAGTTTACTTCGCTTTCAGAAAATAATTTTTCTGTTTTATCAGGCTGTGTATTTCCGTAGAAATATTTGAACGGAACAATAAAATTATTTCCTTTCATTTTAATACCGCTATATCTGTTATGCTGACGGTTTGCTCCAACAAAAGCATCTAATGAAAGATTTTTTACGATATCACCTTTGTATCCTAAATAACCCGAAGCGTTGTACTCTGTACGACCTTCTACTCTGTTTTCGTAAGATCCTCCAGGATTGTAGTTTATTCCAGTAGGCTCGATTTCAGTATATTCATAATTAATATCGTCAATACCAATAACACCTTTAGCATAAATTTTTTCTGTAATGTTATAATTCACTTTTGCAGAACCGATGAAACGTTTTCTAAGGTCATCATTTAAAGGTTCTTGAGTCGCAAAATACGGGTTTGTATGGTACGTGTTTGCACCAAAATAATCTGCTTCACCTCCGTTAGCATCATAAGCATCACTAATCCATCTGATGTCAGTTCCCGGCGTCATAAAAGTGGTTGGGAAAGAAGGATTTCTAGGCGAATCATTCAAATAAGGTCGGTTATGACTTTTCTCTGTAATATATTGCGCATTAGACTCAATGCTTATTTTTTTGTTTGGAGCCGAATTCAAACTTAATGCCACGTTGTTTCTTGCGAAATTTGTTCCTGGCATAATTGACTCATCTTTAGTATTTCCGAAAGATAATCTGAAATTAGTACTTTCATTTCCTCCAGAAACTGCTAATGTATTACTGAAAGAATATCCGTTTCTGTAGAAATTCTCAACATTGTCTTTTCCATATGCTTGGTAAGGTCTTGTTTTTCCGTCAAGCGAAAGAGAAGGCGTTCCGTCATATTTATCTCCCCAAGCAAAATAGTAAGAATCTCTAAGTTCTTGCAGATCGCTGAATCTTGTAGCAACACCGTTTACAGGCGCTCCAGCTCCGTATTGATCTTGCCAATGCAAAAGACTTGCTGGTGTATTGAAAGTAGAATTTGTACTGAAATCTACTCCTAAACCAGTTCCGTTTTTACCTTTTTTTGTCGTAATCAAGATAACACCATTTGATCCTCTGTAACCATAAAGAGCAGAAGCGGCACTACCTTTTAATACTGACATAGAAGCAATATCTTCTGGGTTGAATGACGACATTCCGTCTCCTTTATCCGCTCCACCCCACATGTTAGCATTTCCTTGTTGGCTATTATCAATTGGAATACCATCTACAACATACAAAGGCTGGTTTAATCCAGAAGCTGAAGTTGCTCCACGAATAACCACACGGCTTGAACCAGAAGGTCCTGTAACCGGCGCAGAAACGTTAACTCCGGCAATTTTTCCCTGAAGGGCATTTCCTAAGTTAATTTCTTTATTCTTTGTAAGGTCATCTCCTTTCAGTTCTCCAACTGCGTAACCTAAAGCTTTCTTTTGTTTTTTAACTCCAAATGAAGTTACTACTACATCTTTTAATTCTTGTGCATTTTCGATTAATACAACCGAAACTCTGTTTTCGTTTTCCTGAAGTACTACTGATTTTGATACAAAACCGATAGAAGATACATTAAGTGTAACCTTACCTTCTGGAACATTCATTTTAAATCTCCCCTCAGCGTCAGTAACTGCGCTAAATGGTTTTCCTTGAACCTCAATGGATGCAGCAACAATTCCCTTGTTCTCTGCATCAGCAACTATGCCTGTTATTAATCGATTTTGCGCAACAGCTCCAAGGCTGCTTAACAATACCATTCCTAACACTGCTAAAATTCGTTTCATAAGCATTTTTTTTGGTTATTTGTTTTGATTTTTGTTTGTTTTAACGTGATTGTTTTTTAATAATTAGTAATAAATTCGAACTCAATTGTAATAGGCACTTAAAGATCTCC
>Ga0123397_141229_pt1 | contig 16575 bp, 15 predicted proteins | sample T10HLNH4metaT_FD_89925 | JGI IMG/M metagenome (GOLD analysis project Ga0123397, IMG submission 89925) | Methane-oxidizing artificial microbial communities from Washington, USA to study methane cycling - T10-HLNH4 metaT (Metagenome... ... | reverse complement strand
TGCGCGCGCATTACCTGACCGAGAAGGAAGGTCAGGAGCGTGTGGCCAACCTCGACGAAATCATCAACGCTGCCGCCAACTTCATTTCCGAGGAAGGCTACGCCCAGGTCGCGGCCGAGGACGAGACGGCGCCGCCAGACCCGCTGTCCGCCTTCCTGTCGCACGCTTCGCTCGAAGCGGGCGAACACCAGGCCGATGCCGGTCAGGCGGCGGTGCAGCTGATGACCGTGCATTCGGCCAAGGGACTGGAATTCGACGTGGTGTTCATGGGCGGTCTGGAAGAAGGGCTGTTCCCGCACGAGAATTCGGTGCTGGAGCGCGACGGGCTGGAGGAGGAACGCCGGCTCATGTACGTGGCCATCACCCGCGCGCGGCATCGGCTCTACCTGTCGTTTGCGCAGTCGCGCATGCTGCACGGCCAGACCCGCTACAACCTGCGCAGCCGCTTCTTCGACGAAATTCCGGCCGAACTGATGAAGTGGCTCACGCCGCCGGCCAGCGCGCGCGGCTATGGCGGCTTCGGCAGCAGCAGCGCCGTACCGGCGGCGCCGGCGAGCAGCAATCCGCGCAGCTTCGGCAGCGGCCGCAAGAATCCTGCGGTCAATGACAGCGGTTTCCGCATCGGCCAGCAGGTGGCGCACGCCAAGTTCGGCGCCGGCGTCATCGTGAACGCCGAAGGGTCGGGTTCGGATGCGCGGGTCCAGGTCAATTTCGGTGCCCACGGCGTCAAGTGGCTGGCGCTGGCGGTGGCCAAGCTCACACCGGCCTGATTACACATGAACGCGCGCCTCCGACTTCTCTGCGCCGTGCTGCTGTCCGCGAGCGCGGCGGCGAACGCGTCCGATACCTGGCGCACAGCGCATCTGCGCGGTGAATGCGATGCCGCGCTGACCGAAGCGCGCGCGGCTGCCGACAAGGGTGAGCCGGAAGCCATGCTGCAGATGTCGGACTGGCATTTCTTCGGTACCTGTCTGGGCAAGGACGACGCGGAATCCGCGCGCTGGGCGTTGCTGGCGGCCGAGGCGGGGCTGCCGCGTGCCCAGGTGGTGGCCGGCCAGATCTATGCCAGTGGCCTCGGCGTGACGACCGACCCGGCGGCGGCCCGCCGCTGGTACGAGAAGGCGGCCGAGGCGGGCGACGCCGAAGGCATGCTGCTGCTGGCCAAGATGATCGGTGCCGAAGCCGATCCGCTGGCGCAGGAACTGTCGCTGGCGTGGGCACGCCGCGCGGCTGACGCGAACTATCCGCCGGCCTACGTCCATCTGGCTGGCCAGTACAGCGGTGCCGGGCGCCAGACCGACTACGCCGAGGCGGCGCGCTGGCTGGACAAGGCCATCGTCGCCGGCTACCGCGACAATTCGGTGTGGGTGGCCTGGTCCTGGGCCTGTCTCAATCTCGGCCGTTACGACGAGGTGCTGCGCGCGGTGCAGCAGGTGCCGAAGGACGCGCCCGAATTCAAGGCGGCGCAGATCAACCATGCGCACGCGCTGCTGCTGAACGGACAGGTCGGCAATGCGCGCGAGGTGTATGCGGCCAACATGACGTTGCGCGGTGCCGACGAGTTCCGCCGCATCCTGCGCGAGGATCTGGCCGAACTGCGCCGCTCCGGTCGCGACCACCCGGGCATGGCCCGCATCGAGAAACTGTTCCTGAACAAGCCTTAGCGGGGCGGCGTCCGCACCGAAACACCATGCATCGCGACCGCTACCGCTGCTTCGCCGAACTGGCCGCCCATCACGTCGAGGGGCGCGACTTCCGCATCACCGTGCTGCGTCGCGGCAGCGGCGTGGCGATCGTCGCGCCGCACGCGGGACGCATAGAACGGGGCACATCCGAGGTCGCGCGCGCGATTGCCGGTGACGACTTTGATCTCTACCTGTTCGAGGGCTGTCTGCCAGCCCTGAATTTTGAAACCCTGCATCTGACCAGCCGCCACTTCGACGAGGCGCGGGCCCTGTCGCTGATCGGCGACAGCGAGCGGGTGGTCGCGGTGCATGGCGTGGCCGATACCGGCGAGCGCGCGCTGATAGGCGGCCGCGACCGGACGCTGGCCTGCGCCATCGCGGATCAGCTTCATCTGCGGGGCGTGCGTGCCTGCACCAGCGGTCACCGCTACCCCGGGCTGGATCCGCTCAATCTGTGCAATCGCGGCCGCAGCGGCGCCGGTGTGCAGCTGGAACTGAGCGACCGCCTGCGCGGCGGCCGCACCGAGCCGGACGTCATCGCCGGCGTTCGTGCGGCGCTGCATGGACTCGACATGACGCGGCGCTAGAATGGTGTCCTGCTTCCTGATCGCGGTCTGTCATGCGTACCCCTTATGTGCTCGCCGGCCTGCTGGTTGCCGTCGTCGCGCTCGCACTTGGCTGGGTCATTCTCGCCGGCTCGCCACGTGACGCCGGCGCCGGCACCCTGCGCGCGCTGTACGCGATCGAACCGCCGTTCGCTTTCGTAGACAGCCACGGCCGGGTCACCGGCGAAGCGCCGGAGGTGCTGCGCATCGTCGCGCGCCGCGCCGGCTTCCGCGATGTCGAGTTCGTTCACGCCGAGTTCGGCCAGCTGCTGCACGACCTGATGAACGGACGGGCCGAAGTGGTGGCCAGTGGCCTGTTCGTGACGCCCGAGCGGGCGCGCAGCGTCCGCTTCACACGGCCGACCGCGCGGGTCGGTACCGGGCTGGTCGTGGCGACCGGCAATCCGCTCGACCTGCACGGTCTGGACGACGTGGCCGCCCATCCGGAGGCCGTGCTGGCGGTGGTGGATGGCGCGGTCGAAATGCAGCAGGCCCGTCGCGCCGGCGTACCGCCGGCCCGCCTGCAGCGTCATGGCGATGCCAATGGCGCCGTCGTGGCCGTGATCGAAGGGCGGGCCGATGCGCTGGCGCTGTCCGACGTGTCCATCGGCTATATGCTGGCCAGCTCCGGCTATACCGGCATCGAAGCGGTCGCCGCCGTCCGCCCGCCGCAGCGGGACGGGCGCGATGATCCGGGCTGGCCGGCTTTTGCACTGCGCACCGACGACGAGGCGCTGGCCCGCCGGCTGGACGAAGCACTGGCCGGTTTTCTCGGCAGCGCGGAACACCGTGCGCTGGTGGCCCGTTTCGGTTTCGCGCCGCACAACCTGGCGGCGGAGGTGCGGCCGTGAATGGCCCGCGTGCCATGGCCAGCGGCGCGCCGGTGTTCGGCCTGGCGCTGCTGCTCTGCCTGTGCATGGGGCTGATGACCTATGCCCATGTGCGCTGGGACCAGGGCCTGGCCGCCGCCATCACCGCCCGCGACAACCTCGCGCAGTCACGGCGCTACGCAGTGCTGGCGCAGCTCGATACCGAGCGCCTGCTCGCCGGACAGACCTCCATTCCGCGTACCCGGGTGCTCGCCCATCTCGACCGCGCCCTCACCGTTGCGCGCGATCTGCGCAAGGGCAGCGGCGCCATTGCCGGTTTTTCCGCCCAGACTCCGATTCCGGGCGATCTGGCGGCCGCGGTCGACGCCTACGTCGCCGCGCTGGCCGACGCACGCGCGCTGATGGAGCGCCAGCTCGATGGTTTCGAAGCCGGGGGCAGCGCGCTGCTGGTGGCCCAGCGCGCCATCGATGCCCGCGTGGTGGCGGTGGAAGAGACGCTGCTGCGCCATCTCGCCAGCCAGCGCGCGACGCTGAAGCGCCACGACGCGATCACGCTGGGGCTGGTGGCGGTGCTCGGGCTGGTGGTGCTGTGCTTCCTGTACGTCGCGCACCGGCGGCGTGACCTGGCGGTCGGCGCGCTGCTGGCCAGCGAATCCAGGCTGCGCGCCTTCGCCGACAGCCTTCCGGAAATCGCCTTCCTGATGGACCGCAACGGCCGCTATCTCGAATCCTTCGGCAGCGCGAGCGCGCTGCTGGCCGCGCCGCCGGACACCCTGGTCGGCCGCACGCTGGACGAGGTGTTCCCGGCGGAAACCAGCAGCCGTTTCCTCGCGGTCATCCGGCAGGCGCTGGCGCGTCAGCGCACCCAGTCCTACGAGTACGCGCTGCACCTCGACGGCCGTGAGTTCTTTTTCGACGCCCGGGTGTCGCCGGTACCCGGCAGCGACCGGGTGGTGTGGGCGAGCTGGGACGTGACCGCGCGCCGGCGGGCGGAGGCCCACGCACGCGCGCTGACCCGGCTGTACAACTTCCTGAGCCAGGTGAACCAGACCATCGTGTGGGCGGCCAGCGAGGATGATCTGTTCGAGCGCATCTGCCGGGTGGCGATCGAGTTCGGCGGCTACCGGATGGCCTGGCTGATGCGGCTGAATGACCGCGATCAGCCGGTGCTGCAGGCCAGCGCCGGCGGCGCGGTGGCCGATCGGGCGCTGCTGTCCGGGCAGGCCTCGGTCGGGCGCACCAGCCTGACTGCCCGCGTGCTGCGCGACGGCCGGCTGCTGCGGCTGGGCGGGCTGGCCGGCGACGACGCCTGGATTCCGGCGGCGCGGGCGGCCGGGCTGGACGGATACGTCGGCCTGCCGCTGCAGCTGGACGGCAATACCGTGGCGGTGCTCTGTCTGCTGGCGCCCGAGGTCGATCCGGATGACGAAGACGAAGCCCGGCTGCTCGAAGAGGTCATCATGGACCTGTCGTTCGCGCTGCGCAGGCTGCGCGACGAACGCGAGCGGGCCAGTGCCGAACAGTCGGCGCGCCTGCTGGCGGCCGCGCTGCGCAGCACCCGCGACGGCGTGCTGCTGATCGATCTGGCCGGCGTGGTGGTGTCGGCCAACGAAGCGTTCTGCGAACAGACCGGGCTGGATGAATCCGCCCTGGTCGGCCGGGCGCTGACCGAACAGGCGGTATTCGAGGGGGCGGCGGCGCTGTTTGCCGACATCGACCGCGCGCTGCGCGACGGCGACGCCTGGCAGGGCGAGGTGTCAGCCCGGCGCGCCGGCGGCGAGCCGTGGTCCGGCTGGCTGTCCTGCGCCAGCGTGCGCGATGACGACGGCCAGCCCACGCACCGGGTGCTGGTGCTCACCGACATCAGCCAGGCGCGGCGCGCCGAGGCCGAGCTGCAGCATCTGTCGCAGTACGATCCGCTGACCGACCTGCCCAACCGGGTACTGATCCGCGCCCGTCTGGTGCACGCGATCGAACTGGCGCAGCGCCGCGGTACCCGGGTGGCGGTGCTGTTCCTCGATCTCGACAATTTCAAGACCATCAACGACGGTCTGGGCCACGCCGCCGGCGACGAAGTGCTGGCCGCCGTGGCGCATAGGCTGCGTGCCCGGCTGCGCCGGCAGGACACGCTGGGCCGCCAGGGCAGCGACGAATTCGTGCTGGTGCTGGAAGGGGTGGAGGCGCCGGCCGAGGCGGCGGTGGTCGCCCAGGGCGTGTTCGACAGTCTGGCCTCGCCGGTGCGGCTGGCGTCCGGGCAGGACATCTATCTGCAGGCCAGCATGGGCATCAGCCTGTATCCGGACAACGGTCACGACGCGGACGACCTGATCCGCGATGCCGACGCCGCGATGTACCAGGCCAAGCTGGGCGGGCGCAACGCACTGCGCTTCTATTCCGACGAGTACACGCACGCCGCGAACCAGCGGCTGTCGCTGGAAACCGGCCTGCGCCGTGCGCTGGAAAGCGAACTGTTCGAACTGCGCTACCAGCCGCTGATCGATCTCGCCAGCGACCGGCTGATCGGGGCCGAAGTGCTGGTGCGGCTGTCACCGGCGGCCGCACTGAACAGTTCGCCGGCCGAATTCATTCCCATCATGGAAGCCAACGGTCTCATCGTGCCGCTGGGCGATTTCGTGCGCAGCCAGGCGCTGCGCCAGGGGCGCGCCTGGCTGGATGCCGGCCTGCCGCCACTCACGCTGGCGATCAATCTGTCGGTCACCGAAATCCGTCGCGGCGGGCTGGAACAGCGCATCGCGCAGCAGCTGGCCGAAAGTGGCTATCCGGTGTCGCTGCTGGAGCTGGAAATCACCGAATCCGGTGCCATGGAGCAGGGCGAGCGCGCCCAGCAGTTTCTGGAAGTGATCGGCAGTCTGGGCCTGCGGCTGGCGATCGACGATTTCGGCACCGGCTATTCATCGTTGGCCTATCTGAAACGTCTGCCGGTGCACAAGCTCAAGATAGACCGCAGCTTCGTGTGCGACCTGCCGGATGACGCCAGTGCGGTCGAACTGGTGGACACCATCATCACGCTGGGTCATCAGCTCGGCCTGTCGGTGCTGGCCGAAGGGGTGGAGAACGTCGGCCAGCGCGACCTGCTGCGCGCGCGTGGCTGCGATGCCTGCCAGGGCTATCTGTATGCGCCGGCCCTGAGCGCCGAGGAGTTCGAGCGCCGCTTCCTGCGCTCGGCCACCGCCGGCTGAGCGGCGTCAGCTGCCGTTGCGGAAGGGCGCGGCCAGGTCGCCGGCGCAGTTCAGGTACTGCCCGGTCACGTCACGCGAAGCCGGGCCGCTGAACGGAATCTCGACGTCGCCGCCGACCTCGCCCAGCACCAGCCGGCCTCCGAAGAACATGAAGTTGCGCATCAGCGTGGCCCAGTCCACCTTGCGATCCGAATCGAAACCGGGCAGCACCAGCAGACCGTCGCGCGACACCAGCAGCACCGCCGGCCTGAACTGTTCCACCTCCAGCCGCGCCAGCAGCGGCAGCGCCGGATTGCCCTCCGGCGGCTGCACCTCGATGCGCGCGGTGACCTCGTCGCCCTCCCGCTGGCGCACGATGCGGATGTCCCAGCCACTCACTGTCACCGCGCTGCCGCAGCCGCGCGGCCAGCCGGCGTCCAGTTCGACCAGTGCGCGGTAGCGGCCGGCCGCAGGGTCGGCCGCGCGCGCCGCCGCCGGAGCGGCGATCAGCGACAGCAGCAACAGGCAGCACAGTCCTTGTTTCATGGCGGCTCTGACCGTGTGCCGGGACACGAGTTCGGGCGTGTCGCGTCGCGCCGCCGCCCGTGGCGGAGACCGTTCAGGCGCGGTGCAGCAGCGCGTGCAGCGCGACGAATTCCTGCGCCAGCTTGTGGCCGGGCGCGAAGTGGATCAGCGGCAGCGCCGCTTCGTGCGATTCCTTCACCTTGACCGAGGGCGACAGCGTGGCGTCGAGCACCGGCAGGCCTTCGTCGCGCAGTTCCTGCACCACGCGGGCCGGCAGGCTGGAGCGCGCCTGGTACTGGTTCACCACGATGCCTTCGAGTTTCAGCGCCGCGTTGTGGTCGGCGCGGATTTCCTCGATGTTGTCGATCAGCTGGTACAGCGCCTTGCGCGAGAACTCGTCGCAGTCGAACGGGATGAGCACCGATTCGGCCGCGATCAGCGCGCAGCGCGAGTAGAAGTTCAGGGCCGGCGGCGTGTCGATGTAGATGCGGTCGAAGCTGTCCAGTGCTTCCAGCGCCTCGCGCAGCTTGTAGATCTTGTAGCGCGACTCCAGCTTGCTTTCCAGCTCGGCCAGCTGAGGGCTGGCCGTCATGACCGACAGCCGCGGGTGGGCGGTGGCGGTGATGAATTCCGAGGTGTCCTTCGGCGACAGCTTCAGGTTGAGCAGCTGGTCGAAGAAGTCGGCGGCCCCCAGTTCGACGTGCTCTGCCGCGTCGCCCAGCAGGTAGTGACTGGAGTTGCCCTGGGTGTCGAGGTCGATCACCAGCGTGCGAAGTCCTTCGGCCGCGCTGATCGCGGCCAGGTTGCAGGTGATGGTGGACTTGCCGACGCCACCTTTCTGGTTGAATACGACGCGACGCATGACGAGCTCCTCGACCGAAAGACGCATTCTGCCAAATCCTTGGGTGCAGTGCACAATAAGCGGTGCGGCGCCCGGGCAACGGAGTGCGCCCGGTGCTGCGCAGGCTGTGGCCGAGGAGGGCGCGCGCGGCCCGGAATGCGGCCGTCCTGCGCCATGACCGGTAGAATCCAGCGCCGATTCCCTTGAAGGTCCATCTGGAAGGCAAACATGAGCGAATACGCTGTCCGCTTCCACCGCACCGGTGGCCCCGAAGTGCTGCAGTACGAGGCTGTGGACCTGCCGCCGCCGGCGGCCGGTGAGGTGCGGGTGCGCCACCACGCGGTGGGCGTCAATTTCATCGACATCTACCACCGCAGCGGCCTCTACCCGCTGCCGCTGCCGAGCGGACTGGGCCAGGAGGCGGCCGGCGTGGTCGAAGCGCTGGGGCCGGACGTGACCGGGCTCGCGGTCGGTGACCGTGTCGCCTGCGCCAGCGGTCCGCTCGGCGCCTACGCCACCGCACGCAACATGCCGGCGGACAAGCTGGTGAAGCTGCCGGACGGCATCGATTTCGAAACCGCCGCCGCGCTGATGCTGAAGGGTCTGACCGCGCATTACCTGCTGCGCCGCACCTGCCGGGTCGAGGTGGGCGATGCGGTACTCATTCATGCCGCTGCCGGCGGGGTCGGCCTGATCGCCTGCCAGTGGGCGCGCGCGCTCGGTGCCACCGTGATCGGCACCGTGAGCACGCCGGACAAGGCGGAACTGGCCCGCGCCAACGGCTGCGAACACGTGCTGACCGGCGTGGCAGCGGCCGACCTGCCGGCGCAGGTGCGCGCGCTGACCGGCGGGCGCGGCGTGCGCGTGGTGTATGACGGCATCGGCCGCGACACCTTCATGGCCTCGATCGACAGTCTGGCGCCGCTGGGCATGATGGTGAGCTATGGCAACGCCTCCGGCCCGGCGCCGGCGATCGAGCCCGGACTGCTGGCGCAGAAGGGTTCGCTCTTCCTGACCCGTCCCACGCTGTTCCACTACATCGCCGCCCGCGCCGATCTGGTGGCCGCGGCCGACGAACTGTTTGCCCGCGTGCTCGATGGCACGATACGGATCAACGTTCGGCAGCGTCATGCGTTGCAGCACAGTGCCCGTGCACACGAAGAGCTGGCGGCCCGCCGCACCACCGGCTCGACCATCCTGCTGCCGCAGTGAATGCCGACCGCAGCGCGGGGGCGCGTCTGCCGCAGCCCCTTTCCCTGCGGCGCGTTTTCGGAGCCATTCTGATGAAGTTTCTGTTGTCGCTGCTCGCCTGCTGCTGCATGCTGTCTCCCGCCCTCGCGCAGACGCCGGCTCAGGCGGGTTTCCTGAAGGCGGAAACCCGTCGCATCGACGAGCAGTTCGTCCGTCGCGTTGTCGAGATCACCCAGTTGCCTGCGTCTCAGGTACGCGAGGCGATGCCGGCCGCCGGCCGCATCACCGAAACGTCTGCCCGGGTGGCTGCGGCGATCGAAAAGCAGCTGGGCGAAGCGCTGACCGACGAGCAGAAACAGGCGATCGCGCAGGCCGACGAAGAACGTCGCGCCGCGCTGGCCGCGGCGCGCGTCGCTGCGAAGAACAAATAAGCACACGAAAGACACGCCGTTCGGCAGGTCGGGAGAAACGCGTATGGGTTCCAAGGTGTGTGCCATCGTCGGCATGGGTTCCGGAGTCGGCGCTGCAGTGGCGCGCCGCTTTGCGGCCGAAGGCTATTGCGTGGCCATGATTTCGCGCGATGCCGGCAAGCTCGAACGCTATGAGCACGAACTGGCGGCACGCGGCGTGACTGCCCAGGGCTTCGTGGTCGACGCCGGCAGCGACGAGTCGCTGGTGTCCGCCATCGAGGCCATGCGTCAGGCCATGCCGCCGCCCGAAGTGCTGGTGTTCAACGCCTCGGTGCCGCGCGAGTCTGCGCCGTCGCTGCTGGACCCGGAAGCGCTGGCGTCTGACCTCCGGGTCGGCGTGCTCGGTGCGCTGAGCGCGGCGCGCGCGGTACTGCCGGCGATGCGTGCCGACGGCCACGGCAGCATTCTGTACACCGGCGGCGGTCTGGCGGTGGAGCCGGTCGCGGCCGCCGCCTCGCTGTCGGTGCAGAAGGCGGCGCTGCGCAATCTGGTGTTCAGCCTGCACCAGGAGCTGTCGCCGGCCGGGGTGCATGCCGCCATCGTGACCATCGCCGGCGTGCTGCGTGAAGGCAGCCTGCTGGACGCCGCCCGGGTGGCCGATGCCTTCTGGACGCTGCATTCGCAGCCGCCGGGCCAGTTCGCCCGCGAAATCGTGCTGTCCTGAGCACCCCGCGATTCGCCAAGAGGAGCCCATGACCGAACGCGCGCTGCACAGCGTACTGATTGCCAATCCCAAGGGGGGCGCCGGCAAGAGCACGCTGGCCACCAATGTCGCCGGCCACTGGGCGAGCCAGGGCGCGCGCGTCATGCTGGGCGACATCGACCGCCAGCAGTCGGCCCGCCACTGGCTGGCCCTGCGCTCGCCGCTGCTGTCGCCCATTTCCACCTGGGACATCGAACCCGAACAGCCGGCGCGCCCGCCACGCGGCACCACCCACGTGGTGCTCGACACGCCGGCCGGCCTGCGCGGCAAGCGGCTGGAAGCCATGCTCAAGATGGTGGACCGGGTGCTCATTCCGGTACAGCCCTCCATCTTCGACATCCTCGCCACCGGCGATTTCCTGACCGAACTGGCGGAGCACAAGCGGGTGGCGGCGAAGCGGGTCCGGATAGGCATCGTCGGCATGCGGGTGGACACCCGCACCCGCGCGGCGCAGGAACTGGAACGTTTCTGTGCCGGACTCGATCTGCCGGTACTCACCTATCTGCGCAATTCGCAGCTCTACGTGCAGGCGGCCGCGCACGGCATGACGATCTTCGACCTGTCGCGGGCCCGGGCACAGGTCGACCGCGAACAGTGGCAACCCCTCATCGACTGGCTGGATTCCCCATGACCTCACGCAACGGCAAGACCCTGGCAGTCGTCCGCGACAGCTCCGAACTCGACGGCGCCAAGGCGCGCATCCTGGTGTTCGCCGGCAGTACCCGCGAGGCCTCGTTCAACCGCCGGCTGGCCATGGCCGCCGCGCGTTCGATCGGGGAAGCGGGCGGCGAAGCCACGCTGATGGAACTGCGCGATCATCCGCTGCCGCTGTACGACGGCGACCTGGAAGCCTCGGCCGGTCTGCCGCTGGGCGTGCGCCCGCTGAAGGAACTGTTCAAGGCGCACGATGGCCTGTTCATCGCCTCGCCCGAGTACAACGGCTCGGTCAGCGCGGTGCTCAAGAACGCGCTGGACTGGGTGTCGCGCCCGGCCGGCGACGAAGCGGGCACCGTGCCCTATGCCAACAAGGTGGTCGCACTGGGCGCTGCCTCGCCCGGCGCGCTCGGCGGCCTGCGCGGCCTGGTGCATCTGCGTGCGGTGCTGCAGTCGGTCGGCGCGCTGGTGCTGTCCGAACAGATCGCGGTCGGCAGTGCCGGCAGCGCCTTCACGCCGGACAACCGCCTTGCGGACGAGCGGCTGCAGCAGATGCTGGACCGCACCACCGCCCGGCTGGTCGACGTTGCATCCCGGCTGCGCGGCTGAAGTCGCCGCCCGCATCGCGCATCACACGTTTTTCATAACTAGAAGAGAGACTGAAGAGACATGAAGTACCTGCGCCTGCGCCACAACGGCGCCGAACGCCTGGGTCGCCTGAACGGCGACACGGTCGAACTGCTGGACGGCGACCTCTTTGCCGCGCCGACACCGACCGGTGAAACCGTGCCGGTCGAGGGCATCGAGTGGCTCATGCCCTGCGTGCCGCCCAAGATGGTCATCATCGTGCACAACATCCGCGCTGCGGTGGAGAAGGCCGGTCATCCGATCCCGGAAGACCCGCTCTACCTCGTGCGCTCGCCGCAGGCACTGAACTGGCACCAGCAGCCGATTCCGAAGCCCGCCGGTTTCGACGGCCGCGTGTTCTACGAAGGCGAACTGGGCGTGGTGGTCGGCAAGGTCGCCCGCAATCTGGACGAAGCGCAGGCGGCCGATGCCATCTTCGGCTACACCTGCATCAACGACGTGAGCGCGCTCGAACTGGTGGACAAGAACCCGTCCTTCGGCCAATGGACCCGCGCCAAGAGCTTCGACGGCTTCGGCTGCTTCGGTCCGGTCATTTCGACCGATCCGCTGCCGGCCGATGCGGAGATCGTTACCACGGTGGGCGGTCGCGAACGCCAGCGCTATCCGGTCACCGACATGATCTTCAGTCCGGCGCAGCTGGTGTCCCGCATTTCACGCGACATGACGCTGATGCCGGGCGACGTGATCTGCTGCGGCACCTCGGTGGGCGTGCTGCCGATGAAGCCGGGCACCACGGTCGAGGTGACCGTGAGCGGCGTCGGCACGCTGAGCAACGTCTACGCGCCGAACGAGTGACCGATACGCCGGAACGGCCCGTCCGTTCCGGCGCTGGTACGACCTGAATCAAGGCGGCCGGACGTACTGACCGTCATTCTGAAAAGATGGACGCGCACGCCGGCCTGCCTCATCTGCAGCCCATTCTCCTCTTCCTCGCCATCGCCGGCCTGGTGATGCCGCTGCTCGCCCGCGCGCGGGTCAGTCAGGTGGTCGCCTTTCTGGCCGCCGGCGCGCTGGTCGGCCCGCACGCGCTGGGCCGGCTGGCGGCCGAACACCGCTGGCTCGGCTGGTTCACCATCGCCGACGGAGAAGGCGTGCGGGTGCTGGCCGAACTGGGCGTCATGTTCATGCTGTTCGTGATCGGCCTCGAACTGCCGGCGCGCCAGCTGTGGTCGCTGCGGCGCTGGGTGCTCGGCATCGGCAGCGCGCAGTGGCTGGGCTGCGGTGCGCTGATCGGCGGCGTCGCGCTGGCCTTCGGCCACGCTCAGGAAGCGGCGGTGGTGCTCGGCCTCGGGCTGGCGATGTCGTCCACCGCGGTGGTGATGCAGCTGCTGGCCGAGCGCGGCGAAACCCGGTCCACTGTCGGCCGTATGAGTTTCGCGGTGCTGCTGCTGCAGGACATCGCGGTGGTGCCCATGCTCATCCTGCTTGGCCTGATGGCCGGCGACGGCACCGGCGGTCACTTCCTGACCCTGATGCTGACCGCGCTGCTGAAGGCCGCCGCCGCGGTGGCCCTCATCCTGCTGCTCGGGCGTCTGGTGCTCACGCCGCTGTTCCGCCGCGTGTCGGTCACCACCCAGGCCGACAGTTTCATGGCGCTCACGCTGCTGGCCACGCTGGGCGTCGCCGCGCTGACTGGCGCGGCCGGGCTGTCGATGTCGCTCGGCGCCTTCCTCGCCGGCCTCATGCTGGCGGAAACCGAATACAGGCACGCCGCGCTGCTGGCGATCGAGCCGTTCAAGGGCCTGCTGATGGGCCTGTTCTTCGTGTCGGTCGGCATGAGCCTGAACCTGCCGCAGGCGGCCGGCGACGCTGGCTGGCTGGTGGCTTCGGTGTTCGGCCTGTACGCGATCAAGAGCGTCACCATGTATCTGCTGTTCCGCCGCGCCGGCCTCACCCGTGGCGAGGCCGGCGAGACCGCGCTGCTGCTCGGTCAGGCCGGCGAATTCAGTTTCATCGTGCTGGGCATGGCCATCGCCTCCGGCGTGCTGGTCAGCGCGGTGGGCAACTTCATGCTGCTGGTGGTGACGCTGAGCATGTTCCTGACCCCGCTGGCGGCACGCCTCGGCCACGCGCTGCACCGCAGGCTGGACGCGCGCGGCGACGACGCGATTCCGCCGCTGCCCGGGCCGGACACCGACGACGGCGTGGTCATCATCGCCGGCTTCGGCCGTGTCGGGCAGATGGTGGCGCGGCTGCTGGACCGGGCCGGCGTGCGCTGGGTGGCGATAGAGCGCCATGTCGCCGCGGCCACCCGTCATCACGAACAGGGCCTGCCGGTCATCGTCGGCGACGCCGGCCGGCCGGCGCTGCTGCATCACCTCGGCGCGGGTCGGGCACGCGCCATCGTGGTCACGATGGACGACAGCGCGGCGGCCCGCCACGTGGTGCTCAGCCTGCGCTCTGAGTTTCCGTCACTGCCGCTGATCGCGCGGGCGCGCGATGCCGAGCACGGCCGCCAGCTGGTCGAGGCGGGTGCGAGCGAGGTCATTCCGGAAGCGCTGGAGGCGGCGCTGCAGATGGGGGTGCATGTGCTCGCCCGGGTCGGCGTGGATGCCGAAACCGGTGAGCGGCTGATCGAGGCGGAACGCGCCGCCGGCATCTGAGCCGGCGGCGGTCCGCCCGCCCCGGGGCGGTGGCCCCGGGCGAGGCTTCAGGGCTTCACGCCCGGCGGCAGCGCCGGCTTGCTCTCGACGCGGGTCGGGATGTGCTGGTCGTGGCCTTCGATGGCCGGGTGTTCCTGACCGGCGTGCACATGGTGGGTTGCGGTGCTGACGCCCGGCGGCAGCGCCGGCTTGTTCTCGACCGCGGTCGGTACGTGCTGGTCATGGCCTTCGACCGCCGGATGTTCCTGACCGGCATGCACGTGATGCGTACGGGTGCTGACGCCCGGCGGCAGTGCCGGGGTGTTCTCGACCGCGGTCGGCACGTGCTGGTCGTGACCTTCGATCGCCGGGTGTTCCTGGCCGGCGTGCACCTTCTTCGTCTTGGTGCTCACGCCGGGCGGCAGCGCCGGCTTGGCCGCGATGTTGGCGGCCTTCTTGCCCTTCACCGCCTCGGCCGGGTGGTCGGCGCCGGCGTGCTTGCCGGCCGCGTCCGCCCAGACCGGGGCGCTGATACAGAGGGAGAGCGCGATGACGGCCCATGGCTTGTTCATGATGTCTTCCTTCCGATTGGTGGGGTAGTTGAGTCCAGTCTGCGCTGGATCGTGCGCTGCAGCATTGATGTGTCTCAAACCGCTGTCGGGTGCCGTATCGGCACCTGCATTGCAACGCTATGCTGTGGCGCACGATGACCTTATCACTTCCGCCGCTGCTTTTCCTTCACGCCAACGGCTACCCCGCGGGCGTGTATCGGCGCTTCCTCGAACCGCTGGCCGGCAGCCGCACGCTGCACGCGATCGAGGCGCTCGGCGCCGACGCGCAGCACGGTCCGGGCCGTGGCTGGCGGCGTCTGCACGCGCAGGTGTGCGCCCTGGTTGAACGGCTGCCGGAAGGGCCGCTGGATCTGGTCGGTCACTCGATGGGCGGCTGGCTGGCGGCCATGGCTGCGGCCCGCCAGCGCGGCCGGCCGGTGCGGGTGGTGCTGATCGATTCACCGATGGTGCTGGGCTGGCGCGCTGCGCTGGTGTCGGCGGCCAAGGCTGCGGGCCTGACCTGGCGGGTCGGCCCGGCGCCGGTGGCGGCGCGCAGGCGCCAGCACTGGGCCTCGCGAGACGAGGCGCGCGCCCACCTCGGCGAAAAGGACTTCGTGCGGCGCTGGGCGCCCGGTGTGTTTGAAGATTTCCTGCGCGCCGGCCTGCACACGCTGCCCGACGGCAGCGTCACGCTGGCCATTCCGCGCGAAACCGAGCGCGACGTATACGCCACCATCGCCCACCGCGAAGCGCTGCGTGCGGTGCGGCGGCTGCGCGCGCGCGGCGTGCCGGTGGGCTTCATTGCCGGTCGCGATTCGGAAGAACTGAGGCTGGCCGGCCGCGAACAGAACCGCCGCTTCTGGGGCCGCGACTGGGTCGAACTGCCGACCGGCCATCTGGTGCCGATGGAGGCGCCGGAGGCCTGCGCGCAGGCGGTGGCGGCCTTACTCGGCCCCGCCTGACAGCGCCTCGGCGCGTTCGATGGCCGCTTCCAGCGCGGCGTCCGGATGGCCGGCCGGCAGCAGCAGCTGACCGGCGGTGCGTTCGTAATCGGCGTCGATCACGCTGCCCTGACCGGCCGCCCGCTGCGGGCCACCGAGGTTGGCGGTCACCAGCTGCGGGAAGGCCAGCACCAGCGCCACCATCAGGATCTGTATGCCGACGAAGGGTACGGCGCCCCAGTAGATGTCGCGCGTCGGCAGCGTCTTCGGCGCTACCGAGCGCAGGTAGAACAGCGCGAAGCCGAAGGGCGGGTGCATGAATGAGGTCTGCATGTTCACCGCCAGCAGCACGCCGAACCACACCAGGTCGATGCCCAGCTTGTCGGCCACCGGCGCCAGCAGCGGCACCAGGATGAAAGCCAGTTCGAAGAAGTCGAGGAAGAAGGCGAGCACGAACACCAGCAGCATGACCGCGATCAGGAAGCCGGTCTGGCCGCCGGGCAGCGACAGCAGCAGGTGTTCGACCCACAGGTGGCCGTCGATGCCGTAGAAGGTGAGCGAAAACAGCCGCGCGCCGATCAGGATGAACAGCACGAAGCAGGTGAGCCGCACCGTGCGGTCCAGCGCCTGGTTCAGCAGTTCGCCGCTCAGGCGGCGACGCGCCAGCGCCATCAGCAGCGCGCCGGCCGCGCCCATTGCGCCGCCTTCGGTCGGCGTGGCGAGGCCGAGGTAGATGGTGCCGAGCACCAGGAAAATGAGCGCCAGCGGCGGCATCAGTACGAAGGCCACGCGGCGGGCCAGATCCGGCAGCAGGTTCAGCCGCAGCAGGCGGTCGGCCAGCGCGGCGATCCAGGCCACCGCGCCACCGGCGGTGACCGACAGCAGCGCGCGCGCGTCCGCCGTATGCGCCTGCAGCGCAGGCAGCTGGCTGGCTGCCACACCGGCGGCTACCGCCAGCGCGAACAGCGCCCATACGCCACGCCGTTCGGCGGCGTCGTGGTCGTCCGCCTCCGGCAGCGCCGGTGCGCTGCGCGGCTTCAGCCAGGCCATGGCCAGCACATACACGAGATACAGACCGGTCAGCAGCAGGCCGGGCAGCAGCGCGCCGCGGTACATGTCGCCCACCGGGCGGTTGAGCTGGTCGCCGAGCACGATGAGCACCAGCGAGGG
>Ga0123397_135291_pt1 | contig 16597 bp, 18 predicted proteins | sample T10HLNH4metaT_FD_89925 | JGI IMG/M metagenome (GOLD analysis project Ga0123397, IMG submission 89925) | Methane-oxidizing artificial microbial communities from Washington, USA to study methane cycling - T10-HLNH4 metaT (Metagenome... ... | reverse complement strand
GTCGGCTGCAATCTGGTGCTGGGCACCAGTGCTCGTGATCGTCGTATTCCATGGCCGCTGCTCGATCCTCGCGAATGCGGTTCGAAAGTGGTTGAGGAGGCTGCGCAAGGCGCCGAGATCGCCCTGGTGTTCGGTCGTGAAGATTCCGGCCTGACCAATGAAGAGCTGCAGCGATGTCATTATCACGTGCACATCCCCTCAGACCCTGAGTTCAGCTCGCTGAACCTTGGGGCGGCGGTGCAGGTGTTGAGTTATGAAGTGCGCATGGCCTGGCTGGCCGCTCAAGGTCAGCCGACCAAAGTCGAGAAGGAAGAGGTGGCATCGGTCAAAAGCGCTGAGCTGGCGACCATGGATGAGCTGGAGCGATTCTATGAGCACCTGGAGCAAACCCTGGTGGCCATTGAGTTCCTCGATCCGGAAAAGCCACGGCACTTGATGGCGCGCCTGCGCCGGTTATACGGACGCAGCTCGGTCAGCCGGGCGGAAATGAATATTTTGCGTGGCATCCTCACGGAAACCCAAAAAGCGGCCCGTGGCGAGCTTCTGAAACGGAAGGATTAATGATGTTCGAGCGTTTGCGTGAAGATATCCAGAGTGTTTTCCATCGTGATCCGGCAGCGCGTAACGCTTTTGAAGTCCTGACCTGCTACCCGGGCATGCACGCTATCTGGATCCATCGCCTGTCGTCGGTGTTGTGGCGCGCGGACCTGAAATGGCTGGCGCGGCTGGTGTCGAACTTCGGGCGCTGGTTGACCGGGATCGAGATTCATCCGGGCGCCAAGGTGGGTCGTCGCTTCTTTATCGACCATGGCATGGGCATCGTCATCGGTGAAACGGCTGAAATCGGCGATGACGTCACGATCTATCAAGGTGTGACCCTCGGCGGCACCAGCTGGAACAAGGGCAAGCGGCACCCGACTCTCGAGGATGGGGTGGTGGTGGGCGCCGGTGCCAAGGTGCTGGGCCCGTTCACCGTGGGTGCGGGGGCCAAGGTCGGTTCCAACGCCGTGGTCACCAAGGCTGTTCCGGCGGGTGCGACCGTGGTCGGGATTCCGGGGCGGATCATCGTCAAGTCCGACGAAGAGCAGGACGCCAGGCGCAAGGCGATGGCCGAGAAGATCGGTTTCGATGCCTACGGTGTCAGCGAGGACATGCCGGACCCGGTGGCGCGTGCCATCAACCAGTTGCTCGATCACCTGCAGGCGGTGGATGGACGTCTGGAGGGGATGTGCGGGGCGCTGAAGGATCTGGGCAGTAATTACTGTGCCAAGGACTTGCCCGAGCTGCGCGAAGAAGATTTCGCCTGCGTGAAGGACAAGAACCAGAGTCAGGCCAGCTGATTCCGCGGCGGGTCGCAAATAGGCAGTGGCACAGCGCTAAGCGGTGTGCCATTGGGTCGCAGACCCTGCTATGATGCGCGCGCTCTTTTGCGGGTAAACCTGACTAAAGTACTAGGTCTTATAGTTGACTTAAATACTCAGGAATTGCATACTCGCCCCATTCCGAACTCCGTGGTAATTGTCCATGCGACTGACTACAAAAGGCCGATACGCCGTGACCGCCATGCTTGACCTGGCGTTGCACGCGCAGCACGGGCCCGTGTCCCTGGCCGATATCTCCGAGCGCCAAGGCATCTCCCTGTCCTACCTCGAACAGCTTTTTGCCAAATTGCGCCGTAGCAATCTGGTGTCCAGCGTCCGTGGTCCTGGCGGCGGCTACCAGCTGTCGCGCGACATGCAGGGCATTCAGGTCGCCCAGGTGATCGATGCGGTAAACGAATCGGTCGACGCCACCAAATGCCAGGGGCAGGGTGATTGCCATTCGGGCGATACCTGCCTGACTCACCACCTGTGGTGCGACCTGAGCTTGCAGATTCACGAATTTCTGAGCGGTATCAGCTTGGCTGACCTTGTGACTCGCCGTGAGGTACAAGAAGTAGCCCAGCGCCAGGATCAACGCCGTTGCAACAGCAAGGCGCCACGCCTGGACAAGATTGAAGCGTCCGCCGTCGAATGACAGCCAGAGAGCCAACGGCGCGCCAGCCAGCCTGATTTAGGAGATAGTCCATGAAATTGCCGATTTACCTTGATTACTCTGCGACTACCCCGGTTGATCCGCGTGTCGCGCAAAAAATGAGTGAATGCCTGCTGGTCGACGGGAACTTCGGTAACCCGGCGTCCCGTTCCCACGTGTTTGGCTGGAAAGCTGAAGAGGCCGTCGAAAACGCTCGTCGTCAGGTGGCCGACCTGGTCAACGCCGACCCGCGCGAAATCGTCTGGACTTCCGGTGCCACCGAATCCGACAACCTGGCAATCAAGGGCGCGGCGCATTTCTACGCCACCAAAGGCAAGCACCTGATCACCACCAAGATTGAGCACAAGGCTGTCCTCGACACCATGCGCCAACTGGAGCGTGAAGGCTTCGAAGTCACCTACATCGAGCCTCGCACCGACGGCCTGATCACGCCAGAGATGATCGAAGCCGAGCTGCGCGACGACACCATCCTGGTTTCGGTCATGCACGTGAACAACGAAATCGGCACTATCAACGACATCGCCGCCATCGGCGAGCTGACCCGTTCCAAGGGCATCCTGTTCCACGTCGACGCTGCTCAGTCCACCGGCAAGGTCGATATCGACCTGCAGAAGCTGAAAGTCGACCTGATGTCGTTCTCCGCCCACAAAACCTACGGCCCTAAAGGCATCGGCGCCCTGTATGTGAGCCGCAAGCCGCGTGTTCGCATCGAAGCGGCCATGCACGGCGGCGGTCACGAGCGCGGCATGCGTTCGGGTACCCTGGCGACCCACCAGATCGTCGGCATGGGTGAAGCATTCCGTGTGGCCAAGGAAGACATGGCCGCCGAGAACGTGCGCATCAAGGCCTTGAGCGACCGTTTCTTCAAGCAGGTCGAGCACCTGGAAGAGCTGTACGTCAACGGCAGCCTGACCGCCCGCGTTCCGCACAACCTGAACCTGAGCTTCAACTATGTTGAAGGCGAGTCGCTGATCATGGCGCTCAAGGATCTGGCGGTTTCGTCCGGTTCGGCTTGCACCTCGGCATCGCTTGAGCCTTCGTACGTACTGCGCGCCCTGGGCCGCAACGACGAACTGGCGCACAGCTCGATCCGTTTCACCTTCGGCCGTTTCACCACCGAAGAAGAAATCGACTACGCCGCGCAGAAAGTCTGCGAGGCCGTTACCAAGCTGCGCGCACTGTCGCCGCTGTGGGATATGTACAAAGACGGTGTCGACATTTCGAAAATCGAGTGGGCGGCACACTGATTACAAGTCGCCGCAAACTGGCCCTGCGAACCTTCGGGTTGCAGGGCTTCAAGAGCGACTCCCTGATGAGTGAGGATTAAGAATCATGGCTTACAGCGAAAAGGTCATCGACCACTACGAAAACCCGCGCAACGTCGGCAAGATGGACGCGGAAGATCCTGATGTCGGCACCGGCATGGTCGGCGCGCCGGCGTGCGGCGACGTGATGCGCCTGCAGATCAAGGTCAACGAAGCCGGCATCATCGAAGATGCCAAGTTCAAGACCTACGGTTGCGGTTCAGCAATCGCTTCCAGCTCCCTCGCCACCGAGTGGATGAAGGGCAAGACCCTGGACGAAGCGGAAACCATCAAGAACACTCAGCTGGCTGAAGAACTGGCCCTGCCGCCAGTGAAAATTCACTGCTCCGTGCTCGCTGAAGACGCCATCAAGGCGGCCGTTCGCGACTACAAGCAGAAGAAAGGCTTGATCTGACTTTCAAGATTTGGCGACGAGTAAGGAGTCACCGATGGCTATCAGCATGACAGAAGCGGCTGCTCGACACGTGCGACGCTCCCTCGACGGGCGCGGCAAAGGTGAGGGGATTCGTCTGGGTGTTCGCACTACAGGCTGTTCCGGCCTTGCCTACGTGCTGGAGTTTGTCGACGAGGTGGTGGCGGAGGATCAGGTGTTCGAAAGTCACGGCGAGAAAGTGATCATCGACCCGAAAAGCCTGGCCTACCTGGACGGCACCGAGCTCGATTTCGTCAAGGAAGGGTTGAACGAAGGCTTCAAGTTCAACAATCCCAACGTGCGCGGTGAATGTGGCTGCGGCGAAAGCTTCAACATCTGAGGCGGCTCGTGGGTACTCCTTGTCATTTCGCATTATTTGAGCTGCAACCGAGTTTCAATCTGGATCTCGACCAGCTGGCTACGCGCTACCGTGAGTTGGCGCGCGGCGTTCATCCGGACCGCTTTGCTGACGCTACCGAGCGCGAGCAGCGGCTGGCGCTAGAGCAATCCGCGAGCCTCAACGAGGCCTACCAGACGCTCAAGAGTCCACCCAAGCGCGCGCGATACTTGCTCGCCTTGAATGGTGGCGAGCTGCCGCTGGAGGTCACGGTACATGATCCGGAGTTTCTTCTGCAGCAAATGGCGCTGCGTGAAGAGCTCGAAGACTTGCAGGACAGTGCAGACCTGAATGGCGTTGCCGCCTTCAAGCGCCGCCTGAAAGCCGCCCAGGATGAGCTGAACCAAAGCTTCGCAGCTTGCTGGAACGATGCCGCGCAACGTGAAAGGGCTGAGCGCCTGATGCGGCGCATGCAGTTCCTCGACAAGCTCACCTACGAAGTGCGCCAGTTAGAAGAGCGCCTCGACGATTAACCCAGTGCCGCTCCGGTCGCACGCCTGATATACAGATAAGTCCTGATTACGATGGCCCTACTGCAGATCGCCGAACCCGGCCAAAGTCCTCAACCGCACCAGCGTCGTCTGGCTGTGGGGATCGACTTGGGCACTACCAATTCGCTGGTCGCTGCGTTGCGCAGTGGTCTTTCCGAGCCTTTGGCTGACGCAGAGGGGCGGGTTATCCTGCCTTCCGCCGTGCGCTATCACGCCGATCGCGTCGAAGTTGGCGAATCCGCCAAACTGGCTGCCGCTACCGATCCTTTGAACACTGTGCTGTCGGTCAAGCGCTTGATGGGTCGTGGTCTGTCCGACGTCAAGCAATTGGGCGACCAGCTGCCGTACCGCTTCGTCGGTGGCGAATCGCACATGCCGTTCATCGACACAATCCAGGGCCCTAAAAGTCCGGTTGAAGTCTCCGCCGATATCCTCAAGGTCCTGCGCCAGCGTGCCGAGGCGACCCTGGGTGGCGAGCTGGTGGGCGCGGTGATCACCGTTCCGGCCTATTTCGATGACGCTCAGCGCCAAGCCACCAAGGATGCGGCCAAACTGGCCGGTCTGAACGTGCTGCGCTTGCTCAATGAGCCGACGGCTGCGGCGGTCGCTTACGGTCTGGATCAGCATGCTGAAGGCTTGGTCGCTATTTATGACCTGGGCGGCGGCACCTTCGATATTTCGATTCTGCGCCTGACCGGCGGTGTATTCGAAGTTCTGGCGACTGGGGGCGATAGCGCTCTGGGCGGCGATGACTTCGATCATGCGATCGCTGGCTGGATCATCGAGAATGCCGGCTTGTCTGCCGACCTTGATCCGGGCGCGCAACGTAACTTGCTGCAAACGGCTTGCGCCGCAAAAGAGGCGCTGACTCATGCTTCGTCCGTTGAGGTTGCCTATGGCGACTGGAAGGCCGAGCTGACCCGGGAAGCGTTCAATGCGCTGATCGAACCAATGGTCGCCCGCAGCCTGAAGGCCTGCCGTCGCGCCGTTCGCGATTCCGGCGTCGAGCTGGAAGAAGTGCACGCGGTGGTCATGGTCGGTGGTTCGACTCGTGTGCCTCGTGTTCGTGAAGCGGTCGCCGAGGCCTTCGGTCGTCAGCCATTGACTGAAATCGATCCGGATCAAGTGGTGGCCATCGGGGCTGCGATCCAGGCGGATACGTTGGCCGGCAACAAACGCGATGGTGGCGAATTGCTGCTGCTGGACGTGATTCCGTTGTCCCTGGGGCTGGAGACCATGGGCGGCTTGATGGAGAAGGTGATTCCTCGGAATACCACCATCCCTGTCGCCCGCGCCCAGGACTTCACGACTTACAAGGATGGCCAGTCGGCCATGGCGATCCATGTGCTGCAGGGTGAGCGCGAGCTGATCAGTGACTGCCGTTCCCTGGCGCGTTTCGAACTGCGCGGTATTCCGGCGATGGTGGCCGGTGCGGCGAAAATTCGCGTGACGTTCCAGGTTGATGCCGATGGTCTGCTGAGTGTTTCTGCGCGCGAACTGGGTTCGGGCGTCGAGGCCAGCATTCAGGTCAAACCGTCCTACGGTCTGACCGATGGCGAAATCGCCAAGATGCTCAAGGACTCGTTCCAGCACGCCAATGACGACAAAGTCGCCCGCGTACTGCGTGAGCAGCAGGTCGATGCCCAGCGCCTGATCGAGGCGGTGCAGGCTGCCTTGGAGGCCGACGGCGACCGCTTGCTCGATGCTGAAGAGCGCCTGGTTATCGATGCGCAGGTGCAGGAACTGACCGAACTGATGAAAGGGACCGATGGTTACGCCATCGAGCAGCAGACCAAGCGTCTGTCGCAAGTGACCGATGCCTTTGCTGCCCGCCGCCTGGACTCGACGGTGAAAGCCGCGCTGGCGGGGCGCAACCTGAATGAGATTGAGGAATAACGATGCCGCAGGTCATTTTTCTGCCACACGAAAAGTTTTGCCCGGACGGTATGGTTGTGGAGGCTGAGACTGGCACGTCCATCCTCGAACTGGCTCATGAGCACCATATCGAGATGGAAAGTGCCTGTGGTGGCGTCTGCGCCTGTACCACTTGTCATTGCCTGATCCGTGAAGGCTTCGACTCGCTGGAAGAGGCTGATGAGTTGGAAGAAGACTACCTTGACAAGGCTTGGGGGCTGGAAGCTCAATCGCGCCTGGCCTGTCAGGCGCGAGTCGGGACTGAAGACCTGACCATCGAAATTCCGAAATACTCGCTCAACCATGCGGCCGAAGCGCCGCACTGATTCAAGGAAATGAAATGAGTCTGAAATGGGTTGATGTGCTGGAAATCGCGATCCAGCTGGCCGAATCCAGGCCGGAAGTGGACCCGCGTTACGTGAACTTCGTCGATCTGCACAAATGGGTGCTGGCATTGCCGGAGTTCAGTGATGATCCGACCCGCGGTGGCGAGAAGGTGCTTGAAGCCATTCAGGCCGCCTGGATCGAAGAAGCAGATTGAGTCTGCGCCGTACGCAGTTAGGCAATACCCAAGAACCCGCGTATAATTCGCGGGTTTAATTTTTCGCAAATTACCGTTTCTGGAGTTACACCATGGCTGTTCAACGTACTTTCTCCATCATCAAGCCTGACGCCGTTGCTAAAAACGTGATCGGCAAGATCGTTTCCCGTTTCGAAGAAGCTGGCCTGCGCGTTGTAGCTTCGAAAATGAAGCAACTGTCGAAAGCCGAAGCTGAAGGCTTCTACGCTGAGCACAGCGAGCGCGGTTTCTTCGGTGACCTGGTTGCTTTCATGACCTCCGGTCCGGTTGTTGTTCAGGTTCTGGAAGGTGAAAACGCTATCGCTCGCAACCGTGAGCTGATGGGCGCTACCAACCCTAAAGAAGCTGCTGCCGGCACCATCCGTGCTGACTTCGCTGAATCCATCGACGCCAACGCAGTACACGGTTCGGACTCCGAAGCCGCTGCTGCTCGCGAAATCGCATACTTTTTCGCAGCTACTGAAGTAACCACTCGCTAAGCATTGGCTTAAGAGTGAAGGTGAATCCATGACTACATCGACTGTTAAAACCAACCTGCTGGGTCTGACTCAACAGGAAATGGAAAAATTCTTCGACTCAATCGGGGAGAAGCGTTTCCGTGCCGGTCAGGTAATGAAATGGATTCACCACTTTGGCGTCGATGATTTCGACGCTATGACGAATGTCAGCAAGGCCCTGCGCGAGAAGCTCAAGGCTGTTGCCGAGGTTCGCGGTCCGGAAGTGGTCAGCGAGGACATCTCCAGCGACGGTACCCGTAAGTGGGTCGTGCGCGTGGCGTCCGGCAGCTGCGTCGAGACCGTGTACATTCCCCAGGGCAAGCGCGGCACTTTGTGCGTTTCGTCCCAGGCAGGCTGTGCCCTGGATTGCAGTTTCTGCTCCACCGGCAAGCAAGGCTTCAACAGCAACCTCACCGCCGCCGAAGTGATCGGCCAGGTGTGGATTGCCAACAAATCCTTTGGCAGCGTCCCGGCGACCGTCGACCGTGCCATCACCAACGTGGTGATGATGGGTATGGGTGAGCCGCTGCTGAACTTCGACAACGTCATTGCCGCCATGCATCTGATGATGGATGACCTGGGCTATGGCATTTCCAAGCGCCGAGTGACCCTGTCCACCTCGGGCGTGGTGCCGATGATCGATGAGCTGTCCAAGCACATCGACGTCTCCCTGGCGTTGTCCCTGCACGCACCGAATGACGCATTGCGTAACCAATTGGTGCCGATCAACAAGAAGTATCCGCTTAAGATGCTGCTCGAGTCGTGCCAGCGCTACATGTCGTCCTTGGGCGAAAAGCGCGTGCTGACCATCGAGTACACCTTGCTCAAGGACGTTAACGACAAGGTTGAGCATGCGGTCGAGATGATCGAGTTGCTGAAGAACATTCCGTGCAAGATTAACCTGATTCCGTTCAACCCGTTCCCGCATTCCGGGTACGAGCGGCCGAGCAACAACGCCATTCGCCGGTTCCAGGATCAGCTACATCACGCCGGCTTCAACGTCACTGTCCGCACCACCCGTGGTGAAGACATCGACGCGGCCTGTGGTCAATTGGTAGGGCAGGTGCTGGATCGCACCCGTCGCAGCGAACGTTATATCGCCGTGCGCGAGTTGAGCGCCGACAACGATATGGCGCAGAACGCCGCGAACAACAACTAAGAGAGGATCTCTATGTCCCTGCGCTTTGCGCTGCTTTTGCTGTTGGCCAGCCTGTGCGCTGGCTGTGTTCTTTCGGGCGATTACAATCCCATGAAGACCAGCAAGGGCCGTGATGAAGCGCGTGAAGCCTATGTGCAGCTCGGGATCGGCTATTTGCAGCAAGGCATGACCGAGCGAGCGAAAATACCGCTGAAGAAAGCGCTGGAGCTGGATGACGCGGACCCGGACGCCAACGCGGCGCTGGGCCTGGTATTCCAGGCTGAAATGGAACCGGAACTGGCCGACCAGCATTTTCGCAAGGCGCTGTCATCCCGCCCCGCCGATGCGCGAATCCTCAATAACTACGGCAGTTTTCTTTTCGAGCAGAAACGCTACAAGGACGCCTATGAGCGCTTTGAGCAGGCGGCGGCCGATACGCTGTATCCTGAGCGTTCGCGTGTGTTCGAGAACCTTGGCATGACGGCTTCGATGCTCGGTCAGCGTGATTTGGCCCGGCAGCAACTGGAGAGAGCCCTGCGCTTGAACCACCAGCAGCCTCGCGCATTGCTGGAAATGGCTGAGTTGTCTTACGAAGACAGGCATTATGTGCCCGCGCGTGACTATTACGACCGTTTTAGCCTGCTCACCGAGCAAAATGCACGTAGTCTATTGCTCGGCGTTCGACTGGCAAAAGTGTTTGAAGATCGCGACAAGGCCGCCAGTGCGGGCCTGCAACTTAAACGACTCTATCCCGGTACACCGGAATATCAGCAATACCTGTCGGAGCAATGATGAAAGCGGCGCATCCCGAAGTTGTAGCAGCGAATCGCGTGAATCCCGGTGAGACCCTGCGCCAGGCCCGCGAAAGCAATGGCTGGTCGCTGGCCGAAGTGGCCCTCAAGCTCAACCTCACCGTCAATTCCCTGAGTAATCTGGAAGCCGGCGCTTTCGACAAGCTGCCCGGGCATACCTTCGCTCGCGGCTATATTCGCGCCTATGCCAAGTTGCTGGGCATGGATCAGGCCGTTCTGGTCCAGCAGTTCGACCAGTCCACCGGCACCGACTCCCAGGGCAGTAACGTTCACAGCCTGGGTCGCATCGAAGAGCCGGTCCGGGTTTCCCACACCATCTTGCGAATTGTCAGTCTGCTGTTGCTGATCGCAGTGATCGGCGGTGGTTTTGTCTGGTGGCAGGATCAGACCTCGATGCACACCAAGGATCTGGTCAGCCTGAGCCCGGAGCACGTGGAAGTCGAAGGCGCTGACGGCACCACCCAGATTCATCCACTGGACGAGCCGGAAGACCAGGCCGTCGCGCAAGGCCAGGCTGAAGGCGCAACCGCTCTTGCGTTGCCGCAGGCCGATACGTCGGCGCCAGCACCGGCCGAGGCTCAAACGACCGCACCTGCGGTAGCGCCGGCCACACCTGCGCCAGCTGCACCTGCACCTGCGCACGCCACGGCTCCGGTTGTCACTCCTGCGACCCCGGCGCCGGCAGTGCCCGCCGTACCAGCTCCTACCGTGACCGCGCCGAGCGTCCCAAGCACCCCGGCGCCTGCAGCTCCAGCGGTTGCCCCGGTCGCCGGCCAGGGCCAGGTTCAACTGCAATTCACGGCCGATTGCTGGACGCAAGTGAGCGATGGCACCGGCAAGGTGTTGTTGAGCGGCCTCAAGCGTAAAGGCGATAGCGTTTCCGTCAGCGGCAAACCGCCGTTTTCCGTACGCCTGGGCTACGCCCGTGGCGCTCAGGTGAGCTACAACGGCCAGCCAGTTGATGTTGCTCCATTCACCAGTGGCGAGACTGCTCGCCTGAAGTTGGGTCAATAAGTCATGCACGGCGAATCTCCAATCAAACGTCGCGAATCGCGCAAGATCTGGGTCGGTAACGTACCGGTTGGCGGTGATGCGCCAATTGCTGTGCAGAGCATGACCAACAGCGACACCAATGACGTCGCGGCCACCGTTGCACAGATCAATCGTCTGGAAGCAGCCGGTGTCGACATCGTGCGGGTTTCGGTGCCGGACATGGACGCTGCCGAGGCCTTCGGCAAAATCAAGCAACTGGTCAAGGTGCCGTTGGTTGCCGATATCCATTTCGACTACCGTATCGCGCTGCGTGTCGCCGAGCTGGGCGTTGACTGCCTGCGGATCAACCCGGGCAACATCGGCCGCGAAGATCGCGTGCGTGCCGTGGTCGATGCCGCCCGTGATCGCGGAATTCCGATTCGTATCGGCGTAAACGCCGGTTCCCTGGAAAAAGACCTGCAGAAAAAATACGGCGAGCCGACGCCCGCAGCACTGGTTGAGTCTGCCTTGCGCCACGTTGAACACCTCGAACGCCTGAATTTCCAGGACTTCAAGGTCAGCGTGAAAGCGTCCGATGTGTTCATGGCCGTCGAAGCCTACCGCCTGTTGGCCAAGGAAATCGTCCAGCCGTTGCACCTGGGGATCACCGAAGCGGGTGGTTTGCGTTCCGGCACAGTGAAATCTGCCGTGGGCCTCGGTATGCTGCTCGCCGAAGGGATTGGCGATACTATTCGCATCTCGTTGGCGGCTGATCCGGTCGAGGAAGTGAAAGTCGGCTACGACATTCTCAAATCCCTGCACTTGCGTTCCCGTGGCATCAACTTCATCGCCTGCCCGAGCTGCTCGCGGCAGAACTTCGATGTGGTTAAAACCATGAACGAGCTGGAAGGGCGTCTTGAAGACCTGCTGGTGCCGTTGGATGTTGCGGTCATCGGTTGCGTGGTCAACGGGCCCGGTGAAGCCAAGGAAGCCCATATCGGCTTGACCGGCGGCACGCCAAACCTGATTTACATCGACGGCAAGCCGTCGCAGAAACTGACGAATGACAATCTCGTGGATGAGCTCGAACGCTTGATCCGCGAGAAAGCGGCCGAAAAGGTCGAAGCTGACGCTGCCGTCATCGCGCGTGGCTGAGTCCGACCAAAGAGCCGAACGGAATTTAAGGATTTAATGTGAGCAAGTCTCTGCAAGCCATTCGTGGCATGAACGACATCCTGCCCGAACAGACCCCTCTGTGGCGTCACTTCGAGGGCACCGTTTCGCGTCTGCTGGATAACTACGGCTACAAGCAGATCCGCATGCCGATCGTCGAGTTCACCGAGCTGTTCAAACGCTCCATCGGTGAAGTGACCGACATTGTCGAAAAAGAGATGTACACCTTCGACGACCGTAACGGCGACTCCCTGACGCTGCGTCCGGAAGGCACGGCAGCCTGTGTGCGTGCAGTGCTCGAGCACGGCATCACCGGTGGTGGCCAGGTGCAGAAGCTGTGGTACATCGGTCCGATGTTCCGCCACGAGCGTCCGCAGAAAGGCCGTTATCGTCAGTTCCACCAGATTGGCGTCGAGGTGTTCAACCTCGATGGTCCGGACATCGATGCCGAACTGATCGTGCTCACCTGGCGCCTGTGGGGCAAGCTGGGTATCCGTGACGCGGTCAAGCTCGAGCTCAACAGCCTGGGCACCAGCGAGTCCCGTGGGCGTTATCGCGAAGCACTGGTCGAGTTCCTGTCCGCTCACCTGGACAAGCTGGACGAAGACAGCCAGCGTCGCCTCAAGACCAACCCGCTGCGCGTGCTCGATACCAAGAACGCCGAGACACAAGCGATTCTGGTCGATGCGCCGAAAATGGCCGACTACCTGGACGAAGAGTCCCGCGTGCACTTCGAGGGCCTGAAGGCTCGCCTGGACGCCGCCGGCATTCCTTACGTGATCAACCCGAAGCTGGTTCGCGGGCTGGATTACTACAGCAAGACCGTTTTCGAATGGGTCACCGACAAACTCGGCGCCCAGGGCACCGTGTGTGCGGGTGGTCGTTACGACGGCCTGGTCGAGCAGATGGGCGGCAAGCCGACTGCGGGCGTTGGTTTTGCAATGGGCATCGAGCGTCTGGTCTTGTTGCTGGAAACCCTGGAGCAGATTCCGGAAGAGATCTCCCGCCAGGTCGACGTCTACCTCTGCGCCTTCGGTGAAGCCGCCGAGCTGGCTGGCCTGGCGTTGAGCGAGCGGGTGCGTGATCAGTTGCCCAACCTGCGCCTGCAAGTGAATGCCGGTGCCGGCAGCTTTAAAAGCCAGTTCAAGAAAGCCGACAAGAGCGGTGCGCTGTATGCACTGATCCTCGGTGACGACGAGATGGCCCAGCAAGTGGTAGGTTTCAAACCCCTGCGTGGCCAGGGCGAACAACAAAGCATTGCCTGGGATGCGCTTGCTGCACACCTGGCCACCTGCATCGTGCAGGGTTGAAGCTGTCTAAACAGCCGATTTAGCGATTAAGGAGTATTGGGGTGTCGAGTACCGAAGACGAACAGCTGGCGGATTTGAAGGACTGGTGGTCACGCAACGGCAAGCCCCTGGTTACTGGTGGCCTGTTGGCGCTGGTCATCGTGTTCGGCTGGCAAGCCTTTCACAAGTATCAGAGCAATCAGTCGCAAGGCGCCTCAATGCTCTATCAGCAATTGCTGGAAACCACGCTGACGCCTGACGGCAAGCCTGATGCGGCCCGTGTCTCGGACCTGGCTGGCAAGCTCAACAGTGAATTCGGCGGTAGCGCTTACGCGCAGTACGGCAGCCTGTTCGTGGCGAAAGTCGCCGTCGACAGCGGCAAGCTGGATGACGCAGCCACCGAACTGAAAGCCATCGTTGCCAAACCGGCCAATCCGGCACTGGGCGAAATCGCCCGTCAGCGCCTGGCTCAGGTGCTGGCCGCGCAGAACAAGACCGATGAAGCCCTGAAACTGCTTGAAGGCGATGCCGACAAAGCGTTCCTGGCCACTCGTGAAGAACTCAAGGGCGACTTGCTGGTGCAGTTGGGTCGTACCGATGAAGCGTACGCGGCATATCAAAAAGCCAAGGCGGCACTGTCGGATGAAGCGGCGGTCGGTGGCCTACAAATCAAGCTGGACGACCTGGCCAAAGGGGATGCGTGACGTGATCCGTTGGAAACATGCAGCATTGCTGGCTCTGGCCTTGTTGGCCGCGGGTTGCAGCAGCAACAGCAAGAAAGAATTGCCACCGGCCGAATTGACCGACTTTAAAGAAGAAGTGGTTCTGAAAAAGCAGTGGAGCCGTTCGATCGGTGACGGTCAGGGCGAAACCTACAACATGCTGGTTCCGGCGATCGATGGCGATACCATTTATGCCGCCGATGTCACTGGTGTAGTGATTGCGATGGATCGCCACACCGGCGACGTCAAATGGAAGAAAGATCTCGAACTGCCTGTTTCCGGCGCTGTTGGCGTGGGTTACGGTCTGCTGACGATCGGTACGCTCAAGGGTGAAATCGTTGCCCTGGACGCCATCAACGGCGAAGAGAAATGGCGCGCTCGCGTGTCCAGCGAAGTGCTCGCACCGCCGGCCAACAACGGTGATGTGGTTGTGGTCCAGACTCAGGACGACCGTCTGATCGGTCTGGATGCCACAACCGGCAGCCAGCGCTGGTTGTATGACAGCACCCCGGCGGTACTGACCCTGCGTGGCACCAGTGCTCCGATCGTGACCAACCGCCTCGCGGTGGCTGGTCTGTCGACCGGTAAAGTGGTCGCTCTCGACATTTCCAACGGCGTGCCGGTTTGGGAGCAGCGTGTAGCGATCCCGCAAGGCCGTTCGGAGCTGGAGCGCGTGGTCGACATCGACGGCGGCTTGCTGTTGTCTGGCGAGACGGTTTATGTCGCGAGCTACCAGGGTCGCGTTGCGGCACTGGACCTGCAAAGCGGTCGCCAGCTATGGCAGCGTGATGCTTCCAGCTACGCCGGTGTCGCCCAGGGTTTCGGCAGCGTCTACGTGAGCCTGTCTTCGGGCACCGTTGAAGGCGTCGACGAGCGTTCCACCACAGCTTTGTGGAGCAACGATTCGCTGGCCCGCCGTCAACTGTCGGCTCCGGAAGTGTTCTCCAGCTACGTTGCAGTCGGTGACCTGGAAGGTTACCTGCACCTGCTGAGTCAGGTGGACGGTCGTTTTGTCGGCCGCGAGCGCATCGACAGCGACGGCCTGCGTGCCCGTCCGCTGGTGGTGGGTGACACGATTTATGTGTATGGCAACAGCGGCAAACTGGAAGCCCTGACCATTAAGTAAAGGTTTGACTATGCTTGGGGTTAACCCCCCAGGCTGCTTCACTTGTAGGAGCGAGCCTGCTCGCGATGGACGTCAACGATTACGTTTGCTGTCTGAAAAACGCGGTTTTTTTGCGTTTTTCGCGAACAGTCCGCTCCTACAGTGATTGCCCCGAGCACCAGCCGCTGCCTCGCAGCGGCTTTTGTATTTTCTGAAATAACGAAGTGGAGAGCCGCATGGTTCCCGTAATCGCCCTGGTGGGCCGACCGAACGTCGGCAAGTCCACCTTGTTCAACCGCCTGACCAGGACTCGCGACGCCATTGTCGGCGACTTGTCCGGTCTGACCCGTGATCGCCAATACGGTGAGGCCAAGTGGCAAGGGCGTTCCTACATTCTGGTCGACACCGGCGGTATCTCCGGTGACGAGCATGGTATGGACGAAAAAATGGCCGAGCAGTCGCTGCTGGCCATCGAAGAAGCGGATGTTGTGTTGTTTCTGGTAGATGCCAAGGCCGGTTTTACCGCCGCCGACCAGATGATCGCCGAGCATTTGCGCAAACGTAACAAGCGTTCCTACGTGGTTGCCAACAAGGTCGACAACATCGACCCTGAAATGGCCCGCGCCGAATTCGCTCCGTTGGGCATGGGCCACGCGATTCCAATCGCGGGAGCTCACGGCCGAGGCATCACCCAGATGCTGGAAATCGCCCTGAGCGAATTCCCGAAAGACGAAGAAGAGCCGGAAGAAGGCGAGGAAGAGGAAGTCGCCGAGGGCGAAGAAGCCAAGCGCATTCCTGGTCCGAGCGAAAAAGACGGGATCAAGATCGCGATCATCGGTCGCCCGAACGTGGGCAAGTCGACCTTGGTCAACCGCATGCTCGGTGAAGACCGGGTCATTGTCTATGACCAGCCCGGCACCACTCGCGACAGTATCTACATCCCGTTCGAGCGTAACGACGAGAAGTACACGCTGATCGACACCGCCGGTGTGCGCAAGCGCGGCAAGATCCACGAAGAAGTCGAAAAGTTCTCCGTGGTCAAAACCCTGCAAGCGATCAAAGACGCCAACGTGGTGATCTTCGTGATGGACGCCCGTGAGGGCGTGGTCGATCACGACCTCAACCTGCTGGGCTTCGCCATTGAGTCGGGTCGTGCACTGGTCATCGCGATCAACAAGTGGGACGGCATGACCCCGAGCGAACGCGACTTCGTGAAGGTCGAGTTGCAACGTCGACTGTTCTTCGTTGACTACGCCGACATCCACTTCATCTCGGCGCTGCACGGCACCGGCGTGGGCAACCTCTACGCGTCGGTACAGAACTCGTTCAAGTCTGCGGTCACCCGCTGGCCAACCAACCGCCTGACCCAGATTCTGGAAGACGCGGTCGGTGAGCATGCGCCACCGATGGTAAACAACCGTCGGATCAAGCTGCGTTATGCCCACCTGGGTGGCGCGAACCCGCCGATCATCGTGATTCACGGTAACCAGATCGAAAAGGTGCCGAAGTCCTACGTCCGTTACCTGGAAAACACTTACCGTCGTGTGCTCAAGCTGGTCGGTACGCCGATCCGCATCGAGTTCAAGGGCGGCGAGAACCCGTACGAAGGTAACAAGAACTCGCTCACCGACCGTCAGGTCAACAAGAAGCGTCGTTTGATGTCGCACCACAAGAAAGCCGACAAGAAGCGCCGCGACAAGCGCTAAGGCAGCCCTGAGTTACACGCTGCAAGCTTC
>Ga0123397_110080_pt1 | contig 16714 bp, 12 predicted proteins | sample T10HLNH4metaT_FD_89925 | JGI IMG/M metagenome (GOLD analysis project Ga0123397, IMG submission 89925) | Methane-oxidizing artificial microbial communities from Washington, USA to study methane cycling - T10-HLNH4 metaT (Metagenome... ... | reverse complement strand
TTTTTCGTCGCCGGCCTCGGCGTCGACCTTGCTGCCGACTGCCGCGGCGGCACCGGTGGCGTCGAGCTGGGGCGACCGCATCATCTGCATCGGTGCGTCGACCGGCGGAACCGAGGCGATCAAGGAAGTGCTGTGCCGCCTGCCCGAGAACGTGCCGGGCATCGTCATGGTCCAGCACATGCCCGAAATGTTCACTTCAAGTTTTGCCCGGCGGCTGGATACGCTGGCACGGGTGCGTGTGAAGGAGGCGGAGCAGGGCGAACGCATCCTGCCCGGACACGCCTATCTGGCGCCCGGCCACTCGCATCTGGAAATCCGCCGTTCAGGCAACGGCTATGTCTGCGAACTGCTGCAGACACCGCCCTACAACCGCCACCGGCCGGCGGTCGACGTGCTGTTCAATTCCGCCGCCCAGCATGCGCGCGGCAGTGCCGTGGCGGCCCTGCTCACCGGCATGGGCAAGGACGGTGCGCAGGGCATGCTGGCCATGCGCCGGGCCGGGGCCTGGACCATAGGCCAGGATCAGGACAGCTGCGTGGTCTATGGCATGCCGCGCGAGGCTGCCCAGATCGGCGCATGCTGCGAAGTGGCACCGCTGACCCAGGTGGCCGAACGCATTCTGGCTGCACTGAGCCATGGCAGAAAGCTGACCGCTCCGGTGTGAGCGGACAGGCCCGACGCGCTGTCCGCTGCGCGACCGGATGGCCCGACCGCTGCACCGCATTTCATCACCTTGACGGATCGATTCATCATGGAAATACGCTCCACGCTCGACAACGCCCATGCGCGCATCGCACTCGGTGGCCGCTTCGATTTTTCATCGCACCGCGAATTCCGCGAGGTCACCGAACAGCTGCTGACGAAGGGCTCTGTATCGTCGATGGAAATCGACCTCGGGGCGGTCAGCTATCTGGACAGTTCCGCCCTGGGCATGCTGCTCATGCTGCGCGACAAGGCCCGCGCCGCCAGCTGTGAAATCCGCCTGGCGAACTGCAGCGCGCCGGTCCGCCAGGTGCTCGAAGTCGCCAATTTCCAGAAATTGTTCACGATCACCTGAGCAGGGTCTGACGCGGGGCGTCTCAAGTTCATACGCCTGTCGTCGTAAAGCCTGTACCACGGACCGGCACACGATGCCCAGGGTCTGGAGGCCGATTGCCGGGACAGACGCTTCCGGCAGCGGGTCCACGCCCCTTACCGGACAGGAGAGAGAAAGATGACGACGAGCACGCGCGCGCAGACGCGCAGCCTTTGGCCCTGGCTGGGCCTTTTTGCAGGACTGCTGACCACCCACCTCGGCCTGTACGCATTCAGCGCCCAGACCTTCTCAGCCGGCGGCGCACTGCTCGCCGGCACTCTCGCGCTGCTGGCAACAGCACTGGCGCGCGGGCTCACCCTCTTCCTTCTCGAGAAGCCCCTGGCCGGCGCAGTGGCCGGCATCGAACGCGCCCGTCAGTCGGGCGACCTGACCTTCCGGCTGGAGCCGGCCGGATACGGCGCGCTGCCGCGTCTGGCGGACAGCTACAACCAGCTGGTGATCGAGTTCAGCGCGGCCATGGCCAAGATGCTGTTCACGTCCCAGCGGCTGCAGGAAACCTGCAGCGACCTCGGCAAGGGCGCCGAACGGGTGGCCGGATCGGCCGAACAGCAATGCGAGGCGTCACGCGCGGCCAGTGGCGACGTCGGCAACATGAAACAGAGCATGGCGGAAGCGACCCGGGCCGCGGCCGGCACGGTCGACGACGCCACCCGCTCGCGCGAGCTGTCACAGCAGGGCGCGCAGGTGGTGAGCCGGGTCGCCGACGAAATGGGGCGGGTGGCCGGCAGCGTGTCCGAAAGCGCGCGACAGATCGAACTGCTGGGCCAGCGCTCGGAAGAGATCGGTTCGGTGGTGCAGGTGATCCGCGAGATTGCCGACCAGACCAATCTGCTCGCGCTCAATGCGGCCATCGAGGCGGCGCGCGCCGGCGAGCAGGGCCGCGGCTTCGCGGTCGTGGCCGACGAGGTGCGCAAGCTGGCCGAACGCACGGCGGCCTCCACCGGCCAGATCCACTCGATGATTTCCACCGTCCAGCGCGAGACCGCCGATGCCGCGTCGGCCATCCGCACCAGTGCGGTCGAGGCCCGGCGCGGTGCCGAGCTGACCAGCGAGGCGGTGGATACCCTCAATCACATCCGGGAATGCGCCGACGCCACGCTTGAGCGCGTCGGCGGCACCGTGGAGGCGATGCGCCACAACCACGCACTTGGCGAGCAGGTCGAGCAGCATGTGCAGCGCATCTTCTCGATGGCGGAATCGAACCGCGACGTGTCCGGCCAGACCGCGTCCGGCGCGGCCAGGCTGGACGTGCTGTCGAGCAACCTGGCCGAACTTGCCCAGGTGTTCCGGCTGGGCAGCTATGGCGAACAGGCGGTGGCCCGGCATGCCCGCATGCCGGACATCGTGGCCAGCGCAGCCAGTCAGATCGGTGCCTGCCTCGAGGCGGCGGTGAAGCGGGGCGAAATCAAGCTCGACGATCTGTTCGACGAGAACTATCAGCCGATCGCCGGCACGAAACCGACCAAGTACAACACCAAATTCGACGCGCTGACCGACCGGCTTTTCCCGGCCATCCAGGAGGCAGTCCTGGACCGCAACCAGGGTCTGATCTACGCCGGCGCGGTCGACCGCAAGGGCTATTTCCCGACCCATAACAAGCGCTTCTGCCAGCCGCTGACCGGCGACGAGAAGAAGGACATCGCCGGCAACCGCACCAAGCGCATCTTCGACGATCCGGTGGGCCGCCGTTGCGGCGCCCACAGCCAGCCCTTCCTGATCCAGACCTACCGCCGCGACACCGGCGAGGTGGTGCATGACATTTCCGCACCCATCTTCGTGTCCGGCCGCCAGTGGGGCGGGTTCCGCATCGGCTATACCGCCTGATCCACCGGTGTCCGGTGCGCGCCACCGCCGGGAGAGGCGGGTGGCGGCGAAGGCGGCCTGCGGGCCGCCTTCGTACTTGATCCAGGTCAAGCCGACGAGCGGCGGGCCCGGCAGGCCTTCAATCTTTCTCCCCTCCAGCCGTAAAAATGAACTGATGTTCATGTGGACGCGGGCGCCTCTGACCTGCTCACGGGGCGTCCGGACTGGATGCGATGCGACGCCGGGCATCCGGTCGGCCTGAATACCGATGCACGCCGGCAGTGCAGCGGGTACACGATGCCCGTCCATCTGGAGACTGTTATGAACGCCCTGCTGTATCCCGCCCGCGCCCTGATGTCGCGCATGCGTTTCGGCCCCAAGATGGCCCTGGTGCTGGGCATCCTGCTGGTGCTGTCGATCGCCCTGGCGACGACCCTGACGATGAACCGGATCGATACGCTCAGATTGCTCGAGAACGAGCGGGTCGGCGCCGGCTATCTGCGCGTGCTGCTTCATGTGATGGGGTCCATCCAGCAGCACCGCGGCCTGTCGACCACCCTGCTCAACGGCGACGCCAGCCTGACCGCCAAGGTCGATGCCAAGGCGGCCGAGGTGAAGGAGGGGCTGAATCAGCTGCGTGCGCTGGATCAGGCCAACCCCGCCCTGCTCAAGCAGGGAGCCCGCATCGACGGCATCGAGCAGGAGTGGACCGCGGTGCGCCAGCAGATGCAGGGCAGCGGCGGTGACAACTTCCGGCGGCACAGCGCGCTGGTCGAGAAGCTGCTCAACGATTTCCGCGTCGTGTCGGACAACACCGGCATGACCTTTGACCCGTTCGAGGACACCTACACCCTCAATGACGCGGCGGTGACCGTGGCGCCGCACACCATCGAATATCTGGCCCGTCTGCGCGGCCGTGCCGCAGCGGTCAGCGCCCGCAAGAGTGCGTCGCTCGAGGATTCGGTCGAGCTTGGCGCGCTGATGCAGCTGGTGCATAGCCGCATCAGCGAGATGGATCGCGTGGTCGAGCGGGTCAAGCTGCGCAGCCCCGTTCACGCTGCCGCGGTGGCTGCGCAGGTGGAACATCTGCGCGAAAGCTATGCAGCGGTATCGCCCATGCTCGACAACATCGTGATCCGTCAGCAGTTCGACGTGGCCGCGCCCGAGGTGTTTGCCCAGGCCAGCAAGCCGGTGGACGCCGCGCTCAAGGTGTCGCAGACCCTGCTGGATGCGATCGACGCCAGCATGAACGGCCACACCCATGACATGAACACCGCCCTCGTGGTGACCATCGCGGCGCTGGTCGCCGGCCTGCTGATTTCGTCCTATCTGGCGCTCGGCCTCTACGCCTCGCTCGAACAGAACATCGTCCGCATGATCGAGGGCGGCAGAAAGCTGGCGGACGGTGATCTGAGCGCCCGCATCAGCGTTGACAGCCAGGATGAGCTGGGCGACATCGCCCGCAGCTTCAACAGCATGGCCGATGGTCTGGCCACGCTGATTACCCGGGTCAAATCTTCGGCCGGCGAAGTGGGCCAGGTCACGCTGACGCTGGCCAGCGCCACCCAGCAGATCAGCGAAGCATCGACCAGCCAGAGCCAGTACGCGTCGGCCATGGCGGCCACCATCGAGGAACTGTCGGTGTCGATCAACAGCGTGTCGGACAGCGCGGCGGACATGCGCCGCCACGCCGAGGCGAGCCGTGACGAAGCCACCCAGGGCCACCGCGCGATCGATGCGGTGAGCAGCGAACTGGATGCGGTCGGTCACGTCGTGGGCGAGATTTCGCAGGCGGCCGGCGCTTTCATCGAAAGCACCCGCGCCATCGGCGACATGACCCGTCAGGTCAAGGACATCGCGGAACAGACCAATCTGCTGGCGCTGAACGCCGCCATCGAGGCGGCACGCGCTGGCGAACAGGGCCGCGGCTTTGCGGTGGTGGCTGACGAGGTGCGCAAGCTGGCCGAGAAGTCGGCGGTGTCGGCACAGCAGATCGAGGAAGTGACGCGCGCGCTCGACGCACGCGCGGGCAGCGTCGAAGCGGTGGTGCAGCGTGGCGTGTCGGCGATCGACAACTCGCGCAGCCAGCTGACCCAGGTGGTGGGCGCACTCGGCCGTGCGGCCGACGCGGCGGCCTCGACTTCCCAGGGCATCGCCGGCATTGCCGAGTCGGTCAGCGAGCAGACCACGGCCAGCCACGACGTGGCACGGTCGGTCGAACAGATCGCCCAGATGAGCGAAGAAAACAGCAGCGCCATTTCCTCGATGGCGAACGAGGCCCAGCACCTGCGTGCCCTGGCGATGAGCTTGGAAGAGGCGGGCGCCCGCTTCCGCGTCTGAGCTTTCCGGCCCACCAGGCCAGACATGTACTGAACGGGGCCGGAGCATCGAAGGATGTCTCCGGCCTTTTCATGTGCTGTCTCAGCTTGTTGAAATTCAGGTCTGATTTTTCACTGTTTTCCATCCTTTCTGCGCACAGCGTCCGGACGCTGAAAACCGTTCCGGACAACGTGTCCGGGCCGCGGCAAGCCCTTGATCCGCCGGGCTGAATGCCCTTTCCGGAATTTGCTTCAGGGGGTTCAAGACTGTTCAGGCGTTGCCGTTAACACAGCTCATCGCGGTTGTTTTCGTGCGACAGACCAGACAGACGAGGCCGACATGTCAGAGTTGCTCAAGAATATCGATGCCCGCACCAAGCTCGCGGGCACCAACAAGCTCGAAATCCTGATGTTTTCGCTCGGCGTCGATTCCCGCACCGGGAAGCGCGAAACCTTCGGCATCAACGTGTTCAAGGTGCGCGAGGTCATGCGCACGCCGCCGGTCACCGCCGCGCCCGAGATGCCGCCGGCGGTCGAAGGCATGGTGAGCCTGCGCGGCGCACTGGTGCCGGTGGTCGATCTGGCCAAGTTCGCGCAGTTCCCGAGCGAAACGCCGCGCGACGTGATGATCGTGACCGAATACAACGGCCACACCCAGGGCTTCCTGGTCGAGTCGGTCGATACCATCCTGCGCCTGGACTGGTCGCAGATGCGGGTGCCGCCGGCCATGCTGACCGCCAATCTGGGCGGTCTGGTCACCGCGGTGACCGAGCTGCCTGACGGTCGTCTGGTCATGATGCTGGACGTCGAGAAGATCCTCTCGGAAACCGCGGACATCGACAACGACCTCGCGTTCAAGGACATCGAGCCGCTGGGCATCGAGGGCGCCACCGTGTTCTTCTGTGATGACTCCCCGGTGGCCCGCAACCAGATCACCCGCACGCTGGACCTGATGGGCGTCCGCTACGTGGGCGCAATCAACGGCGCCCAGATGTGGACCGAGCTGAAGAAGGTTGCCGCCTACGCCGAAGCGAGCAACCGCAAGGTGAGCGATCTGGTGAACATCATCCTGACCGACATCGAGATGCCGGAAATGGATGGCTACATCCTGACCAAGCACGTCAAGGCCGATCCGCGCTTCGCCGGCATTCCGGTGGTGATGCATTCCTCGCTGTCCTCCGGCTCCAACCAGCAGCTGGGCCGTTCGGTCGGCGTGGATGAATACGTTTCGAAGTTCGAGGCACAGCGTCTGGCGGAAACGATCAGCCGCCTGATTCGCCGTGGCAGCGGTGGCGACCGTGCCGCCGCCTGAACGAGACTGGAGACAGACGATGGACAGAACCGATCAGAACCTGCTCGAACAGGTCGATGCCCGTACCAAGCTGGCGGGCTCGAACAAGATGGAAATCCTGCTGTTCTCGCTCGGCACGCACGAGCTGTTCGGCATCAATGTTTTCAAGGTGCGTGAGGTCAGCCGCACGCCGACCGTCACCCCGACGCCCAATATGCCGGGTGGCGTGGAAGGCCTGATTTCGCTGCGCGGCAACGTGATTCCGGTGCTGTCGCTGGCCCGCATCATGAATCTGGACGGTGCGCCCGAAGGCATGGGCGGCGCCATGATGGTGACCGAGTACAGCAAGCGCACACTGGGCTTTCTGGTGCATGAAGTCGATCGCATCATCCGCGTCGACTGGGACCGCGTCCGTGCGCCGGAATCGGTGGTCACCAGCGAACAGCTCTACATCACCGCCATCACCGAACTGGACGACGGCCGCCTGGTGTCCATCCTGGACGTCGAAAGCATCATGGCCGGCACCTTCGGCGAAGCCGCGATCAGCGACATTCCGCCTCTGGGCGGCAATTACCAGCCCAATGTGTTCTTCGTCGATGACTCCGCGGTCGCCCGCAAGAAGATCGCCGAAGTGCTGGACAAGCTGAGCATCCGCCACAAGCACGCCACCAACGGCGCCGAAGCCTGGACCCGGCTCCAGGGCATGGCCGCGCATTCGTCGGCCACCGGCAACCCGCTGACCGACGAGATCGACCTCATTCTGGTTGACGCCGAAATGCCGGAGATGGATGGTTATGTGCTCACCCGGAACATCAAGAACGACCCGCGTTTTGCCGACATTCCGGTGGTGATGCACTCATCGCTGTCTTCGGAAGCCAACCGGGCGATGGGCAAGAGCGTCGGGGTGGATGCGTATGTGGCGAAGTTCGATGCCGAGGTGCTCGCCGACACGCTGCGTCCGCTGCTGGCAACACATAAAGCCTGAGAGAGGTAGTCACCCATGTCTGATCCCAAGATGAAATTTCTCGTTGTCGACGACTTCTCGACCATGCGCCGCATCGTGCGCAACCTGCTCAAGGAACTCGGTTTCACCAATGTCGATGAGGCCGAGGACGGCGTGATCGCGCTGCAGAAACTCAAGGCGGCAGAGTTCGACTTCGTGGTGACCGACTGGAACATGCCGAACATGACCGGCATCGAGTTGCTGCGTGCGATCCGGGCCGATGCGGCATTGAAATCGCTGCCGGTGCTCATGATCACCGCCGAGGCGAAGAAGGAAAACATCATCGAAGCCGCGCAGGCGGGCGCGTCGGGCTACATCGTGAAGCCCTTCACCGCCGGCACCATGAGCGAAAAGCTGAACAAGATTTTCGAGAAGATGAACCAGAAAGCCGCCTGAGGCTGAATCGGGAGAACGAACCGTGAAGAAGCTCAAGCTTGACGAGACCGGCGATTCCGACGATCTGCAGGCGCTGTTCGACAGCATTGCCAACGAGACGCCGCAGAAGGTAAGGCTGGAAGTGGTGCCGGAACCGGTGCTGACCGCCGGTGGCGACACCCCGGACCTTGAAGCGCTGTTCGACACCGTGGCCGGCGAATACGCCGCGACCCATGTCGAGTCGCACGAGGACAGCGATCACAGCTGCGAAATGGTGTTCAACAAGGTGGGGCATCTGGCCCGCCAGCTGCACGACACGCTGCGCGAACTGGGTTACGACCACGCGCTGGAGGATGTCGCGCAGCAGATGCCGGATGCGCGCAGCCGACTGAACTACGTCGCGCAGATGACCGAGAACGCGGCCAGCCGCGTGCTGAACGCCACCGACGTCGCCATTCCGATGCAGGACGACATCGAGAAGCGCTCCAGCCTGCTGCACGACCGCTGGGAAAAGCTGTACCGCAACGAACTGTCGGTCGAGGAGTTCAAGGCCCTGGCGACCGAAACCCGCGGCTTCCTGGGCGATGTGCCGGGTTTTGCCCGCGACACCCGCGCACAGTTGAACGAAATCATGATGGCGCAGGATTTTCAGGACCTGACCGGTCAGGTCATCAAGAAAATCGTAGAAATGTCGCAAAAGCTGGAGAGCGGTCTGCTTCAGGTGCTGATCGAGGCAATGCCGGCGGAAAAGCGCGCCGCGACGCCGGAAGGGCTGCTCAACGGGCCGGTGATCAATGCCGAAGGTCGCAACGACGTGGTCACCAGCCAGGAACAGGTCGACGATCTGCTCGAAAGCCTCGGCTTCTGAGCGGAACGCCCACAACAGCACGAACAGGGACGGCCGGCAGATCGGATGAATGCCGGGACCGTGACAACAGGTGCAGTCGGGCAGGGGCCGGGAGCGGCCGCTGCCACAGGAGCGAAACATGAGTGACTTTCAGGGCATGGAAGATCTGCTGCAGGACTTTCTGGTCGAAGCAACCGACCTGCTGTCCGGCGTGGATAACAAGCTGGTGGATCTTGAAAAGACCCCGGGCGACCGCGGGCTGCTGAACGAGATCTTCCGCGGCTTCCACACCATCAAGGGCGGTGCGGGCTTCCTGAATGCGCACGAGCTGGTTGCGCTCTGCCACCTGACCGAAAACCTGTTCGACAAGCTGCGCAATGGCGAAATGAACGTGACGCCGGTGCTGATGGACGTCATTCTCGACGCCACCGCCATCGTGCGCGACATGTTCGGCGCGCTCGAACGCGGCATGCAGCCGTCGGCGGCTGACGCCGGCGTGATGAGCCGCCTGCGTTCGGCGCTGGCCGGCGAACTGACCGCTGCCAAGGAATCCGTGGCCGCTCCGGCTGCGCCGGTCGCCCGGGCCATGCCGTCCGCACCGGCGGCACCGGTCGGCAGCGAACCCGACTGGGTGGCCCTGCATCAGGCGGTGACCGGTGTCGTGCCGTCCGCGCCGCAGGCCGTGCCCGAACCGGCCGCCGCCCGTTCGGCCAACGATGGTGAAGTGGCCGCCGTGGTCAATGCCGCCTTCGGCCGCCGCGCCGGCGACCGTCCGGGCGCACCGGCGCCGACCGGCCGTCGCGACGCCGAAAAGGGCCGCGACAACTCGATCCGGGTCGATACCTCGCGTCTGGATCAGGTGCTGAACCTGTCGGGCGAAATCGGCCTGACCAAGAACCGCCTCACCTCGCTGCGCGCCGACATTCTGGCCGGCAAGAGCGACAGCGACACGCTCCACGCGCTGGACGCCGCGGTGAGTCAGCTCGATCTGCTGGTGTCCGATCTGCAGAACGCGGTGATGAAAACCCGCATGCAGCCGATCGGCCGCCTGTTCCAGAAGTACCCCCGCATCGCCCGCGACCTCGCCCGCAATCTGGGCAAGGACGTCGAACTGGCGCTGGTCGGTGAAGAGACCGAAATCGACAAGACCATGATTGAGGACCTGTCGGACCCGATCATCCACCTCATCCGCAATGCGGTCGATCATGGCGTGGAAACGCCGGACGAGCGCATGGCTCAGGGCAAGTCCGGCAAGTCGGTCGTGCGCCTCGAAGCGCGCCAGGAAGGCGATCACATCGTCATCATGGTGGCCGACGACGGCCGCGGCATGAACGCCGAACGCCTGCGTGCCAAGGCGCTGGAGAAGGGTCTCATCACCGACGAGGAAGCGAACACGCTGGACGAGCGCGCGAGCCTGAACCTGGTGTTCCTGCCCGGTTTCTCGACCGCCGCCACGGTGTCCGACGTGTCCGGCCGCGGCGTCGGCATGGATGTGGTGAAGACCAATATCCAGAAGCTGAACGGCTCGATCGAAATCCGCTCGGTGCAGGGCAAGGGCACCACCTTCGTGATTTCGCTGCCGCTGACGCTGGCCATCCTGCCGGTGCTGCTGGTGCGTCTGGCCGAACAGCACTTCGCGGTGCCGCTGTCGATGGTGCGCGAAATCCTGCCGATCCAGCAGGAAGACATCCAGGAAGTCGGCGGTCGCGCCACCATGGTGGTGCGCGGCGAGGTGATGCCGGTGCTGCCGCTGGCCCGCCTGCTGGGCTGGCCGCAGAAGAACCATCCGCAGTACGGCGTGCTGATGCAGTCGGCCGAGTCGTCCTTCATCCTGGCGATCGACAACTTCGCCGGCCGCGAGGACGCGGTGATCAAGAGCCTGGACGATTTCCGCCCGAAGGGCGTGGCCGGTGTGACCACGCTGTCCAACGGTCAGATCGTGCTCATCCTCGACATGAAGGAACTGCTCGGCTCGATGGGCGACACCCGCGGCGTGTCCCGCTCCAGCCTGCTCGGCAACGTGGCCCGCGCCGCCTGACCGACACTGTTTCAGACGCGTTTCAGCGAGCCCGTCCAGGCGCAAGCCGGACGGGCTTTTTCCTTTTGCAGACTGGGTTTTCTGGAAGTTCGCCTCGCAATCTCTCTGCCCCTAAAGAAGTCCTGCGGGCCCGTCGATAAGAAGACATAACCGGCACTTCGCCGATCGATCCAGAGGGAGTCCCATCATGGCCGAAGCAACCCTGATCCAGCCGATTTCGTCCCCGTTTCCCGCTGCAGCCATGCTGCCCGCCGCCAGCGTGCAGGCTCACCACGCCGAAATCATGCGTCTGATGGACGCCATCGATACGCTGGGCAGCGAAGCCATGGTGGCGGCGATGAATCTTGCCGGTGCCGCGGGCGAGGAAGAGGCGCGCGGTCTGTTCATGCGCGCCCAGGAAGTGCGCGCATGGGTGCAGACCACGCTGGACATGGTGCACACCGACGCGCTGTGCCCGGATCTCGCCGGCCAGCTCGCCTATCAGGGTGTCGAACAGGCGGCCCGGCTGGTCGCCGCGCGTGAAACCCTGCCGCGCTGAATGCGCCGACTGTCTGTTCCAATCGCCGTAGCAAGACCGATACGGCCGAGGACACCGAGTGTCGAAAAATCCTGAGCAGGACTTCGATTTTGACGTCTGGAAAGAGCTGGCTCATTCCGACCCCCAGACCTATTTCGCGGAGCGACGGCGCGTGATCGAACAATTCATCAATACCTGCCCGCCGGACAAGCAGGCGGTGCTGCGCGACCTGCAGGTGCGCATCGACGCGCACCGCGCCATGGCCGGTTCGCCCAATCAGTCGCTGCGCGAACTGTCGCGCATGATGGAAGACTATCTGCTGGCGCTGTCCGAGCGCCTGATGGCGCTGCACCGCGAAACCTCTTCGCTGCAGACCTCGCTGCGGCAGGGCCTGCGCGGCTCCAACTGAACGCTGAAGTCGCACGGTGTCAGCGGCCCGTCTGCGGACGGGCCGCTGTCGTTTACGCGGTGCTCATTTCGCTGCCGGCGCTGCGGTCCATTCGGTCGGCGGCTGCCAGCCGGCGATCCAGGCCGCCAGATCCTCCGCCGGCATCGGCCGCGCGATGCCGAAGCCCTGGCCCTGTTCGCAGCCCATGGCCAGCAGCGCGCAGCCGTGCGCCACGGTTTCCACGCCTTCGGCGATCAGTTCCCGACCGAAGGCGTGCGCCAGGCCGACAATGCCCTGCACGATGGCGCGATCGTCGCGGTCGGCCAGCATGTCGCGCACGAAGCTGCAGTCGATCTTGATCGTTTCCGCAGGCAGGCGTTTCAAATACACCAGCGACGAGTAGCCGGTGCCGAAATCGTCCACCGCGAAACGCACCCCCAGCCGGTGACAGTCCTGCATCACCACCGCGACGTCATTGATGTCGTCCAGCGCGCTGGTTTCGAGCAGTTCCAGTTCAAGCCGTTCGGGAGGCGCGTCCGGGTGGCTGGCCAGCGTTGCGGCCAGTGCTTCGGCGAAGCCGCGCTGCTGAAGGTTGCGGCCGTTCAGATTCACGCTCACCGTCAGCGCATCCAGACCCTGGGCGCGCCAGACCGCCATCCTGTTCAGGGCCTGATCGAGTACCCAGCGGTCCAGTTCGGCGGCCAGCTGATGACCTTCGGTCTGCGGCAGGAAGGCGGCAGGCGAGAGCAGGCCGCGCTGCGGATGACGCCAGCGGATCAGCGCTTCCACGCCGATGACCTGGCCGCTGCGCATGTTCACCTTGGGCTGGTAGAACAGTTCGAATTCGCCGCAGCGCAGCCCGCGTGCGATGTCCTCCAGCTGTTCGCTGCGTGAGCGCGCGCGCTCGTGCAGGTCGGGGTCGAACAGGTGGTAGCGGTTCTTGCCGGCCTGCTTGGCTTCGTACATCGCGCGGTCGGCATGCCGGATGAGCTGTTCCGCGTCTACGTTGTCCTGCGGGTAGAGCGCCACGCCGATGCTGGCGGACACCTGCACGCTTTCGCCCTTCACGAAGAAGGGCTCGGTGCATACCCGCAGCACCCGGTCGACCAGCTGCACGCACTCGTTGTGATTGCGCAGTCCGACCAGTACCGCGACGAACTCGTCGCCGCCCATGCGGGCGAGCGTGTCGGTTTCCCGCAGCTGACTGCTCACCCTGCGCGCGAGCAGTACCAGCAGTTCGTCGCCGGCGTCGTGCCCGAGGCGATCATTCACCGCCTTGAATCCGTCGAGATCGAGGTAGAGCACCGCCACCCAGTCGTCGCTGCGACGGCTGGCATTGATCGCCTGCACCAGACGGTCTGACAGCAGCAGCCGGTTGGGCAGGTCGGTCAGCGCGTCGAAGTGCGCCAGATGTTCGAGCGTTTCCTGCTGCCGGCGCAGCGGCGTCACGTCGCTTACCAGCACCACGTAATTCTGCGTCTGCCCCTGCTCGTTGCGCACCGCGCTGATCTTGACCAGGCTGGCGAAGCTTTCTCCGTCCTGCCGGCGGCTCCACGCTTCGCCCTGCCAGTGACCGGTCTGCGCCAGCGCGTTCAGGATGATTTCGAATTCGGCCGGTCCCTGCCGGCTGGATGCGAACATGTCGGGCGTACGCCCGATGATCTGCGGCCGCTCGAAGCCGGTGATCCGGCAGAAGGCTTCGTTCACGTCGACGATGCGGCCGTGCGGATCGACGATGACGATGCCTTCGCTGGTGTGGCTGAACACGCTGGCGGTCAGTCTGAACCGGGCATTTGCGTCCTTCTGCGCGGTGATGTCCCGCGCGATCTTGGAGGCGCCGATGATGCGGCCGGTTGCGTCACGCACCGGAGACACCGATACCGATACGTGGATGCGCCGACCGTCGCGGTGCAGCCGCTCGGTCTCGTAGTGGTCGACTTTCTCGCCGTGACGGATCTTGTCGAGGATGAAGTCCTCTTCCGCCACGCGCTCGGGCGGGAACAGCCTGAGCATCGGCTGGTGCAGCATGTCCTGCTCGCTGTAGCCGAACATGCGGGTGGCACCGGCGTTCCAGCTGGTGATGCGCCCGTCCAGCGTCTTGCTGACGATGGCGTCGTCCGACGATTCGAAGATGGCCCGGAAGTGTTCCGGCGCACCGGCGATGTTGGGCGGGGCTGATTCTTCTGCTGCGCACACCGCGGGGTCGGGGCGGTGTGCAGATCCGGACTGACCGGTCTTTGATTCGTGCATGGCCTTCCTTGGGGCGGGATGGCGTCCCGCGCGTGCGCTCTTTTTTACATCAATCTCTTGTTTACGCCATGAAGCGGCCTCGGATTGAGCAAAATTCCGTGTCTACGCGCCTGGTGGCGCGACCGCTGCGGCTGGCACCGGCACAGATGAGGGCCGCTTGACCCGCTGTTCCGTCGATTGCCGCGGCGTGTGGCGCGGCATCATGTGATGGTTGCCCCTCCGGATCTGCGCACGTGGCAGAAGAAAGCGATCTCGAAAAAACCGAACCAGCGTCACAGCGACGACTGGAACAGGCGCGCGAAGAAGGCCAGGTGCCGAATTCGCGCGAACTGGCGACCTTTCTCGTCACCATCACCGGCGTGGCCGGCATGTATGCGCTGGCCGGGTGGATGTGGCCGCGCAGCGCCCAGCTGCTGCGCGACGGCCTGACGGTGGACCGGCGCGCCATCTTCGATCCGGCCGCCATGTTCACGCTGCTGATCGACCGATCGATAGACGGTCTGGTCCTGCTGGCGCCGCTGTTCATCGCACTGCTGGTGGCGGCCTTCATTTCGCCCTTCCTGATGGCGGGCTGGAACTTCGCGCCCAAGGCGCTGGAACCGAAGTTCTCGAAGCTCAATCCGGCTGCCGGGCTCAAACGCATGTTTTCCTCCACCGCAGCGGTGGAACTGGCCAAGGGCGTGGGCAAGGCCACCCTGGTCGGCAGCGTGGCGGTGTGGGTGGTCATGCGCGACCACGAAAAGCTGTTCGCCCTGTTCGGCGCGCCGATCGACATCGCGCTCGGCGCCACCGGCGATCTCATCATCACCGCAACGCTGATGCTGGTGGCCGGCATGGGTCTCATCGTCGCGATCGACGTGCCCTTCCAGCTCTGGCACTACCACTCCGAACTGAAGATGACCAAGGAGGAGGCGCGCCAGGAGTTCAAGGAGCAGGAAGGCGATCCGCAGGTGAAGGGGCGCATCCGGCAGCAGCAGCGCGAAATGGCGCGCAACCGCATGATGGCCAACGTACCCAAGGCCGACGTGGTGGTGACCAACCCGACCCACTATTCGGTGGCCCTGCGCTATGAAGCGGCCAGGGGCGGCGCGCCGCGTGTGGTGGCCAAGGGGGCAGGCGAGGTCGCGCTGCGCATCCGCACGCTGGCGGCCGAACATGGCGTGCCGCTGGTCGAGGCTCCGCCGCTGGCGCGCGCACTGCACAAGCACTGCGAACTGGAGCAGGAAGTCCCGGCCCGGCTGTTTCGCGCGGTGGCCGAGGTGCTGGCCTACGTCTATCAGCTGAACGAAGCCTTTGCCCGGGGCGGCGAAGTGCCGCGGGCGCCGGGTGATCTGCCGGTGCCGCCCGATCTCGATCCGGGTGCCGATGCCGCGGAGCGGGAGGACGAGAACCCGACCGGCGGGCCTGCCCGCGACGCGACCTGAGCGCTGCGCCCACCGCCCCGCTGGCAGCCGCCCCTCCTCAGTCGCGTATTGTCGCCTTCATCAACAACTGTTCCAGTCGGCAGCTCCGCGCTTCACCTCCCTGTTTCCCAGTCCGATAGACATGAATTGTTAGTCCGGACCTTCCCGGGGCGATGCGAATACGTGGTTATTTTCCCCGCATGCACCTCAAGTGTGCATATGACGCCGCCGTTAGACATCCCTGGTCATGGGAAAAGCACGCGGCGGCCGCTTGAGCCGCTCATTCAGGGAGCGGCAAACGATGGTGGGTCGCAGCAGCGGAATGACCGAACAGGTCGCAGAGGCCGGCGAAACGCTGGAAATGAACGACTCGACCGGCAGTGACGCCTTTCTTCTGGCGGCACTGCACGGCAGTCAGGCGGTGGCCGAATTCGACCTCGACGGCAACATACTGAGTGCGAACCGAAACTTCCTCTCCTTGCTCGGCTATGAAGCAGCCGAGGTGGCCGGCCAGCATCACCGCATGTTCGTGGCCGAGGGTGAGGCGGATACGCCGGCCTATCGCGACTTCTGGAAGAAACTGGGGCGCGGCGAGTGCGACCGCGGTGAATACCTCCGCTGCGCGCGCGACGGTCGGCCCGTCTGGATACAGGCGAGCTACAACCCGGTGTGCGACGGTGGCGGGCGACCGGTGCGGGTGGTGACGTTCGCGATGGACGTGACCGAGCGCCGACGCCGGTTGGCGGACGACGCCGGCAAGCTGGCGGCGATAGACCGCAGCCAGGCGGTGATCGAATTCGATCTTGCCGGCACCATCCTGAGCGCCAACGAGAATTTCCTGGATCTGATGGGCTACCGGATGGAGGACATCCGCGGCCTGCATCACCGCACTTTCGTCGCGCCGGAGCAGGCAGGCTCCGCAGAGTACCAGGCGTTCTGGGAACGCCTGGGGCGCGGCGAATTCAGTTCCGGCGAGTACAGGCGCATCGGGCGGGACGGTCGCGAGGTGTGGATACAGGCCTCCTACAACCCGGTATTCGACCCGCGCGGCCGCCCGGTCAAGGTGGTGAAGTTCGCCACCGACGTGACCGAGGCCAAGCTGCGCAATGCCGAGTTCCAGGCCAAGGTGGCGGCGATGGATCTGGGCCAGGCGGTGATCGAGTTCGATCTGGACGGCCACGTCGTCAGCGCCAACCGCAACTTCCTCGCCGCCATCGGCTACACCCTGCGCGAAATCCAGGGCCAGCATCACAGCATGTTCTGCAGTGACGAGTACCGGCAGAGCCGCGAGTACCGTGACTTCTGGCTGCGCCTGAACGAAGGCCAGTTCGTCAGCGGACGCTTTCACCGGGTCGGCAAGTACGGCCGCGACGTCTACATCCAGG
>Ga0123397_137019_pt1 | contig 16727 bp, 19 predicted proteins | sample T10HLNH4metaT_FD_89925 | JGI IMG/M metagenome (GOLD analysis project Ga0123397, IMG submission 89925) | Methane-oxidizing artificial microbial communities from Washington, USA to study methane cycling - T10-HLNH4 metaT (Metagenome... ... | reverse complement strand
GCGGCGCCCGGCCTCGGCGGCCTGCAGCACGTCCTGCGCCAACCTTGCCGGCAGGCCGGAGAAACCGCTGCGCAGCGCCGCCACCCTGCTCCACGCCTGCGCGTGGCGTGGGTCGGCGTCGAGCCAGCGCGCAAAGGCCTGCTTCGCCGCCGGCGTCGCAGCGTTGTAGTCGAGCCGCACCGACCACGCGATCGCCGCATCGACGATGTCGTCCGGCAGGCGCTCGCCGGCCGCGGCAGACAGTCCGCCGCTCACGATTCGAAACGCAGCGCGTAGCAGTGACGGAGCGCGCGGGCGACGTAGCGCTCGGCGGTGGCCAGCGACACACCGAGCCGGCTGGCGATCTGCGGGCAGCTCAGGCCTTCGAGCTGCGCCCACAGGAAGGCGGTGCGCACCTGCGGCTTCAGGCTGTCGAGCATGCGATCGATCTCGATCAGCGCCTCCAGCACCAGCGCGCGGCTTTCCGGCGACGGCGCTTCGGCTTCCGGCAGCACGGCCAGCGTATCGAGCCAGGCGCGTTCGAGAGCACGTCGGCGCCAGTGGTCGATCACCAGGCCGCGCGCGATGGTCGATAGATAGGCGCGCGGCTCATGCGCACGCACCGGCTGTTGCCGCGTCAGCACGCGGATGAACACGTCCTGCGCAATGTCCGCCGCCTCGATCGCGTCGCCCAGCTTGCGGCGCAGCCAGCCCTGCAGCCAGCCGTGATGACCCCGGTAGAGATCCTCCGCCTCCCGCTGCAGCTCACATTCGACAGTCCGCACAGCGCGCTCCCCTCGCGTCCGGTCCGCCGTGGCGGACAGGCATTAATGCAATTGATAATTGTTCGCATTGTAGGGACAGAGGAGCAGTGCGGCAATCGGGCGTGGAATACGGCGCGCGAAAAAAGCCCGGCACAGTTCCGGGGGATTCATGCAGTTTTCTCGTCCCCGCCTTTGATACTTGTCGGGTCCTGGTCCTGCCACCCGCCCACTGGCGAAGGGCGCCTTCCTGCAGCCCGATGCGCGAATCCAGTTCATAGACCGGCGTCAGATCGTGAACCGTTGCGCCGGTCGCCTTCGTCATCTGGAGTCAGCGATCCGCGCCAGCGCGTCGTCAAGCAGCCGACGATCTGCCTCGCGCTTTGCCGCCGTCCGCTGGGCCAAGTTGTGCAGCTTGCGTCGCACTCCCGGCAACTCAGCCGCATGGGCAAGTCCGATCAAATTGAAATCCGGCTGCTCATCCTCGACTGAGTGCAGGAAGGCGCGCGACGGCTCATCCAGCCACGCCGCCACACGCGACAAAAGGCGCTCGCGGCTTTCCAGCAGCGCCCCTGCTTCGATAGGCTGCGTCGTCATGCCCTTGAAATGCGCCTCGAAGGTGGCCTCGAAATCTGCAGGCACGCGCGGCGCCAGCATTTCCCACGTCGGCTTGGGACTGCAGGTCAGGTACACGAGGAAGGTGTGCCAGAGCGCTTTGTCCGCCCGCTGGTCCTCCAGCAGCAGGCCAACGTCGAATAGATCGCGCGGGTGTTGCCGCGACAGCGCCGCCGCCAGCTTGCCGGCATAGCCGACAGACGCGGCAGATCATGTTCGAACAGGTTGATGGCGGTGCCGCCCTTGAGCGCAAAACGCGGCTCCTGCGCCAGCACCGGCAGGATCTCGACCAGCAAGCGCACCCTGTCCGCGTACCGCCGATCCCAATGGTCAAGCCAGGTGCTCATCGAGGTCTCCCGGCAAGGTGATCTGGTAGGTCGGATGGAGGCGTCCGCCGGGCACCAGCGCGCGCTTGCCACGCCCCAGATCAACGCCATCCAATGGCACGTGCGGCAACCACGCATGCCGATGGCGATCGGCCAGGGCCAGGAACAGCCGCTTGGCCTTGATGCTGCGGCAGTGGCGCAACATCATGCCGACACGCTGCGGACGCAGCGTGCTCATGGCCTGCATCAGCGCATCGGCCTCGTAGACCCCTGCCGCATCCGATATACCGTCGCACAGTTCCAGCATGGCCCGCTCAGGTGTCGAGCAGACCAGCGCATCGGTGCCCGGCGCCACGGAATGCCAAGCCAAGCCCGCTTCCGACAACGCCTTGTCGGAGACTTCCGCCGTGACGGGCACAGCCGGGAGATCAAGCAGATCCCTGCCCAGGTGCTCGAAGCGCTGCGCCAGTGGAAGCTTGCCCAGCCAGCCCGGCGGCCGCTGTGGCCCATACAGCGTGATCGTCCCGGCATCGCCCAGACGCAGGTAATGCTCGTGTCCCTGCAGAGCCAGTGCGAAACGCCCCCCGACGTGCAGCGGCATGCCCTCCCCGACCTGCAGGCTGCGAACCACTCCATCCCATTGCAGCCGTCCGCCGGTGCGCATGTAGACGCCACGGGCCGGCGACACCAGCCATCCGCTGCCCACGTAGCGCGCGACCAGGCTGTTGGAGTAGCCGTGCGCCCGTAACCAGCGACTGGACACGAGGCGCGTATCGCCCAGCTCGGCCAGCAATCGGTTCAGCTTCCCTGAATTTTCAGCACTCATAGTGCTCAAATTATCAGATCAATAAACCATCGCCAAGGGCTGACAGTTTGTCAAAATACGATAATGATCACTCATAGTGATCTTTTATCAATTTATGCAAACCTTTCGTGCCTCCGATGGCGACGAGCCCTGATTAGGGCTGGCTGCGGCCCTCTGCCTTATCGAGCACAGGGATAGATGGGCCTTCCGGCAGCACCTTCGGGATACGAATAACAAAAAAGCCCACAGTTACGCGGGCTTTTTGTGCATTCATGATACTCGATGCAACTGCCGAGTCACTCCCACTCGATCGTCGCCGGCGGCTTGCCCGAGATGTCGTACACCACCCGGTTGATGCCGCGCACCTCGTTGATGATGCGGTTGCTGACACGGCCGAGCAGGCTGTGCGGCAGTTCAGCCCAGTGGGCGGTCATGAAGTCCTGCGTCTGCACCGCGCGCAGCGCGACGACCCATTCGTAGGTGCGGCCGTCGCCCATCACGCCGACCGACTTCACCGGCAGGAAGACGGCAAAGGCCTGGCTGGTGAGGTCGTACCAGCTCTTGCCGGTCTGCGGGTCGATGGTGGCGCGCAGTTCCTCGATGAAAATGGCGTCGGCGCGGCGCAGCAGGTCGGCATACTCGGCGTGGATTTCACCGAGGATACGCACCCCCAGACCCGGTCCCGGGAAGGGGTGGCGATACACCATGTCGCGCGGCAGGCCGAGCGCCACACCCAGCTCGCGCACTTCGTCCTTGAACAGCTCGCGCAGCGGCTCCAGCAGCTTCAGCCCAAGCTGTTCCGGCAGACCGCCGACGTTGTGGTGGCTCTTGATCGTCGTGGCTTTCTTGCTCTTGGCGCCGCCGGACTCGATCACGTCCGGGTAGATGGTGCCCTGGGCGAGGAAGGTGGCGCCCTTGTGGCCGCCGTCGCCCGCCTTCAGCTTGGCGGCTTCCGCCTTGAACACCTCGACGAATTCGCGGCCGATGATCTTGCGCTTGGCTTCCGGGTCGGACACGCCCTTCAGGTGGCCGAGGAACTGGTCGGCCGCGTCGACGTGGATCACCCGCGCGTGCAGGCGGCCGGCGAACATGTCCATCACCATCTGCCCCTCGTTCAGGCGCAGCAGGCCGTGATCGACGAACACGCAGGTGAGCTGGTCGCCGATCGCGCGATGGATCAGCGCGGCAGCGACCGACGAATCGACGCCGCCCGACAGGCCGAGGATGACCTCTTCGTCACCGACCTGTTCGCGGATGCGCTCGACCGCTTCGGCAATGTAGTCGCCCATGATCCAGTCGCCCTGGCAGCCGCACACGTCGAGCACGAAGCGGCGCAGCAGGTCGGCGCCGCGCGCGGTGTGGGTGACTTCCGGGTGGAACTGCACGCCGTAGAAGCGGCGCGCCTCGTCCGCCATGCCGGCGATCGGACAGCTGTCGGTGGACGCCATCACGACGAAGCCCGGCGGCAGTTCGGTCACCTTGTCGCCGTGGCTCATCCACACCTTGAGCATGCCGTGGCCCTGCTCGGTGCGGAAATCCTCGATGCCGTCGAGCAGTTTCGTGTGGCCGCGGGCGCGCACTTCGGCGTAACCGAACTCGCGCACCGTGCCCGCCTCCACCTTGCCGCCCAGCTGCTGCGCCATGGTCTGCATGCCGTAGCAGATGCCCAGTACCGGCACGCCCAGTTCGAACACCGCCTGCGGCGCGCGGTCGGTCGATTCCTCGTAGGCCGACATGTGGCTGCCGGACAGGATGACGCCCTGCGCGCCGAAGCCGCGCACGAAATCGTCGCTCACGTCGCACGGATGGATTTCGCAATACACATGCGCCTCGCGTACACGGCGCGCGATGAGCTGGGTGACCTGGGAGCCGAAATCGAGGATGAGGATCTTGTTGTGCATGGCAGATCGGATGCAAGACTTAAGAGACAAGATTCAAGAAAAAGCGCGGCGGGTCAAAAGACCCGCCGCGGGACTGGGAACAGGCTGCTGCAAGACCCCTTGGATCTTGCAGCTTGAACCTTGAATCTCAATCAACGTGATAGTTCGGCGCTTCCTTGGTGATCTGCACGTCGTGCACGTGCGACTCTCGGATGCCGGCCGAGGTGATTTCGACGAACTGCGCCTTCGAGCGCATTTCGTCCACGGTGGCGCAGCCGCAGTAGCCCATCGATGCGCGCAGGCCGCCCATCAGCTGGGTGATCACGTTCACCACCGGGCCCTTGTAGGGCACGCGGCCCTCGACGCCTTCCGGCACCAGCTTGTCGGCGTTGGACGCCGGATCCTGGAAGTAGCGGTCGGCGGCGCCCTGCTGCATCGCGCCGAGCGAACCCATGCCGCGGTAGGACTTGTAGGAACGGCCCTGGAACAGTTCGATCTCGCCCGGGGCCTCTTCGGTACCGGCCAGCAGACCGCCCAGCATGACCGCGTTGGCGCCAGCCGCGACCGCCTTGGCGATGTCGCCGGAGTAGCGGATGCCGCCGTCGGCAATCATCGGCACGTCGGTCGAGGCGAGCGCGGTGGCGACGTTGTCGATGGCGGTGATCTGCGGCACGCCGACACCGGCGACGATGCGTGTGGTGCAGATCGAACCGGGGCCGATGCCGACCTTGACGCCGTCGGCGCCAGCATCGACCAGCGCGCGGGCAGCGTCGGCGGTGGCGATGTTGCCGCCGATCACGTCGATGTGCGGGAAGGTGCGCTTGACCCAGCTGACGCGGTCGAGCACGCCCTGCGAATGGCCGTGCGCGGTATCGACGACGATGACGTCAACGCCTGCTTCGGCCAGCGCGGCGGCGCGGTCTTCGGTGCCTTCACCGACACCGATCGCAGCGCCGACACGCAGACGGCCGTGCGCGTCCTTGGCGGCGAGCGGGTGTTCGGTCGACTTCAGCATGTCCTTGACCGTGATCAGGCCACGCAGCGTGTCGTTCTCGCCCAGCACCAGCACGCGTTCGAGGCGGTTCTTGTGCATCAGCGAACGCGCTTCGTCGAGCGACGCGCCTTCGCGCACGAATACGACGCGCTCGCGCGGCGTCATGATGCGCGAGACCGGCTGGTCGAGATTGGTTTCGAAGCGCAGATCGCGGTTGGTCACGATGCCGACCACGCGATCACCGTCGAGCACCGGGAAACCGGAGATGCGGTGACTGCGTGTCAACCCGTGCAGCTCGCGAACCGTCATATCGGGAGAGATGGTGATCGGGTCCTTCAGGACGCCGGCCTCGAAACGCTTCACCTTGGCCACTTCGGCGGCCTGCTGCTTGGCGGTGAGGTTCTTGTGGATGATCGCGAGGCCGCCTTCCTGGGCCAGCGCGATGGCCAGCCGGGCTTCGCTGACGGTGTCCATCGCGGCGGACAGCAGCGGAAGATTGACGCGGATGTTGCGGGAGATACGGGTACTGAGACTGACGTCGCGCGGCAGCACGTTGGAGTGGGCCGGCACGAGGAGCACGTCGTCGAAGGTCAGCGCCTTCTGGATAACACGCATGACTACTTTCCCAACTAGCAAAAACGTATTATACGCCGGTCGACGCAGCCGTCTGCACCCGGCCCTGAAAGCCGCGCCAGAAGGCGCTCAATCGAGGAGTTGTGAAGTGCTCGTCCGTATCGCCGCAGCCGTGCTGCTCAGTGTTCCGCTCGCCTGCGCCGCCCAGGTCTACCAGTACAAGGACGCCCAGGGACGCACCGTTTTTTCCGACACTCCACCGCCGGGCGCCAACGCGACGAAGAAGAACATCAATCCGCCGCCGCCGTCCGGCGACAGTTCGGGCTCGGTCAAGGAGAAGCTGCAGGAGTTCCAGAAACGCCGCGACGAGCGTCTGGAATCGGAAGCCAAACAGGCCAAGGAACAGGCCGAGAAAGACCGGATGGCCGAAAACTGCACACGGGCGCGCAGCAAGCTCGCCGCGCTGCAGTCGGGGCAGCGCATCGTGCGCTTCAACACGCAGGGCGAACGCGAATTCCTCGACGACGCCGGGCGCGCGAAGGAAATGGAAGAAGCGCAGAAGTCGGTGTCGGAGTGGTGCAAGTAAGGGCGCGGATCAGGCCGCCGGTTCGGCCTCGCCGCCGCCCTTCTTGAGTACCTTGCCCTCGGCGGCGCGCTGTCGCCGCACTTCCTTCGGGTCGGCGATCAACGCACGGTAGATTTCGACGCGGTCGCGATCGCGCAGCACCTGGTCGGCCTTGACCAGCTTGGAAAAGACGCCGAGCTTGTTCTTCGCCAGATCAATGTCCGGATACTTCTGCAGCAGTCCGGAAGCCTCGACTGCCTGCTGAGCGGTGGCGCCTGCGACCAGTTCCATCGTCACGATGTCCTGCCGCTCGGGCAGCGCGTAGGCAACCTGCACGTGGATCTTGTCGCTCATCACTGCGTTCCCTGTCCGTACTGGCGATCCGCCTGCTTCACGAAGGCGTCGACAAAGGTGTTGGCGATATGGCTGAACACCGGCCCGACCACCTTCTCGATCAGCCGGCTCGAAAACTCGTAATGCAGGTTGAACTCGACCTTGCAGGCGGCCTCGCCCAGCGGTGTGAACAGCCAAGTGCCGTCCAGCCGGTTGAAAGGTCCTTCGACCAGACGGATGGTCATGCTGCGCGGGAACACCTTGTCGTTGGCGGTGACGAAGTGAGCCTTGACGCCGTGGTAGTTGATGTCGATGCGCGCGCGTGTCAGCACTTCGGTGCGCTCGATCAGCTGGCTGCCGCCACACCAGGGCAGGAACTGCGGATAGTGTTCCACGTCATCGACGAGGCGGAACATCTGTTCGGCACTGCGCTCGATGAGCACGGTTTTTCGGACTTCAGCCATGTCATCAGAAGGTAAAATCGCGATTCTATCCGCGGCAGCGCCCCCTACGCAGCCCCGATTTCATTTCAGCACGCCTCTCACCGGTTTCACTTCATGAGCATTGCCGACAACAAGAAGGCCTTTCACGACTACTTCATCGAGGAACGCTTCGAAGCGGGCCTCGTGCTCGAAGGCTGGGAGGTGAAGGCGATCCGCGCCGGCCGCACGCAGCTGAAGGAAGCCTACGTGGTGCTCAAGGGCGAAGAGGTGTACGTGATCGGCATGCACGTGTCGCCCCTGCCGACCGCCTCCACCCACATCAAACCGGACCCGACGCGCAGCCGCAAGCTGCTGCTGCACGCCAACGAGATCAGCAAGCTGATCGGTCTGGTCGAGCGCGCCGGCTACACGCTGGTGCCGCTGAACCTGCACTACACCCGTGGCCGCATCAAGCTGGAGATCGGTCTGGCCAAGGGCAAGAAGCAGTTCGACAAGCGCGAGACCGAGAAGAAGCGCGACTGGGAGCGCGAGAAGGCGCGCCTGATGCGCGACCGCGTCTGAGCGGAACGATCAGGCTTCCGCCAGTTCCGGCAGCGTGGTCCGGGCGTCGTAGCCGGTGAGTGCGATGTGCTCGGCCAGCATGGTGTCCATGGTCGAGGCGTGGTGCTCGAACCACACCGGCAGTTCGCGCGCCAGCGTGCGCACGATGCCCGCGTCGCCGGCCGCGGCCAGGCGTCTGACCTCGCGCAGCACCTCGAGAACGCGCTCGTGTTCGCCGCGATGGCAGTGCAGCGGCGGAAAGTCCGACGCCTCCATCCACACGTCCTCCTGCGCGAAATGCGCTTCTGTGTGCGCCACCAGCTCGTCCAGCACGGTCAGCGCCGCCGATGCCGAAGCGTCGTCCAGACGGGCCAGCAGCTGCATGAATTCGCGGTGGATGTCGTCCATCGGCGCCAGGCCGAGCACGTGCTCCTGCTTCAGTTCGAGTGCGGACATCGCGCCTCCTTGCGGTAATGGCGCGCACTGTGCCCGCTGAACGGACGGTGCACCTTGATCCAGATTAGGTTTGCGCCGTGTCGAGGCCGCCACAATGGCGCTGCGGCGCGGAGGCGCCACGGCCGGCGGTGCTAAAGTTCGGCCAGATCAAGAGAACACGACATGAGCCAAGAAGCCCCCACCCACATCGCCCACATCGGGCTCGGCGCCAACCTGGCAGATCCGGAAAAGCAGGTACGCGCAGCGCTCGACGAACTGGCCGCTGCGCCGGGCATCGTGCTCGAACGGAAATCGTCGCTCTACCGCACGGCGCCGATCGGCTACGACAACCAGCCCGATTTCATCAACGCGGTGGCGCGCGTGCGCACGACACTCGAACCGCAGGCCCTGCTCGACGCCCTGCTCGAAATCGAGCGCACGCACGGCCGCGTGCGCGAATTCCTGAACGCGCCACGCACGCTGGATCTGGACGTGCTGCTGTACGAGGACCGCGTGATCAACACCGACACCCTGAACGTGCCGCACCCGCGGGCGCATCTGCGCGCCTTCGTGCTGCTGCCGCTGCTGGAGGTGTCGCCGGATGTGATCATTCCGGGCATCGGGCCGGCGAGCGCCTGGCTCGCCCACTGTCAGGATCAGCCGATTCAGCGCATCGCCGACTAAGTCGGACGTCGCTGTCGATGGTGCCCCTGTCGGACCGCCGCAGTCGCGGCCAAGGCCGCTCCCACAGGGAGAGGCGCCCGAGCCGTGGCCGGAGTCCGAGCGACGGTTCTGTGGGAGGGGTCTTCTGACCCCGACAGCGGCCTGTGCCAAAGCCAGCGGACTGCGGCGCCCGCTCCAACGGTGCAATCTCGATCATTCGTGCTGCCGCGCTTGATGGCCCCGGCGGGCCGCCGGATCAGCGACTCAGATGCAGGGGCTCAGAAGCCCTGGGCGAACACGCGCTGCGCCCAGATCAGGGCGGCCAGCGTCTTGGCGTCGGTCAGTTCACCGCGCCACACGGCCGACATCGCGGCCTCCAGCGACAGCGCGGTCACTTCGAGGAACTCGCCTTCGTCGAGCGAGGCGCCGACGTGGCGAAGTCCGCGGGCGAGGAAGATTTCGATGCGCTCGTCGGAGTATCCGATGCAGGGGTGCATCGTGCCCAGGTGTTCCCAGCTGTCGGCCTCGTGGCCGGTTTCCTCGCGCAGTTCGCGGATGGCCGTCTGTTCGATCGGCTCGCCCGGATCGATCTTGCCGGCCGGAAATTCGAGGAAGACACGGCGCGGGCCGTAGCGGTACTGGCGCTCGAACACCATGCGCCCGTCCGGCAGGATGGCGATGATGACCACCGCTCCCGGATGCTTCACGTACTCACGGACGGCCTGTTTGCCGTCCGGCAGACGGACCTGATCCTGATAGACCTTGAGCAGGACGCCGTCGTAGACCTGACGGCTGTCCAGCGTACTTTCGGTCAGGTCTTCCGCCATCCGTCGCTTACTTCAGCGCCTGACCGAGGGCCGACGCACACAGTGCGAGCAGCGACTGCGGCATCAGGCCGATCAGCGCGATCGCCAGCGCATTGACCGACAGCAGCGCGCGCATCTCGCCGGAGGCGACCAGCGGGCTGTAGTCGAGCGGCTCGTCGAAGTACATCAGCTTGACCACGCGCAGGTAGAAGAAGGCGCCGACCAGCGACAGCAGCACCGCGAACACGGCGGTGTAGATGTAACCGGCCGCGACGACTGCCTGCAGCACGGCAAGCTTGGCAAAGAAGCCGATGAAGAACGGAATGCCGGCCATCGAGAACATGACCATCATCAGCACCGCCGCGAACCAGGGGCTGCGGCGGTTCAGGCCCTTCAGGTCGTCCAGCGTTTCCGCCTCGACACCGGCGCGCGTCAGCACCAGCAGCGTGCCGAAGGCGGCAGCGCTCATCAGCACGTAGGCGATGGTGTAGAACATCGCGCTGCCGAAGGCGTAGGAGAGGTGGATGTCACCCGACGCACGCAGTTCGATCACGCCGCTGACCAGGCCGAGCAGCATGAAGCCCATGTGCGAAATGGTCGAATAGGCCAGCATGCGCTTGACGTTGGTCTGCGCGATGGCGACCACGTTGCCGAGCGCGATCGACAGGATGGCGAGCAGCATCAGCATCTGCTGCCACTCGACCGCCAGCGTCGGCAGGCCGTCGACCAGCAGGCGGATCGCCATCGCGAAACCGGCGAGCTTCGGCGCCGAACCGATCAGCAGTGTGATCGCGGTCGGCGCGCCGTGATAGACGTCGGGAATCCACATATGGAAAGGCACGACGCCGATCTTGAAGGCCAGGCCGGCCACCAGGAACACCAGGCCGAAGCGCAGCACGTCCATATTGGTCGCGGGGTCGGACAGCTTGCGGGCGATGGCCGAAATCTCCAGCGTGCCGGTGGCGCCGTAGATCATCGACATGCCGTACAGCAGCAGACCGGACGCCAGCGCGCCCAGCACGAAGTACTTCATCGCCGCCTCGGTCGCGCGCGCCGATTCGCGGTCCAGCGCAACCAGCGCGTAGATCGCCAGCGACAGCAGTTCCAGGCCCAGATAGAGCGTCAGGAAGTGGTTGGCCGAAATCATCACCTGCATGCCCAGCGTCGCGAACAGCACCAGCAGGTAGTACTCGCCACGCTCCAGACCGCGTGCCATCAGGTAATCGCGGCTGTAGACGACGACCGTGAACACCGTGATGTAGAGGCAGCCCTTCAGCACGTCGGCGAGACGGTCATCGACGAACATGCCGCTGAAGGTGAGCGTGGTGTCCGGTCCGGCGGTGCCAACCTGGATGGCGAAGGCGCCGGCCAGCGTCGCCAGCGTCAGCACGTAGGGCAGCCAGCCCTGGCGTTCGGACTTGAAGAGGTCTGCGAGCAGCACGACGCAGGCCATCACCAGCACGAAGATTTCGGCCGATGCGGGGAAGAAGTCAGGCAGAGGGAAGTTCATTCTTTTGGTCCGTCAGAGCTTGCCGGCTGCGACATGGTCGAGCAGCTGGTTCACGGTCGCATGCATGATTTCGGTCACCGGCTGCGGCCAGATGCCCATGGCCAGCGTGCAGATCGCCAGCACGCCGAGGATGAGCATTTCGCGCGCATTGATGTCGCTCAGTTCGGCGACGTGGCTGTTGGCGACGTCGCCGAACACCACGCGCTTGTACATCCACAAGGTGTAGGCCGCGCCGAGGATCAGCGTGGTGGCGGCGGCAAAGCCGGTCCAGAAATTGAACTGGATGGCGCCGAGCACGACCATGAATTCGCCGATGAAGCCCGAGGTGGCCGGCAGGCCGGCATTGGCCATCGCGAACAGCAGGAACAGCGCGGCGAACTTCGGCATCGTGTTCACGACGCCGCCGTAGTCGGCGATGTTGCGGGTGTGCATGCGGTCGTACAGCACGCCGATGCAGAGGAACATCGCGGCCGACACGAAGCCGTGCGAAATCATCTGCACCAGGGCGCCTTCAACGCCCAGCGGATTGAAGATGAAGAAGCCCAGCGTGACGAAGCCCATGTGCGAGATCGACGAATAGGCGACCAGCTTCTTCATGTCGGTCTGCGCCAGCGCGACCAGACCGATGTAGATCACCGCGATCAGCGACAGGCCGATCACCACCGGTGCGAAGTGCTGTGCCGCGTCCGGCACGATGGGCAGCGAAAACCGCAGGAAGCCGTAGGCACCGAGCTTCAGGCCGATCGCCGCCAGCACGGCCGAACCGCCGGTCGGCGCCTCGACGTGGGCGTCCGGCAGCCAGGTATGCACCGGCCACATCGGCACCTTCACCGCGAAGCTGGCGAAGAAGGCCCAGAAGATCAGCGATTGCGCGGTCATCGCGAGCGGCTCGCGGTGCCAGTCGAGGATGGCGAAACTGCCGCTCTTGTGGAACAGGTAGAGCAGCGCGACCAGCATCAGCAGCGAGCCGAGCAGCGTGTAGAGGAAGAACTTGAAGGCCGCATAGACGCGGTTCTTGCCGCCCCAGACGCCGATGACCAGATACAGCGGGATCAGCGACGCTTCGAAGAACACGTAGAACAGGATGCCGTCGAGCGCCGAGAAGATGCCGTTCAGCAGACCCGACATGATCAGGAAGGCCGCGAAGTACTGCGAGGGCTTGTACTCGATCACCGTCCAGCCGGCCATCACCACCAGCACGGTGATGAAGCTGTTCAGGATGACGAAGGGCATCGAGATGCCATCGACACCCAGGTGGTAGTTGATGTTGTAGTCGCGCACCCAGGGCATCAGCTCGACGAACTGCATGCCGGCGCTCGCGGTATCGAAGCCGGTGTAGAGCGGAATCGTGACCAGGAAGCCGAAGATGGCCGTGACCAGCGCGATCAGTTTCGAGAAGGCCACATTGCGGCCGTCGCCACTGGCGAGCACGAGCAGACCACCGGCAATCGGCAGCCATACGGCAAGACTGAGAAGGGGAATATCGGTCATTTCTTTGTTTGTTCAGCCGACACGTTCACCGGTCAGGGCAACCGCGTCTGGCACTCCCTCTGAATTCACGCCACGGGCGGCAGCCTCACCGCCCGCACCACATCACTTGAAGCCCAGTCTCCACAGCAGCAGGAGACAGACACCGATCACCATTGCAAACGCGTAGCGGTAGATGTACCCGGTCTGTATGCCGCGGGCGAGGCGCGCAAACGCGCCGACAGCCGAGGCGGAACCGTTGATCAGCACACCGTCGATGATCGTGCGGTCGCCCGCGGCCCACAGGCCGCGACCCAGCAGACGGGCGCCACCAGCGAAGACGATCTCGTTGAAGCGGTCGAAGTAGTACTTGTTCTCGAGCACCGCATTGATCGGGCGGAAGATCGGCGCGATGCGGCCCGGCAGCGAGGGCATCGCGATGTACATGACCCAGGCCAGCACGACACCACCCAGCGCGAGCCAGAACGGCAGCGCGGTGAAACCGTGCATCGCCATGCCGGCGGCCGAGTGGAAGTGCTCACCGACCTTGGCCAGCACGTCGTGCTCCGGCAGCACGGTCACGACGCCGTCGAACCAGTCGCCGAACAGCATGGGCTGCACGGTGAAGTAGCCAATGAACACCGACGGGATGGCCAGCAGCGCCAGCGGCACCCACACCACCCACGGCGACTCGTGCGGCTTCTCGCCCGGGGCGAGGCCATGGTGCTCGTCGTGGTGGTCATCGTCGTGATGATCGTCGCCGTGCGCAGGGTGATCGTCATGCGCCTTGCCGAAGTTCTCCGGGCCGTGGAACACGCGGAAATACATGCGGAAGGAGTAGAAGGCGGTGATGAACACACCGGCGACCACGCAGAAGTAGGCGTAGCCGGCACCCGGGATCGTCGAGAAATGCACTGCCTCGATGATCGAGTCCTTCGAGTAGAAGCCGGACAGGAACGGCACACCGATCAGCGCCAGCGAACCGAGCAGCGACGTGAACCAGGTGATGGGCATGTATTTCCACAGGCCGCCCATATTGCGCATGTCCTGGTCGTGGTGCATGCCCATGATGACCGAACCGGCACCGAGGAAGAGCAGCGCCTTGAAGAAGGCGTGGGTCATCAGGTGAAACACCGCGGCCGAGTATGCCGACACGCCCAGCGCGACCGTCATGTAGCCAAGCTGCGACAGCGTCGAGTAGGCGACGACGCGCTTGATGTCGTTCTGGATGATGCCGAGGAAACCCATGAACAGCGCGGTCGTCGCGCCGATCACCAGCACGAAGGACAGTGCGGTTTCCGACAGTTCGAACAGCGGCGACATGCGGGTGACCATGAAGATGCCGGCCGTCACCATCGTCGCCGCGTGGATCAGCGCCGAGATCGGAGTCGGGCCTTCCATCGAATCCGGCAGCCAAACGTGCAGCGGCACCTGGGCCGACTTGCCCATCGCGCCGATGAACAGGCCGATACACACCGCGGTCAGCAGCGGCCAGTCGGTACCGGCGACCGTCATGCCGACCAGTTCCTCGCGCTTGGCGAACACCTCGGCGTAATTCAGCGTGCCGGCGTAGGCCGCGATCAGGCCGATGCCGAGCAGGAAGCCGAAGTCACCGACGCGGTTCACCAGGAAGGCCTTCAGGTTGGCGTACACCGCGGTCGGGCGCTTGAACCAGAAGCCGATCAGCAGATAGGACACCAGACCCACCGCTTCCCAGCCGAAGAACAGCTGCACGAAGTTGTTGCTCATGACGAGCATCAGCATCGAGAAGGTGAACAGCGAAATGTAGGAGAAGAAGCGGTTGTAGCCCGGGTCTTCGGCCATGTAGCCGATGGTGTAGAGGTGCACCATCAGCGACACCGAGGTGACGACCAGCATCATCATCACGGTGAGCTTGTCGATCTGGAAACCGATTTCCATCTTCAGATCGCCGCTGGTCGCCCAGGTGTAGAGCGCGCCATTGAAGCTGTTGCCGGCCTGCACGTCCTGGAAGATGACCCAGGACGCGACCAGTGCCACGGCGACGCCGAGGATGGTGACGCTGTGCGCGACCCAGCGCGGAATGACGCGGCAGAACAGGCCGGCGATGATGGCGCCGAACAGCGGCGCGAGCGGGACGAGCAGATAGAGCTTTTGCATCGATGTCATGTCGCTCAACCTTTCAGGCTGTCCAGATCATCGACGTGGATGGTGTTCAGGTTGCGGAACAGCACCACGAGGATGGCCAGCCCGATCGCGGATTCCGCGGCGGCTACGGTAAGGATGAAGAAAACGAAGATCTGGCCGGACGGGTCGCCGAGGTAGTGCGAGAAGGCGACGAAATTCATGTTCACCGCCAGCAGCATCAGTTCGATCGCCATCAGCAGAACGATGAGGTTCTTCCGGTTAAGGAAGATGCCGACCACGCTGATCGCGAACAGCACGGCGCCCAGCATCAGGAAATAGGAAAGGGGCAAGGAGGTCATGTCGTGCGCTTCTTTTCTCAGTCTTTCTCGGCCGGCATCGACACCAGGCGCACGCGGTCCTCACGGCGCACCGCGATCTGCTTGGCCGGTTCCTGGAACTTGGTGTCCTTGCGCTTGCGCATGGTCAGTGCGATGGCCGCGATGATGGCGACCAGCAGGATGACCGAAGCCAGTTCGAACGGATACACGTACTCGGTGTAGATCAGGCGCCCCAGTTCCTTGGTGTTGCTGTAGCCGGCGGCGGCGGCCTCGGGTGCCGGCATGCGATCCGCCGAGAAGTACTTCGCGCCCAGCACGGCGAACATCTCGGCCAGCATCAGGCCGGCGACGATGAGCCCCGGTACCAGATTCGCCCAGAAGCCCTCACGCATCCGTTCGATATTGATGTCCAGCATCATCACGACGAAGAGGAAGAGCACCATCACCGCGCCGACGTAGACCAGTACCAGCGCGATCGCGAGGAACTCGGCCTGCAACAGCATCCAGATGCCACCGGCGGTAAAGAAGGACAGCACCAAGTAGAGCGCCGCGTGCACCGGATTGCGCGCAGTGATGACGCGCAGCGATGCAGCGACCAGGATGGCGCTGAGGAAAAAGAAAACTGCGGTCTGGAAATCCATCATCGGTTCGTTCTTGTCCGTTCCCTTGAGCCCTGCCCGCTCACGCGGGCCCGGCCATCAGCGGTACTTCGAGTCCGCTTCCCTGTCCTTGGCGATCTGCGTTTCATAGCGGTCGCCGACGGCCAGCAGCATCTGCTTGGTGTAGTACAGGTCGCCGCGCTTTTCACCGTGGTACTCGAGCACCCGCGTTTCGACGATGGCATCGACCGGACAGGCTTCCTCGCAGAAACCGCAGAAGATGCACTTGGTCAGATCGATGTCGTAACGCGTGGTACGACGGGTGCCGTCGTCACGCTGGTCCGACTCGATGGTGATGGCCATCGCCGGGCACACCGCCTCGCACAGCTTGCAGGCGATGCAGCGTTCCTCGCCGTTCGGATAGCGGCGCAGCGCGTGCAGGCCGCGGAAACGCGGCGACTGCGGCGTCTTCTCTTCCGGAAACTGCAGGGTGATCTTGCGCGCGAACAGGTGACGGCCGGTCAGCGCCATGCCCTTCACCAGTTCGGTCAGCATCAGCCCGCCGAACAAATCTCTCATCGAACCCATAACGCGTCCCTTACTTCCAGATCGACAGCGGAGACATCATCCAGCCGCCGATGAACACGAGCCACACGATGGTGACCGGGATGAAAACCTTCCAGCCCAGACGCATGATCTGGTCATAGCGGTAGCGCGGGAAAGTCGCGCGCAGCCACAGGAAGAAGAACAGGCAGAAAGCGCTCTTCACTGCCAGCCAGTGGAAACCGTCCGGCAGGAAACCGACCGGCGACAGCCAGCCGCCGAGGAACATGATCGAGGTCAGCGTCGCGATCAGGATCATGTTGGCGTACTCGGCCAGGAAGAACAGCGCGAACGCCATGCCCGAGTACTCGATCATGTGACCGGCCACGATTTCCGATTCGCCTTCCACCACGTCGAACGGCGAGCGGTTGGTTTCGGCCACGCCG
>Ga0123397_152347_pt1 | contig 16746 bp, 17 predicted proteins | sample T10HLNH4metaT_FD_89925 | JGI IMG/M metagenome (GOLD analysis project Ga0123397, IMG submission 89925) | Methane-oxidizing artificial microbial communities from Washington, USA to study methane cycling - T10-HLNH4 metaT (Metagenome... ... | reverse complement strand
GAGCCGGTCGCGCAGCGTAAAACGCGCGTGAAACAGGATGAGGTGTTCGGCGTCGAGTTCGTGTTCGAACTGCGCGCAGGCCGCCAGCGCGTCGGCGACGGTATTGCGCATCCAGCATACGCAACGGCCGGCGGCGAGTGCCCCGCGGATCGACGCAATGACGGTCTGTTCGTCCGATACGTAATGCACATCGACCGAACGGCACACGGCTTTGCGCGCTTCGATTGCCTGCAGGGACGGCTCGGACAGGGTCTCGTGCCAGGACGTCACGAGCGGAAAATCGAGTGAAGACCTCGCTACGGGCAGAGGAGCGCCGCGCCCACGGGCGAAGGCGTCGAACAGCGCATCTTTCATATGCTGCGGCAGCGTGGCCGACAACAGCACGACGCTGCCGCCAGCGCGGGCATGAAACTCGAGCACTGTTTCCAGTACCCGCTGCATGTAGTCGTCGCAAGCATGCACCTCGTCGATGATCAACACCTTGCGCAGCATGCCCAGCAGGCGCAGCGACTGATGCTTGCTGTAGAGCACGCTCAACAGGATCTGGTCTATCGTGCCGACGCCAGCCTGTGCCAGCAGCGCGCGCTTGTTGTGATCGGCCAGCCATGCGCTGCAGCGGGCGCTCGCGGTGTCATCGAGTTGTGAGCGGTCGCCTTCGTCATGAGTGGCGGGCAGTACCGAATCCGCGAAAGCTTCGACCAGGTTGCGCTGCCCATGCGCCAGTACGAGGCTCGGGTCGCCGTCAAACAGCTTGCGATACACCTCGGCAATGCGCTCATACATTGCATTCGCGGTCGCCATAGTCGGAAGGGCGATGAAAAAGCCGTCCGCGCAGCCACCGGCAATCATGCGCTGGGTCAGTGTGACGGCCGCCTCTGTCTTGCCGGCACCCGTCACGTCTTCGAGCAGATGAATCTGAGAGGTGGGTGAAATCGTCGCTTTGATCGCCCAGGCCTGCAGCGGTGAGGGCGCAGGGATGTCGGGGAACAGCTCGTAAAACGACTGCTCGGTGTGAGGGGGGGGCAGGACGCCGGCTGCTGTCAGCGCGCTGTCAGCCAGTGTTTGCGCATCGATCCAGTACTTTCCGAGATCGTAGTGCTCGGTGCAGTACGGAAAGAAGTCTGTGTTCGAGCCGATCCAGTCGCACATGACGGCAAGGCCGGCGATCCACCAGGAAAGTTGGCGGCTGACCGTGTCGAGGCGCTCTGCGCCCATCCCCTCCGGCACTGTTCGCAATACCTCGGGCGGGAACAGGACGAACAGCTCGTCTATGAAGGTCTTGATGGCTTGGGCGTCATGGGGCGTGCTGAAGTGCTGTCGCCAATGCCCGGCGCTGGTGCTGATCGGTGGCTGGCCATGATGACCGGTACATGCCCGTACCCACCAGGCTACTCCGTCCATGAGCGATTCACCGTCTTCGCCGAACCACTGGTTCTCAATGGCAATATCTGCAAGGTACTGCTCCCAGATCATCCAGCCGAGGGTGTCGTGGCGCAGGCCATAAGGCTTTCCGGGATCGGGCTGTCGCTGTCTCAGCTCCGCGAAAATATCGGGACGCTGGCTCTGGAAGGCTTCGGAGAACTTGCCAAGGTCATGTAACGCGAGAAAGAAGCCGAACCATGACTGAAGCGCCGATTTCGATTCGATCTGCAGGGCATTCATGAAGAACGCACAGATCGCTGGCGAACGGTCGAGAAACGCGACGCCGACCGCAGCGACATCGAGTGAGTGGTAAGCCAGCCGATGGAAAGCAGGGCCGTCGTTGTCGGGCTTCGCTTTGCCCCAGTATTCGAGATGAGTCGGCTGCCGGTTCATGTCAGACCATCGGACGGGTGAGTGGAGTGCATTGTTGTATGCGCCGGGCTCAAATTCCGAGCCTGCATGAAAGGCAGTACATATGAACCGTTCTCGCCACCCGCATCTATCCCCATGAGGCTTGCCATATGCGTAGAGATGTTAGCTTCATGACATGAAAGAACCTCTTGGCCATCTGGATGATGGTGTTCGGTCATCAAGTACTTAAGGGGGCTTGGCTGTGAAGGAGCCGGGCAAGCGTCGTGTCGATGCAGTCCCTGCGCAGCGGCGTACCGGGACGTTCCGTTTCGTGAGTTAAGGACGACACAAGCTGAGAGGGGGGGGTAGCCAGAAGCACCCTCCGACTATCGTTGCGGCAGTCCAAGGAAGGGCGTTCAGGGCGGCGTGCTCGCTGCCCGCGGGTATTCCCTTCTGTTGCGCTAAGAAGATCAATACGTTGCGACGCAGGTTTTCGGTGTATATCCTGTATGTACACCTAAGCAATTTTCCATCCCATGCGAACCCGAATCTTCAAAAGCGGTAACTCGCTCGCCGTGCGCATTCCGAAGGAACTGGCCATTGCCGGGGTGTCGGAAGAGGTGGAGATCGAGCGGGTGGGGAATACGCTGGTAGTGCGGCCGGCGCAGCGCAAGAGCCTTGCCGGTGTGGGCGAGATTTTCGCGATGTTCAGTCCGGATTTCATGTCCGAAGGGCGAGAATTCCACGAGGAGCTGGAGCGGGACTGGGGCGCTGCCGGTACTTCCAGGGAGGGCGCCTAGGTTATGGCGTGGATGCTCGATACCAATATCTGCATCTACCTCATGAAGCAGGCGCCGCCCCAGGTGATTGCACGGCTCGAATCGTTGCGCGAGGGCGACGCGGTCATGTCGGTCGTGACCTATGCCGAGTTGCGCGCCGGTCTTGAAATGCGCGAGGAGACCCGGGCGCGGGACGAGAGCGTGCTGGAGGCGCTGGTTCAGCGCATTCCGGTGTTGCCCTTCGACATTCCGGCCGCGCAGTCCTTCGGCGCCTTGCGGGCTGCCGTTCGCGACCGTCGGCGCAACGCGCTCGACCGGATGATTGCGGCGCATGCCGTAAGCGTCGACGCCATTCTGGTTACCAATAACGAAGCGGATTTCGCGGATTACCCGGGGCTGGTGGTGGAAAACTGGACGCGCGAAGCCGGTGCGCCCGTCTGATGACCTGCGGGTGATCGTCTCCTTCGCTTATATATATGCAAATCAGATTGACCCGGTATCCGAACCTTGACTGATTCACGACCCGTTCTGCCCGCCGGCGATGCCGGGCACGACCTGCACTGGCAATCCGAAGCCGGCGTCCCTCCGCCGAAGAAGGTCGTCGTCGCCGACGACACGATGACGGCTGATCAGGCTTTCCGCCTCGCCAGCGAAGGCACGGCGCTGCTGTGGCGCGGTGACTTCCAGAACGCGCGGCAGCTGTTGCAGGCGATGGCGCGGCGGGTGGATCGCAAGCCGCGCAAGCCGGCGGCGACGCCGCGCGATGCGTTCAACCAGCACCGGCTGGCGCAGTCGCAGCGGGCGCGCACGCTGGGCATGCTGCTGATACCGGTGGATGCCGGTCACGTGATTCCGCTGCGCCGCGCGCCGGACGTGACGGCGGCCTGCAGTCAGGCCCATGGCGAGGCGGCCGAGGCCTATGTCATGTCGCTGCGCGAGCTGCTGGGGCTGATCGGTGCCTATGAGTGGCGACGCAATGGCGTCGAGATTCCGGCGCTGGGCGCGCGCATCCATCCGCATTACGGGGTGTTTTCGCCGGTGCGCGGCGAATATGTCGATCTGGTGGCGAAGGCGCCGCTGCCGACGGCGCTCAAGACCGACTCGACCGCGTTCGACATCGGCACCGGCACGGGCGTGCTGTCGGCGGTGCTGGCGAAGCGCGGCATCGCGCGGGTGGTGGCGACCGACCAGGACATGCGTGCGCTGGCCTGCGCGCGTGACAACGTCGAGCGGCTGGGCATCGCGGCGCAGGTCGAGGTGATCGAGGCCGATCTGTTTCCGGCTCGCCGCGCGCCGCTGGTGGTGTGCAACCCGCCTTGGCTGCCGGGACGGCCGAGTTCGCCGCTGGAGTACGCGGTGTATGACCCGGACAGCCGCATGCTGCGCGGCTTTCTCGCCGGCCTGACGGCGCATCTGGCGCCCGGCGGCGAGGGCTGGCTCATCCTGTCCGATTTCGCCGAACACCTCGGCCTGCGTGCGCCGGACGAACTGGCGGGCCTGATCGCCGCCGCCGGTCTGAAGGTCGTCGGCCGGCTCGACGCGCGCCCCCGTCACCCGAAGGCGATGGACCGCAGCGACCCGCTGTACCCGGCGCGCTCGAAGGAAGTGACCACGCTCTGGCGGCTGGCGGCGACATGAGCTATTTCGTGATCGGCCACATCCGGGTGATAAATGCCGCGCGCTGGGCGGATTACCGCGCCCGGGTCGGCGCCACGCTGGCGCCTTTCGGCGGCGAGCTGGTGATGCGCGGCCGGGTGGATGCGGTGCTGGCCGGCGACTGGCCGCGCACCGACACCGTGGTGCTGCGCTTCGCCGATGCGGCGGGCGCACGAGCCTGGCACGACTCGCCGGCCTATCAGGCGCTGGTGCCGCTGCGCGAAGCCGGGGCCGACGTGGTGCTGGTGGGCTACCAGGGCGAGTAGGGCGTCCGCGCGGTCAGCCGGTCGCCCACAGCACCAGGCTGACCAGTGCCACATTCACCAGGATGGCCGCGAACAGCCCGCCGAGCAGAAAGTGCTGCGGGCCCAGCCCTTCGGTGGTGCGGTTGATCATGCGGGTGCGCCCGATGCCGGTGAAGGTGAGCAGGATGATCTTGAGTGCGCGCAGGCTGCCGCGCACGAGCGGTACGGGGGCTTGATCCATGGACGGATTGTGCCCGATGCACCGCCGGCCGATCACGTCGCGCCGGCATGGCATCATGCGGCGATGACATCCGGAAGCCCTTCGATGAGTGCCGAACTGACGCGCGCCGAAGCGCAGCAGCGCGCCGACGACATCCACGCCTGGCGGCGCGAGCAGATGCGGCTGGCGGCCGAAGGGCTGGGCGGCGCCGACGCGGCGGCGGTGGCCGCGCATCACGAGGCGCTGCTGGCGCAGCTGGCGGCGCGGCCCGACGTCGACACCACGCAGCGCGACCGGCAGCTCACCCTCGGGCTGCGCATCGCCTCCTTTCTCGGCGCGCTCGCGCTGGCGGCGAGCGTGTTCTTCCTGTTCCGCCAGTTCTGGCCGCAGCTGTCCGAAGCGCTGCAGGTGGCCGTGTTGGCCGCCTCGTCGCTCGCCACGCTGGGCCTCACCGCCTGGCTGCATCGCCGCGACAGCGCCGGTTACTTCACCAAGCTGGCCGCGCTGGTGGCCTTCGTCTGCTTCGTGCTGAACCTCAGCCTGCTCGGCGCCAGCTTCAACATCACGCCGTCGGACAAGGCGCTGCTGCCGTGGGCGGCATTCGCGCTGTTGCTGGCCTACACCTGCGAACTGCGCCTGCTGCTGGTGGCCGGCCTGATCTGCATCGCCGCCTTCATTGCGGCGCGGGTCGGCACCTGGAGCGGCCTGTACTGGCTGGATCTGGGCGAGCGCCCGGAGCATTTCCTGCCGGCCGCGCTGGCCATGTTCTGTGTGCCCTTCTTCGTCGATCACCGTCGTCATCCGGGTTTCGACGCCACCTGGCGCGTCGTGGCGCTGCTGGCGCTCTTCCTGCCCATGCTGGTGCTGGCGAACTGGGGGCGGGCGAGCTATCTGCCGCTTCCGGCCAGCGCGGTCGAAGGTGTCTATCAGATCGCCGGCTTCGTGGCCGGCGGTCTGCTGGCCTGGCTGGGCACCCGCCGCGGCTGGCCCGAGGTGAGCCATACCGCGGTCACCTTCTTCGTCATCTTCCTCTACACCAAGCTGTTCGACTGGTGGTGGCAGCTGATGCCTAAGTTCCTGTTTTTCCTGCTGCTCGGCCTGGTCGCGCTGCTGGTCATTTTCGTGCTGAAGCGGCTGCGCGCGGCCGGCGTGGGCATGCAGGCGCCGGTGAGCGATCGCCGTGCGACGCCCGCGCCCGACCCGGCACGACCGCACCGGCTGCAGCGCAGGCTGGTCATGGGCGGTGTCGCGCTCATCGTCGCGGTGAATGCGGTCGTGCTGGCGGGGGTGGCGTGGAACCGCTCGGGCGAGCCGACCAGCCGGCTCACGCTCAGCCAGCGCGAACTGCGGCTGCCCTATGCCTTCGAGGTGGACGGCGAACGCGGCGGCCTCTCGCTGGCGCTGAACTGGCGGGTGAGCCACCGCGCCGAACAGTTCTATGGCGGTGCCGAGTGGCTGGACGAGGCCAAGCTGCGCAATCTGGGCTTCGACCTGTCGCGCGGTGCCGAGGCCCTGTATCCGGAGCGCGAGGTGTTCGTCGTGCTGGAGCTGGCGGGGCCGACATGGGCGCGTGAAGTGGCGCGGGCGCAGGCGCGGGTCGACGAGGTGCTGGCGCGCGACGGGCAGCGCGAACAGGACGCGCGTGACCTGAAGTCGGCGCAGGAGGGGCTGGCGTTCGAGCGCGCGCGTGCGTCCAGGCTGTTCGCTGTCGACGCGGGGCGCGATGCCACGGCGCTGAGGCAGCGCTATCCGGAGGTGCAGCGTTACGCCATCGTGCAGGGCCGGGTGCGGCCCTGGGTCAACCGCCTGCCGGAGCGCACGGTCATGTCCGGCACGCTGAGCGCGCTTGCGGTGGGCGACATTTCGGTGCCGCATGCGCTGCGCGGCGGTTTCGACGGTCTGGACCGCGCGAAGCTGGAGAGCGGTGACGCATCGTTCGAAGCCGAGGTGGCGTGGGGACGCCGCTTCGAGCCGTGGCTGGGCGCGGTGCGCGCGCAGCCGGCGCCGTGAAGCAGCCGATCACCGGCTATCTGACCGACGAGGAGGGCCACTGGGTGGCCCGGCTGGCCTGCGGCCACCGGCAGCACGTGCGCCATCTGCCGCCCTTCATCAACCGGCCCTGGGTGACCAGCGAAGCAGGGCGCGCCGCCCATCTCGGCGCGCTGCTCGACTGCCCGCGCTGCGACGCCTTCGAGTGGCCGGACCACATCGTCGAACAGGCCGGGCGCCGGCGGTGATATCGTCCGCGGCCTGATTTTCTGCCGACACCGGCAGGGCAATTCCGGCAGTTCATTCGGAGGACAGGCATGCGCAAGGACGGACGGCTGCGTTCGTGGAAGGACGACAAGGGATTCGGCTTCATCACGCCGGATGAGGGCGGCGAGGACGTGTTCGTGCATGTCAGCGCCTTCGACGTCGAAGGCCGGCGGCCGGCCGAGGGCGACCGGGTGTCCTTTGAGCCGGGCCGCGACCGCAAGGGCCGGCCCTGCGCGCAGCGGGTGACGCTGGCCGGTGCGGCACTGAAAACCGGTCGCGTGGAGGTTCGTGAGGCGCCGGCCGCGGCGCAGTGGGGCGGCGCCACGCTGTTCCTGATTCCGGTCTTCCTGCTGCTGATGGTGGTCGTGAGCGTGCTGTGGCAGGCGCCGCACGGCTGGTTCCTGCTCTATCTGACGGTGAGCCTGGTCACCTTCGCGCTGTACGCGATCGACAAGCAGCAGGCGCAGACCGGTGCCATGCGCGTGCCCGAACCGCGGCTGCATCTGATGGCGGTGGTCGGTGGCTGGCCGGGCGCGCTGCTGGCGCAGCAGTTCCTGCGCCACAAGTCGGTGAAGGCCTCCTTCCGCCGCGTGTTCTGGGTCACCGTGGTGCTGAACGTCGTGCTGTTCCTGGTGCTCACCAGCCCGGTCGGCCGGCCGTGGGTGGCGCGGCTGGTCGGCTGAGCGGCTGTCCGCTGACGGTGATGCCGCGGGTGCGGCATGTTCCGAGGCAGTGCGGGGTCACTGCCGCATCGCGGCGAGGGCGCCGCTCCCACGGGAATCTGTGCCGGGCGCTGCCAGTACTTGTGGGAGCGGCGCCCTCGCCGCGCTTGCTGCCTTGCCGGCTCAGGTCCGCAGCAGCCGGATCTGCCTGAACCAGCCGCCGAAAGCCGCGGCTTGGTCGCTCACCACCGCGAACGGCAGGCTGGCCGCCGCCTCCTCGAACACCACGTCGAGCCGGGTGGCGATGCGCCCGGCCAGTGGCGACAGCAGCCGGCGCAGTGGGGCAGGGCGGTTGCGCGACAGGAATTTGTCCAGCACCAGCGCGGCGCCGCCCGGACGCAGCACCCGGGCCGCTTCGCGCAGGCAGGCGGCACCGTCCGGCACCACGGCGACGATGAGGTGCAGCACTACGCAGTCGAAGGAGGCGTCGGCGAAAGGCAGGCGCATGGCGTCGCCGCGCACCGCCGTGTAGTCCAGGCCGGAGGCGCGCGGCAGGCTGCGCGCCAGCATGGCGGCATTGAAATCGAGGCCGGTGTAGCGGTGATCGGGCGGCAGGAAGGGCAGGTCGAGGCCGGTGCCGACGCCGGTCAGCAGCACGTCGGCCGGCGTGCGCGGCAGGTGGGCGAGGCTGTCACGCCGCGCTCCGCGCGAGGCGGCCGCGACCACCGTGTCGTACAGCGGGGCGAGCCGTGTGTAGGAGGATGCGAGCGACATGTCGCCCGCGTGCTCAGTGCAGCACGCGCGGCATGGCCAGCGTGAATTCGGGAATGTCCGCCTCGAACTGGGTGCCGTCCTCGGCCACCATCTGGTAGCTGCCGCGCATGGTGCCGACCGGCGTGTTCAGTGCGCAGCCGCTGGTGTATTCGAAGCGCTCGCCGGTCTTCAGCAGCGGCTGCTGGCCGACCACGCCGAGGCCGCGCACCTGCTGTTCGGCGTTCTGCGCGTCGCGGATGATCCAGTGCCGGCTAATCAGCTGCGCCGGCACGCTGCCGGTGTTGACGATGGTGACCGTATAGGCGAACACGAAACGGCTGTCCTCCGGGGCGGACTGGTCTTCGACGTAGCGCGCCTGCACGCTCACCGTCACTTCGTATTTTTTCGATTCGGCCATGACCGCTATTTAACCGAACTGCGGTGACGCGGCAAGCGGCGGACGCCGTCCGGCCACCGGTACAATCGCGGCTTCGAGAATACGGAGCCGTACCGTGAGCACCACCAATCTGGATTACCTGATCGCCCCCAGCATCCTGTCGGCCGACTTCGCCGCACTCGGACAGGAGGTGCGCAACGTGATCGCCTCCGGCGCCGACTGGATCCATTTCGACGTGATGGACAACCATTACGTGCCCAACCTGACCATCGGCCCGCTGGTGTGCCAGGCGCTGCGTCCGCACACCGACGCGGTGATCGACGTGCACCTGATGGTGAAGCCGGTGGACCGCATCATTCCGGACTTCGCCAAGGCCGGCGCCAACGTGATCACCTTCCACCCGGAAGCGTCGGAGCACATCGACCGCACGCTGTCGCTGATCCGCGACCATGGCTGCCAGGCCGGTCTGGTGTTCAATCCGGCCACGCCGCTGCACTACCTCGATCACGTGATGGACCGCCTCGACGTGGTGCTGCTGATGTCGGTGAACCCGGGCTTCGGCGGGCAGAGCTTCATTCCGTCCTCGCTCGACAAGCTGCGCGCGGTGCGCGCCCGGCTGGACGAATACGTGGCGCGCACCGGCCGCCACATCCGGCTGGAAATCGACGGCGGCGTGAAGATCGACAACATCGCCGAAATCGCCCGCGCCGGCGCCGACACCTTCGTCGCCGGTTCGGCGGTGTTCGGTGCCGGCAAGGACAGCGACCCGCACCGTTACGACAGCGTGATCGCCGCGCTGCGCACCCAGCTGGAAGCGGTCTGAGCATGACGCAGCGCTTCACGGTCGCGGCCATCAGCTTCGACCTCGACGGCACGCTGCTGGACACCGTGCCAGACCTGGCTGCCGCCGCGCAGGACATGGCGGCCGAACTGGGCATGCCGCCACGCAGCGACGACGAGGTGCGGGTATTCGTCGGCCGCGGCATTCCCAATCTGGTCGAGCGCTGCCTCGGCGGGCGGGCGCAGAACGCCGCGCTGCTGCAGCAGGCGATCGCGGTGTTCAAGCGCTGCTACCGGGCGCGCAACGGCGAGCGCGCGGCCCCGTATCCGGGCGCGCACGACACGCTGTCAGCGCTTCGCGCGGCCGGCTTCCGCCTCGCCTGCGTCACCAACAAGGCGGCCGACTTCACGCTGCCGCTGCTGGAACAGATGGACATGCGCCATCACTTCGCCAGCGTGGTGAGCGGCGACACCCTGCCGCAGAAGAAGCCGGACCCGGCGCCGCTGCTGCACGCCGCGCGCGAACTGGGCGTGCAGCCATCCGCATTGCTGCACGTGGGCGACTCGTACAACGACATCGACTGCGCCCGCAATGCCGGCGTGCCGGTGCTGGGCGTGCCCTGGGGCTACAGCGAAGGGCGCGTGCTGGACGCAAAAGATTGCGATGGGCTACTATCGTCGCTCCCCGACCTGCTCGAACGGGTCGCACTTCCGACCGACATCTGAATGGACAGCCTGACTTCCAAGGAGACACCCGCCCGCAGCCGCGCCCGCGCGCCCCTGCACGGGTACCTGTGGCGCGGCGCCTGAGCCTGCTCCCGGTCAGGCGTGCGCGGTAGATCCGCGGCGCCCGTTCAATCCCCGCTCTCCGGTCTGTCCATGAATCAAGATCAATTCGAGGCGCTCGCACGCGCCGGCTACAACCGCATTCCGGTGTCGCGTCAGGCACTGGCCGATCTCGACACCCCGCTGTCCGCCTATCTGAAGCTGGCCGACGCGCCGTATTCCTACCTGCTGGAATCGGTGCAGGGCGGCGAACGCTGGGGCCGTTACTCCATCCTCGGCCTGCCGGCGCAGACCCGCATCGTCGTGCGCCGCGAGCGCATCGAGGTGCTGCGCGACGACGCAGTGATCGAAACCGCGGAAAGCAGCGATCCGCTGGCCTTCGTGCAGGCCTTCCTCGGCCGTTACCGCGTGCCCGACCTGCCGGGCCTGCCGCGTTTTTCCGGCGGGCTGGTCGGCTATTTCGGTTACGACGTGGTGCGCTACGTGGAACGCCGCCTGGCTGCGGGCTGGAACAAGGCCGACCCGCTGGGCGTGCCGGACATTCATCTGCTGCTGTCGGACGAACTGGCGGTGTTCGACAATCTGTCGGGCCGGCTCACCTTCATCGTCTATGCCGATCCGGCCCAGCCGGGCGCGCTGCAGGCGGCCGAGGCGCGGCTGGACGCGCTGAGCGCGCAGCTGAAGGCGCCGCTCGAGGCGCCGGACACGCCACGCGGCCCGTCGGTGCCGGCGGAATCCGGTTTCGGCCACGACGCCTACTGCGCCGCGGTCGAGAAGGCCAAGACCTACATTTTCGACGGCGACATCATGCAGGTGGTGCCGTCACAGCGCATGAGCAAGCCGCTGGCGACCACGCCGATGGCGGTGTACCGCGCGCTGCGTGCGCTGAACCCGTCGCCCTACATGTACTTCTTCAATCTCGGCGACACCCACATCGTCGGCGCCAGCCCGGAAATCCTGGCCCGCCTCGAAGGCGACAAGGTGACGGTGCGGCCGATCGCCGGCACCCGCAAGCGCGGTGCCAATGCCGAAGAAGACCGTGCGCTGGCCGAAGACCTGCTGTCGGACGAGAAGGAACGCGCCGAGCACATCATGCTGGTCGATCTGGGCCGCAACGATCTGGGCCGGGTCGCCACCATCGGTTCGGTCGAAGTGACCGACCGCATGGTGGTCGAGAAGTACTCGCACGTGATGCACATCGTGAGCAACGTCGAAGGCGTGCTCAAGCCGGGTCTGACCGCGATGGACGTGCTGCGTGCCACCTTCCCGGCCGGCACCGTCAGCGGTGCGCCCAAGGTGCGCGCGATGGAAATCATCGACGAGCTGGAACCGGTCAAGCGCGGCATCTACTCCGGCGCGGTCGGCTACCTCGGTTTCAACGGCGGCATGGATGTCGCGATCGCGCTGCGCACCGCGGTAATCAAGGACGGCCTGCTGCACGCACAGGCCGGCGGCGGCGTGGTGATGGATTCGACGCCCGAAGGCGAATGGCAGGAAACGCTGAACAAGGCGCGCGCGGTACTGCGCGCCGCGGAACTGGCCGAAGCCGGACTTGAAGCGGGCACTGCAGGGCAGGGGAAATGACATGCTGTTGATGATCGATAATTACGATTCTTTCACCTACAACCTCGTGCAGTACTTCGGCGAGCTGGGTGAGGACGTGCGGGTGTTCCGCAACGACGAAATCACGCTGGACCAGATCGACGCGCTGAAGCCGGACCACATCGTGGTGTCGCCCGGCCCCTGTTCGCCAAACGAGGCCGGCGTGTCGGTGCCGCTGATCAAGAGCTTCGCCGGCAAGTACCCCATCCTCGGCGTCTGCCTGGGCCACCAGAGCATCGGCGCGGCCTTCGGCGGCGACGTGGTGCATGCCAAGGTGGTGATGCACGGCAAGACCGCGGCCATCCACCATGCCGACAAGGGCATGTTCCGTGGTCTGCCGAATCCGTTCACTGCCATCCGCTACCACTCGCTGGCAGTGTCGCGCGACACGCTGCCGGACTGTCTGGAAGTGACCGCGTGGACCGACGATGGCGAAATCATGGGCCTGCGGCACAGGACGCTGGCCATCGAAGGGGTGCAGTTCCATCCGGAATCCATCCTGACCGAGCACGGCCACCAGATGCTGAAGAACTTCCTGGACGAGTTCCGCAAGCCTTGAGCGAGGAGGGCAGGCGATGACCAGCTTCACCCCGAAACAGGCGCTCGAGCGCGTGATCGAGCATCGCGAAATCTTCCGCGATGAAATGACCGCGCTGATGCGCCAGATCATGACCGGCGAGGTGTCGGCACCGCTGATCGCCGCCATCCTGATCGGCCTGCGGGTCAAGAAGGAAACCGTAGGCGAGATCGCCGCCGCCGCCATGGTGATGCGCGAGCTGTCGATGAAGGTGCCGGTGGATAACACCGCCACCCTGGTCGATACCTGCGGCACCGGCGGTGACGGCGCCCACACCTTCAACATTTCCACCGCGTCGATGTTCGTCGCTGCGGCGGCCGGCGCGCGCGTCGCCAAGCACGGCGGGCGCGCCAGTTCGTCGCAGAGCGGTTCTGCCGACGTGCTGGAGGCGCTGGGCGTCACGCTGAACCTGACGCCGCCCCAGGTCGCGCAGTGCATCGAACAGGTGGGTGTGGGCTTCATGTTCGCGCCCAACCACCACAGCGCGATGAAGCACGCCGCGCCGGTGCGCCGCGAACTGGGCGTGCGCACCATGTTCAACATTCTCGGTCCGCTGACCAATCCGGCCGGTGCCGCCAACCAGGTCATGGGCGTGTTTCACGCCGATCTGGTGGGCATCCTGGCGCGCGTACTGAAGGAACTGGGTTCGCGCAACGTGATGGTGGTGCATGGCCGCGACGGGCTGGACGAGCTGTCGATCAGCGGCGACACCTTCGTCGGCGAACTGCGCGACGGCGAGGTGAAGGAATACACCGTGCACCCCTCCGACTTCGGTCTGGCGGTGCATGCGCTGGACACGCTGCGCGTGGCCGACGTGCAGGCCTCGCGCGACATGCTGCTGGCCGCGCTCGACGGCAGCCATCCGCCGGCGCGCGATGTGGTGCTGCTCAATGCCGGCGCCAGCCTTTACGTGTCCGGCGTGGCCGACAGCCTGCGCGACGGCGTGGAGCGGGCGCGCGAAGCGATCGAATCCGGCGCCGCGCGGCAGCGGCTCGACAAGCTGGTCGAGCTGTCGCGTTCGTTCGCCGGCTGAATTCCGCAGGCGCCCCGGCCGTACGCGGCAGGGCCCGGCCGCCCGGGCGGTCGCCTGCAGCTCACATTTGAAGGGGCAGAACGATGTCCGACATCCTGCAGAAAATTCTCGCCACCAAGCGCGAGGAAATCGCCGCCGGCCGTGCGGTCGAGGCTATCGACGCACTCCATGCGCGGGCCGCGGCGCAGACGCCGACCCGCGATTTCGTCGCCGCGCTGAAAACCCGCGTGGCCGCGAAGCAGCCGGCGGTGATTGCCGAAGTGAAGAAGGCCAGTCCGTCCAAGGGCGTGCTGCGCGCCGATTTCCGTCCGGCCGATATCGCGCGCTCCTACGAAGCCGGCGGCGCCGCCTGCCTGTCGGTGCTGACCGATCGCCAGTACTTCCAGGGCGGGGCGGATTATCTGGTCGAGGCGCGCGCCGCCTGCGGGCTGCCGGTGCTGCGCAAGGATTTCATCATCGACCCATATCAGGTGGTCGAGGCGCGGGCGATGGGCGCGGACTGCATCCTGCTCATCGTCGCTGCCTTCCTGCCGCCGTCCGGCGAGGCCGACGCCGCGCAACGGGCGCAGGCGGTGGCCGACATGCGCGCGCTGGAGTCGCTGGCCAAGGGCCTGGGCATGGCGGTGCTGGTGGAAAGCCACGACGCTGGCGAGCTCGATCTCGCGCTGCAGCTCGACACCCCGCTGATGGGTATCAACAACCGCAGCCTGCGCACGTTCGAGGTGTCGCTGGACTTCACGCTGTCCCAGCTTGAGCGCATCCCGGCGGACCGGGTGGTGATCACCGAGAGCGGCATCCTGGCGCCTGAGCACGTCGCCACCATGCGGGCGCGCGACGTGCATGCCTTCCTGGTCGGCGAAGCCTTCATGCGCGCCGCCGACCCGGGCGCCGAACTGGCCCGGCTGTTCGGCACCCGCTGACCCGCCTCAGCCGCGCGGCGCGTCCGCCGGCTTCGGGCCATCGCCGTGCGGACGGTGGTGTCCACCCTTGCCGTGTCGCGGCCCGTGGCCGCCCATGCCCGCCAGCATCGGCGCGGCGTCCTTGCGCTGCGCCGGCGTCAGCACTTCGGCCAGGTCGGCCAGCGTGCGGGTCATCAGCTTCGATGCCTCGTCCATGTGTGCCAGCCGGGCGGCCCGCTGCTGTTCCAGCGCGTTGCGGTCTATCGTGTCGGCCGACAGCAGCGCCACCGTGCGGCTGCGCTCGTCGGCATGGCCGGCGTGCAGCGTCTTCATCTGGTCCTCGCTGGCGCGCAGGATGTCGCGCGCCCGCGCCTTCTGCTCATCGCTCGCGCCCACCTTGGCGAATACCCGCTCGATGTGACGTTCGAAATGACGGCCGTGGGCCCGGCCCGGCTCGCCGTCCGGCCGCTGTTCGCCGGACATGCCGTGCCGCGCGTGCGGTGCGCCGTCGCCGGCGGAAGGGTGGGCCTGCGCCGGCAGGTTGAGTGCCAGCAGTGCGGACAGTGCGCCGGCGCCTGCCAGGGCGCTGAACCAGCGGCTGCGGGAACGGGGCGTGTCGTGCGTATTCATGATCGTGTTCTCCATCTGCCGGAATGCTCCGGCGGCGAAACCAGCATGTCCGGGCGCTGTAAACCCGGATTGGAATTCGCGTAACGATTTGTAATGGTTGGACGGATTTCCGCGATTTCTGCGCCCGGCTTCGACTTGCTGGCGAAATGGGCGACGTCCGCCTGCAACGACCCTGTGAACCATGCCGCATCCCAGTATTGGCGCGGGTTTCCGTCAAATTGCTGCGGTATGATCAAAGGCATATACCGTCATCAGAACGGCCGATAAACCAAAGAGGTCAGCAGCCGACGCCCATCCGTCCGCTGCAACAAAGAGCGTTCAGCCCGCATGACAGCCCCCGCCGCACGTGCGACCGACTGTGCCATGCCGCCCGGCCTGCCCATGCTTCCGCTCGTCGCGGATGTGGCGCTCGGACGGCGTGCGCTGCCGGCTGCGCTGCGTTCGTTCAATGCGCTGCTGCGGCTGGACCCGCTGCTGGTGCTGCGTCTGCTGCGCGTGGCTGGCCGTATGCCCGACCTGCCGATGGATGGCCCCGGCGCCCGCCTGGACGCGGTGATCGATGCCTGCGGCCGTCCGCTGCTGCAGGCGGCCCTGCTCGATGCCGACGAACGCACCCGCAGCGGGGCGCAGGGCGGTGCCGGCCATCAGTCCTTCTGGATCCATTCCCTGTTCACCGCCGAAATCGCGCGCGAACTGGCACTGCGCACCGGCCGGGCCGACCCGGACGACCTGGCGCTGGCCGGTCTGCTGCTCGACGTCGCACTTCCGCTGCAGGCGATGACGGCCCCGGCGCGCTTCAGCCGTGCGCTCGGCGAGGCCGAACTGGTGTCGCTCGAACTGAACGAGACCGGCCGTCACCATGGCGAAGCCGGTGCCGATCTGCTCACGGAGCCCTGGGCGCTCGAACTGGCCGATGCGCTGCGCTTTTCGCACGCCGACGCCGCACTGTTCGGTAACGAGCCGGACAGCCTCAAGCTTGCGCGCGCGGCGGAAGAACTGGCCGGCGGTGGCCGGGGCGATGCGGCCCAGCAGTCGCTGCTCGCGCAGCGTCTGACCGGCCTGGACGAAGCTGCGGTGGCCGATGCGATGCGCGCCGCGCGCCTGCGTCTGGTCGAGCTGGGGCATCTGCTGGGGCTGCTCCGGGTGGAGCAGGTGAGCGCGCCGGGTCTGCCCTGGTGCCCGATCTTTGATGCGCAGCCCGCGCCGCCGGCCGAGCCGCCGGTCGTGCTCGAGCTGGCGCGCGCCGGTCTGCTGGCGCGGGTGTGCGATCACGAAAGCGAAGGCCCGCTGTGGCGATCGCTCGATCTGGCGTCCGCGCTGCTGTTCGATCTGCCGTCCCCACGCGTGCTGCGGGCCGACCCGCAACAGGGCCGCCGTTTCCGCCCGGGCGATGCGCATCTGCGGCCGATTCCCCAGACGGTGGATTTCGCCGCTTCGGGCATGGAGGCGGTGTGGACCGCGCTGGCGGCCGGTCAGCCGTGGTCGTGTGCGGATGTGCGCGCTGCTTCGGCGCTGCCTGTCGGTCTGCAGCGCCTGCTCCGTCTGTCTCCCGGCGAAGCGGCCTGGCTGCAGCCGCTGGTGAGCGACGCCGGCGTCGAGGCGCTGGCGCTGTACCGGCTGCCGGCGTCCGGGCTGGCGTCGCTGACTGCGCGCGGTGGCGAACTGAATGCGCTGGCCAGCGCGTCGGCAGCTTCGCTG
>Ga0123397_119493_pt1 | contig 16764 bp, 25 predicted proteins | sample T10HLNH4metaT_FD_89925 | JGI IMG/M metagenome (GOLD analysis project Ga0123397, IMG submission 89925) | Methane-oxidizing artificial microbial communities from Washington, USA to study methane cycling - T10-HLNH4 metaT (Metagenome... ... | reverse complement strand
GCGAGATCGTTGTCGCGGCGCCGGGCACCGGCCGGCTGTTCGGCATCGTCAGCCGCGACGGCTGCTACGACACCACCGAGCGCAGCGCTGCGGTTGCCGACTGCGCGTCGGACGCGCTGGCGCGGGGTGCGGCATGAGTGCGGCGGCGATCATCGGGAATGTCGTCATCTACGACGACATCTTCCAGGGCCACGTGCATCAAGAGCACGAGGGCGTCTTGATTGACGCGCGCATCGGCTTCATCGATGCGGTGGAGTTCATACCGGCGGGGGGCTGCATGTGCATGGCCTCCTACTCATGGAGCTTCGCCGCCCAGTCTCTCTTGCGAAGGGAGCGACTGTCATGATCGCCGCGCTCTACATCGCCGCCTACGTGGCCGTGTGCTGGGCCGTGGCGCGCGCCGTGGGCCGCTGCATCGACGAGATGGGGGCCGGCGACGATGTATAAGCCCTCTCCCCTCGCCCTGCGCGCGCGAATCCTTGGTCTGCGCTGGCGCCGTGCCCATGCCGCCATGCGCGTGCTGGCCGCCGACAGCATCGCAGCGCAGACCGAGTTCATCGGCGGCGACGCCGTGGCCGTGTGCCGCGCCACGGCCTACCAAGTGCAGACCGCCGAAGTACTGCGCGAGATCGAACACCAGATGCGGCGCACCCGCCGCGTGATGAAGAACCTGAAGGAGTACCGGAATGAATGCGCCTGAGCGCCTTCCGCAGACGCACGACCGCCAGAAGTACATCGGCGGCAGCGACATCGCGGCCATCCTGGGCGTGAGCCCGTACAAGACGGCAACCGACCTGTGGCTGGACAAGATCAAGCCGGCAGTCGAGGACGGCCGCAACGCTGCTGCCAAGCGTCGAGGGTCGCGCCTTGAGCCCTACATCCTCGACATGATCCGCGAGGAACACGGGCTGCAGATCGTCGCGCAGAACGTGCGCTACATCGACGGCGATGTGCCGTTCTTCGCTGCCGAGATCGACGCCCAGACGGCGGACGAGAACATCGAGATCAAGACGGTGCATCCGTTCAAGGCCAAAGAGTGGGGCGACCTCGACACCGACAACCTGCCGCTGCACTACGTCGCGCAGGTGCAGTGGGGACTGGGCATCACGGGCCGTCATCTCTGCCACGTCTTCGCGCTGATCGGTGACGACCTGCGCCCGTATGTCGTCGAGCGCGACGACGAGCTGATTGGCGTCATGCGCCAGCGCGCTGCGGACTTCTGGCAACAGTTCGTCATCCCACAAGCACAGCCGCCGCTCGACTTCGCCGACCGCAAGACGCTGGACACGCTGCGCAAGCTGTATCCGGGTACGGACGGCAGCACGCTGGACGCGACACCGATGCACGAGCACTGGCGCGCCGTGCTGAAGACCGCTGAAGAGATGCGCGACAAGTACCAAGGCGTGGTCGACGGCGCCCGCGCTCACCTGCTGGCCGAGATGGGCAACGCGGCGCTTCTGCGCTTCCCCGACGGCAAGGCCTACCGCAGAAAACTGATCCGCAAGAAGGCCACGACCATCGTGCAGCCGGCCTGCGAATACATCGACTTCCGCCTCACCAACGCCAAGGACACCGAACAATGGGCACGCAAGCACTGAAGGCCATCGCTACCGGACAGAAGCTGCAGGACATGACGCCGAAGCAGCAGGTCGCGCATCTGCTGGACACCCGCAAGGGCGAGATCGCCAAGATGCTGCCTCGGCACCTGAACGCGGAGCGCCTGCTGAAGGTTGCGCAGATCGCTGTCACCACCACGCCGGGCCTGCTGGAATGCGACGTGCCCAGCCTGATCGGATCCATCGGCCAGTGCGCGCAGATGGGTCTGGAGCCGAACACGGTGCTGGGCCACGCCTATCTCGTGCCGTTCAACACGAAGCGCAAGGATGGCCAGGGTAATGAGCGCTGGGTGAAGTCGGTGCAGGTCATCATCGGCTACAAGGGGCTGATCGACCTCGCGCGCAGGTCAGGCCAGATCGTCAGCATCGCCGCGCACGAGGTGCATGAGAACGATCACTTCGAACTGGTCTACGGCCTCGACGAGAAGCTGGAGCATCGTCCGAGCTTCGACGAGCGCGGCGCGCTGATCGGCTTCTACGCCGTGGCGAAGCTGAAGGACGGCGGCCACTCGTTCGAGTTCATGAGCCGCAAGCAGGTCGAGCAGATCATGGCCGGCACGCAGAGCAAGGGAAAGTACGGTCCGTGGAAGGACAACTTCGTCGAGATGGGCCGCAAGACGGTGATCCGCCGGCTCGCCAAGTACCTGCCGCTCTCGATCGAGTTCCAGACCGCGGTCGCGCTCGATGGAATGGCCAGCGACGGCCGTGACCAGATGATCGACATGCTTGACCCGGAACTGCCTGCGCTACCGGCGGATACCGATCCGGTGGCCATCGAATCGAGCGCGCCCGAAGCCCCGACCTTCTCCAGCCTGACGGTGCGCATCGAGGCTGCGAAGGACGCCGACATGCTCGACGCCGACGCTACGCTGATCGACCTCGTGCAGGACGCCGACGAGCGCGAAGCACTGCGCGAGCAGTACCGCCTGAAGCGCGCCGAGCTGACCGGGGATATTCCGTCGTGAGAAAGCGCGGCGCCCACATCAAGCACCGTGCCGCGCAGCCGCCCGGCATCGTGTGCATCAGCCTCGACGCGCGGTATGAAACGCGGCTGCGCATGAGCGTGACGGCCTTCACCGGTGGCTTCGCGGGCAAAGACCATTTCCTGGACATGTGCGACACGCACGACCTGCTGGCGCTCGCGAACAGCATGGCTGCGCGCCCGGTAGCGGGTGTGCCGGAGGCCTGCAAGGTGGCCGAGGTGGCCATCCTGAACATTCACGACCGCGAGCTGCGGACCGGCAAGTGGGGCGTCAGCGCCGACGAATCCGCCGCGCTGGTGCTGCTGGCGGACACGGCGATCCGCTTCTGGTCGGCGCAGTCCGGCGAACTGTTCCGGGTGGCGTATCAGCAGATGGTGCAGATGCGGCGCGAGGAGCGGGCGCGGCAGGTGGGGGAGGTGGCGGCGTGATTCTGCATGTCGTCTCCGTCAGCGGCGGCAAGGACAGCGCGGCAACGCTGCTGCTCGCCATGTCGCGTTTCCGCCGCGACCGCGTGGTGCCGATCTTCTGCGACACCGGGAATGAGCACGAGGCGGTCTATGAGTACCTGGACTACCTCGAACGGGCGCTGGACATCCAGATCCACCGCCTGCGCGCGTCGTTCGATGACGAGATTGCTGCGAAGCGGATGTTCATCGCGCGGGATCAGCGGCAGAGGCGCGACAAATCCGGGCGGCGGCTCCGCTGGTCGAACAAGGCCAAGCGCAGAGCGCTGGCTGTGCTGCATCCAACAGGCAATCCGTTCCTGGACCTGTGTCTATGGAAAGGGCGGTTCCCGAGCAGGAAAGCCCAGTTCTGCACGGAAGAGCTCAAGACGAAGCCCGCCGTTCTGTTCCAGTTGGGACTGGTCGACCAGGGTCATACGGTCGTTTCCTGGCAGGGCGTGCGCCGCGACGAATCCCCGGCGCGTGCCAATGCGCTGAAGTTTGAGCGCATCGGGCCGCGCATGTTCGCTTTCAGGCCGCTGGTCGAGTGGTCGGCTGCCCAGGTGTTCGATCACTGCGCGCAGGCCGGCATCCAGCCCAACCCGCTCTATCTGCAGGGCTGCTCGCGTGTCGGCTGCATGCCTTGCATCAACGTGGGTAAGGATGAGCTGCGCCAGATATCCGCGCGATGGCCGGAGCACGTTGAGCGAATCGCGCAGTGGGAGCTGCTGGTCGGGCAGGCCTGCAAGAGAGGCTTCTCGACGATGCTGTCAGATGGGCACGAAGCCGCGGACCGTCGCGAGATATTCGCCGACCTGAACATCTATGCGCGCGTCGAGTGGGCGAAGACCAGTCGCGGCGGGAAGCAGTACGACCTGCTGGCCGACCTGATCGAGCCGACGGCGTGCGCGTCTGCATATGGACTATGCGAATGAGCACCCTCATCGAGCGCCAGATGCACGACCTCGCCGGCCGGCTGACGCGGCTGCGCGCGATCGACGCCGAGATATGCACGCAGATCGACGAGCTGATCGGCGCACGCATCCGCCTGCAGGACGCCCGCAACCGCTACCACCGACTGCACGCAGAGACCGTCGCGCAGTACGGCCAGAGCAACACACCGCCGCTGCTGCCCGAGGTGCATGGGCCACGGCCGGGGCGAAACACGAAGGAGAAGCAGGGATGAGCGACATCATGAAGGAAGCGGAGCGGCTGGCTCAAGCGTATGCGGATGCTGTTCTCCTCGGTGAAGGAAGCGACGAAGCGCTAGCCGCCCTGCTCGCGCACATCCAGCGCGGAGTGCCGGAGGGGAACGAGCGTGACCAGTGGGAAGCCGTCGTTTTCACGCTGATGGGTCACGCCGCAAGCTTGTACTTTCTCGGGCAGAGCGACATGCCGAACTGGTTCTATGAATTAGCCGAGAAGCTCGCGCGACGACATGTCGACGAAGCGCTCGCCGCCAGAGTGCGCGAAGTCGGAATTCAGCAGCGTGCCGCGCTCGCCCCCGCGCCCGATCAATTTCGTGACGCCGCGAAAATGATGGCGGATCCGGCAGAGGTGCCGATGCCGGAGGAAATCGGCTGGGTATGCTGGAACGGTACGCGCATTGGCGATGGCCCGCCGCATTTTTGCACTTACGAGCCGACCGCCCACCAGCTTCGAGAACGAGTGACCCTCCTGCCCGCTGCGATCTCATACGGCGCCGCCCGCGAGGCTGCTGGATACGCGCGTGCAGCGAACTGGCTTCGCGCCAGCGCGGAGAAGCACGCTGGGGAGAACGGCTACCACGAACACGACACCGGATCTTTCGTGTTCGCAAGCCGCGAGGCGGAGGAGTGGAACAACAGCGTGCTGGAACTGGCCGACGAGATGGAAGCCGCCCTGCGCGGGGAGGTGAAGCCGTGAGCGACATCAACACACCGATGGGCGTGATCGTCTGCCCGCAGTGCTCTCTACCGAAGCTGTCCGGGGTCTATGGTTACGCCGGCCCGCAATGCCAGTGCTGGCACCCGACGCCGCAACCGACGCTTGATGTAGCCGGCAAGCTGCTCCAGCAGTCCGAAGAAATCCGCCGCCTGCGCGCCGAACTCGCCGCCAGCCGTGAGCGCGAGGCGCGGATGCAGTGGCAGCCGATTGATACGGCGCCGAAGGATGGCCGCAAGGTAATCCTGTTTTATCGAAACAGCCACAGCAGGCCCCGAACCGTGATGGCGCGGTGGCTGACCGACGAACAAGCGGCAGAGACAGACGCCGATGGCGTGGGCCTGGAGGGCGGCTGGTACGAATGCATCGACAACTGGAACGACTACACCGAAGTGGCGATCCACGAAGGCGAGCCGACACACTGGATGCCGCTGCCCACCCCGCCGGTTGCCGCACTCGCTGAAGGAGCGCAGGGATGATCCGGTGCGGCTCAACGTTTCTACAGCGCAGGGCACGCGCCGCAAAGCTGTGGCGCGACCACAAGACCGACATGCAGTCAAAGCGAGAGGCGTCCAAGGTTGGCTTTTCATTCGCGCGTCGCTTCTGGTGGCAGACGCCATGACCCCGCGCGACCGACTGCAACGGCTGCTGTTCGAGCACCGGACAGACCCGATCTACAACCGATGCATGATCTGCGGACAGTCCGGGCACTGCTCGGCGAGTTGTCCGAAGGGGCGGGTATCGACCATCCGCGCGCTGAAGGAGAAGTGATGCACGATATCCACATCTCGCTCGGCGGCCCGGTTCGAATCATCGCCGTCGGCACCAAGAAATGGCATTTCGAGGATCACCCGCGCTGCGGCCCCGTGGTCGTCGATAGGCGCGGGGACCCGATCGAACAGCCTTCTGGCGCTTCTCCGTTCTGGGAGGCGGTCAGCCTTTGGTATGCACAGGGGAAGCGGACGCAGGAAGTGTCTGACGGGACGTGGTGCATCTGGGACAAGCCAAAGCCGCTGCGGATGCGCCATCTTGGCGGGCGCCACTACCAGTTGATCAAGGACGACGAAAGCGCGCTGAAGGAGCCGCAATGACCCTATCCGACCGGCTGCGCCGCTACAACCGCTGGCGCCGCGGAGACAAGCGGCTCAAGCAGCCAGACCCGGCCGCGCTGGGCGAACTGATCGATGCCGCCGCCAATCGGCTGGAAGTGCTGGAGCGCGAGCATCGTGATTACTTCGATCAGTGGCATGGGGAGCGCAGGAGGCGCGAGAAGCTGCTGAGCGACATCGAGCGCTGCTATCGGATGCTGCTGTCAGAGCCGGACACGAAAGGTGCGCTGGCCAAGGCGGAGAACATTTTGCGTGAGGCCATCGTGGAAGCGAAAATTACGTCGACCGAAGCGCTGAAGGAGCAAGCATGAAAATCACCGACGCGCTCTACCGGGAATGGGCATTGAAGATGGCGCTGGGATTTGTGTGCTACTGGGTAGTCATGGCCGTTCCGGTCAGATGGCTCAGCCGACGCGTCTTCCTGTGGCTGTACGGATGGGCCGGATTCTACGCGAATGACATCGGGCACGAGTTTTACGCGGAAGCCGTCGCGCTGAAGGAGAAGGAATGACCGACACTTACCTCTCGTCCGGAGAACTGCGCGAGCTAACCGGCTGCGCGCACCGGGCGCGACAGCAGGCGTGGCTGGACCGCAACCGCTGGCCCTACGCCATCGCGGAGACCGGCCACATCCGCGTGCTGCGGCAGTATTGGCTGGACCGCCTGACCGGCGCAAAATCGACCGCCCCGACCGTGCATGCCGGGACGAAGCACAACTTTTCGGCCATCGCTGCCTGATCACTCGACATGGGACGCCGCCGCACCGTCAATCGCGATCTTCCCGCGCGCCTGTATCTCAAGCGTGACGGCTACTACTACCGCGACCTCAACCGCCGTGAGACGAAGGTCGCGCCGGCCGACGATCTGCCGAAGGCCCTGATCGAGTGGGCGCAGCGCGAGGGCGTGCGCCTGAACCCCGATGCCGTGACGTTCGCGGCCGTCGCCGGCAAGTTCCGCGAGCAGTACATCCCGACGAAGGCGCTCAAGACCCGGCGCGACTACCTGCGCCAGCTCGACAACCTGGTGGGCGTGTTCGGCGCATCCGCGCTGGACAGCGTGACGCCGGCCGACGTAGCCGAGTACCGGCGCATCCGGTCGGCGAAAGCCGCGACGCAGGCAAACCGGGAACTGGCCCTGCTCTCGAAGCTGTGGAACTGGGCGCGCGAGCACGGCTACACGACGCAGCCGAATCCGTGCCAGGGCGTAAGCCGCAACCGGGAGCGCGGCCGCGACGTGTACATGTCGGACGCGGTCTATTCGGCGATCCTGCTGGCCGGCGATCAGTCGGTGAAAGACGCAATGCGCATCGGCCGCCTCACCGGCGCCGACATCGGCGTGATCCTGAAGGCCACAACGCGGCAGATCGAAGGCGACGCCCTGCGCATGCAGCGCACGAAGACGGGGTCGGCCGTTCGCTTCCGACTGCGCGACGAGGCTGGGGCGCCGAACGAGCTGGGCCTGCTGCTGGACGAGCTACGCACGCGCCGGCGCATCGCGACATCGATCTATCTCGTGCAGGACGACACTGGGCAGGCTATGCCCTACAACACGTTCGTCAAGAGATTCGCCCGTGCGCGGGCATCGGCCGGCGTCGAAACCCACTATCAGTTCCGGGACATCCGCCCGAAGGTAGCCACGGACATGGACGACATCGAGCGCGCACAGGCCACACTCGGACACAAGCAGATCGCCACCACTCAGCGCCACTACATCCGGCGCGGCAAGCTGGTCGACCCCGCGAAATAGTGCGCTGATAGTGCGCGTAGTGAGCGGGTGAGATTCCAGCGAATCGCTGAAACCCGCGCTGGTTCTGGTGCCGGGAGGGGGGCTCGAACCCCCACACCTTGCGGCGGCGGATTTTGAATCCGCTGCGTCTACCGATTCCGCCATCCCGGCAGGGAAGAGGGCCGGATTATGCGGGCGACCGACGCCGTCCGGCAAGTCGCCGGGCGGTACAATGCGCGGTTTTTCGCGCTTCTCCGCCCCGTCCGACGCCGTGCTCACGCTCTCCGACTTCGATTACGACCTGCCCGACGAACTGATCGCGCAGGCGCCACTGCCCGAACGCAGCGCCAGCCGCCTGCTGGTCGTCGGCTGCGACGCGCCGACCGACGCCAGCATCCGCGACCTGCCGCAATGGCTCGACCCCGGCGATCTGCTGGTGTTCAACGACACACGGGTGATGCACGCCCGCCTGTACGGACAGAAGGACAGCGGAGGTCAGGTCGAGGTACTGATCGAACGGCTGACCGGCGAGCACGAGGCGCTGGCCCAGGTACGCGCCAGCAAGACGCCCAGACCCGGCGGCCGGCTGCGCATGGAGAACGCCTTCGACCTGGAAGTGCTCGGGCGCGACGGCGAATTCTTCGTGCTGCGCGGACCGGCCGATGCACCGCTGCTCGACCTGCTGGAGCGCCACGGCCGCCTGCCGCTGCCGCCCTACATCGACCGCGCGGCGGCGGAAGCCGACGAGGAGCGCTACCAGACCGTGTTCGCGCGCGAACCCGGCTCGGTCGCCGCACCGACCGCCGGCCTGCATTTCGACGAAGCGCTGCTGGCCGCGGTCGCCGCGCGCGGCGTGCGCACCGCACGGGTGACGCTGCACGTGGGCGCCGGCACTTTCCAGCCGGTGCGCGTCGAAAACCTGGCCGAGCACCGGATGCACAGCGAGCGCTTCCAGCTGTCGGCCGACACTGCGCAGGCCATCGCCGACACCCGGGCAGCCGGCGGGCGAGTGATCGCCGTCGGCACCACCAGCCTGCGCTGCCTGGAATCGGCGGCGGCCGCCTGTGGCGACGGTCCACTGACCGCCTGCAGCGGCGATACCCGGCTGTTCATCACACCCGGCTACGACTTCCGCGTCATCGACGGCCTGCTCACCAATTTCCACCTGCCGAAGTCGACGCTGCTGATGCTGGTTTCCGCGCTTGCGGGCCGGCGCCGCATCTTCGCTGCCTACGCGCATGCGGTGGCGCAGCGCTACCGCTTTTTCAGCTACGGCGACGCCATGTTCATTCCGACGCGCATGAAGGACTCCGATGAAGTTTGAACTGCTCGCCTCTGACGGTCTCGCCCGCCGCGGCCGTGTCACGCTGGCGCACGGCAGCGTCGAAACGCCGGTGTTCATGCCGGTTGGCACCTATGGCACGGTCAAGGGCATGGACCCGGCCGAGCTGAAGGACATGGGCGCGCGCATCGTGCTCGGCAACACCTTCCACCTGTGGCTGCGACCGGGCACCGACATCATCCGCAAGCACGGCGGCCTGCATCGCTTCATGGGCTGGGACCGGCCCATACTGACCGACTCGGGCGGCTTTCAGGTGTTCTCGCTCGGCGCGCTGCGCAAGATCACAGAAGAAGGCGTGCGCTTCGCCAGCCCGATCAACGGCGACAAGCTCATGCTGACGCCGGAGGAGTCGATGCGCATCCAGCACGACCTGAATTCCGACGTGGTGATGATTTTCGACGAGTGCACGCCCTACCCGGCCGACCACGCGACGGCGGCGGAGTCGATGCGGCTCAGCCTGCGCTGGGCACAGCGCTCGCGCGACGCGCACGACAAGCTGGGCAACACGAATGCGCTGTTCGCCATCGTGCAGGGCGGCATGCATGAAGACCTGCGCGACGAGTCACTCGCCGGACTGAAGGACATCGGCTTCGACGGCTACGCCATCGGCGGTCTGTCGGTCGGCGAACCGAAGGAGGACATGCAGCGCATCCTCGCGCACACCGCGCCCCGGCTGCCGCAGGACGCGCCGCACTACCTGATGGGGGTCGGCACGCCGGAAGACATCGTGCACGCGATCGGCTACGGCATCGACATGTTCGACTGCGTCATGCCGACCCGCAATGCGCGCAACGGCTGGCTGTTCACCCGCTACGGCGACATCAAGCTGAAGAACGCGCGCTACAAGGACGACACCGCGCCGCTCGACGCCTCCTGCGAGTGCCACACCTGCACGCACTACACGCGCGCCTACCTGCACCACCTGCACCGCTGCAACGAAATGCTGGGCGCGCGCCTGAACACGCTGCACAACCTGCACTTCTACCAGCAGTTCACGCGCGAAGCGCGTGAAGCGATCGAAGCCGGCCAATACGCTCAGTGGTCAGCTTCCTTCCTGGCCGAACGCATGCGCGGTGTCTGACCCGCGCAATGGCCGATATGTGAGCAAATCCTGCCCATCCGGGCATGTAGGACGCGACTGATATACTCGCGAGCTTTCAAATAAGTCCAACCGGAGACCACCGTGCTCATTTCCCCCGCCTACGCGCAAGCCGCCGGCGCCGCCGATCCCACCGGCGGCATCATGGGCCTGCTGCCCATCGTCCTGATGTTCGTCGTGCTGTGGTTCCTGATGATCCGCCCGCAGATGAAGCGCGCCAAGGAACACAAGTCCATGGTCGAAGCGCTGGCCAAGGGCGACGAGGTCGTCACCCAGGGTGGCGTCGCCGGCCGCATCGTCAAGGTGAGCGACAACTTCATCACCGTCGAACTGGCACCGAACGTCGAAGTCGCGGTGCAGCGTCAGGCTGTATCGACCGTGCTGCCCAAGGGCACGCTGAAGGCGCTGTAAGCCATTCCGGCCCGGCCGGTGGCGAGCGCCACCGGCATTTCCCCTCCTGATTCCCGCCTCGCAATGAACCGCTACCCGCTCTGGAAAAACGCGCTGGTGATCGTGGCGCTGCTGCTCGGGCTGATCTACACGCTGCCCAACTTCTACGGCGAAGCCCCGGCCGTGCAGGTGTCGACGGCGCGCACCGGCGTCACCATCGACGCAGAACTGATGTCGCAGGTCGAGAACACGCTGAAGCAGGCGTCCATCGCCCACACCGGCCTGACACTGGACAACAGCGGCGTACGCGTGCGCCTGGCCGATACCGACACCCAGCTGAAGACACGCGACGTGCTCGAAAAGGCGCTGAACCCGGACGCCAATGACGCCCGCTACGTCGTGGCGCTGAACCTGCTGTCGAAATCGCCGACCTGGCTGCGCTCCTTCGGTGCGCTGCCGATGTACCTCGGCCTCGATCTGCGCGGCGGCGTGCACTTCCTGCTTCAGGTCGACATGAAGGGCGCGCTGACCAAGCGTGTCGATTCGATGGCGTCCGACCTGCGCACCCAGCTGCGCGAGAAGAACATCCGTCATGGCGGCATCAACCGCGAAGGCGACACGCTCGCGCTGCGTTTCCGCGACGCCGCCGGCCGCGACGCCGCGCGCGGCACGGTCGAGAGCGTGCTGCCCGACATGGCCTGGACCACCAGCGAATCCGGCGGCGACTTCGTGCTGACCGGCCGCATGAAGGAAATCGCCGAGAAGGACATCCGCGAGTCGGCGATCAAGCAGAACATCCTGACGCTGCAGAAGCGCGTGAACGAACTGGGCGTGGCCGAACCCATCATCCAGCAGCAGGGCGCGGACCGCATCGTCGTCCAGCTGCCCGGTGTGCAGGACGTGGCCAAGGCCAAGGACCTGATCGGCCGCACCGCTACGCTCGAAGTGCGCCTGGTCGACCAGGAGGCGATGCTCAGCGGGAATATGGACGGCCTTGAGGTCTATCCCGAGCGCGCGCGCAACGGCATCGTGACCCAGGTGCCGGTGAAGAAGCAGGTCATCCTGACCGGCGAGCGCTTCGAAACCGCGCAGTCCTCGTTCGACGACGCCAATCGCCCGGCCGTCGCCGTGAAGCTCGATTCGACCGGCGGCCGCATCATGCGCACGGTGACCCGCGAGAACCTGAAGAAGATGATGGCCATCCTGCTGTTCGAGAAGGGCCGCGGCGAGGCGATCTCGGTGGCGACCATTCAGGGCGAGTTTGGCGACCGCTTCCAGATCACCGGCCAGTTCAGCCCGCAGGAAACCAATACGCTGGCCATCCTGATCCGCTCGGGCGCGCTGGCTGCGCCGATGGACATCATCGAGGAACGCGTGATCGGCCCCTCGCTCGGCGCCGAGAACATCGACAAGGGCTTCAACTCGACGATGTGGGGCTTCCTCGCGATCGCCGTGTTCATGATCGGCTACTACATGGTGTTCGGCTTCATTTCGTCCGCCGCGCTGGCCGCCAACCTGCTGTTCCTGATCGCGCTGCTGTCGCTGCTGCAGGCCACGCTGACACTGCCCGGCATTGCCGCCATCGCGCTGACGCTGGGCATGGCGATCGACGCCAACGTGCTGATCAACGAGCGCATCCGCGAGGAACTGCGCCTCGGTGTCAGCCCGCAGGCGGCGATCACCGCCGGCTACGAGCGCGCCTGGGCGACCATTCTCGACTCCAACGTCACCACCATGATTGCCGGCCTTGCGCTGCTCATCTTCGGCTCAGGCCCGGTGCGCGGCTTCGCCGTCGTGCATTGCCTCGGCATCCTGACCTCGATGTTCAGTGCCGTGGTGGTATCGCGCGCGATGGTGAACATGGTCTATGGCCGTGCCCGCAAGCTCGAGAAGCTGTCGATCGGCACCGTCTGGAAACCGGGCGCAGGCGCCTGAACCGCATACAAGGAAAGCTGAACAGCCATGGAATTCTTCCGTATCCGGCGCGACATCCCCTTCATGCGCCATGCGCTGGTGTTCAACGTCATTTCGCTGGTGACCTTCCTGCTCGCGGTGTTCTTTCTCGCCACGCGCGGCCTGCACCTGTCGGTTGAGTTCACCGGCGGCACGCTGATGGAAGTCGCCTACAGCGAGGCGGCCGATCTGAACGCGGTGCGCAAGTCATTGACCGACAGCGGCTTCAGTGACCCGCAGGTGCAGAACTTCGGCACCGCACGCGACGTGCTGATCCGTCTGCCGCTGGTCAAGGACAGCGACTCGGCCAAGGTGAGCCAGCAGGTGATGGCCACACTGTCGGCCGGTGAAGGCGCGAAGCCCGAACTGCGCCGCGTCGAGTACGTCGGCCCGCAGGTCGGCAAGGAACTGGCCGCCGACGGTTCGCTGGCGCTGATGCTGGTGATCATCGGCATCATGATCTACCTGGCGATGCGCTTCGAGTGGCGCTTCGCGGTGTCGGCCATCATCGCCAACCTGCACGACGTGGTCATCATCCTCGGCTTCTTCGCCGCCTTCCAGTGGGAATTCTCGCTGCCGGTGCTGGCTGCGGTGCTCGCCGTACTGGGCTATTCGGTGAATGAATCGGTGGTGGTGTTCGACCGTGTGCGCGAAGTGTTTCGCAATGCACGCAAGCGCACGATGAGCGTGCCGGAAGTGCTGGACCACGCGATCACCAGCACGATCTCGCGCACCATCATCACCCACGGTTCGACGCAGATGATGGTGCTGTCGATGCTGCTGTTCGGTGGCGAGGCGCTGCACTACTTCGCAGTCGCGCTGACCATCGGCATCTGCTTCGGCATCTACTCGTCGGTGCTGGTCGCCAGCCCGCTGGTCATGTGGCTGGGCGTCAAGCGCGAGCAGCTGGCCAAACCGGTCAAGCAGAAGCAGGAAGCGGTGGTCTGAGCACAGACCCTGCACCCAAAAAAGAAACCCGGCCGCGGCCGGGTTTCTTTTTGTCTGCCCGTTCCTATCAGGGCTGGGCGAACACCTGCTTCACGCGCAGGGTCTGGCCGTTCTCGATCAGCGCGATCAGGCGGTCTATGTTCGGGTGCTTGCCCGGGTTGGCCCTGGCATCGACGGTGTGCTCGGCGTAGATGTCGAGCGCCTGCTTCGCCGCATCCGGCGTGATGGCACCGTGCAGCTGCGCGAGGTGGTTGTAGACCGCCAGCGAGCCAGCCTGGCCCGGCTTGTTCTCGATGGTGGCGACCACTTCACCGGCCGCATCCAGAAGCTGCAGCGCCGACAGGTGAGACACGCCGGGCAGCGTCTTCAGGGTTTCCGCAAAACTCATCTTCGTTTCTCCGCAATCGATCAGATGGCGCGGGCCAGACGGGCCGCGTCGCCGATATAGCTCGCCGGCGTCATCGCCAGCAGACGGTCGCGCTCGGCCTGCGGCAGATCGAGCTTGGCAATGAAGGCCTGCAGGCCTTCGCGCGTGATGCCGCGGCCGCGCGTCAGTTCCTTCAGCTGTTCGTACGGATTGGGGATGCCGTAGCGGCGCATCACCGTCTGCACCGGCTCGGCCAGCACTTCCCAGCAGGCGTCGAGGTCAGCTGCCAGCGCGGCCGGTTCGGCCAGCAGCTTGCCCAGACCGCGCGACAGCGAATCCAGCGCCAGCACGCTGTAGCCAAAGGCCACGCCCATATTGCGCAGCACGGTCGAGTCGGTCAGGTCACGCTGCATGCGCGACACCGGCAGCTTTTCCGACAGGTGGCGCAGCACCGCGTTGGCCAGGCCCAGATTGCCTTCGGCGTTCTCGAAGTCGATCGGGTTCACCTTGTGCGGCATGGTGGAACTGCCGATCTCGCCCTCCTTCAGCTTCTGCTTGAAGTAGCCGAGCGAGATGTACATCCAGAAATCGCGTGCGGCGTCGAGCAGGATGGTGTTGGCACGGCCCATCGCGTCGAACAGTTCGGCCATCGCGTCGTGCGGCTCGATCTGGATCGTGTAGGGGTTGAATTCGAGGCCGAAGGATTCGATGAATTCGCGGTTGAACTGCGGCCAGTCGACATCCGGGTAGGCGGACAGGTGGGCGTTGTAGTTGCCGACGGCGCCATTGAACTTGGCCGTCAGGCTGACCGCGGCGATGCGCGCGCGGGCGCGCATCAGGCGCGCGGCGATATTGGCCATTTCCTTGCCCAGCGTGGTCGGGCTGGCCGGCTGGCCGTGCGTGCGCGACAGCATCGGAACGTCGGCCAGTTCGTGCGCCATGCCGCGCAGACGCTCGATCACCGCGTCGAGTGCAGGCAGCAGCACCTCGGTGCGCGCCTCGTTCAGCATCAGTGCGTGCGACACGTTGTTGATGTCTTCCGAGGTACAGGCGAAGTGGATGAATTCGGACACGCCGGTCACTTCGGCATTCTTCGCCAGGCGTTCCTTCAGCCAGTACTCCATCGCCTTCACGTCGTGATTGGTGCGCGCCTCGATGGTCTTGATCGCGGCAGCGTCATCGACACCGAAGTCGCGAATGACCGTATCGAGCTCGTCCAGCGTGGCCTGCGAGAAAGCCTTCACCTCGGCGATCTGCGGGCTGGCGGCCAGCGCGCGCAGCCAGGCGATCTCGACGCGGACGCGATTGCGGATCAGGCCGTACTCGCTGAAATGGCCGCGCAGCGGGTCGAGCTTGGCAGCGTAGCGGCCGTCCAGCGGCGACAGCGCGGAAAGGGTGTGGGCACTCATGAGGAAACCTGCGGAAAGAAGGGAAAGGAATTGCCCGACGCACACACGTCGTGCAACGCAGCACGAATTTTATCATGTGCTTACGGTGGCTCCGGCGTGGCCACCGTAAGCGGGACGCTATAATTCCGACGTCGTCAAACGGTGCTGTCCATGAAACTCGTCGGTTCCCTCACCAGCCCCTACGTGCGCAAGACGCGCGTCGTGCTCGCCGAAAAGAAGATCGATTGCGAATTCGTGATCGACTCGCCCTGGGTGGACAACAGCGGCGTGCCCGATCTGAACCCGCTGGGCAAGATTCCGGTGCTGCTGCTCGATGACGACACCCGCCTGTTCGATTCGCGCGTGATCGTCGAATACCTCGACGGTGTGGCGCCGAACAACAAGCTGCTGCCGTCGACCGCGCGCGAACGCGCGCTGGTCAAGCGCTGGGAGGCGCTGGCCGACGGCATGACCGACGCCGCAGTGACCATCGTGCTTGAGCGCCGCCGCCCGGACGACGAACGCAGCGCGGGCTGGATCGCCCGCCACCGCGTCAAGATCGATCGCGCGCTGGTCGCCCTGGCGGAAGACCTCGGCGACGGGGCCTGGTGCCACGGAAACGGCATCTCGCTGGCCGACATCGCGGTCGGTTGCGCACTCGGTTACCTCGATTTCCGCATGCCCGAGCTGGACTGGCGCGCCGCCCATCCCAATCTCGCCCGCCTGCAGGAAAAACTGATGCAGCGCCCCTCGCTGGCCGACACGGTGCCGCACGAGTAAGCGACAACGGTCCGGCGCACCGCGCCGCCGGACCTCGAAGGCGGCGCTCAGGCCGCCGGCGTCGCCCCGGTGATGATGCCGCCGCCGAGGCACACCTTGCTCTCGTAGACGACGACGCTCTGCCCCGGCGTCACCGCCCACTGGGGCTCGGCGAACACGATTTCGCAGCGCTCGGCATCCACCGCGTCGATGCTGCACGGCGCGTCCGGCTGGCGGTAGCGCGTCTTCGCCGCATACACCCAGTGCGTGTGCGGCGGGCGTCCCGACACCCAGGACAGATCGCTCGCCACCAGGCTGCCCGACAGCAGGGCCGGGTGGTCATGGCCACGCACGACGTAGAGCACGTTCTTCTCCATGTCCTTGCGCGCCGAGTACCAGGCTTCGTGCTCGCCGGCGTCGTCCGCCATGCCCTTCAGGCCGCCAATGCCCAGGCCCTTGCGCTGGCCTATCGTGTGATACATCAGCCCATCGTGCCGGCCGAGCACGCGCTCGGTGTCGAGATCACGGATCTCGCCCGGCGTCACCGGCAGATAGCGCTGCAGGAACTCGCGGAACGGCCGCTCGCCGACGAAACAGATGCCGGTGGAATCTTTCTTCGCCGCGTTCGCCAACCCGGCGTCGGCTGCGATGCGACGCACGTCACGCTTGTACAGATGACCCACAGGGAACATCGTGCGCGACAGCTGCGCCTGGTTCAG
>Ga0123397_146923_pt1 | contig 16859 bp, 17 predicted proteins | sample T10HLNH4metaT_FD_89925 | JGI IMG/M metagenome (GOLD analysis project Ga0123397, IMG submission 89925) | Methane-oxidizing artificial microbial communities from Washington, USA to study methane cycling - T10-HLNH4 metaT (Metagenome... ... | reverse complement strand
GCTACCAGCAAAGCCGTCAGCGCTATCGAGCTATACGGGTCGCCGCCGCCAAAATCGTGAATACTGATATACGTCCACCAAATACCTGAACCGAACAAGCCCAAGCCAAACAAATAACCACTGAGCGCCGCCCTCTTCGGCATCTGCCGCTGCCAAACCCAGTAAATGAAAACTAATGCACCGATTGCGGCGTAGGCATAATCGTATGGAGCAAAGGCCATGGTGAGCAATATCCCAAAAACCGGTGCGGCAAGTTCCCATTTACAATTCAATATTCGCGTCATTACTCTGCTGTGTTTATTCGATGGAATCGGCATTTTATGCAGCCGCCGGGGTTTCGTAAAATTGGCAGCTGCCTTTAGCCGCCAATCTGAACTAAACTGAGGTAATGTTTTCAACACAACTTAACTCGCAAGTACATGACCGATAACGCATCACTGCCTTTTGAGCTGTCAACGGAGTCCCTCGGCGCATGGATAAATTCATTAAGCGCGTTGCCGGCGGCGAACGCTGCAAATCAGTTGAATCTGGTCCTTAAACAACTGACTCGCAGCAACGCCCCAGCCGCAAACGTGTTGCCGATACTCGTCAATTTAACGCCACTGACATTGCATTTATCCAATGGATTAACCAATGCGGCGCGTTCCGAAACAGACCTAGCCACCAACACCAAAGCGCTAAAAATTGCGAAACTAGCCATGCAATTACTCAGGCACTTAAGCCTGGCTTTTTGCCGTACTGTCGAGACCAAACAACTCGATACATTGCTGACCCAACAAGCGATATTTTATGCTTTGCAACTCGTTGGGTACTGTCTGCGCAGCACGGCGCTGTTTTACGAAATGCCGTCTACAACCTTGTGGAAAAAGAGCGGCCTGCTTTACACCATAGCTGTTGAACTGCAACTGTTAAAAAAACCGATCTCTTCCAAACTTCAGGAGTTTAAGTTACAAAGCACCATTGAAGCAGTCGTTAAACGCAACGTCTTGTTTGCACTCAGCAAACCCAACCAATACTCAACAACTGAAATCAGTCAATTATTTCAGTTGGTCAATCAGCATCAAGATCGCCTGGAGCTCAGCAAAACTGCCAATCCGGATAGCGGTTTTTTTTGGAATCTGGGCAGCGAACCAAGTCCAATACCGCGCACGAACAGTACATTGCCGCGCGGCTCCGTGCACATCAGCTGCCTGAGACTCGGCCATGCCTTGCAACTTGGCGAAATCGAGACCGAACTGAATTCAAACATGCAGACCAAACTGGCCTTGCACTTGACTGGATACAGCAATATTTTCGCATCGGTGGCAATCGGCCCGCCGATGCCTGCACACTTACTCGAGGGCTTCGTTGCGGTCAGCGCCCATCTGCAAGGCGAAGAAAAATTATCGAAAATCATGAACCTTAGCTCGCAATTGTCGCGCGGTAGGTCCCTGGCCCGCGATATGTCTCTTGTGCCATTGGAACATGAAAAAAGTTTCTACAAACCGCTCAATGCCAGCATTGTCAGTTTCCCCGAACACGGCACTAGCCTGAGTCTGCTACGCAACGTCAGCAAACAATTCCTGGTGGCGGAAAGCCCCGCGCCCAATTGTTCAACCGGCGATATTGGCTTACTGTGTCGCGAGCAGCAGCCCGCCAAAGTGGTGATAGTTCGCCAGCAAACGCTATATGAAGATGTAACACTAATTTTGCTGGAACCCATTATCGGCAACATTACAATCCACGACATCGAAAATGCCGGCGACAGCAACAGCCAGAAAGCCATAGTCATCGGGATGGAAACCGAGCACCCCGAGGTGTTGTTAGCCAACGGCAAATACACGGTAGGCAGTAAAATCAGCCTGCTGTACGGCAACACCTTGTATTTGAAAGCTTGCGTGGAAAGCACCCCTTGGTTAGTGCGCTTCAAGGTCGGTGTTGATTTGTGACGCCATGCGGGACGTGGGCGGCAGCGATTTGATGGGACTCCGCGGAATCGCAATGGCCTTTTTGATCATCGAAGAAAATATCAGCCCCGAACGCTTTTAAAAACGCCCCCTTGGGCATGCCGCCTAAAAACAAGGCTTCATCAATTCTAATTCCCCAAGCCCGCAAGGTTCTAACGACCCGCTCGTGAGCCGGTGCGGCGCGTGCGGTGACCAACGCGGTGCGAATCGGCGACAAATCTTGATCGAAATGGGTTTGAATGCGGTGCAAAGCACTTAAAAACTCTTTCAACGGTCCGTCGGACAAGGGCTTATGCGCCTCGTTGCGCTCATTGGCGGCAAAAGCCGCCAAACCGTGTTGTTGATAAATCCGCTCCGATTCATCGGAAAACAGCACAGCATCACCATCAAACGCAATCCGCAATTGCGGGGACGGATTGGCTACCGCGCCGGAGACGATGGTCGCAGCAGCATAACCGGCAGCCAGAGCTTTTCTGACATCCTCGCCATTGGCCGACAAAAACAAATGCGCGCCAAAAGCCGGAATATATTCGTAGGGCGAAACGCCGCTAGTAAACGCCGCCCGGCTAATCGCCAGTTCGTAATGATTAATCGAGTTAAAGATACGCAAACCGGTATCCGCGCTATTTTGCGACAGCAGGATAATCTCCACCAGCGGCGCCCCGGGAAAAGCTTTGTTAATATCCAAAAACTTCTTCACCAAGGAAAATCCAAAACCCGGCGGCAGAATTTCGTTTTCGTGCTCAATCTGATAGCGACAAAACGCTTCCTTGCCCTGGGTTTCGAAAATCGCGTGCGATTCATCCAGATTGAATAAGGCCCTGGACGATACGGCAACCACAAGTTTCTGATTATCCATGGCTATTCTTTATTGCGGGTAACCCACACCGAATCGAGATTAAGGGTTTTCTTGATTTTCGCCGCATAAGCCGCCGCTTCGTACTGGGTTTTAAAACCGTCCACAAACAAACGGTACCAGTTTTCGCCCTTGGATTCGGTTTTGACTACCTTGGCCGGCACGCCTTTGCCCGCAAACTCTTGGGCCTTGCTCTTGGCATACCAATCCTGTTTAAACGCAATTAAATTGACCGCCCAATTTTCCTCGACCGGTACCGGCTTTTTCTTTTCCGGCTTAGGGGCCGGCGCGGCAGCTACCGCTCGACCTTTTTCCAAGGCGCTCACCTTGTTCTGCAAAGCTTCTATCGCAGCGCCGATTTGCATGATCTGGCTGCCGATTTCGGCAGAAGGCTTGGCCTGATCGCCGTTCGCTTTTGCCGCACCAGTATCAGCATGCCCCGCCTTACTTAATTCCGCAATCTGAGTGGCCATCACGCCATTGCTCACCGTCAACTCGTCCAACTGTTTGCGCAACATTTCCTTGTCCGCTGCATCGCTGGCAGGCGCAGCATTCACTTGTTCCTGCAGTTTTCCGATAATACTGACCAACTCGCCGACTTGCGACTTAGCGATCATGCCTTGTATTCCTAATCCGGTACCGATCAGCAGCGCCGCCACTGCGATGCCATTGGCCACATAGGCGGCTACCGGCTTTTTAGCCGCCAAGGCATCCAAGGCCCGCTTGGTTTTCTTCTGTTCGGTCTGTACGCTTTCCAGACTATCCAAACAACCAAGCATCTCATTTTTACCCGCCGCCTCGGTTAGATCGTGGCGCATCTGCTGCTGATGCTTTTTGAGGTCGACGATATTCCGATTCAACGCGGCAATTTCGCTACTATGATCGATGACTTGTATAGGCGGCACTGGGGCCGCTTGAACTTGCTCGACCGCGTCGGCAATCGGCACTATTTCCGGCTCATTGCTCTGGACGACGACTAATTCTTCCTCGTTATTTTGCTCACTGACCGCTGCCGCAAATATCTGATCCAAATCCGGCTCCGGTTCCGGCGCACTTGCTTGGACGCTGTTATCGGGTTCTTCCAAATCGGCAAAATCATCGACGATTGGCGGTACCGCTGGTGCATATTCGTCATCAGCCGAAATATCGAAATCCGCAATCAGAAAATCGGCATTGCCGCCAGCCAACTCAGCATCATCGGAAAACTCGTCTATTTCGGCCATATTCTCCAGCTCGTCCATCACGGTTTCCGGCAAACCCACTGCGGCGACCGGGGTGTCTTCGGGGAAATCGTCGATTTGACCGACCCGCTCTAACTCTGCTACTTCTTCAAATACATCATCAACCGGCAAATCTAAAGGGTTCCCCTGATTTTCGGCATCGACGATATCGGCAAACTCATCGTCGATAACTTGCTGCTCGCGTCCGGGATTAATGCCGATGTCGGCGTTGAAATCGTCACCAAACTCATCAATATCGTCGGCTAAACTCGATACTGCCTTAGGCTCATTTGCACTCAGCAATTCATCGATATCCGCGAACTCGTCAATTTCCTGTTGCGCCTCAGGCTCGAATGTCTCGTCGCCCACCAGCAAACGGTCAATGGCTTCGTCATCATCTATTGTGCCAACCTGTTGTTCGGAGGGGTCGCCAATATTGAGCATGGCATCCAGATCGTCGGCGAACGCATCCAAGGTTTTTTTGTTTTTACTACCAGTCGATTCAGCCATGTTTTTTCTCGTTTAAGCCGCACATAGTTCAGCAAATGCTGATTCGCAAGCACCGTAAGGTGTCATTTAAGCGCAGTTACCAAGGCATTGACCTCCATGCGTTGCTGCAAATCAATGTCCCGAAAACCGGCCTTAGCCATCTGCGCCAACGCGACGGATTCGCGCATAACATGATTTTCCGACTCGTCGTTAAACAGATGGACTATCCAATGCTCGAGTAAATCCAATCGGTTGATTTCGGTCAACACCTTAAAATAACCGCCAACTTCTTGCTGAATGCTGCGGGTATGCGCGCTGACATCATCCAAGGCATAACGGTCGCCGTTGACGAATTTTCCACCTGGCTTTAACACCCGATATATTTCAGTCAACACTTGCCGCCGGTAATCGCTATGGAAATTATGCAAAGTATATGCCGACGCCAAAATATCGACGCTGTCGCTCGCCAATGCTTGTAATGCCGTCAAGGCGTCCTCGCCGGAAAAACACAATCTGCCTGCTGCGACCCAGTCCCGCAAACTCTGCTTCGCCTGATTTTGCATGGTGGGTTCGTTATCGACACTTAATATACTTAGGTTATCCGCGGCAGACAGGATCGCCAACGTGGTGATACCGGTACCGCCACCGAGTTCAACCACTGTCTGGGGAGTGCTCTGCTTCTCACAGTAATCGCCAACCATTTCACCGACTAAGCGGCTCATTTCCGTCGCAAATGGGCATATCAAGTTGAGCATTTGATATTCTTTACCAATCACGCTGGAGAACATCGCATCGAAGGGTTTTTCTTCCGTCATGATTGCGCTTTCAGTTTTTGTTTTGCGTCGTACGCTGCCAGTTGCTCCGGAGTGGCTTCGCGTTGATATTTATCTTTCCATTCGCTGTAAGGCATGCCGTAGACAATCTGCCGTGCTTGCTCGTAATCAATGTCGATTGCGCGTTCTGCGGCGGCGGCTGCATACCATTTAGCCAGGCAATTCCGGCAAAAATCAGCGAGCACCATCAGTTCGATATTCTGCACTTCGGTATGCTGTTGTAAATGGGCTAGTAGTTGCCTGAAAGCCGCCGCTTCCAGTTCGACGTTATTGGACTGAATCATGAAATCCTCCTTTAAAACCGGCATTTTAGCAGCAAAGCCGTTAGGCTCATGTACAATTGCACCCAAAGATTCTACAATGAAGTAATTGATACTTGGGATCTAATCGCGCTTTGTGAACACAATACACAGTTCATCCTTGGCTTTTTATCCGGTCGGCTATAACCAGCCGAGAGCCGTACGGCCGGATAATAATCTTGAACAAAAGCAAAAGCCTAATAGCGACGAGACCGAGATACCTCGGCAGAATCCTGATTTACCTAAAACCTCGTCAACCGCTCAAATCAAGGCCGCTCTGGCGGACAACGGGTTGACGGTAAGCAATAACGACCAACCAAGTAATTCGCGTACCTTGAAAGCATTGAACGCCTACACAGAAAACCGCAATCAACCCGCCCAATCCCGGGTTGCAGAGATCATTTCCGGTATCGATCTTTACGTCTAACCTCCCTCCCATCTTTAAACGTCAATCATGAAACCGCTTTTAGAGTTTTTCCCTATCGTTCTATTCTTTGTCGCGTACAAACTGTACGACATTTACATTGCCACTGCCGTCGTAATCGCCGCCACGGTTGTGCAGGTCATCAGCTATTGGCTGCTCTATCGCAAAGTGGAAACCATGCAGTGGATTACACTGGGATTAATTTTGGTCATGGGTGGTGCGACACTATATTTACATGACGAGCAATTCATTAAGTGGAAACTAACCATTATTGAGTGGCTGTTCGGCGGTGCATTTTTGGTCAGCCAATTCGTCGGCAAAAAAACTTTTATAGAACGCATGATGGGCGCAAACCTCGAATTGCCGGATCGTATCTGGAAACGCCTTAACCTGAGCTGGTCCATGTTTTTTATCGGGGTCGGCTGTTTAAATTTATACGTGATGGCGAACTACAGCACCGACGACTGGGTCAGCTTTAAAACTTTCGGCGTTCCCGGCCTGATGCTTATTTTTATTGCCGTACAAATAGTGTTCTTGTATAAGTTTATTCCCGCACCAGAGGCTAAAGAGTAATGTTGTATGCCATCATGGCCGAAGATGTCGCGGACAGCCTGAGCAATCGTTTGGCCGCCCGTCCGCAGCATCTGGAACGATTAACTATATTGCAAAACCAAGGCCGCTTGGTATTGGCCGGGCCGCATCCTGCGATAGATAGCGAAAACCCCGGCGATGCCGGATTTAGCGGCAGCCTGATTGTTGCCGAGTTTGCCAGTCGGCAGGACGCCCAAGACTGGGCCGATGCCGACCCTTATATCTCCGCGGGCGTATATGCTCGTGTTACCGTTAAACCTTTCAAACAAGTATTTCCCCAATGACAGCCGACCATATCAGACAGAAGCTGGAAGAAGCTTTTAAGCCAGAATTAATCGAAATCATCGACCATAGCGCCGCACACGCCGGCCACGCCGGTAACAAAGGTGGCGGTCATTTCCATGTCACTCTCATATCCACTCAATTTGAAGGTAAATCTCTGGTGCAAAGACATCAGCTGGTTTATCAGGCCTTGGGCGACATGATGAAGGATGAAATCCATGCCCTGGGCATTAACGCTTTAACCCCCTCTGAAAACAGCTAAAGGAAATTCTTAAGATGAAACTGAAACTTATTCCCCTGATACTAGCCAGTAGCGTACTGTTACCCGGTTGCTTCGAAGAAAAAGCCAAGGAAGCGTCCGCACCAGCGGCACCGACTGTCAGCAAAGAGGACGCGGTTGCTTCGGTTAACGGCACCTATATCAGCAAGAAAACCTTGGAAACCTTGGAAAAAGAAATTGCAGAACGCAGCCAAGGCCAAACATTCCCAAAAGAACAGCTATTGGAAGAACTGATTCAACGCGAATTGTTGATTCAGCAAGCCGTACAAAAACAACTGGATAAATCGCCGGAAGTCATCGAACGGATGGCGACCGTTAGAAACTCCTTATTGTCGCAAGCGGCCCTACAAGACTACCTGAAAGCCAACCCAGTCACCGACGAAGAAATCAAAGCGGAATACGACTCCAAAATGGCTAATATGGGCAGTGAATACAAAGCCCGCCACATTTTGGTTAAAACCGAAGACGAAGCAAAAAAACTGATCGCAGAACTGGAAAAAGGCGGCGATTTTACCGCGCTGGCTAAAAAACATTCCATCGACCCGATGGGCTCCGAAGGTGGAGATTTAGGTTGGTTTACCGCTGATCGCATGGTCCCGCCCTTCTCTGAAGCAGTGGTTGCGCTGGAAAACGGCAAATTCAGCAAACAACCCGTGCAAACTCAGTTTGGCTGGCATGTGATCCTGCGCGAAGAGTCCAGAGCGCTAACACCACCGCCGTTTGATTCAGTTAAAGAACAAATTCGCCCAATGTTACAGCGCCAAAAAGCGCAAGCCATGATCGAAAATTTGCGCAAAAACGCCAAAGTTGAAGTCTTACTGCCGCCGACACCACCAAAGCAAGAAGAGGCTCAACCGGCTGATCAGGCTGCACCAGCACCTGCTGCTGAGGCCACTCCGGCCGAACCAGCCAGCGCCGCACCAAACGCAGACGTAAAACCCACCGAACCAGCGGCTACAGCTAAATAACGCGCCATACAGAACAGGGCGGTCCAACCGCCCTGTTTTTTTGCAACATACGTCTTATATCCCTATAAGCTCAGCTAACTAAATAACTATGCCGCTTGAGCTTGCATCTTCCGATTCTGCGTATTTTCATCCAGTAAAGCTTTAATACTGGCCGTGCATTTTCCACATACACCACCCGCACCCGTGCACTGCATCAGCTGTCTGCGATTACATACACCTTGACTGATTGCCTGCGTAACCTGTCTATCGGTGACCGCTTTACACACACATACGTACATAACACCCTCACTTAATTCATATGCGCATTAATGATAACAATTATCATTTAAAAGTAAAGCATCCACCATCACATTTTTTCCACGCGAACTTCCCAAACTAATCAGAGTCCGATGTTGCAATTACCTTGCTTTGCTTAGGAAATACGCGGGATTGAGGCACGAACCCGAATTGCAAACCCAGGTTTGTTCATGATTAAATAGGACGATAACCTTTTCGTCATTTATTACAGAGCCAATGATGCAAGACTATCAAACCCAAAAACCCACCGTGTTGGAAATACTGAACACTCATCAAGCAATGCCGGGTAATCTGTTGCCTATTTTGCATGGTATTCAGGACACTCTGGGCTACATCCCGCCGGCCGCCGTAGTAGACATTGCCAAGTCGCTCAATCTTTCCCAAGCGGAAGTCCACGGGGTTATTAGTTTTTATCATTACTTTCGGGAGACTCCGCCCGGAGAGCACACAATACGAATTTGTCGGGCCGAATCATGCCAAGCAATGAACGGTAAAGCGCTGGAAACCCATGTTAAACAACAGCTTGGCATCGACTTTCACGAAACCACAGCTGACGGAATTTTTTCACTAGAACCTGTTTATTGTTTAGGTAACTGCGCTTGTTCGCCATCAATTACCATAGACGACGAGGTGATGGGTCGCGTCACAACTGAAAAATTTGATCGTTTGCTAGCCACTTATAAAGGTGCCAAATAATGACACGCGTATTTATTTCCCGTGATTCCACCGCACTTTCCCTGGGTGCTGAACAAGTTGCCAAGGCATTGGAACAGCAAGCTAGCAGCAAAGGCTTATCAGCTGAAATCGTCCGCAATGGCTCTCGCGGATTGTTCTGGCTGGAGCCCCTCGTCGAAGTCGAAACCAGCCAAGGCAGAGTTTCCTATGGCCCCGTGCAAGTAGAAGATGTGGCACCTTTACTCGATGCCGGACTGCTGGATGGCAAGCAACATCCGCTTTATTTAGGCAACATTGAAGAAATAGCTTATTTCAAAAATCAAAATCGTCTTACCTTCGCCCGCGTCGGCCTAACAGACCCGGTCAACATCGACGAATACTTGGCTCACGATGGATACCGTGGCCTGAAAAATGCGTTGGCTTTGCAAGCCACCGAAATCGTCAAACAGGTCACTGACTCCGGTCTGCGCGGCCGTGGCGGCGCCGCGTTTCCCACCGGCATCAAATGGAACACGGTATTAAACGCCCCGGCAGATCAAAAATACATCGTCTGTAACGCTGATGAAGGCGACTCCGGTACATTTTCCGACAGAATGATCATGGAAGGCGACCCCTTTGTTTTGATCGAAGGCATGACCATAGCCGGCTTGGCTGTGGGCGCGACTCAGGGTTATATCTATCTGCGCGTCGAATACCCACACGCTAAGATTGCGCTGAATCAAGCTATCGAAGCGGCGTACAAAAACGGTTATTTGGGCGAAAACATCCAAAACAGCGGAAAAACGTTCCACCTGGAAGTACGCAGCGGCGCCGGAGCCTATATTTGCGGCGAAGAAACTTCCCTGTTGGAAAGCCTGGAAGGTAAACGTGGATTGGTACGTTTTAAGCCACCACTCCCCGCTATCGTCGGCCTGTTCGGTAAACCTACCATCGTCAACAATGTCATTTCGCTGGCCTCGATTCCTGTGATTCTGGACAAAGGTGGCGAATATTATAAAAACTACGGCATGGGCCGTTCACGCGGTACGCTGCCTCTGCAACTGGCTGGAAATATCAAGCACCCCGGTCTGTTTGAGGTCGCTTTCGGCATGACCTTACGCGAGCTGCTTTACGATTACGGCGGCGGCTCAGCGAGCGGCCGACCGATACGCGCGGTACAGGTCGGCGGACCGCTGGGCGCTTATTTGCATGAGGGCCAGTTCGATACACCGCTGGATTACGAAGCCTTCGCGGCCATTTCAGCGGTATTGGGTCATGGCGGCATAGTGGTTCATGACGATACCGTCAACATGGCCGACATGGCGCGTTATGCAATGGAATTTTGTGTGGAAGAATCCTGCGGCAAATGCACACCTTGCCGGATAGGATCAACACGTGGCGTCGAAGTAATAGATCGTATCGTCGAGGGCGTGCAAAAGGATAAAAACACCGTGTTGTTGCGCGATTTATGCGACACCATGACTTACGGATCTTTGTGTGCAATGGGCGGCATGACACCTTTCCCGGTGTTAAGCGCGCTGAATCATTTCCCTGAAGACTTTGGCTTACAATCCGCCAAAGCCTGATCGCGATTACCAGGAGATAAACATGTCTGACAATAACGAAATAGATTACGGAACTCCCGCAAGTTCGTCTGCAAATCAAGTCACTCTGGAAATCGACGGCCACAAGGTCACTGTCAATGCCGGCAGTTCCGTGATGCGCGCCGCCGCCGAAGCGGGGATCAGCATTCCTAAATTGTGCGCCACCGATAGCCTGGATCCGTTCGGTTCTTGTCGGATGTGCCTGGTGCAAATCGAAGGTGCGCGCGGCTATCCGGCTTCCTGTACTACCCCGGTGGCAGAAGGCATGAAGGTATGTACCCAGAACGACAAGCTAGCCAGCATCAGACGCGGCATTGCCGAACTATACATCTCCGATCATCCTTTAGACTGTTTAACCTGCGCCGCCAACGGCGATTGCGAATTGCAGGATACCGTCGGCCAAGTCGGCTTGCGCGAAGTGCGTTACGGTTTCGACGGCGAGAATCATCTGGATTCCGAAAAAGACACCAGTAACCCCTATTTCAGCTTCGACCCGGCAAAATGTATCGTTTGTTCACGATGCGTCCGTGCCTGCGAAGAGGTACAAGGTACCTTCGCATTGACCATCGACGGCCGCGGCTTCGATTCCAAAGTCTCTCCAGGGCAAAATCAGCCATTCATGGAATCCGAATGCGTATCCTGCGGCGCTTGCGTGCAAGCCTGCCCCACCGCGACACTGATGGAAAAATCGGTAATCGACCACGGTGTTCCGGAACACAGCACCGTCACCACCTGCGCCTATTGCGGTGTCGGTTGCTCATTCAAAGCCGAAATGAAAGGCGAACAACTGGTACGCATGGTGCCGGATAAAAACGGCCAAGCCAATCACGGCCACTCTTGCGTCAAAGGCCGTTTTGCCTTCGGTTATGCCACGCACAAAGACCGCATCACTACCCCTATGGTACGGGAAAACATTTCCGATCCTTGGCGCGAAGTCAGCTGGGAAGAAGCGATCAGTTTTGCCGCCACCAAATTGAAGGGGATCCAAGCCAAATACGGCAAAGACTCAATCGGCGGCATTACCTCTTCGCGTTGCACTAACGAAGAAACCTATCTGGTGCAAAAATTAATCCGTGCCGGCTTCGGTAACAACAATGTCGATACCTGTGCCCGCGTTTGCCATTCGCCGACCGGCTACGGCTTGAAAAGCACTTTTGGCGAATCATCCGGCACCCAAACCTTTGACTCGGTGATGCAGTCCGATGTGATTATGGTAATCGGCGCCAACCCGACTGACGGCCACCCGGTTTTCGGTTCGATGATGAAACGCCGCTTACGCCAAGGCGCGAAACTGATCGTGGTCGATCCACGCAGTATCGATTTGGTTAGCAATAGCCCGCATGTGAAAGCCGACTACCATCTGAAACTGCGCCCCGGCACCAATGTTGCGGTTGTCACCGCATTGGCTCACGTCATCGTCACCGAAGGCTTGGCGGATGAAAAATTCGCACTGGAACGCTGCGATGTTGAGTCGTTCAATAAATGGAAAACCTTTGTTGCGCTGCCCCAACATTCACCTGAGGCCGTCGCCGAATTAACCGGCGTACCCGCCGAAACCATGCGCGCAGCGGCTCGCTTGTACGCAACGGGCGGTAATGGCGCGATCTATTACGGTTTGGGTGTGACCGAACATAGCCAAGGCTCCACGACCGTTATTGGTATTGCCAATCTGGCAATGGCGACCGGTAACATTGGCCGCGACGGCGTTGGTGTCAACCCGCTACGCGGACAAAACAATGTCCAAGGCTCTTGCGATATGGGTTCGTTCCCACACGAGTTTGTCGGCTACCGCCATGTTTCCGACTCGCAAACTCGCGTTCAGTTTGAAACTGCTTGGAACGTGGCGCTGTCCTCAGAACCCGGCTTACGTATCCCGAATATGTTTGCCGCCGCTATCGACGGTAGTTTCAAAGGCTTGTACGTACAAGGCGAAGACATCGCTCAATCCGATCCTGATATCACCCACGTACATCACGCGCTACGTGAATTGGAATGCTTGGTCGTACAAGACATTTTCCTGAACGAAACCGCTAAATTTGCTCACGTGTTTTTACCAGGCTCCTCGTTCCTGGAAAAGAACGGCACGTTTACCAATGCTGAACGCCGGATTTCGCCGGTTCGTAAAGTGATGACCCCGCTGGGTGGCAAGGAAGACTGGGAAGTAACCCAGGATTTGTCGAACGCCCTGGGTTATCCTATGAATTACAGACATCCTTCGGAAATCATGGCCGAAATCGCGGCGCTGACGCCGCAATTCGCCGGTGTCAGTTACGAAAAAATCGACGAAATGGGCAGCATACAGTGGCCTTGCAATGACGAAACACCCGATGGCACGCCGATTATGCACGCCGACCACTTCGTGCGCGGTAAAGGCCGCTTCATGCTAACCGAATATGTCGCTACCGAAGAACGTACCAGCAGCAAATATCCTTTGATTCTGACTACCGGCCGGATCTTGTCTCAGTACAACGTCGGTGCCCAAACTCGCCGCACGGAAAACGTCGCCTGGCACGAGGAAGATCGTCTGGAATTGCATCCGCACGATGCAGAAGTACTGGGTATTAGCGATGGTGACTGGTGCGGCGTGAAAAGCCGTTCCGGGGAAACCGTGTTGCGAGCTTTGATTACTGATCGCATGCAGCCTGGCGTGGTTTACACCACGTTCCATTTCCCGCATTCGGGCGCTAACGTCATCACCACCGATAACTCGGACTGGGCTACCAACTGTCCGGAATACAAAGTCACCGCTGTGCATGTCGCCAAAGTTGCACAAACTTCGGCATGGCAACAGGAATACCAAGACTTTTCCGACAATCAGTTGTCTTTACTGGAAAACCGCATCGCGGTCAACGAGTAAGCAGCAACCGCCTTATGGATGCAGTCTCAAGCGAACTGGGCTGGACCAGCTATCGAACCGGTACGTTCGATAGCTGGCGCGGCCCGGTTCACACCGCGAAAGAGGATTATGTCGCTGAAGAAGTGCCGGTGGTGTTGGTTTACAACACCATTCCGCACGTGGTGATGCTGACGACCCCTCTCAATCTGGAAGATTTTGCATTGGGCTTCAGTCTGACCGAAGAAATCATCGGCCATACGTCGGAATTGCAATCGGTACGCGTCGTACAACGCTCCAAAGGAGTGGAAGTTAGGATGACGATCCCTGAAGAGCGTTTTGAGAAACTGCACGGCAAGGGAAAAAATATGACCGGCAGAACCGGTTGCGGTTTATGCGGAGCCACCACCCTGGAGCAAGCCATTCGGCGTCCGAATCACGTGGGTCAAGGTTTAGCGCTGAGTGCAGCGCTATTAAGCAGCGGTTTCGCCGATATGGCGCAAAAGCAATCTCTGAATTTGCTGACCGGTGCGGTCCATGCGGCAGCGTGGCTGCACCCGGAACGCGGCATCGTTACTGTAAGGGAAGATGTCGGCCGTCATAATGCACTGGATAAACTGATCGGTTCATTAGCCAAGGCCAACTGCGATTTTGAAAATGGCTGGCTGCTGGTCACCAGCCGCGCCAGTTATGAAATGGTACAAAAAGCGGCCAGTGTTGGCATCACCTTGCTGGCAGCCATCTCGGCACCTACCGCGTTAGCAATTCAATTGGCGGAAGAGTGCGGACTGACCCTGGTTGGCTTCGCCCGCCACGAAAATCATATGATCTACACTCACCCTCATCGTTTACAACATTACCAAGAATCAGCCGCATAAAACATGGATAACCATAACCTCATTAAAATGGCCAACAACATTGGCGCTTTTTTCAAATCCGAACCCGACCGGGAATTGGCCATTAAGGGCGTTGAACAACATATCCGAAACTTTTGGGAACCGCGCATGCGAAAAGCGATTGTCGAATATGTGCAACAAGGTGGTAAAGAGTTGATGGAAATAGTGTCGGAAGCTGTATTGCGTATTGCCAAGTAACTCTGGGCTAGTGCATCGGTTGCTCGTATTTATTGAATCAGTTTATCGACCATCGCTCTAAACTGGTCATCAGCCTAATTGAAAACTTCCCCCAAATAGAAGACATTTTGGGGAAGTCTACATCTCTACATAGCCTTAACTATTAATGATTGAGCGCCTTAGTCAGCGGAACTAAGCGGTTGAACTTCGGCTGGCAAAGTGGTACCCAAATATTTATTCAGTTGGCCCTTGCTCGCTAAAATTCGAAATTGCGAAAACAGCTCATCGTATTTAGCATTGATATACGAGCTTTTAGCAATATAAGCCTCGTTGAAGGTATCCAGCAAATCTAATAAGGTCCGTTGACCAATATTGAATTGCTGCTGATAAGCACTGATGGTCTTTTCGCTGGAATCGACGTGTTGTTTAAAAAACTCCAACTGGCTCTTCACGGTTTGATGAGCGACCCAAGACAAACGCATACTTTCAATCACCTGCCTATGCGTATTGTCGCGAATATCCCTGGCCTGATTAATTAACTGCGCGGTTTGCTCGCGGCGAGCGATGTCTTTGCCACCGTTAAAAATGTTGTAGCGCATACGTAACATTGCCGTCATATCGGAATTGGTGCCGCGGATACCGTCTAAGTTGTAGTTATGACTGGCACCGGCCTCAATATCAAAACGCGGAAAATAGGGGGCCATAGCCGTAGCATGTTGGGCAAATGCCGAATCGATATCGGAATTGGCAGATTTCAGAATAGGATGGTCGGCCAACGCTTCTTCTATCGCTTGATCCAGCGATTGGGGTAGCGCGGTTCCCGGCGATTGAATCGGTTGAATACCTTCCGGCAATATGCCGATGACTCGCAAGAAACTGGTCTCGGCATCTTTCAAATTACCGATTTCGGACAACACGTTCTTTTCCGCCAAGGCTACCCTGCCCATTGACTGGTCGACATCCGCCCGTTTGCCGACGCCGCGTTCGCTACGCAGTTTGATTTGATCGTTGGTACCTTGATGGCGTTGCAGATTTTCCTTAGCCAGATTCAACAACTCCTGACGCCGCAACACCTTAATATAGGCTTCAACACCATCAAGCGCGGTTATTTCCGACTGGCCGAATACGGTGTAAGCCCGAGAGTCGGTCCGAGCTTCCTGCCTCTCCACTTCATTCGGAGTAGCCAGACCATCAAACAACATTTGTCTGGCTAGAATGGCCCCTTCCTCTCTATGATAAAAAACCGATCCGTCACCGCGGCCACGGGTGGTAGGGTTATTCGATTCTTCCCAGCCGATGCCGGCTGTGACATCCACTGTTGGAAAATAACCGGCCTTGGCTTGACCGATTTCCTCTTCAACCGCGCGGCGTTCTGATTTGGCAGCTTGGATTTTGGGATTTTCATCCAACACTTTCTGAATAGATTCTTGCAAACTCAACGCCTGACTGCTTGATACGCAGGCCAAATGCATGGCTATTCCTAAACTCAAACTCCTGCTGACTCTCATGACATTCCTCTCTGATATTGGTCGATTTCTTTTAACAATATGGCTAGTCTTAAGCGGTCATCGACATTCAGTTTCCTAAAAATCGATGATAAATGCGCTTTTACAGTCCGCTCGGAAATATTCATCGCAAAAGCAATACGCTTATTACTTTCGCCCTGCCGTATCATGTCCGCCACTTCCACTTCGCGCGCGGATAAACTGGCCAGTTGCTTTAGCTTTAGTTCGGTATCGACGGTACTAGGCGTAAGTTGTGTACGTCTGGCACTGGTCAACACACCAATGACCTTGGGCACCAAGGCCCGACGAATCCAAATATCACCCGCCAAAATACAAGCTACCGCACGCATTAAAAGCTCCGACGCTTCGGATTGTTCGCAATAGCCGGCGGCACCGTTAATCAGCACCTCGATCTGCTTATGTTCCGGCCAATCGGAGCCGATGACCAGAAATCGGACTTTTTTGTTGGCAAAAACCGTTAACAAACCGGCATCGTCATCCAGTTTTTTTGCATCGAAAATCACTGCATCGGCGGTATATTCACTGCGGATACTGTGCAGCATACTAACGTTATATCCCGCAATCAGCGCATGAGTCCACTGCGCCGTCAGCTGAGGATTATTGGAATAAATCAGTATGTTAGCCACAAATGTAATTGTTGTTATGAGTTATCGTTCTCTTAAAGCCCTATCCCTGGCTTTCAAT
>Ga0123397_126822_pt1 | contig 17050 bp, 16 predicted proteins | sample T10HLNH4metaT_FD_89925 | JGI IMG/M metagenome (GOLD analysis project Ga0123397, IMG submission 89925) | Methane-oxidizing artificial microbial communities from Washington, USA to study methane cycling - T10-HLNH4 metaT (Metagenome... ... | reverse complement strand
CTCGATGTCGGCGATCAGCTCGGTGGGCGCGTTCTGCGCGTCCGGCTGCATGTCTTCGCCCGGTGCGTGCAGCGCGCAGCGCAGCGCGCGCGGCGCGTTCAGGTCCACCTGCGCGCCGGGCAGGCCTTCGGCACCGAACACCTCTGCGCGCGCCAGCGTCCAGCCGGCCGGGGCTGCGGCCAGCAGGGCCTGCGCAAATGCAGGGGCGGATGCGGTGTTCACGGCTTCGACGGCAAAGCCCGGCAGCAGGGCCTGGGCTGCGCCGGCCGGGCCGGCGACGTAGAGGTGGCCGGGCTGCAGGCCTTCCGGGTCGGTCAGCGTGACGCGGTCGCCCGCTGCCAGGTCGAAGGAGACCGAGCCGCCGCCGGCGGCGACGTGGCGGACATGGCGTGCACGCGTTCGCGCGGCAGTCGCCGGATTCAGCGTAGGTTCGACGATCGTGTTCATGTCTTGGAAGCACCTGCGACCCGGCGTGTCCGAGGGAGGTCGGACAGACCGGGTCGCGTCAGGATGGATCGATCAGCAGGCCGGACGCGAACACGTCTGGCCTCGCCGCGTCAGGCCTGTTCGGTCGATGCCGGCTCGTTCAGGTAGGCCTCGAGCGAATCGTCCAGCGCTTCCAGCCACGAGGTGTGGTGCGGCGTGGCCATGGTGCCGGTCATCAGCGAGCGGTAGCACTTGTTGCGGTAGCCCATGATGTCTTCGTACTTGTCCTGCTTCCATTCCAGGAAGGTGCGGTTCACTTCGGGGATCGGGAAGCTCGGATAGTCGGTGGCATCGATCAGGTGCTGGATGTACTTGCCCTGGAATTCGAACATCTGCTGGGCGTCTTCCAGCGTCAGTTCCTCTTCGCGCCACTTCATGTCCTCGGCGTGCATCTCTTCGTACGACGGCACCGGCAGGCGGCCGAGGATGACGTCGCGGGCGTACCAGGCCTGGGCGTCGAACATGTTGAAGCTGTACCACTGATCCTGCATGCCGAGGTACATCAGCTGCGGGTTGTCCTCCCACATGATGCCCTTGTACAGGTTGAGCGGCCACAGGCGGTTGTCGGTCTTCAGGCGCAGCTCTTCCGACAGGAAGGGGAAGTGGTGCTTGTAGCCGGTGCACAGGATGATGGCATCAACATGCTTGCTGGTGCCGTCGGCGAAGTGGGCCATCTTGCCGTCGACGCGCAGCAGCTGCGGCTTCTCTTCCCAGTTCGAGGGCCACTTGTAGCCCATCGGGTTGGTGCGGTAGCAGCTGGTGATCGAACGGGCGCCGTACTTGTAGCACTGCGAGCCGATGTCTTCCGCCGAGTAGCTGGCGCCGACGATGAGCACGTCCTTGTCCTTGAATTCCAGCGCGTCGCGGAAGTCGTGGGCGTGCAGCACGCGGCCGCCGAAGGTTTCGAAGCCCGGGAAGTAGGGCACGTTCGGGGTCGAGAAGTGGCCGCTGGCGACGACGACGTAGTCGAACTCTTCCGAGTAGGTCACGTCCTGGTCGTAGTTGTGAACGGTGACGGTGAACTTCTTGGTCGCGTCGTCGAAGGTGACGTTGCGGGCGGCGGTGTTGAAGCGGATGTACTTGCGCACGCCGGCCTTTTCCACGCGGCCCTTGATGTAGTCCCACAGGACTTCACGCGGAGGGTAGGAGCCCATCGGGCGACCGAAGTGCTCGTCGAAGGTGTAGTCGGCGAATTCCAGACATTCCTTCGGACCGTTGGACCACAGATAGCGATACATGCTGCCGTGCACCGGCTCGCCATGCTCGTCCAGGCCGGTGCGCCAGGTGTAGTTCCACATGCCGCCCCAGTCCGACTGCTTCTCGTAGCAGACGATTTCGGGAATATCGGCACCCTTGGCCTGGGCTGACTGGAAGGCCCGGAGCTGGGCAAGGCCGCTGGGGCCGGCACCGATGATGGCAACGCGCTTCTTCATGATCTGTATCCCTCTTCTGTGGTCCATGTGTGGATACGACCGCGGCATGTTCCTGTCCGCGCGGTCGCTTGCTGGACGCAGGACTGTCGCCGCGTCTCAGGTGCGGCGAATGATGCGAAGGCGGATCGACCCCCACAATTCTCAAGAGGGATTACCCCCAAATGGGTAAGGGGCTTTGCCGCGCTGCGGCATGAAGGGGTGACGCACGCGCGTCGCGTGAGTTGCCAAGGTGCGGATTTCAAGCGCTGACGCGCTTGCCGGTCCCCATGCCATTCCTTTTGCATGGAAATGCGGCGCCGGGCATCGCAGCAGAGGGGCAAACCGGGCAGGTGCTTACCCCTTTGTGGGTAATCCCTTGTGAGAATTGTTCCGACAACTGTGCGCTTCCAATAATCGGCCCGACATCGCAACACCGCGCACTCCTGCCGGTCGCGAAGTGCGGGGAGATCAGTGTGACGCAGCGCCACTGCCATTCGTACCACCGCTCGCCGGACTGCCTCGCGGCGTCCGCTCCGCCCGCCCTTTCCTGTCTGCCGGCTGCATCGACGCACCCGGAGGCATCTTCGCTTCACCCGTTCCCGAGTATCGAGGTTCGCATCCGACAGCGCCGTCGGGTCGCGGACCGACTCATAACCGGTTGGCTATGGGCAGGCCTTCCGTTTCTCCAATCGCCCGAAACCGTGGATCAACAGAGGGAGAACTCCGTGTCAAATCATCGACGTCATCGCAGCACCCTGAGCGCAGCCATTCTTGCGCTGTTCGCCTTTCCGTTCTGTGCGCAGGCGGAAGAGGCTCCGGCCCCTTCGTACACCATCACGTCCAACATCGGCGTGTTCTCGCAGTACATCTTCCGCGGCATTTCGTACACGCAGGAAAACCCGGCGGTGCAGGGCGGCTTCGATTTCGCGCACGAGAGCGGCGCCTATCTGGGCATCTGGGGTACCAATGTGAGCGATCTGGCGCTGTCGAACGCGACCGGCGAGATCGACGTGTACGGCGGTTTCGCGAAGACCTACGGCGACTGGACCTTCGACGTCGGCTTCCTGCAGTTCATTTTCCCGGGCGGCAAGTATGATCCGTCCGGCGAAAGCCTGAACACGCTGGAACTGAACGCCGCCGTGACCTGGAAGTTCATCCAGCTGAAGTACTCGCACGCGGTGACCGACTACTTCGGTTTCAACGACAAGACCTTCGGTCTGGGTCGTGGCGACTCGGACGGTTCGCACTATCTGGAAGCGAACGCGAACTACGAGTTCCTGCCGACGTGGCAGCTGAACCTGCACGTGGGTCACCAGAAGGTGAAGAACTACGAGGAATACAACTTCACCGACTGGAAGGTGGGCGTGACGAAGAGCTTCGACGGCGGCTGGCAGGCTGCGGTGGCCTACATCGACACCAATGCCGACAAGACGCTGTACACCATCTGCGACAACGGCATCCGCTGCAAGGACACCGGCGACAGCAAGTGGCTGGCCTACATCAAGCGCACCTTCTGATGAATCCCTGGGCGCCCGCCTGAGCCGGCGCCCTTTTCGTATCGAGGGAAATGACCATGAGCAGCAATGCAGATGTAATCGGCAGCGTGTCCGGCGGGGCTTCGGCCAGCCGGGCCGAAAATGCCGCGCTGCACCGGAAGATCGACTGGACCGGTGCGTTCTGGGTGGCCAGCGGTGTACCCGCGCTGGTGCTGTTTTCGATCGGTGCCATCGCGGCGACCGTGGGCAAGCCGTCCTGGCTGGTGTGGACGCTGTCGATCGGCTTTGGTTTCATCCAGGCCTTCACGTACGCTGAAATCGCCGGCCTGTTTCCGCACAAGTCGGGTGGCGCGTCGGTGTACGGCGCCGTTGCGTGGGTGCGCTACAGCAAGCTGATCGCACCGGTATCGGTATGGTGCAACTGGTTCGCCTGGTCACCGGTGCTGGCCATCGGTTCAGGGCTGGCCGCGGGCTACATTCTCGGTGCGCTGTTCCCGGCCGATGCCGCGATCAATACCTGGCAGCTCACGCTGGTCGATCTGAGTTCGATCAAGGCCGGTCTGTCGCTGCGGATCAACGCGACCTTCCTGGTCGGCGTGGTCATCCTGCTGGCGGTGTTCGCCATCCAGCACGGCGGCATCCTGCGTTCGGCACGGACCACCATGGTGCTGGGTGTGGTCGCACTGATCCCGCTGATGCTGATCGCGCTGGTGCCGCTGCTGACCGGTGACCTGCCGTCGTCGCACTTCTCGCCGATGCTGCCGATCGCACGCGACGCACAGGGCCTGGTGATCGACGGTGCCTGGGACATGGCCGGCATCACGCTGATGGCGGGCGGCCTGTTCATCGCCGCGTGGTCCACCTACGGTTTCGAGACCGCGGTCTGCTACACCCGCGAGTTCAAGGATCCGAAGAAGGACACCTTCAAGGCCATCTTCTACTCCGGCCTGCTGTGCATCGTGGTGTTCACGCTGGTTCCGCTGGCCTTCCAGGGTCATCTGGGCCTGGGTGAAGTGGTGACCCCGCCGGTGGTGGAAGCGGATGGCACGGTGTCGACCCCCGCGGTCTACAGCGGCATGCTGGCGCCGGAAATCTACAGCGGCATGGGCGTGGCCAACGTGATGTCGCACATGGTGGGTGGCGGTGAGTTCGTCGCCAACGTGCTGGTGGTGATGCTGGTGCTGGCGGTGCTGCTGTCCATCATGACCTCGATGGCCGGTTCGTCGCGCACGCTGTACCAGGCGTCGGTCGATGGCTGGCTGCCGCGCTACCTCTCGCACGTGAATGAGCACGGTGCGCCGACCCACGCGATGTGGACCGACCTCGGCTTCAACCTCATCCTGCTGCTGATGTCGGACTACGTGTTCGTGCTGGCCTGCTCCAACGTCGGCTACATCATGTTCAACTTCCTGAACCTGAACTCCGGCTGGATCCACCGCATCGACCGTCCGGACTGGGAACGTCCCTTCAAGGCACCGAAGATCGTGCTCGGACTGGGCGTCATCCTGGGCTTCGTGAACCTGTCGCTGATGGGCCTGGGTGCCGACATCTACGGCGCCGGCACGCTGACCGCCGGCCTGGTGTTCGCCTCGCTCATCATCCCGGTGTTCCTGTACCGCCACTACGTGCAGGACAAGGGCCAGTTCCCGGATGCGATGCTCGAAGACATGCACCTGGGTGATGCGCTGCCCAAGGGTGGCAAGCGTGCCGGCATCCTGCCCTATGTCACGCTGGCCGCTGGCGTGGTGGTGGTGATCGTCGCGCACAACCTCGCGGTGTACTGAAGCGCGTGAAGCCGCCTGCGGTCCGCCGCAGGTGACACGACAGAAGGCCGTCCGGATGTGAATCCGGACGGCCTTCTGCTTTGCGGGCGCCCGGCCTGCGGCGGATCGGATGCCCCGGGGAAGCGGGATGGAAAGACGTCGCTGGCCCGCGCGCTGCGGTCATCCGGATGTCATGGTGATTTAGAACGCTTCTACCTCCAATGGCTTACTCCCTCTTGAGAATTGTGAGCCACTGCCGCGTTCGCAATAATGTTTCTCATGCACCTGGCCGGTGCAGGCCTGTCCCGGCAGGCCGGGCAGACGTGTCTGCTTCAGCGCTTCATCCGGCCGGCGCACACGGGGGACTCCGGGAGCCCTCGGCTCTCCTCACCTTGGGCCGGCATGCGACATCAGCTCCTCCTGATATGCGCTGCCGGCGTCTTTTTTTGTTCAGCGCATCTTGGCCAGATTTTCGGCCGGTGCCTGCAACAGATCCCGTGCCACGTCCTCGATCTTGCGCCGCTGCGTGCGCGCGGTCTTGCGCAGCATTTCAAAAGCCGGCTGCCGTTCGATGCGCAGCCGTTCCATCAGGATGCCGACCGCGATGCTGATTTCCCGCCGCTCGTCGAGCGCACGCTGCAGGTTCTGGCCGTTGCGGTGCAGCCGGCGCAGGTCTTCCGACCGGGCGAGCGCGGTACGCAGCGTGGGCAGCAGCTGTTCGACGTCGATCGGTTTGACCAGATAGCCCAGCGCACCGCGCTCCACCGCGCTGCGTACCCGGCCCGGATCGCCGAAGGCGGTCAGGAAGATGACCGGCAGCGACAGCTGTTCGTTGAGCAGCGCGGCAAATTCGAGTCCGGACATGCCCGGCAGCTGTTCGTCCAGGATGGCCAGGTCGAAGGTGCTGTCGGCGATCAGCGGCAGGGCCTCTTCCGCCGATCGGCTGGTGCTGACCTGATAGCCGTGTTCGCGCAGGCCGGCGGACAGCGTGGCGGAAATCAGTCTGTCATCTTCGACCAGCAGCAGGTGCGGGCGCTGGTCCGGTTCATCGTCCTGAGGGGTACTCATGTTCGGATTCTCTTCAAAGCGTGATGATGGGCGGGCGCAGAAGCAGGTGGGCCTGCACCCTGTCGGCGTGCTGACGGTAGGTCAGCTCCGTGTGTTCGGGCGGCAGCAGCGCCGCCAGCAGTTCCAGGCCCTGACCCAGGTGACAGCGGGCCTGGAAATCGAAGCCATCGGGCAGATGTCCGTGGTTGCCGATGACGATGAGAGCGCCTTCGCCGCACAGCGAGAGGTCGATGCGGATGCCCTCCGGATCATGGTCGTCGCCGCGGTGGTGCTTGACCGCGTTCATCAGCAGTTCGTTCAGCACGATGGCCAGCGGCACCGTTTCGGCGTCGGCGAGAATGCGCGTGTCGCCACTGCGGTCATTCACCTCCAGCTGCACCGACGACTGGAACAGCCCCTCTATGCTCCCGGCGATCATGCGCAGCAGTTCGCCCAGTACCAGCGGTTCGCCCGGGTGACTGCCCTGCAGCTCGTGGATGACCGCGATCGAGCGGACCTGGCTGATGGCGCCGGTCAGCGCGCTCGCCAGGCCCGGATGCTGTCCAGCGCAGCGTCGCAGCAGGCCGACCACGCCCTGCAGGCTGTTCTTCATCCGGTGATGCGCTTCGCGTACCAGCGTTTCCGACTGTCGTTCCGCCTGCGCAAGCATCTGGGCTTCCGCCCGCTTGCGCACCGTGATGTCTTCCGCCACGCCGGCCACCTGCACCTGACCGCCTTGCGGCTGCCAAGGGAAGGCGCGGCAGTGCAGCCACAGGATCTGTCCGTCGGGCGCCGCCATCCTGACCTCGATCTGAGCGCTTTCCCCCCGCGACTGGGCGGCCAGGAAGGCGTCGAAGCGGGTCCGGTCCGGTGGCGCGATCAGGGTGCGCCAGAGCGCGATGTCATCCTGTCCGGGCAGGCCGGACAGCGCGGTCAGTTCGGAAAAGGCCGGGCTTGCGTAGTGGATGCGGCCGGTCTGCGGATTGCTGACCCAGAAGATTTCGCGGATGTGCTCGGCCAGCAGGTAGAAGCGCTCCTGCGCCGCCTGCATTTCGGCCTCGGCCTGCTTGCGTGCGCGGATGTCGCGAACCACCGCGATCACATGGTCGGCGCCGTCGAGACGGATGCGGGCGCCACTGACATCCACCGGAATGATTTCGCCGTCACGGGCCACGATGAGGCCGTCGTCGTAGCGGGCGCTGCCGGTCGTGCGCAGCAGGTCGAAGGCGTCGGCGATGCGCGCGGTTTCGCTGGCAGGATGGAAGTGCGACACCGGACGCCCGCTCAGTTCGTCACGCCGATAGCCCAGCAGGGCTTCGGCCGCCGCATTGGCGTCCAGCATTTCGCCGTCGAGAGACACCAGGAACAGCGCGTCCGGCACGCCGTCGAAAAGCGTCTGCCAGCCGGGCCGGATTATGTCCTTGGGATAGTGAGGGCCGAGCTGCACCTCGCCCTGCACCGAATCGGTGCCTGTCGCCCCCGGCCCTACGTGCCGGGATGCAACCGGAATAGGTGTGCTGCGGGCCATGCGTGGCGCCCCCTGTATGCCGTTGTGCGGAAGCTCCGACGTCGCTGATGTCGCGCGGGGGTCAGGCGCGGCACGATGGCGATGCGTTCGGACCGGATCTGACGTCCGGCTCGCTTCGTTAACGGATGATTTTATCGCATGGTTCTACTCTTGCGAGCGCAAAGGTGAACGCCTGTTCAAAAATGCTCGGCGAGCACCAGCACCCACACCAGCAGGGCATTGAACAGCGCCACCATGACCGCGGCCGAGCCGATGTCCTTGGCCCGCTTGGCGAGCTGGTGGTTTTCGAGCGAAATGCGGTCCACCGTCGCTTCGATCGCCGAATTGACCAGTTCGACGATGAGGACCGCCAGCACGCTGAAGCACAGCAGCGCGCGCTCGCTGCCGGAGTTGCCCAGCCAGAGGGCCAGCGGGATGAGCACCACCGCGGCCACGACTTCCTGGCGGAAGGCGTCCTCGTGGCGGAAGGCGGCACGCAGGCCGGCCGCCGAATAGCCGGCGGCATTGATCAGCCGGCGCAGCCCGGTCTTGCCCTTGAACGGACTTTCCTGCATGGATTCGGTGTTCCTGTGAAGCCGGGCGCGCCGCAGGGGCCCGCCCGGCGGAAGCGGCTCAGCGGAGTGCGGCCAGCGCGGCGGCGTAGTCCGGTTCCTGCTTGATTTCCGGCACCAGCTCGGCGTGCAGCACGGTGTCGTCGGCATCCAGCACCAGCACCGCGCGCGCGGTCAGACCGGCCAGCGGGCCATCGATGATTTCCACGCCGTAGTTGGCCATGAATTCGCGGCCGCGCAGCGTGGAGAGCGACTGCACGTTCTGCAGGCCTTCGGTTTCGCAGAAGCGCTTCATCGCGAACGGCAGGTCGGCCGAAATGACCAGCACCACGGTATTGGCGATGCCGCCCGCCTGTTCGTTGAACTTGCGGGTGGAGGTCTGGCACACCGGCGTGTCCAGGCTGGGCACGATGTTGAGCACCTTGCGCTTGCCGGCCAGGCTGGCGAGCGACACGTCGGACAGGTCGGTGCCGACCAGTGAGAACGCCGGTGCCTTGCTGCCCTTGGCCGGGAAGTGGCCGGCGAGATGGACGGGGTTGCCGCCGAGCGTGATGGTCTGGGTCATGTCTTTTCCTCCTGCGTGGTGTGATCGCACCTGAACGGCGTGCGGACTGCGGTATGCCCTGATCCCGAGGGTCAGGGGTGGAATACGTAGAGCCGGTAGCCGCCGGCCGATGTCGCGCCCGGATCGACCAGCAGGCTGACCGCATGTTCCGAGTTTCCGGTGAAGGTTTCGGGACGGTCCGCCGCCGGCAGGTAGTCTTCCGGGGCGATCACCCGGCGCAGCACCGGCCGGTCGGCGGTGTCGGTCAGCGTCAGTTCCAGATGTGGCCAGGTCTGCGGGAAGGCGGCGCCATTGCGCAGCAGTGCGTTCAGCCTGAGCAGCGGCGCGCGCTCACGGTCCGGGTTCAGTTCCGACGATTCGATGCTGATCAGGTCGGCGCGGCGCGGTGCGGGCACGCTGCAGCCCAGGCGTTCGCAGGCGCGCTCCAGCACCGGCTTGAGCGCCGGCTGGGCGACCGCCAGTTCGGTGCGGAACACGTAGATGAGCTGGGCGACGGCGGCCAGCGCGAGCAGCGTGCAGCCGGTGGTCCACAGCACGGTGGCGATCAGGCTGCGGCCGGCCGGGGCCGCGTCGCCATACAGCTCACGGCGGATGCGCTGGACTGCTGGGTCGCGCACCGGCTCCAGCCGCGCCGGCACGTCCAGCAGCGGGTCGGGTTCGGCCGGCTGCAGCGTGCCGACCGGCGTCGCTGCAATCGTGTTGTCCGCCAGCGGCGCTGCGTCGGCCGGTGGAACGTCGGCGGCGGTGTCCGGGGCGTCGTGTGCCGATGCATCGGGATCGCGGTAGCGGTCGTCGGTCGCTTCCAGTTCCGCCAGCATGTCGACCACCGGCACCGGCTGCGTGATGTCCGGATCCGCCGCCGGCGGTGATGAGTCTGCTGCTTCGTCCAGCGGCGCGCCCAGGTCGATCGCGATGGCGTCGTCCAGGTCGTCGTCGCGCGGCGTGTCCTGCGTGGTGACCGGCGTATCCGTCAGGTCCGGCTCGACGGCTTCATTGGCGCCCTGGGTCGCCCAGTAATCGGTGGTGCGTTCGACCAGGCATTCAACGCTTTCGCCCGCCTGGGGAGCCGGCAGTTCGCCGGCGTCCGCCGTGCTGCCTTCCGGCGCGTCTTCAGGCGGCCAGTCGGTGATGATGTCGGCGGGTGACTGCGCCGGCGTTTCAATGGCCGGGGCGGTGAGCACGCTCAGCGTGGCGTGACTGTGCTCCGGAGGCGGTGCATCGGCGGCCTGATGGCTGTCGGCCTGCGGGGCTGCAACGGCGCTGCGCGGCAGCGGCAGCTCGACCATGGCGTCCACGGCGTCGAACACCGTATGACAGCGGCCGCAGCGTACCCGGCCTTCGCGTGCCCGGAGCTGAACCGTGTCCAGCCGGAACACGGTGGCGCAGGCCGGGCAGCGGGTGAGCATCAGGCGCGGGTCCCGGTCAGCAGCACCCAGCCCTCGCGCTCACCGGCCACCTCCAGTTCGAAAGCCGGGCGGTAGGCGGCGCGTACCATGTCGGTCTGCGCGGCCAGGATGCCGGACAGCGCGATGCGTCCGCCGCTGCGGGTGAGCCCGCACAGCAGCGGCGCCAGCACGGTGAGCGGGTTGGCCAGGATGTTGGCGACCACCACGTCGGCGGTGTGGTCGATGTTTTCGCGCGAGTGCAGCAGTTCGAGCGTGGCGCCGTTGCGTTCGGCGTTGTAGCGGGCGGCATCCATCGCGTGCGGATCGATGTCGGTGCCGGTCACCCGCGCCGCGCCCAGCTTGGCCGCGGCGAGCGCCAGGATGCCCGAGCCGCAGCCGTAGTCGATGACGGTTTCGCCGCCGCGGATCACGCTGTCCAGCCACTCCAGGCACAGCCGCGTGGTCGGGTGCGAGCCGGTGCCGAAAGCCATGCCCGGGTCCAGCGTGATGTTGATCGCGGCCGGGTCCGGCTGCGCGTGCCACGACGGCACGATCCAGAGCCGCTTCGATACCGGAATCGGTTCGAACTGCGCCTGCGTGATGCGCACCCAGTTCTGCTCGTCCAGCGGCGCGGTGGTGTAGGGCGGCGGGGCGGTCAGGCCGGCGGCTTCCGCCGCTTCGGCCATCGCGGTCGCGTAGTCGGCGTCGCGGTCGAACAGCGCGTGTAGCCGCGAGTGCGGCCACAGTTCGACCGCCACCGGCATGCCCGGCTCGCCGAACTGCGGCTTTTCGTCCGGCGTGCCGGCGTCGGCGTCCTCGATGTCCACCGACAGCGCACCCGCTTCGAGCAGCGCGTCCGACAGCGCCTCGGCGTTGCCGGAATCGGCCAGCAGCGTGACCGTGATCCAGCCGCTGCCCTGTTGAGCGTCGCTCATGCCCGCATTTTCGTCCGCCACTTACTTCGCCTTGGCGGCTTCCTGAGCCGCGAGCTTCTGTTCCAGATAGTGGATGCTGGTGCCGCCGTCCATGAAGCGGCTGTCATGCATCAGTTCCTGGTGCAGCGGGATGTTGGTCTTGATGCCGCTGACGATCATTTCCGACAGCGCGATGCGCATGCGGCGGATCGCCTGCTCGCGGGTGTCGCCGTAGGTGATCACCTTGCCGATCATCGAATCGTAGTGCGGCGGCACCGTGTAGCCCTGATAGACATGCGAGTCGACACGCACGCCCGGGCCGCCCGGCGGATGGTAGCCGGTGATCTTGCCCGGGCTGGGCGTGAACTTGTACGGGTCTTCTGCGTTGATGCGGCACTCGACCGCATGACCGGTCAGCTTGATGTCGCGCTGCTTGAAACGCAGCTTCTCGCCGGCCGCGACGCGGATCTGCTCCTGCACCAGATCGATGCCGGTGATCAGTTCGGTCACCGGATGTTCGACCTGGATGCGGGTGTTCATTTCGATGAAATAGAACTCGCCGTTCTCGTACAGGAATTCGAAGGTGCCGGCGCCGCGGTACTTGATGCGACGGCAGGCTTCGGCGCAGCGCTCGCCCACGCGCTGGATCAGGCGGGCCGGAATGCCGGGGGCCGGCGCTTCCTCGATGATCTTCTGGTGGCGGCGCTGCATCGAGCAGTCGCGTTCACCCAGATAGACCGCATTGCCGTGCGCATCGGCCAGCACCTGGATTTCCACATGGCGCGGGTTCTCGAGGAACTTCTCCATGTAGACCGACGGGTTGTTGAAGGCCGCGCCGGCTTCGGTGCGGGTCATCTGCACCGCATTGATCAGCGCGGCCTCGGTATGCACGGTGCGCATGCCGCGACCGCCGCCGCCGCCGGCCGCCTTGATGATGACCGGGTAGCCGATGCCGCGCGCGATGCGCACGATCTCTTTCGGGTCGTCGCCGAGCGCGCCATCTGAGCCGGGCACGCATGGCACGCCGGCCGCCTTCATCGCGTCCTTGGCCGACACCTTGTCGCCCATCAGCGTGATCGTTTCCGGACGCGGGCCGATGAACACGAAGCCGCTGCGTTCGACGCGCTCGGCGAAGTCCGCGTTCTCCGACAGGAAGCCGTAGCCCGGATGGATGGCTTCGGCGTCGGTGACTTCAGCGGCCGAAATGATGGCCGGAATGTTCAGGTAGGACTGGCCGGACGGTGCCGGCCCGATGCAGACCGATTCGTCGGCCAGCTTGACGTATTTGGCTTCGGTGTCGGCTTCGGAGTGCACCGCCACCGTGCGGATGCCCAGTTCGCGGCAGGCGCGCAGGATGCGCAGCGCGATTTCGCCGCGGTTCGCGATCAGTATCTTTCCGAACATGGGGCGGTCGCTCAGCCGATGACGAACAGCGGCTGGCCGTATTCGACCGGCTGGCCGTTCTCGACCAGGATGGCCTTCACGACGCCAGCCGCGTCGGACTCGATCTCGTTCATCAGCTTCATCGCTTCGATGATGCACAGCGTTTCGCCGATCGACACGGTCTGGCCGACATCGACGAAGGCCTTGCCGCCCGGCGTGGCGGAACGATAGAAGCTGCCCACCATCGGCGACTTCACGACATGCCCTTCGGGCAGCGCGCTTTCGGCGGGTGCGGCCGGGGCGGCGGCTACCGGGGCCGGTGCAGCGGCAGCGACCGGCGCGGGTGCGGCGACATAAGTGGTCTGACCGACCTGCGCCGGCAGGTGCTTGGCGATCCGGACCTTCTCTTCGCCTTCGGTCACTTCCAGTTCGGAAATGCCCGATTCCTGCACCAGGTCGATCAGTTTCTTGAGTTTGCGCAAATCCATGATGTTTCCCCGCGTGAGCCGGCCTCGTCGGACCGGCGAGTGTTTATTGTTTGCTGCCGAGACGCCGCAGCGCGAACTCGAGCGCCGCTTCGTAACCGTAGGCGCCCAGACCGCACACGACGCCGACCGCGATGTCCGACAGATAGGAGTGATGGCGGAAGGCTTCCCGCGCATGCACGTTCGACAGATGCACCTCGACGAACGGAATGGCGACCGCGGCCAGCGCGTCACGGATGGCCACGCTGGTGTGCGTGTAGGCCGCCGGATTGATCACGATGAAATTCACGCCCTCGCCGCGTGCGGCCTGTATCCGGCTGACCAGATCGCCTTCGTGATTGCTCTGGAAGCATTCCAGCGTGACACCCGCACCGAGCGCGACCACCTTGAGCTTCGCGTCGATGTCGGCGAGCGTCAGATGACCGTAGATTTCGGGTTCGCGAGTGCCCAGCAGATTCAGGTTGGGGCCGTGCAGTACGAGGATGCGACGGGCGCCGGCACCGCTTTCCGCGGCGTCCGGCTGCGTGGCAGGTTTGGTCGCCTTGCGGCGCGTTGTGGGCTGCATGCCGGCAAGTTTGCCGGAATTCGCGTCAGATTGTCCAGCAAGGGTATTCGACCGGGGCCGCGACGCCGCGCGGGCACCGCCGCTCCTTGTCCGGTTCCGGAACGCTTGGGGCGGAGGCGATCCCGGGCCGGCTGATGCCCTGCGCCAGGGTGGACCGCTACCGGGCCCGCGCCTGCAGGATGGCGTCCAGTTCGGCTTCCTTGTAGGCGCCGAGCTTGCGTTCGACGATCTGTCCGTCGCGCGAGAAGATGACGGTAAAAGGCATCGCCTGCTGTGCATTGCCCAGGTCCGACGACAGCTGTATCGCGTCGGCGCCGCCGATCAGCAGCGGATAGGCGATCTTTTCTTCCTGCAGGTAACGCCGCACGTTGTCTGCATTGTCGATGCTGATGCCTACAAATTGAACGCCACGCGACGCGTACTTCTCGGACAGTCGCGAGAAGGCCGGCATTTCTTCCCGGCACGGTGCGCACCAGGTCGCCCAGAAATTGACGACCCGCACCTTGTCGCGCCAGGCGGAGAAGGGCATGGGCCGGCCCTCGGCATCCGCCAGTTTCATTGCTTCCAGCCGTTCCGCGTCGCCAGCGGTGGCCGGGGACAGCGCCGGCAGGCGACTCTTTCCGAACCAGATGCCGGCGACGCCGGCCCCGGCGATCACCGCGGCGATCAGGCCGCGGCGCGTCCATCTGTTCATTCGGTTTCCTCTTCCTTGTCGAGCAGTGCGCGCAGCGATTCCGCGCGCATCCGTTCGCGGCTGCGCGAACGCTCCAGACCGGCCGGGAAGACCGAAAGTTCGACCGGCAGATCGTCCCAGTCGAACAGCAGGGTCGTTTCCGGGCTGTTGCGATCGGGCCGGCGCGGGTCGCGGCTGTCGAAATCGACGCCGTTGTTCAACAGGAAGACTTCGACTTCCTTGGCGCTGTCGGCGAATACCTGCAGTTCGATCGCCGAGAAACGGCCGGCGGTGCCGTCCACCACGCCGCCAGTCGCGTACGGCTTGAAACGATCCAGCTCGACCATCAGTTCGAGCGTCGCGCTGCGCAGCGTGCGCAGCTGTTCAGGCTGCTCGTCGGCGAAGTAGATGGCCTGGTAGTCCCGCACCGCCTCCTCGATTTCGGCGTTGGTGGGCAATTCCTCGTTCGGGCCGATGCCGAGCTGGCGGGCGGCCTTGCGCTTGGCCATGCCGTAGTCGCGCATGCCTTCTTCCGCGATCAGGCGCGCTGCGGCACTGGCGATCTGGCGTCGGATGTTGCTGGGGCGCATGGTCGGGTGCAGCAGGGAAAGGTGAAGCGGGTTGGTAGAATCCTCGGCCATTCTGTCACATCGCTCCACCATGCACATTCACATCCTCGGCATCTGCGGCACCTTCATGGGCGGCATTGCCGCGCTGGCGCGGGAGGCGGGGCATCGCGTCACCGGCTGTGACGCCAATGTCTATCCGCCGATGAGTACCCAGCTGGAAAGCCTGGGCATCGAACTGATCGAGGGCTACGACCTCGGCCAGATCGGTCTGGCGCCGGACGTGTTCGTGGTCGGGAACGCGGTGTCGCGCGGCAATCCGCTGCTCGAGGAAATTCTCGATCGCGGCCTGCCCTATGTTTCGGGGCCGCAGTGGCTGGCCGAACACGTGCTTGCCGGTCGCTGGGTACTCGCGGTGGCCGGCACGCACGGCAAGACCACCACCACGTCCATGCTGGCGTGGATGCTGGAGGCCGCGGGTCTGAAGCCCGGTTTCCTGATCGGCGGCGTGCCGCAGAACTTCGGCGTGTCGGCCCGGCTGGGTGATGCACCCTTCTTCGTGATCGAGGCCGACGAGTACGACACCGCTTTCTGCGACAAGCGCTCCAAGTTCGTGCACTACCGCCCGCGCACCGCCATCCTCAACAACCTTGAGTTCGATCATGCAGACATCTTTCCGGATCTTGCCGCGATCGAAACGCAGTTTCATCATCTCGTGCGCACCATGCCTCGGCTTGGCCTGGTGGTGGCGAATGGCGGTGAAGACGCCCTGAAACGCGTGATCGCGCGCGGGCTTTGGAGCGAAATCGAGTGGTTCAATGGTGCGGCGGGCTGGCAGGTCGAATCGACCGGCGATGAGCTGGCGGTGGTCGGCCCGGCGGGTGAACGGGTGACCGGACGTCTTGCGATGCCGGGCCGCCACAACGCGAACAACGCGCTGGCCGCCATGCTGGCCGCGCGCCACGCAGGCGTTCGGCCGGAGCACGCGCTTGCGTCGCTGTCCGGGTTCGGCGGCATACGTCGCCGGCTGGAGCGGGTGGGTGAGGCCGCCGGTGTGACCGTCTACGACGATTTCGCCCACCACCCGACCGCAATCGACGAAACGCTGGCCGCGCTGCGTTCGGTTGTCGGCCGGTCGCGCATCCTTGCGGTGATCGAACCGCGCTCCAATACGATGAAGCTCGGTGTCATGAAAGCGCGCCTGCCGGCAGCGCTCGAAAAGGCGGATGTCTGTTACTGCCTGGGTGGCAGTGCGCTCGGCTGGGATGCGGCGGAAGCCCTGTCGCCGCTGGGCGAGCGGGCGAAGGTGGGTAGCTCGGTCGATGAGCTGGTGTCATGGATCGCGCAGGATGCCCGGCCTGGAGACCATGTGCTGGTGATGAGCAACGGCGGCTTCGGCGGCATTCACGGCAGGCTGCTCCAGGCGCTCGCCCAGACCCGTTGACGGCACTGACATGGTGCGGGGCAATATTGATAAGGATCAATACCCGTGTTAGCTTATGCCTGTTATGCGGCCAGCAGAAGCCGTATCAAGGGAGATAACACTTTCGGGGCGGTGTGCAGTGTCCGCGGTGTTCAGCCAATCAAACGGTTTCAGCATTGTTGCGCGACGCAACTGTTCGTTGTCGCCGCGTGCGCTTCTGGCTTTCTTCCTCGTTACGGCGGTGTTGTCCCTCACGATCGCGACAGCGTGGGCAATGGCCGGCGTCTGGTGGGTGTTCCCGTTCGCGGGAATCGAAATCGGTGCGCTGGGTATTGCCTTCATCGCGTTCGGCAGGCGCGTGGGTGACTTCGAGCGCATCCATCTCGACGACGAACGTCTCGTGGTGGAGCTGTGCGAGAGGGATCGCGTCTGCAGGCATGAATTTGTGCCCGCATGGGCCCGGGTGGAGACACGGAGGGTAGGCCTGGGCTCCGAAGTTGTCGTGCGCTGCCGCGATCACCAGATCGTGGTGGGGCGCTATCTGGACGAGGGAGGCCGCGAGTTGCTGGCGCGGGAGCTGTCGGCTAGATTGCGGGAAAAACGGTTTTAAGACCGCGGTTTCAGAATCAATCACAACATATATCTGGGGTTGCAATATGGCGCTATCAAGAGGTGGCTCGTCCATCGCCCGTCGGGCATGGGCCGGGATGGGGTTGTTTCTGCTGGCTGGGCTTGCCCAGGCGGAAATGAGGCTCAACCTGCAGGAGCCGATCACCGAACTGGGTCACAAGGTGTATGACCTGCACCT
>Ga0123397_118336_pt1 | contig 17113 bp, 15 predicted proteins | sample T10HLNH4metaT_FD_89925 | JGI IMG/M metagenome (GOLD analysis project Ga0123397, IMG submission 89925) | Methane-oxidizing artificial microbial communities from Washington, USA to study methane cycling - T10-HLNH4 metaT (Metagenome... ... | reverse complement strand
GGGAACGTTCGCGTTGGCGCAGTGGGCGGCGATCTGCGCGCCCATCACGCCGGCGCCCAGTACGGCGACGCGACGGATGCGGAATCTGGAGGATGTCACGATGCGGACTCCCGGGAGAGGCGGTCCGGCCGCGCGCGGCGACCGGACCGGGTACGACAGGAAGGACGGATCAGAAGCGGGTCGAGTACTGCACGCCGAGGATGTCGACCGAGTTCTCGTACTCGCCGACCAGCGTGCCCTTGAGCAGCGCGCTGCCACCGTCGTTGTTCACCTTCGCGTCCTTGACGAACAGGTGGGCGTAACCGACGTCGACCGCCGAGGTCGCATTCGGGCGCCACTGCAGGCCCAGCGACAGCCAGACGCGGTCCTCGTCCGGCACGCGCGGCAGACGCGTGGTATCGCGCACCGGCGTCTGATCCCAGGCGAGGCCGAACTTCAGGCTCAGGGCATCGGTGTAGGCATAGGTGCCGCCGAAGGCGACACGCCAGGTATCCCGCCAGCGCAGTTCCTCGGTCGTCACGTTGACGCCATCGACCCGATTCACCGCCAGTTCCTGGAGCGTCGACCAGCCGGTCCAGCTGATGTCACCGAGCATGGTCCAGCGATCAGAAATCTTCTGTGCGACGCTGAAGGTGGCCGTATCAGGCAACTCGACGTCGGCGGTCACATCGCCGCCACGTCCTGCGTTCAAGGCCGTCGCCACGATGTTGCCGGTAGCATTCAGGCCGGTGAAGCGAGCCGTGCCCTCGAGCTTGTAGTCCATCTTCGAGCGGTAGGCTGCGCCGAGGCGGGTGGTATCCGATACCTGCCACATCAAACCCGCATTCCAGCCCCACGCGGTGTCATCACCCTTGATCCGGCCGCTGGCGAGCGATCCCGCCAGACCCGGGTTGGTGACGAGGTTGGTCAGGTCAGCGTCGATGCGCTGGAAATTCACGCCGATACCGATGGACAGCACGTCGTTCACCTTGAATGCGATCGACGGATTGATGTTGACGGTCTTGATCTCTGACTTCACGGCATGGAAGCGGCCGACCCAGTCAGCGCCGTACTCCGTCTTCAGGCCGAACGGGGCGCCGACGCCAAGACCCGCAAACAGACGGTCGGTCAGCTGCCAGGTCATATAGCCCGCAGGAATGGCCGCCCAGTCACCGGCATCACCGCCATTACCGCCGATACCCTGACCTGGCGGCACGGTTGAGCCCTGGTTGTCGAACTTGGCGGAGGGCCGCACGAGATCGACTGAGAAGGCCACATTGCGCCCGGGCAGCAGCGTCATGCCGGCGGGGTTGAAGAACACGGTGCTGGCGTCCTCGGCGACCGCCGCGCTGCCGGCGTAGGCGTTACCGAGGCCGCTCGCATTGCCTTCGAGCAGCTGGAAGGCGGCGGCGTGGCTGGCGGTCGAGCCGAAGGCGCCGATCGCCAGGGCCAGAACCTTCATCGTGGCACCGTGGCTGCGGCGCTGTTTCGTCTGCGTCATGACTCCTCCTCTGTGCGTCGTAAATGGTGCTGCGCTCACGGCGTGTCCCTGCACAGGGCACACCGAATACTGTCAGGACTGTTCGGGCGCGATCAGTCTCTTGCTGCCGTCCTCGTTCACCGCGACATAGGTGAGCTGCGCCGAGGCGACCTTCAGGATCTTCACATTGTCATAGCCGGTTTCTGCATAGACGTCGACATCGACCGTGATCGACGTGGTACCGACGCGCGCGACGCGCGAGTAGAAGGACACGAGGTACTGGGTCGTGATCGGCTGCAGGAAAACGAATGAATTGACCGCCACCGTCACCACGCGGCAGCGCGTGCGGCGCATCGCGGCGATCGATCCCGCGACGTCGACCTGGGACATGACCCAGCCGCCGAAGATGTCGCCGGCGGCATTGATGTCGCGCGGCATGGGCAGCATGCGCAGCGCGGGTTGTTCTTCAGGAAGGTGTTCGATGTTCTGGCTCATGTACGACTCTGATGTTGCATTGCGGAAACCGCATGATAGTGCAGTGGTCCGCCGGTATAGGGGGCGAAGCCGGCGCCGAAGATGAGGCCGGCGTCGGCCAGGTCGGCATCGGCCACCACGCCCTGCTCGACGCAGCGGCGCGTCACCCGGATCAGCGGCTCGACCAGCCGTGCCGCCAGTCCCGCCGGCACGGTGGCAGCGCCGGTGCGCACCGGTCGGCCATCCTTCCAGACATAGAAGCCCTGCCCGCTCTTGCAACCGAGGTGCCCGGAATCCACCCGCTGCTGCAGGCAGGCCGGCGCGGTCGCGCCGCCGGTCAGGCGGGCGCCGGCGGCCATTGCGATGTCGAGGCCCACGGTATCGGCCAGTTCGATCGGACCCATCGCCATGCCGAAATCGAGCGCTGCGCGATCCACTCCCTCTGGCGCCATCCCTTCGTCGACGCATTTCATCGCTTCGAGCATGTAGGGACCGAGCACGGCATTGACCAGGAAGCCGGGCGCGCTGGCCACCGGCAGCGGCAGCTTGTCGAGCGCGCCGACGAAGGCGGCGGCGCGCTGCACCGCGAGCTCGAAACTGTCGGCGCCGCGCACCACCTCGACCAGCGGCATCTTCGCCACCGGGTTGAAGAAATGGATGCCGACCAGCCGGCCGGGCACGTGCAGCGCCTGCGCGATGTCCTCGACGCGCAGGCTGGAAGTATTGGTGGCGAGCAAGGCGTCGGGCCGGGCACGTCGTTCGATGTCGTGCATCAGCGCCCGCTTGGCGTCGAGGTCCTCGTAGATCGCTTCGATGATCAGGTCGGCACCGGCGACGCCGGCGCCGGTCGGATCCGGAATCAGCCGGTCGAGCGCGTCGCGCTGCGCCTTGCGGTCGCGGCGGAACTTGCGCGCAAATGCCTTCGCCGCCCGCTGCATCGCCGGCGCGATGCGCGCCAGCCCGTTGTCCTGCAAGGTCACATGGAAACCACGGAGCGCACACCAGGCAGCGATGTCGCCACCCATGACACCGGCGCCGACGACATGCACGCGACGGATGGGCGGCAAGCCGGCCTCGCTCTTCGCGTAGCCGCGCAGCCGTTCGCGCAGGTGATAGACGCGCTGCAGGTTGGGCGTGGTCGGGTGGGCCACCAGTGCCGCCATCGACGCCGGATGCGCAGCCGGCACAGCCAGCGCGTTGCCGCCGAAGTCGCGCCACATGTCGACGATGGCGTAAGGCGCCGGGTAATGCTCTCGACGCGCCTTCTTCGCCACGCCTTCGAGCGCCTTCTTCGCCACGATGCCGCGCAGCGGGCCGAGCAGCAGGCGCTGCAGCAGCGGCAGCGGACGACGCGCCGGGTCGGCCAGCACGCGGGCGCGGGCGTGCTCGCGCATCAGTCGCGCCGGCGCGATCTCGTCGACCAGACCCGCCGCCTTCGCCCGCTTCGCGTCGAGTGCACGGCCGGTCAGCATCATGTCCAGCGCGGCCGGCGCGCCGATGCGCTGCGGCAGCCGCAGCATGCCGCCCCAGCCGGGCACGATGCCCAGCAGCACCTCGGGCAGCGCGAAGCGGGTGCCCGGCTCATCGACCGCAACGATGTGGCGACAGGCGAGCGCCAGTTCGGTGCCGCCGCCGACGCAGAAGCCGCGCACCAGCGCGCAGGTCGGGTAGCGCACCGCGGCCAGCCGGTTGAACAGGTTCCAGCCGCGGCCAACGATGTCACGGGCGCCGGCTTCGTCCTTCACCGCGCCGAATTCGCCGATGTCGGCACCGGCGATGAAGCCGCTCGTCTTGCCAGACAGGATGACCAGCGCACGCGGCGGTGCGGCGTCGAAGGCGTCGAGCAGCAGACCAAGCTCGCGCATCGCCTCGCCGGACAGCGTGTTCACGTTCTCGCCGGCGCGGTCGAACACGAGCCAGACGAGGTTGTCCTCGTCGCGTTCGATGCGCCAGTGCTTCAGATCGCTTGCATGCGCGCTCATGCGGTTTCCACCAGCATCGCACCACCCTGTCCGCCACCGATGCAGATCGAGGCCATGCCGCGGCCACCGCCACGACGCTTCAACACGTGCAGCAGATGCAGCACGATGCGCGCGCCACTGGCGCCGACCGGGTGACCGATCGCGATCGCGCCACCGTCGACGTTGAGGCGTCGCTCGTCCAGCGTACCGAGCGCGTGTGACAGTCCGAGCTGTTCGCGGCAGTAGCTGTCGCTCTTCCACGCCTCGATGCAGCCGATGACCTGGGCGGCGAAGGCTTCGTTGATTTCCCAGGCGTCGAGGTCGTTCAGTCCGAGGCCGTGACGCTGCAGGATGGGCGTCGCGGCATGCACCGGGCCCAGCCCCATCTGCGCCGGATCGAGCGCCGCCCACTGCACGTCGAGGATGCGGCCGAGCGGCTTCAGGCCGTACTGGTCGACGGCCTTCTGCGAAGCGAGCAGCAGCCAGCTCGCGCCGTCGGTCACCTGCGAACTGTTGCCGGCGGTGATGTGGCCGTGCTTGCGGTCGAACACCGGGCGCAGCTTTGCCAGGCGCTCGACCGAAGAGTCGCGGCGCATGCCGTCGTCTTCGGCGTACAGCTTGCCGTCGCGGTCGGTCAGCGGAACGATTTCGCCGAAGCAGCCTTCGTCGAGCGCGCGTGCCGTGCGCTGGTGCGAGCGCATGGCGTAGAAATCCATCTGCGTGCGGCTGATGGCGAACCGCGCTGCGAGATTCTCGGCGGTCTGGCCCATATTCAGTCCGATCACCGGATCGGTCAGTCCCTTGATCAGGCCGATCACCGGCGCCAGCATCGCCGGCCTGAACTTCGTGATCAGAGACGCGCGCTGGCCCAGCGTCTTCGCCGCGTACCACTGCGACAGCCAGCGCACCATCGCGTCGGAAAACAGCAGGTGAGCGCGCGACAGCGCGTCGACACCGCCGGCCAGCACCAGGTCGGCGCGGCCGCGCTGGATGTTGGCCAGACCGGAATCGAGTGCCTGCATGCCGCTGGCGCAGTTGCGCATCACCGTCCAGCCGGGCACGCGATCACCGCAGCCCATGCGCAGCGCGGCGATGCGGCCGATGTTCGCTTCGTCGGCCGACGGCGCGGCGCAACCGAGGATGACTTCATCGAGCTGGTCCGGCCGGAAGGGCTGGCGCGCCAGCAGCGCGTTGCCGGCCGCCACCGCGAGGTCTGCGGCAGCGAGAGGCCCGGGCGCGTTGCGCGATTTCAGAAAGGGGGTGCGTGCCCCATCGACGACGAATACTTCGGGAAACGACATGAACACTCCTCAGGCGGCGAGCGCGGTGACGTTGCGCGCTTCAGCCGGCGTCGCAGGCACGGCGTCGACGCCGAAGTCCTGCGCGAAATCGTCCACCTTAACCACGCGGTCGCGCAGTTCGTCGCGCCGGGTGACCAGCGCGAATTCCTGCGCGTCGATGACGCCGGCCTCGAAAGCGGCACGCATCATGCCCGGCCCGCGCGCCTTCAGTTCGCCGCGCTTCTGTGCCGCGCGTACCTTGGCCTCGATCGCCTCGGCGGCGACCGTGGCTTTCAGCGCGTGCTCGATGGCACCGACCGCGTCGTGCTCGTCCTGCGGTACGTACATGTCGGCGGTCAGCCGGTCGCGCGTCGCCGACGGCTCGATCAGCAACTTCGCCACCTCGCCGCCGAGGCGGTCCGACGGCACCACGTAGGGCCGGCCGAGCGGGAAGATGAGGCGGCGCAGCAGCATGCCGATCAGGCGGTTCGGGAAGTTGGAAATGACGCCCTCGAACGCGGTCTGCGCGTGGAACATGGCGTCCCAGATCGCCCAGTGCATCAGCGGTGCGTCGGCGGCCTGCCGGCCTTCGGCCTCGTAGCGCTTCAGCGTGGCCGAGCACAGATACATCAGCGACAGGATGTCGCCCAGCCGCGCCGACAGCTTTTCCTTGCGCTTGAGGTCGCCGCCCATGGTCAGCATGGCGGCGTCGGCGATGAAGGCGAAGGCGGTCGAGAAGCGGGTGAGCTGCTGGTAGTATCGCCGCGTTTCCGGCGCGAGGTCGCCCGGCACGCCGACCCAGTGCGAACCGGTCAGGCCGGTGATCAGCGTGCGCACCGCATTGCTCGCGGTGTAGCCGATGTGGGCGAACAGTGCGTCGTCGAATTCCCTGAGAGCTTCCGGCGTATCGTCGGCCAGTGCGGCGCGCATCTCGCGCAGCACATAGGGATGGCAGCGGATGGCCCCCTGACCGAAGATGATGAGGCTGCGCGTCAGGATGTTCGCGCCCTCGACCGTGATGCCGATCGGGATCTGCTGGTAGGCGCGGCCGAGGAAGTTCGACGGGCCGAGGCAGATGCCCTTGCCGCCGAGGATGTCCATGCCGTCGTTGACGACGATGCGGGCGCGTTCGGTGATGTGGTACTTGACGATGGCCGACACCACCGACGGCTTCTCGCCGAGATCGATCGCCGACGCCGTCATCCGCCGCGCGGCGTCCATCATGTACAGGTGGCCGCCGATGCGGGCCAGCGGCTCCTGTATGCCTTCGAAGCGGCCGATCGCGGTCTTGAACTGGCTGCGCACGCGGGCATAGCCACCGACGGCACGCGCGGTGAGCTTGGCCATGCCGGTGTTGGAGGCTGGCAGCGAGATCGAGCGGCCGGCGGCCAGACACTCCATCAGCATGCGCCAGCCCTGCCCGGCCATCGCCGGACCGCCGATGATCCACTCCAGCGGCATGAACACGTCACGCCCCCAGTTCGGGCCGTTCTGGAACACCGCGTTGAGCGGGAAGTGGCGACGGCCGATCTGCACACCCGGGTGATCGGTCGGGATCAGCGCGCAGGTGATGCCGATGTCTTCGGTATCGCCGAGCAGGTGATCGGGGTCGTACAGGCGGAAAGCGAGGCCGAGCAGTGTGGCGACCGGGCCCAGCGTGATGTAGCGCTTGTCCCAGGTCACGCGCATGCCGAGTACTTCGCGGCCTTCGTGCATGCCGCGGCAGACGATGCCGTAGTCCGGAATCGACGCCGCGTCGGAACCGGCCTGCGGGCTGGTCAGCGCGAAGCACGGAATCTCCAGCCCCTTGGCGAGGCGCGGCAGGTAATGATCCTTCTGCGCGTCCGTGCCGTAATGCAGCAGCAGCTCAGCCGGGCCGAGCGAGTTCGGCACCATCACCGTCACCGCCGAGGCGGAGCAGCGCGTCGACAGCTTGGTCACGATCTGCGAATGCGCCCAGGCCGAGAATTCCTTGCCGCCGTACTTCTTCGGAATGATGAGGCCGAGGAAGCCCTTGTCCTTGATGTACTGCCAGGTCTCGGGCGGCAGGTCTTTCAGCTCGTGCGAAATGCGCCAGTCGTCGGACAGACGGCACAGCTCATCGACCTCGTTGTCGAGGAAGGACTGTTCTTCGGCGCTCAGTTGCGGTTCCGCGTAGGCGTGTAATTTCTGCCAATCGGGATGCCCGCGGAACAGTTCGCCTTCCCACCAGACGGTGCCCGCTTCGAGGGCAATGCGTTCGGTATCCGACATCGGCGGCAGGATGTTGCGGTACACCGCGAGCAGTGGCCGCGAAATCAGTGCGCGGCGCAGCGGCACCAGATTCAGCAGCAGCGCCGGAATACCGACCAGCACGGCGACGGTGACGCTGGCCGCGACCGACCAGTCGAAATGCAGTGCCGCTGCGACCAGCCAGGCGGCCAGCGCCGCGGTGATCAGCAGCAGCGGCGCGCGCAGGTAGGCCAGCGTGAGCAGGCCAAGCGGCAACAGCAGAAGAAGCGTCCAGGTCATGTGTATCTCCTCGTCCGGTCATGCTGCTGCGATACGCGCGCAAGGCGCTTATGTCCGCAGTCTAGTTGCAATCGTCCGGGCTTTCGCCCCATCAGTTCGATTCCGGCAACGGCGCGCGCAGGCCGCCGAGCAGGAAACTCATCAATCGCGGCACCATGCGCGCCATCGCATCCGGCTCGTCGATCTGCACGCCGGTCATCACCTGCAGCGTGTCGATGCCGGATACCGCGTAGGACATGGCGCCGAACATGAAATGCAGGCGCCACACGATGTCCTCGACCGGCACCGCCGGCAGCGCGCGGCTGAGGGCGTCGCGATAGCGGCCGATCACCGGCGCGTACTCGGTCGCCAGGCACTCGCGCACCACCGCCGACGGCTCGGTGAAAGTGCGGCCCAGCAGACGCATGAATTCGCGCCCCTGTTCGCTTTGTGCCGCTAGCGCCAGCGAACCGCTGAAGAAGCACTCGACGATCACCCGCGCCTTGACCGGCGCATCGCCGGCGGCGGCTTCCGCTTCGTCGAGCGCCTGCATGCGCAGCGCGTTCAGCGGTCGCAGCCCGCGCAGCAGCACCTCCTGCACCAGCACGTCCTTCGATCCGAAGTGATAATTGACCGCCGCCAGATTGACGCTGGCCGTGGTCGTGATCATCCTCATCGAGGTCGCCTCGAAACCGTGCGCGGCAAACAGTGACTGCGCCGCATCGAGGATGCGGAGGCGTGTTTCGGTCACGGAAAGTCGATTGCGGCGGGCGTCCATCGGGTCAGGCACGGCCTTGTGTTCAAACGTTCGTTTGAATCTAGACCCTCGAATCGCCGCTGTCAATCTTGCACTGCCGCATGAAGCGGAACCGCGGCGGCTACCTCTTTCGGGGCATTGTCCTGCGCCGCCCCCACCCGAATAATCGGCCTCCACTTCCGCGCCGCCCTCGGCACGACATCGCCCCGGGCGGATCGCGGTGACCGCACATTCAGGAGGCCTCTCATGCCGGACGCACCGGTGAAGTACCCGAAACAGCCACTGGTCGGCGACGGCGGACCAGGCGTGCACTGGATCACCCGCCCCGACCCCAAGGGCTGGACCGAGCCGGTCCTGATGGAATGGGAATTGCGCGGCGAAACCTGGACCGACGAGCACGCGCACGACGAATACGCCTACGTGCTCGAAGGCCGGCTGTTCGTCGAGTCGGACGGTGTCACCGTCGAGGCGACCACCGGCGACACCGTCTGCGTGCGCGGCGGCTCGATCGGCCGCTACTACGCGCCGGAATACGCCCGCATCCTCGGCATCTACGGTCCCAACCCCGCCGGCGGCGGCACCCGGCTGCTCGGCTTCCAGAAGCTGACCGGCTGAAGCGCGGTCGTCGGCGCGGTCTGGCGAGGCATGGCGCCTGATAGCATCGGCGCATGACGCTCTACCAGGATCTCGCCGACCGCACCGCGCAATTGATCGCCGACGGCGTGCTGCGGCCGGGCGACCGCCTGCCCTCGGTACGCCACGCCTGCCGCGCGCACGACCTCAGCCCGATCACCGTCACGCAGGCCTACGCACTGCTCGAAAGCCGCGGCCTGGTCGAGGCGCGCCCACGCTCCGGCTACTTCGTGCGCGCCCGCCTCGGTCAGCGCCTGCCGGAACCGGCCATGTCGCGACCGGGCCAGCGCTCGACCGCGCTGCAGGTGAGCGACTTCATCTTCGAAATTCTCGACAGCGTGCGCGACCCGGCCGTCGTGCCGCTGGGTTCCAGCTTTCCGGCACCCGAGCTGTTCCCGCTCGACCGCCTCGGCCGCGCCCTCGCCGCCGCCGCGCGCCGCATCAAGCCGCAGGACACGCTGACCGACTTGCCGCCGGGCCACCCCGAACTGCGCCGGCAGATCGCGCTGCGCTACCTCGGCCTCGGCGCCGACGTGGCTCCTGACGACATCATCATCACCAATGGCGCGATGGAGGGACTGAACCTCTGCCTGCAGGCGGTGACCCGGCCGGGCGACCTGATCGCGGTCGAATCGCCCACCTTCTACGCCGGCCTGCAGGCCGCCGAGCGGCTCGGGCTCAAGGTGATCGAGGTTCCCAGCCATCCACGCGAAGGCCTGAACCTCGCCGCGCTCGAACAGTTGCTGAACAGGCACCCGGTGCGCGCCTGCCTGTTCATGCTGAACTACGCCAACCCGACCGGCGCCTGCGTGCCCGACGACGGTCGCCGCCAGCTGATGGCCCTGCTCGACCGCCACGACGTGCCACTGATCGAGGACGACGTCTATGCCGAATTGCACCACGGCGAACAGGCGCCCTTGTGCAGCAAGGCGCTGGACCGCGACGGCCGCGTCATGCACGTGTCGTCCTTTTCCAAATGCCTGGCCCCCGGCTTCCGCGTCGGCTGGGTCGCCGCCGGCCGTTACGCCGACACGATCCGCCGGCAGAAACTGTCATTCAGCCTCGCCACACCGGTCGCGCTGCAGCACGCGCTGGCCGATTACCTCAAACAGGGCGGCTACGACCGCCACCTGCGCACGCTGCGCGCCACCCTGCGCGCGCAGCAGGCCACGCTGGTCGCCGACGTCGAAGCGCACTTCCCCGCCGGCGCCCGCATGGCGGAGCCCGCGGGCGGCTACTTCCTGTGGCTGGAACTGCCGGAGGTCTGCGACACGCTGGCGCTGCACCGCGAAGCACTGGCAAGAGGCATCAGCATCGCGCCCGGGCCGATCTTCTCCGCGCAGCGCGAATTCAGGAACTTCGTGCGGCTGAACTTCGGGCATCCGGATACGGAGGCGCGTCGGGACGCTATGCGACTACTGGGTAGCTCAATCGCAGAACCGCGACAAGCGCAACCACAACCCGATTGATTTGCGATAGTTGAGCGACTCGACGACAAGTAACAGACGTCGCTCACGAGAACGCCGAAAAACCGAGAACATCTGCTTCTAATATGCCGTGCAAATCGCATACACTCGCAAAATACATATATTGATCATCCATCATGCCCGTAAAAAAGATTTCTTCAGTCGCTGACCTCCTTGACGCACTTGAGACCGATCACGGAGCTTACGAGGGGGCGCTGTGGTTTAGAGGGCAAGCGGACGCGAACTGGGCACTGTTGCCCGGATATCTAAGACTCTCGAATCCGCCTTCTGAATCTACACTTCTCAAGCGCTTCAAACAAAGCGCAGCAATGCTTTTGGATCGCGACCCAAAGGACTCGTTTGACTGGCTATTCCTAATGCAGCACTACGGCCTGCCAACACGTCTACTCGATTGGAGCGAGAGTCCCTTGGTGGCTCTTTACTTCGCAGTGACTGACCCGAGCACTTCTATGGAGACCGACGCAGCGCTGTGGGTGTTACAACCTACGGAGCTGAACCGTAACGCGAAGATCGATGATGCAACTGAGCCGTTCTTCATCCCATCTTTCGACGACGAAGAACTGAGAAATTACTCGTTGGAGAGCCTTTCCCAGGGGCCAAAGCGCACCAGACTGCACCCCATTGCAACCATAGCCACTCGCAACAACCCACGAATACAAGCACAACTCGGCGTTTTCACTATTCATCACTTAGACGACACACCGATTGAGAGAATAGGGGATTGCGCCCACATTACGTACTACCAAATCCCGTCAGCGGAAAAGCCGAAAATACAGAAACAACTACAACTCCTCGGCTTCTCAAAATTCACGATGTTCCCTGAACTTTCCAGTGTTGGCGACAACATAAAGCGAGGCCTTAAATGAGTTACATCGAGACCTTTCCCGTACAACACAGCACGATCATAAGGATCTATTCTGAACGAGAGGAAATTCAACTCGACCCGGACTATCAGCGCATGGGCGGGGTTTGGACGCCAGAAAAGAAAAAACTCCTCATAGACTCGATCCTAAACGATTACGACATTCCGAAGATTTATTTTCACGCATTCTCTCGAGAACAGCGAAAGACAACGGGTTACTCGTACGCCGTAATCGATGGCAGGCAACGTTTAGAGGCAATATGGCAGTTCATCGAAGGAAAATTCGGCCTTGCAGATGATTTTGTTTACCAGAACGACGAGAGTATCAACCTAGCTCGACTGGGATACTCAGATATCGCAGCCAATTATCCGAAAATAAAGATCAAATTTGATTCTTTTGTACTTCCTGTGGTTGGTGTGAGCACGGATGATCAAGAATTGATAGAGGACATGTTTTCGCGACTCAACGAGGCAGTTCCGCTAAATGCCGCAGAGAAGCGGAACGCGATTGGAGGGGAACTCGTCGCAGCTATTCGATCATTGTCTTGCCACGATTTTTTCAAGAACAAAGTAGCATTTGGAAACCGCCGCTATCAACATCAGGAGGCGGCCGCGCGACTTCTACTGGTGGAAGAGGCCTCGCGAGTCATGGGTAAGCTCATAGATACAAAGAAGGAGTATCTCGATGCCTTGGCACGCAACTATCGCAGCGAGAAATCCGCATTTGTCGCTGACATATACGGTGCAACCGTCGATGTTCTTAACTTGATGTCAAGAGTTTTCATAGAGCGTGATGAACTGCTTCGAGCTCAGGGCAATACCGTCGTCTACTATTTACTATTCAAGAGTGCTTTACTGAATGGAGAAGAGGAAAAAATAACCCGTCAGGCACTCTTCTCATTCCGAGATCTCGTGCGAGAAAATAGAATTCGCGCGGAGGATAATTACGCCGAAGCCCGGTTCGAACTACTTGAGTATGACCGTCTTTCTCAACAGGGCACTAATGACGCCTCCAATATCCGAGAGCGGCTCCGAGTGCTAGCTGATTTCATTGGAATAGGACAGATAGCTGCTTGAATCTGCAGATGCATTAGAGGAGCTGCGGGGATTTCACTCAACGTTTAATTAATTCTTTCTCTCGGCGCTTGCGTGATTATATGTACACCTCCACCTTCACCTTCGCCAAAGGCCAGTACGACGAAGACTTCCACGCGCTGGACGCGGTCATCGCCGAGGTCGCCCGCGCCATTCCCGGCTACCTCGGCGAGGAAGCCTGGGAGAACGCCGAAACCGGGCTGATCTCGAATGTCTATTACTGGGATTCGATGGACGCGCTGCAGGCGCTGATGACTCACCCGGAGCACATCAGGGCCAAGCAGCTGCAGGCGCGTTGGCTCAAGGGTTACCAGGTCGTGATCGCGCAGGTGGTGCGCACCTATGGCGACAAGGGCATCCCGCATCCGCTGGCGTCGGTCACTTGACCCGCATCAAGAGGCACGACGGATTCCATCTGTGCCCATATTGATTCAACTCCGCTGAATCTGTCCCTGTCCGCCTGCGGCGGGTGTACTGCCGGCATCCCTTTCCGGAGCCTGCAGATGAACACCGACACGACGCTGGCGGGAGGCGCGGTGCGCGCCGTGCCGCTCACCTTCCATCCCCGCCCGGGCACCGTGCATGCGCGCGCGGTGTCCGGCCGTTTCAACACCTGGCGCTGGGCCATGGTGTGGCTCACCCAGCTCGTGTTCTACGGTGGCGTGTGGCTCACCTGGCGCGACGGCGACACGGTGCGGCCGGCTCTGTGGATGGACATTCCGCACGAGCGGCTCTACCTGTTCGACCAGGTGCTGTGGCCGCAGGACGCGCTGCTGTTCGCCTTCGTTCTCATCGTCGCGGCGCTGGCGCTGTTCTTCGTGACCGCGCTGGCCGGGCGGCTGTTCTGCGGCTTCGCCTGTCCGCAGACGGTGTACACGATGATGTTCACGTGGGTCGAGGCGCGCATCGAGGGAAAACCCGCCGCGCGCCGTGCGCTGGATGCCGCACCGTGGGCCCCGCGCAAGGCGGCGATCAAGGGCGCCAAGCACGCGCTGTGGCTCGCGCTGGCGGCGTGGACCGCGATCACCTTTGTCGGCTACTTCACGCCGATACGCGATCTGCTGCCGCGCCTCGCCATCTGGGACGTCGGCATGTGGGAGGGCTTCTGGCTGCTGTTCTACGCCGCCTTCACCTATCTGCAGGCCGGCTTTGCGCGCGAATCGGTGTGCCAGCACATGTGCCCGTACTCGCGCTTCCAGGGCGTGATGACCGACGCGCACACCCGCCAGGTCGGCTACGACAGGCGGCGTGGCGAGCCGCGTGCATCCGCCCGCAGCCGCGGCGCCGGCGACTGCGTGGACTGCACGATCTGCGTGCAGGTGTGCCCGACCGGCATCGACATCCGCAACGGCGTGCAGTACGCCTGCATCAATTGCGGCCTGTGCATCGACGCCTGCGACACGGTGATGGACAGGGTCGGCCGTGCGCGCGGCCTGATCCGCTTCGCGTCGGAAAACGCGCTGTCCGGGCGCGGCGCGACGACGGTACAGCCACGCGTGAAGATGTACGCCGTGCTATTCCTGCTGTTCGCGGTGCTCGGCGTGTGGCAGATGGTGACCCGACCGGAAGTACGGCTCGACGTGCTGCGCGACCGCGGCGTGCTGATGCGCGAGACGGCGGACGGCCGCATCGAGAACGCCTACCTGCTGAAGGTGGCCAACCTGACGCGTGAAGAGGTCGAATATGTCGCACAGATCGATGGCCTGCCGGGTGCGACCATCGTCGGCAACACCCGGCTGCGCGTCGCCGCGAACAGTGTGGCCAGTCTGCGGCTCACCGTGTCGGCGCCCGACGACGGCATGCTGCGCGGCGCACAGCCGCTGGACATCGTGGTCGCCCGACTGGGGCGGCCGGATGAGAACGCCAGCGAGCGCAGCCGCTTCCTGTTCCGGCTGCGCCGGTTCCGTTCCAGTCGCCGAAGGCGAGAAAACGCCCCAGTTCAGCGCTTCGCGGCGCGCCGGCGCGTCGCCAGGAGTGCCAGTCCCGCACCGAACATCGCCCAGGTTTCCGGCTCCGGCACGGCCACGATGTGGGCGACGAAATACGCCGGACCGTTGTAGCCGGCGCTCCAGTCCGCGTAATAGGCCCAGATCGCTTCGGCATCGGCCGAAATACCCGGGCGCTGACCCCAGATCTGCAGGCCGGCATTCGTTCCAAGACTCACTGGTGTCGCACCCGGCGCGTCGAAACCGCTTTCGTTCACGGTCCAGTATGCGGTGCCGGTGCTGAGGGTCTGCTGGCCGTTGGCGAAACGGAAGCCGTCGCCGCTGATCGAGAAATCCGCGAGGAACATGGCCGGACCGCTGAACACGTTACGCGCGTGAATCAGCAGGTAGTAGTCCTGCCCCGCCACCAACGCGACATCCGAGAAGCTCTCGCTGGCGCCCCAGAGCGTGGTCTTGTCGCTGATGATTTCACCGGCATCGGCAAGCAGATCGGTGGACAGATAGACCGTTGCGTAATCGTCCGCCGTGTAGGAACCGGACAGGCTTGCTGCCTGCGCCGGAACCGCGGCGACGATGGAAGCCAACAGTCCTGCGGCAACGAATGCCCTGTTCGTTACGCTCATTGATAGTGCTCCTCTGCTGGAAAGCCACGATACAACGGACCGCGAGCAAGAGCTGCACCAGTGCAGGCCCGACCGGCGTCACTCTCCTGCAAAAGCAATAGCTTGCGTTCGCCAGACTCCATCAATGCCATTCCTCGGACAGGTCGGTGTAAAAGCAGCCGACACGCAGATGCCGCGAAATGCGCATCCGGGCTGCCGGCCACAGTCCCTGCCCCCTAGTCCCCAGCCCCTGCCCTCACATCACATTCGCGTGCGGGTGCACCGGATGCTCCAGCGTGTCGGCGATCAGGCGCAGCGCGATGTCGCAGTCCTCGCGCGACATCGGGCCGCCGAGGCAGACGCGCACCGCGTCCGGCGGCGTGCCGTCGGTGCTGAACGCGGCGCTGGCGACAACCGCCACGCCCTGGGCTCGCAGGTTGGAGGCGAACTCGACCATGGCCCAGTCCGGGCTCAGCGGCAGCCAGAAGTGGAAGCCTTCGGGCTGCGCACGCAGCGCGTGCCCGGCCAGCAGTCGCGCCGCTGACGCCTGGCGCGCGACGGATTCGGCGCGGATGGCCTGCAGCATCGCGTCCGCGGTGCCGTCGGTGATCCAGCGGGTGGCCAGCGCGCTGGTGACCGGCGAGCACATGACGGTGGTCGCGCGCAGCGCACCGGCCAGCCGCTCGGCCTGACGCGGCCCCGGTGCATGTACGTAGGCGGTGCGCAAGCCGGCGCCGAAGCACTTGGACAGGCCGCCGATGTAATAGGTGAGCGCCGGCGCGAGTGCGGCCAGCGGCGGCGGCACCTCGGGCGGCAGCATCGCGTAGGCGTCGTCCTCGATGATGGGGATGGCGTAGCGCAGCGCGACGTCGGCCAGCGCCTCGCGCCGCGCCCGGGTGACGGTGGCGGTGGTCGGGTTCAGCAGCGTCGGGTTGCAGTACAGCGCACGCGGCTTCAGCGTCTTGCACGCGTGCTCGAAGGCGTCGGCGCTGGGGCCGTCGTCGTCGAGCGGCAGCGCGTGCAACTGCACGCCGAGCTGGGCGGCGATGGCCTTGATGCCCGGATAGGTCAGCGACTCGACGCAGATCGTCTCGCCCGGTCGCGCCAGCAGCGACACCAGCGCGGTCAGCGCGCTATGGATGCCCGGGCACACCAGCACGCGCTCGGCGGCGCACAGCGGCAGCCGCTGGCGCAGCCAGTGCACGCCGGCAGCACGGTCCTCGCGCGTGCCGCCGAAATCCTGGTAGCGCAGCAGGTCGTTCCAGTCTGACTGCGCCATCAGCTGCGCCGCGCTGTCGCGCAGATGGGCGAGCAGCGCCGGTTCCTGCGGTTCGGGCGGCAGGTTCATCGTCATTTCGGCGGCACTGCCGCCGCGCAGCGCCATGCCCGGCGTCGACCCGCGGACGAAGGTACCCATGCCAGCGCGCGAATCGATCAACCCGCGCTTGCGTGCCTCGGCATAGCCGCGCGCCACCGTCGTGTAATTCAGTTCAAGCGAATCAGCCAGGTCGCGCAGCGCCGGCAGCCGGTCGCGCGGCGTCAGCCGTCCGCTGCGCACGTCCTCGGCGATGAGGTCGGCGATCAGCAGATAGGCCGGCTTGTTGCTCGACCGGATGCGCTTGAGCCAGAGCTGCGAGGTCTTGTCCATCGGGGCGTTCAGGCCAGTCGTCGTTTGCGGGTGATCAGGTCGGCGATGCGCGCGCCGTCGGCACAGCGGCGCACGCGCCACCAGTGCGCGAACTCGGCGCTGTCGTCGCGTGCGGCGAGCAGTTCGACACGCACTGTCTCGCCGGGGTCGATGTTGCCGTAGAAATACAGTTCCCGCTCGGCGGTCAGGGCCGGGCGCAGCCCGAAGCAGGCCAGTTCGGCGCGGTCGGCCAGCGCCTGGAAGCTGGCGAAATAGAGCAGGCCGGCGCCGTTGAAGTCGTTGTGCGGACAGGGCGTGATGTCGACCGCGCGCAGCACGCCGCCATTCGCGGCCGGCTGCAAGCCCATGCGCGCCACGCCGTATATAGTAAGAAGTTAAAAAAAACAAAGAAACACAAAAAGAAACATATAAAAAAAGAG
>Ga0123397_131493_pt1 | contig 17125 bp, 14 predicted proteins | sample T10HLNH4metaT_FD_89925 | JGI IMG/M metagenome (GOLD analysis project Ga0123397, IMG submission 89925) | Methane-oxidizing artificial microbial communities from Washington, USA to study methane cycling - T10-HLNH4 metaT (Metagenome... ... | reverse complement strand
AGACGCCAGAGCTCGCTCTCGCCCGGTGTCGTGCGCAGCAGGGGCAGGAGCAGGCGGCGGGCCTCCGCCGTCCGCTTCAGGTCGAGCAGCGCCTGCACTTTCAGCGCCCGCGCCGGCAAGTTGTCCGGCTGCTGCAGCAGGACCAGATCGGCCAGCCAGAGCGCCGCGTCGGCGTGCCCCCGGCCGGACTGGATCTGCGCGCGACGCAGCAGCGCTTCGGCGTTCGTCGGATCGCGCTGCTGGACCTGGCCGAAACAGTGGTCCGCCGCGTCGAGATCGCCCGAACGGTGCTGCAGGACGCCGAGCAGATACCAGGCATCCGGGCGTTCGGGGTGTGCCTCGGTCTGGGCGCGAGCCAGTCCGATGGCCTGAATGCGGTGGCCCTGTGACCAGGCGTGCAGGACCTGTTCGGTGATCAGCTCCGGATCGAAGGGCCGGCGCTCAAGCCCCCGCTGCAGCGCCCGCGTGGCCAGGTCCGGACGATGCAGCGCCGCGTGGCACTGCGCGAGGTGGAGGTGCAGCGTGCGCTGTTCCGGCGCGTCGAAGGGAAAGCCGGCCACGGCTTCTTCGTACAGGTCGACGGCGTCCGCCAGATGGCCGAGCCGCTGCAGCAGCCAGCCGGACTGCAGCAGACGCGGCGGCTGACGCGACGCCTGCAGCGCCTTTGCTGCCCAGTGCAGGGCCTCGGTCAGCTCACCGGCGTCCTGCAGCAGCCAGGCCAGTGCCGTTGCCGCTTCATCGAGGCGTTCGTCCAGCTGGCAGGCGCGGCGCAGCGCAGCGATCGCCTGCGCGCTTTCGCCGCGCCGCTGGTGCAGCAGCCCGGCGTACCAGTGCAGCGGCGCGTGATGAGGCGCATGGCACAGCGCCGGACCCAGCACCTCGGCCGCGGCGTCGAGCTGACCGGCGTCGATCAGGAAGTAGCCGAGTGCGGCGGCGGCCGACGGCCCGGCGCCGTCGATGAGCGCCTGCCGCGCACAGTGCAGGGCCAGGCCCTTGTTGCCGGCAGCGAAATGCTGCCAGGCCTGCGCGATCAGTTCGGTCGGGATCACGGACCGTGTCCGCTCAGGACACCATGCCGATGTCGTTCGGCGCCGGCCTCCGGGCCACCACGGTGAACATCGCCACCTCCCGGTTCTCGGCCGGCTGTTTCTGGGTGTGGAAACTCACCCGGCAGTCGGTGAAGCCCAGCACCCTCAGCGCATAAACGAAGAACTGCGGGGTGAACTGCCACCACGTATCCACCTGCCTGAGCGAGTCGTGGGCCAGCAGCCGGCACAGCGGCGCATCGCCCAGCGCGGGGTCGTATGCCTCGGTCACCACCATCGTGTGGCGCACCCGGTCGGCGACGCTCTGCAGCAGGTCGAAAGGACGCCGGCAGTGCAGCAGCACGGAGGCCAGCACACCGATGTCGAATGGGCCGAAACCGGGCGCAAGCTCGTAGGGATCGCCTTCGAACACGCGCACCCGCGAGGCGTTCTGGCGATGCAGGTACCAGAACGAATTGCGGACCTTCTCGATGTGTTCGGCGAATTCCTGGCGCCAGCCCGGCGTATCGAAGTCGTGCAGCGGAACGGTGTCCCACAGATGTGCCATCGTCGGTTCCACGCAGGTGACGGTCGCACCCGCCGCCTCCATGTAGAAGGACAGGAAGCCGCTCGCCGGACCGATTTCCAGCACCGACTGGCCGGTGACGCAGATGTCGCCCAGATAGCCGAAGGGGTCCGGTCTCAGGTCCCACTCGCCGGTCACCTCCTCGCCGTCGTCCAGATCACAGGAGTGGTAGAACCGGCAGTCCTCCCGCCGCGGAGCGCGTGGCATGACCTCCCGCAGGGTGGGCAGCGGCGGCGCAGAGTCCGGGTCGGGCGTCGCCACGGCGGGAATGCCGGAGGGCGGGGCGGCGGGCTCCAGGGGCGGGGACTGGCTGGCGTGAGCGGCCAGCAGCGTGAGCAATTCGCCGACGATGAGTGGCGTGGACAGCGCGTGGCCGGTGGCCTGACGCCGCGCCGCATCGCGCTGCGCCGCACTGCGTGCCGGGTCGTACAGATGCCGCAGCGCCAGCGCCCAGTCGGACACCGGCGCCTCCGGTGCGAGCGCGAATCCGCCCTCGCCCACCAGTTCGGGCAGCGCGCCGCGGTTGCTGGCCAGCACCGGCAGGCCGTTGAGCTGAGCCTCGATCACGGTGCGGCCGAAGGATTCTTCCCACACTGACGGCATGAGCAGCAACCGCGAACGGGCAAACACCTCGCGCATGTCGCGCGTCGGGCCGGACCATTCGATATTGCCCAGCCGTGCCGCCCGGTCCAGACAGTAGGCGCGCCAGTGCGGATCGATGTGCCAGCTTTCCACTACCAGGAAAGGCAGTTCCGGGCAGGCCGCTGCCAGCGCGAACAGGATTTCGACGCCCTTGATCGGCGTCGGATTGACGAACAGCACCTTGTCGCCGGTCTGTCCGCTGACATAAGGCTCGGGCGCGACCACCGGCGGGATGACCGTGCAGTCGATGCCGTACAGCGCGCGCCAGCGCTGCGCGGTGAAGGCCGAATTGGCGAGATACAGCAGCGACGGGTGCGGCGCGAGATGGCCCGCGAGCTGGTGGGTCTCGACGTTGTGCAGGTAGACCGCGGTCGGGCGTCCGGTCGTCAGACCGGCCAGCACCATGGGCGCCAGCGCAGTGCCATTCTGTACGACGATGACGTCGGCACCCCAGGCGGCGGCGGCCATCGGCAGCGCCCGTTCCGGCGCGTCGGTGCGCAGCACGAGGTAACCGAGGCTTTCATCGCCGCTCGCCGGCTGCTCCTCGGCGGTCGGGTCGGCTCGCAGACGCCCGCACAGTACGGCCGCATCGGCGCCCATCGCCTTGATGGCCAGGCAGAGGTCGTGCGTGGTGGTCTGCAGCCCGCCGGTGAGGTCGGGCAGGTGGGCATAGTTGGAAGCAAACAGGACGCGCATGGCCTACCCGTGTTGTGAAGGCGGCGGGAGCGTCTTCCGCAGGGTGACCCGGATCGGTCACCGCTCCGCTCCCGCAAGACGCGTGCTCAGGAAGCGTTAGGAACCTGGCCGACCGAAAGGAGGTTGCGCAAGGTCTGCGACGGGTTGCTTGCGACACTGTTGTCAACGACGCTCTTCAGTCTGTCGTGGGCCAGCGTACCGCCTGGGTTGCTGGCGCCGCCAGGCATATTTCCGGTGCTGAGCAGCTGACCGGCGGGGGCGGGGGCAGGATTGGGGTTGCCCTGGTTGCTGCCCCCTGGCCGGGTTTCCAGCTGCTGCAACTGCGCGGTGAGCTGTTGCGGTGATGTGCGTGACGGCGTTGAAACGCCCTGTGAACCGATGGTGCTGCCGAAGCCCGGACGCGTAATGGTCTGGGTGTTGCCGGTGTTGTCAGTCGCCCGCATCTGCTGCCCGAACAGGAAGGTGGCGCTCGTGCCATTCGGGCGGGACTCGATGACGGAGATGCCGCCGCTGATCTCCACCTTGCCCTGCGACGTGGCGACTTCGGTCGCGGTGGTCTTGCTGATGTGTCCGCCGACCACGCGCAGCAGACCCTGGTTCAGCCGCAGCCGGATCTGCCCCTGCTTCGTGGCCGGATCGTACGAGAACGTTTCGATGACCATTTCCGAATCGGCACCCAGGGTCGCCGCCGACTGGTCGAGGAAAAGAACGTGCAGTTGCCCGTCCGGTCCGGTGCGCAGCGTTTCGCCGGGCTGGACGCTGTCGCCGACCACCACGGTCTTCCGGTTGGCGGTCGCCGGGGCACTGGCGGTGATCGCGGACACGACGCCGGCCTGAGGCGTCGATGCGGTCTGCGCAAAAGCGCCCGGCAGGGTGGCACCGGTCAGGGCGGCGGCCATCCACCAGTCCTTGGAAATCGGCGGGGTCATTGCAGGTTCCTCGTGATATCGGTTCTATGCGTTGTCAGGGCCGTGATCATTCCGCGCGCGCGCTCAGAAGCGGTAGTTCACTGCGCCGAACAGCGACGAATTCTTGTTGCGGTAATTGGGCAGATTGGCGTCGGTTTCGATGCGTTCGAGCTGAACCAGCACCGACCAGGCGGTCGTGAGCGCAAAGGTATTGCCCACGCCCAGCCGCCATTCGGTGTCGCGCCGCCGCTTCGACGGGTCCACCGCCGGGTCGGCGGCCTGGTAGTGCCGCTGCAGCGCACCGCCCCAGATCGAGGTTGTCCAGAATCCACCGTCGCTGGCGAACGGATTGGCATAGCTGAACGCGTAGGTGACACGCGCCTCGTAGGCGTCGTAGTCGTAGAAATCGCGGTCGGTGCGATGGAAGCGGCTGCGCAGTTCGCCGCTGAGTGCCGACCCCGGGCTGAGTTCGCGGCTCAGCCGGACGCGGAACAGATTGTCCGGGCCGCCGAGCAGGCTGGCGTTCGGCACGTCGACGCGGGTGGCGTAGTCGAACTGGCGGTACTCGTAGCCGGCATCGATGCGCGTGCGCTCGTCGATGACGTAGCCGACATCGACGCCCGCACCATAGGTATCCAGCAGCCTGTGACCTTGGGACTGGATGCCGCCCAGAATCAGGTGCGGGCGCAGCGTGAGGCCGGGCGCACCGATGGCCGAGGGCTTGAAGCGGATGCCGCTGGTGAGCTCGGCCAGCGCGTAGTTGTACGGGTCGGTCTGGTTGAGGCTCAGCTGCGAGCCGGACGACGAGCTGTACTTCACGACCTGCGCCACCAGCGAGCTGACGATGGCCGCCTCGTTCTGGGTGCCGAGGTCGTAACGATGGTCCAGACGCAGCGTCGCCTGCACGTCGGTATCCGACCGGGGCCTGAGTGGTCCCGGCACGGCCAGCGGCAGACCGCTGGCCAGTACGACATCGCGGTCGGAACGCGCGGAAGGGTTGCTCTGCACGCGCAGGCCGATCATGACCGAGCCATCCAGCTGGGAAATGCGGTTGCGTTCGCGGGTGTCACGCAGCAGCGCTTCGGCCTGGGTGCGATAGGCGCCGGTCAGCGCTGGATTGTCGAGCGCCTGGGTGAGCTGGCTTTCCGCCATGGCATAGGAGCCGAGACGGTAATACAGCACCGCCAGTTCCAGGCGCACTGCCGGGTGAGCGGCCGGGTCGAGCAGCAGGCGCTCCATGGCGGCGATGCCGCCTTCGTAATTGCCGTCCTGCACGAGCAGGCGGGCGTAGTTCAGTCCGGCGTCGGCATTGCCGGGGTTCCGGAGCACCTGCTGAAACGCCTCATTGACCTGCCGGTCGAGATCGGTCACGGCGGGCGTCTGGGCGAAAGCGGCGGTGCCTGCAGTCAGGGCCACGACGGCGACCGGTGCCAGGCGGGATATGCGGAAGTCCATCGATCGCCTCAATTGGTGTTCCTCGGGTGTGAATGCGCAGTGTTCGTGCAGGAACGAAAATCTATCAGAAGCCGGTGTCCGCACAGGCGGGGAATAGCGCCCGCTTTCCTGTTTTGCGCGTTGTACGGCGCATAACGGATCTGAATACAACAGTCTGTACCCGTCATTCCCGCGAACGCGCCGCGCGCAGCGTACGGAGCTACGTCCGGAGATCAGGCCGAAAACCGCTGTTCGACCTGACGGTGAAATACCGCGCCGGCGACGATGCTGGCTGCCCAGGCGAACAGCAGGCCGGCGATTGCGGTGGCCGGGGTGGCGCCCCAGATGTGGCTCACCACCGCGTTGACCAGCATGGCCACCGGGTAGTGGATCAGGAAGACCGAGAACGAAATGCGGCCGAGGAAGGCCAGCGGACGCAGCTCGGGCCAGCGATCGAAGGCGCCGCTGCGCAGGCCGACCCACAGCGAAGCCGCGACACAGGCGGCCACCGCCACCCGTTCGCGGTGCTCGATCTGCAGTGCCAGCAGCACCGCCAGCGCGATGGCCAGGCCCCACAGCGGCGAGCGGTCGCGCCGGCTGAGCCAGCAGGCCGCCGCGCCGAGCGCGTACACGCCGAAGAAATAAGGAGCGATGAAATCCAGGTCCGGGTTGCGGTTGATCGCGAACAGCGACAGCAGCGCGAGGCCCGATGTGAGCAGCGCCAGCACGCGGGTGCGTCGCGGCGGGCGCGCCAGCCGGGTCAGCCACACGGTCGCGGCCATCATCGCGTACAGCTGGAAGTCGATGGCCACATACCAGACGCCGGCCGACAGCGCTTCGACGCCGACCACGTCGTGCATCAGCAGCAGGTGGGCCAGCAGCTGGCTGAAATGCGGCGCGGCCGGCAGGCTGGGGTCGGCGATCAGGGCGCGTGCGATCGCCGCGCACACAATGCTCACCAGCACCGCGGCGGTACAGGGCAGGGCCAGCCGGCGATAACGCTTCCACAGCGCCGACGACAGCGACAGCGGGCGCGCCTGCAGTGACGGCGCCAGCGCCCGCGCGGCGAGAAAGCCGCCGATCACGAAGAACACCTGCACCGCGAGCCGGCCATCGTAGTAGAGCCAATCGACCAGGTGCGGGAAGCGCAGCCGCAGCGCTTCGGACAGCGGCCCGTAGGCGACCAGGTGATGCAGCACGATGAGCTGGGATGCGAAGGCCTTCAGCGCGTCGAACACCGTCAGCCGACCGCCAGCCGCGCGTGCGCGGGGGCTGGCCTGCGGAAGGTGTACCGTGCCGAGGGCCGGACTGTTGGCGGTGGGTGTATAGGTGGTCACGGAGTGCGGGTCGCGCTAGCGGGCTGCACCGCACGGCCGGTGCGGGCACAAAGCTGCGCATTGTGCACTGCGGTGCGCAAGGATCAAGCCCCTGTCGCGTCCGTCGCGTGAACGGTCTGACGGCCGTGCCATCCCGACCTCGTGTTCCGCCGCCCGATGCGCCGTCAGCGCCGTGCTTTCAGTGCGCTTCGTCCCAGTTGCGACCGACGCCGGCCTCGACCTTCAGCGGCACCGACAGCTGCGCCACGCCTTCCATCAGCGCCGGTACCCGCTCGCGGACGAGGTCGAGTTCGGCGTCCGGCACTTCCAGCACCAGTTCGTCGTGGACCTGCAGGATGAGGCGGGTCGCCAGCTTTTCCGCCTTCAGCCAGCCGGACACCGCGATCATCGCCAGCTTGATCAGGTCGGCCGCGGTGCCCTGCATCGGCGCATTGATTGCCGCGCGCTCGGCGCCCTGGCGGCGGCCTACCTGCTGGGCGCGGATGTCCGGCAGCTGCAGCCGGCGCCCGAACACGGTTTCGACATAGCCCTGCTCGCGCGCCAGCGCGCGGGTTTCGTCCATATAGCGGGCGACGCCCGGGTACTGCGCGAAGTAGCGGTCTATCCAGCTCTGCGCGGCACTGCGCTCGATGTCCAGGTTCTTCGCCAGACCGTGCGCGCTCATGCCGTAGATCAGGCCGAAATTGATCACCTTGGCGTAGCGGCGCTGTTCGCTGCTCACCTCGGCCGGCGCCACGCCGAACACCTCGGCGGCGGTCGCTCGGTGGATGTCCTCGCCGTCGGCGAAGGCCTGCAGCAGGCGGGCGTCCTGCGACAGGTGGGCCATGATGCGCAGTTCGATCTGCGAATAGTCGGCGCTCACCAGCACATGGCCTGGCGGGGCGATGAAGGCGGAGCGGATGCGCCGGCCTTCCGCGGTGCGCACCGGAATGTTCTGCAGATTGGGATCGACCGAGGACAGCCGGCCGGTCACCGCCACCGCCTGACCGAAGCTGGTGTGCACCCGCCCGGTGTCGGCACGCACCATGCGAGGCAGCTTGTCGGTATAGGTGCCCTTCAGCTTGGCCAGACTGCGGTATTCGAGGATGAGGGCCGGCAGCGGATAGTCCAGCGCCAGCTGCGACAGCACTTCCTCGTCGGTCGACGGCGTGCCGGACGGCGTTTTCTTGATTACCGGCAGCTTTTCGCGCTCGAACAGGATTTCCGCGAGTTGTTTCGGTGAATTGATGTTGAAAGGCTGTTTCGCCGCTTCGTGCGCGCGCCGTTCCAGATCGAGCATCTTCTGGCCCAGTTCGTTGCTCTGGGCGGCCAGCGAGCCGACGTCGAGCAGCACGCCGTTGCGTTCCATTTCGAACAGGATGTCGGACACCGGCAGTTCGATGTCGCGATAGATGTAGGCGAGCTTGCGGTCGGCGGCGATGCGCGGTGCCAGCACCCGGTGCACGCGCAGCGTCACGTCGGCGTCCTCGGCGGCGTAGGCGGCGGCGCGCTCCAGCGGCACCTGTTCGAAGCCGATGCGTGCGGCGCCTTTGCCGGTCACCTCGTCGTAGCTGATCACCTTCAGGCCGAGGTGGCGGGTGACCAGGGTGTCGAGGTTGTGATTGCGGTCGGCTTCCAGCACATAGCTTTCGAGCAGCGTGTCATCGACCACGCCGGCCAGCCGGATGCCGTGATTGGCGAACACGTGACGGTCGTACTTCAGGTTCTGGCCCAGCTTGCCGTGGGTTGGCGATTCCAGCCAGGGCCGGAGCGCGGCCAGCACCTCGTCCAGCGGCAGCTGGGCCGGCGCGTCCGGATAGACATGGCCCAGCGGCAGATAGGCGGCTTCGCCCTCTGCCAGCGCGAAGCTCATGCCCACCAGCCGCGCTTCCATCGGATCGAGGCCGGTGGTTTCGGTGTCCAGCGACACCACCTCGGCGGCCATCAGCTTCGCCAGCCAGCGCTCGAAGGCGGCGCGGTCGAGCAGGGTTTCGTAGTCGGCGCGGTGGCTGCCCTCTGGCGCGGTCGAGGGCGCGACGTCGTCGGCTGGCGCCGGGGCATTCACCGTCTTGCGTCCGCCCTTGGCCAGATCGTCGAGCAGGCCGCGGAAGCCGTAGCGCTCGTAGATCGGGCGCAGCGCCTCGGCGTTCTCGCCGTCCGAGGTCAGCGATTCCAGCGGCTGCGGCAGTTCGACATCGCATTTGACGGTCAGCAGTCTGCGCGCCATCGGCAGGAAGTCGAGGTGGGCGCGCAGGTTCTCGCCCACCTTGCCGCCGATGTCGGCCGCGTGCGCGATGACCGCATCCAGTGTGCCGCCGTACTGCTGCAGCCACTTCACCGCGGTCTTCGGGCCGCACTTGTCCACGCCCGGCACGTTGTCCACGCTGTCGCCGATCAGCGCGAGGTAATCGACGATGGCCGACGGCGGCACGCCGAACTTGGCCAGCACGCCGGCTTCGTCCAGCTTTTCCTCGCTCATCGTGTTCACCAGCGTCACATGCCTGTTCACCAGCTGGGCGAGGTCCTTGTCGCCGGTCGAAATGACGCAGTCGATGCCGCGTTCGGTCGCGTGCGCGGCCAGCGTGCCGATCACGTCATCCGCCTCCACGCCCTCGACCATCAGCAGTGGCCAGCCGAGCGCGCGCACTGCCTCGTGGATGGGCGCGATCTGCGCCGCGAGATCTTCCGGCATCGGCGGCCGGTGGCCCTTGTAATCCGGGTACCAGTCCTCGCGGAAGGTCTTGCCCTTGGCATCGAACACGACCGCGCGGTATTCCGCCTTGTAGTCGGCTGCCAGCCGCCTTAGCATGTTGATGACGCCGCGCAGCGCGCCGGTGGGCTCGCCCTGTGCATTGCGCAGGTCGGGCAGCGCGTGGAAGGCGCGGTACAGGTAGGACGATCCATCGACAAGCAGCAGCGTGGGCATGGCGGGTTCCGCATCAGGACATTCGGTCAGCCCGCGATTATCGCCGGAGCGCCGGCCACCGGAGCACAATCCGCGTCCCCGTGCCCGGCGCCCTGACCGGACACCCTTCATCGGACCCCATTTCCATGAGCGCGAAAGACAAACTGCCGGGCATGATCGACCCGGGTGAAGCCGCACGCACCAGCAGCGCGCGTGAAGCCTGGCGCATCTTCGGCATCATGGCCGAATTCGTCGAAGCGACCGAGCGGCTGCAGCAGATCCGGCCGGCGGTGAGCATTTTCGGCAGCGCCCGCACGCCGCCCGACCATCCCTACTACGACCTGACCGAGCGCATCGCCCGCCAGCTGTCGGACGCCGGCTTCTCGGTCATTTCCGGCGGCGGCCCCGGCATCATGGAAGCGGCCAACAAGGGCGCCTTCCACGGCAAATCGCCCAGCGTGGGCCTCAACATCCAGCTGCCGATGGAACAGCACGCGAACGTCTATCAGGACATTTCGCATTCCTTCGAGCACTTCTTCGCCCGCAAGTACATGTTCGTGCGCTTCGCCGCTGCCTATGTGGTGATGCCCGGCGGTTTCGGCACCGTGGACGAGCTGATGGAAGCGCTGACGCTGATCCAGACCCGCAAGAGCCGCTCGATTCCGGTCATCCTGGTGCATTCGCCGTTCTGGGCCGGCCTGATCGACTGGTTCCGGAACACGCTGGTGAACGAAGGCATGATTTCGCCGGCCGACATGGATCTGGTGCAGATCATCGACGACCCGGCCCAGATCGTGGACGCCATCTTCCGGCATTACGAGAACCGCAGCTTCATGCCGTTGCCTGAGGAGCATGAGGCCATGCTGAACCTTTAGCAGCGCCCGGACGCGTTCCAGCGCGCGTGAACACCCGTCCGGCGGCTGTTGCATACGCCCCCGTCCGGACGGAAGGGTGGGGTGCCTCTGTTAAACTGCGGGAATTACGAAGGATTTTCGATGCGACCGCTTCTTTCTGCCGCCCTGATCGCCGTTTCGCTGGCCGCCGCCGTGCCGGTCGCATTCGCGCAGGCCAACCGCCCGTCCAATCTGCAGCCGATTCCGGAACCGCCGCCGCCGCCCGAGCCGCTGGAAGGCGGTGTCGCGGTCGAGCCGCAGGTGACCATCCTGCAGCGCAATGGCGAAACCGTTGAAGAGCACCGGGTCAATGGCAAGCTCTACATGATCAAGGTGACGCCCAGCCATGGCGTGCCCTACTACCTGATGGACGAGACCGGCTCCGGCGCGATGACGCGCTATGACGATCTCGACTCCGGCCTGCGCGTGCCGAAGTGGGTGATCTTCTCCTTCGACTGACCCGCGGGCGCCGCCGGCGCCTGCCCAACTTTCCGTCCTGACTCGTGTCCGTCTTCACCACCGTCACCGCAGACGAGCTGCGCGACTGGCTGAAGAATTACTCCATCGGCCATCTGGTGTCGCTGGAGGGAATTCCGGCCGGCATCGAAAACACCAATTACTTCGTCGACACCTCGCACGGCCGCTACGTGCTCACCGTGTTCGAGAAGCTCACGCGCACCGAACTGCCGTTCTACGTGCACCTGATGGCGCATCTGGCGCGCCACGGCATTCCCTGCCCGGCGCCGATCGCCGACCGCGACAACGAATATCTCGGCACGATCCACGGCAAGCCGGCCATGCTGGCTACCCGTCTGGCCGGCCGCTCGCAGATGGAGCCGGGCCCGGCGCACTGCGCCGCCATCGGCAACATGCTGGCCACCATGCACGTGGCCGGCCAGAGCTACAACCGCCGCTTCGACAATCCGCGCGGCTACGCCTGGTGGGTGGACACCGCGCCGCGACTGCTCGATTTCCTGCCGGCCGACGAGCGCGCGCTGCTCGAATCCGAAATCGCCTTCCAGCGCGCCGCGCGCGACGACGGCCTGTGCCGCGAGCTGCCGCACGGCGTGGTGCATGCCGACCTGTTCCGCGACAACGTGCTGATGGACGGCGAACGCGTGGGCGGCGTGATCGACTTCTACTTCGCCGGTGACGACTACCTGCTGTTCGATCTGGCGGTCACGCTGAACGACTGGTGTTCGGACGCCGCCGGCGAACTGGACCCGGCGAAGGCGGATGCCATGCTGCGCGCCTATCATGCCGAACGCCCGCTGTCCGACGCCGAGCACCGCGCCTGGCCGGCCATGATGCGCGGCGCCGCGCTGCGTTTCTGGATGTCGCGGCTGTACGATTTCCACATGCCGCGCGACGGCGCCATGGTGCACAAGCACGATCCGGCCCGTTTCCGCGACGTGCTGCGCGCGCGCATCCGCGCCGGTGACACGCTGCCATGGCGCTGAGCCTGCAGGCACGCGCGCTGCCGGCGCTGGCCGGCTGGTCATGGATCGCCGGCGGTTTTGCGCTGTTCCGCCGCAATCCGCCGCTGATGACCGCGCTCACGCTGAGCTATCTGCTGGTGATGGTGTTCCTGAACGTGGTGCCGCTGCTCGGCCCGGTGCTGGTCGCGATCTGCCTGCCGCTGATGTCGGTCATCGTGTTCAATGGCTCCCGCCTGCTCGACGAACGGCGCGAGGTCAGCGCCGAGGCGCTCAAGCAGGGGCTGGCGCCGAACGCGCGCACGCTGGTGCAGCTGGGTTTCGTCCACCTCGGCGGTTCGCTGCTGGTGGTGCTCATCCATACCCTGCTGTTTCCGGGCGCGGACGCCGCCATCGCCGAAGGCGACGAAGCGCTGTTCATGCGCACGCTGATGCAGCTGCTGCCGCTGGTGCTGCCGCTCATCCTGATCATGTGGTTTCCGCCTTACCTGATCGCCACCGCGGACCTGCCGCTCGGCAAGGCGCTGTTCTTCGGCGCGGTCGGCGTGCTGCGCAACATCGTGCCCTTTGTCGTGTATTTCGCCGGCGCGGCGCTGCTGGGCGTGGGCCTGCCCATGCTGCTGGTGCAGGCGCTGGATTCCGACGGCGTGTCCGGCATCCTGCGTTTCGTGCTGCGCATGGCGCTGCTGTTCGTGCTGGTGCCAACCATGGCCGCCAGCCTGTACGTGAGTTTCCGCCAGGTATTCGCACAGGCGGCGCCCGATGCCGCGCCGCCGGCAGCGGACGCACCCGGGCCGGCCGATGAGTGACCGGGCGCCGCTCGGTGTGTTCGGCGGCACCTTCGACCCGGTGCATGTCGCTCACCTGAGGCTGGCGGAAGAGGCGCGCGAGGCGCTGGGCCTGGCGCGCGTGCGCTGGCTGCCGGCCGGCCTGCCCTGGCATCGCGATGCGCTGCGCACCGCGCCGGAACATCGCCTGGCCATGGTGCAGGCCGCGGTGGCTGGCAATCCGGCGTTCGAGGTGGATGCCCGCGAGGCACTGGCCCACGCACCGGGCTACACGGTGGATACGCTGGCCGCGCTGCGCGCCGAACTGGGTGACGAGCTGCCGCTGGTGCTCATCCTGGGCGCGGACGCCTTCGCCCGGCTGCACACCTGGCACCGCTGGCGGGCGCTGTTCGGCCTGACCCACATCGGGCTGGCCACCCGCGCCGGGCAGGCGGTCGATGCGTCGGCACTGCAGCCGGCGCTGGCCGCCGAACTGCAGGCGCGCAGCCGTGACGCGGCGCACTTGCGCACCGCGCCGGCGGGCGCCATCGTGCGTTTCGACATGACGCCGCTGGCGGTGTCCGCCACCGACATCCGGGCCCGGCTGGCCCGGGGCGAAAGCGGCCGCTACCTGCTGCCCGACGCCGTACTCGAATACATCCGCCGTCACCGGCTCTACTGAAGGTTTGAAATGGACATCAACGCACTGCAGGCGCTCGTGATCGACGCGCTGGAAGACATCAAGGCGAAGGACATCGAGGTGATCGACACCTCGAAATTCAATTCGCTGTTCGACCGTCTGGTCATCGCCAGCGGCGACTCCAATCGGCAGACCCGGGCGCTCGCGCGCAACGTGCAGGAAAAGGTGAAGGAAGCCGGCGGCACGGTGGTCAGCGTCGAAGGCGAGGACACCGGCGAATGGGTGCTGGTCGACCTCGGCGACGTCGTGGTGCACGTGATGCAGCCGGCGGTGCGTGCCTACTACAACCTCGAGGAACTGTGGTCCGGCAGCGCCAAGCCGTCGGACAAGGCGGCCGCCGCCCGCGCGCGCGGCACGCTGCGCTGACACCGAAGGTCCGGCCTTGAAGCTCCTGGTGATCTGCGTCGGGCACCGCATGCCCGACTGGGTCGATGCCGGCGTGCAGGAATTCGTGCGCCGCATGCCGCGCGACGCCGCCACCCAGATCATCGAGGTGAAGGCCGAGCCGCGCACCCAGGGCAAGCCGGTCGAGGTGCTGATGGAGGCGGAGCGCGTCCGCATCGAGGCGGCCATACCGCCGCGCGCCCGCATCGTGGCGCTGGACGAGCGTGGCGACGACCTCACCACGGTGGCGCTGGCCGGCCGGCTGCGCCGCTGGCGCGCCGATGGCGACGACGTGGTGCTGCTGATCGGCGGGCCGGACGGCCTGTCGCCGGCGCTGAAATCGCGTGCGCACGAGCTGATCCGCCTGTCCAGCCTCACGCTGCCGCACGCGCTGGCCCGCCTGCTGCTGGTCGAAGCGTTGTATCGTGCGGTCAGCCTCGAAGCCAACCATCCTTACCACCGCGAATGATGACGCCACGCTCACGCTGTCCGCTGCCCCGGTGGGCGGCTGCGGGTCGCCGGTCAGCGGTGCGAGCCGTCCAATGAGCCTTCTGAATACCGTTCCGCCCGTGCTCTACCTTGCGTCGCGCAGCCCGCGCCGGCGCGAACTGCTGACCCAGATCGCCGTGAATTTCCTGCTGCTGCCTTTCCGCGGCGTGCCGCGCGAGGACATCGACGTGTCCGAGGACGTGCGGCCGGGCGAGGACGCCGAAACCTATGTGGTGCGCGTGGCGCGCGCCAAGGCGCTGGGCGGCGAGAAGCGCCTCGCCTGGCGCCGGCTGTCCGCCGGTCTGGTGCTGTCCGCAGACACCACGGTCGAGCTGGAGGGCGACATCCTCGGCAAGCCGGCTGACGCCGCCGAGGCGACCGCCATGCTCACCCGGCTGTCCGGCAGCACCCACCGCGTGCTGACCGCGGTCGCGGTCAGTGACGGGCGGCGTCTGGAGCATGCGCTGTCGATTTCCACCGTACGGTTCGCGCCGCTCACCGCGCGCGACATCGAACGCTACGTGCTGAGCGGCGAACCGATGGACAAGGCCGGGGCCTATGGCATACAGGGCCGCGCGGGCGCCTTCGTGCAGCACGTCGAAGGCTCCTACACCGGCATCGTCGGCCTGCCGCTGAACGAAACCTGGCAGCTGCTACGCGACTTCGGCCTCGATCTCTGAACTGAATTCACTCCCTACCGGTCCGCCCCATGAACGACCAGTTCCTCATCAATTTCACGCCCGCCGAAACCCGTGTCGCGCTGCTGCAGCAGGGCGCGGTGCAGGAGCTGCACATCGAGCGCAGCAGCGCGCGCGGCATCGTCGGCAACATCTATCTCGGCCGCGTGGTGCGTGTGCTGCCCGGCATGCAGTCGGCCTTCATCGACGTGGGCCTTGAACGCACCGCCTTCCTGCATGTCGCCGACATCTGGGAGGCGCGCCAGAACGGCGAACCGCCGAAGCCGATCGAGCGCATCCTGACCGAAGGCCAGAGCGTGCTGGTGCAGGCGCTGAAGGACCCGATCGGCACCAAGGGCGCGCGCATGTCCACGCAGATCAGCATCGCCGGCCGGCTGCTGGTGCATCTGCCGCAGGACCGCCATGTCGGCATTTCGCAGCGCATCGAATCGACCGAGGAGCGCGAGGCGCTGCGCGCGCGCATCCACGCGCTGCTGCCGCTGGAGGACCCGGGCGGCTACATCGTGCGCACCATGGCCGAATCGGCCAGCGACGAAGAACTGGCGGCCGACATCGCCTACCTGCGCAAGACCTGGCAGGAAATTCGCAACCGCGCGAAGACCGCGCGCCCGCCCTCGCTGGTGTTCGAGGACCTGACGCTGGCGCAGCGCGTGCTGCGCGACCTCGCCTGCGCCGACACCCAGAGCATCCAGGTCGACTCACGCGAGAACTACGTGAAGCTGCGCAGCTTCGCCGAGGAATACATGCCGCAGCTGACCAAGCTGCTGGAGCACTACACCGGCGAGCGCCCGCTGTTCGAGCTGCACAGCGTCGAGGAGGAAATCGAGAAGGCGCTGGCGCGCCGGGTTGACCTGAAATCCGGCGGCTATCTGATCTTCGACCAGACCGAGGCGATGACCACGATAGACGTGAACACCGGCGGCTTCGTCGGCTCGCGCAATTTCGACGAAACCATCTTCAAGACCAATCTGGAAGCGGCGCACCAGATCGCCCGCCACCTGCGTCTGCGCAACCTCGGCGGCATCATCCTGATCGATTTCATCGACATGGAAAGCGAGGAGCACCGCGCCCAGGTGCTGGCCGAACTGCACAAGGCGCTGGCGCGCGACCACACCAAGATTTCGGTCAGCGGCTTCACCTCGCTCGGCCTGGTCGAAATGACCCGCAAGCGCACCCGCGAATCGCTGGCCCACGTGCTGTGCGAAACCTGCCCGACCTGCGGCGGCCGCGGCGAAGTGAAGACCGCGCAGACCATGAGCTTCGACATCCTGCGCGAACTGCTGCGCGAAGCGCGTCAGTTCAGCGCCCGCGAATTCCGCATCCTGGCCCACCCGAAGGTGATCGACCTCTTTCTGGAAGAGGAGTCGCAGTCGCTGGCCATGCTGTCGGACTTCATCGGCAAGCCGATTTCGCTGCACGCCGAGTCGAGCTATTCGCAGGAGCAGTTCGACATCGTGCTGCTGTAGCGGCCGGTGTACGCGGGAAAGACAAGGGCCGCCTCGAGGGCGGCCCTTGCACGTCCGGACGCCGCCGGTGTCAGAAGGTCCAGCGACCGCTGAGCTGGGCCGCGCTGGCACTGTAACCGGCGCCGCGTTCGTGGTCGGCGCGCAGCTCCACCGAGGCGCGCGACGACAGCATCAGGGTCAGTGCGCCGCCGAGGCCGAACACGTCGCGGGCCAGTGACTGCCCGGGTGTGGTAAAGGCCGCGCCGCCGCCGGTGAAGCGGGCCTGGCTGTCGATGCCTTCGTTGCGGAAATCGTGTCGCCAGTTCACGTGCAGCGCCGGACGTAGCGCCAGGCCGCCGGGCAGCGCGGTGTCGGTGGTCGCCCGGATGCCCAGCACGCTGCGCAGCCGCTGCGCGCTGCTGTCATCCACCGTCAGCGACAGCGCGCCGGCGCCGCTTTCGGTGTAGCCGTCCTGCTGCAGCCGGGTCCATTCCAGTGCGGCATGAGGCGTCACCGTGATCGAACCGGGGCTGAAGGGCACGCCCGCGCCTGCGCGCGCGGCGATCTGTTCGCCGTCGTGGCGGCTCTGCGCGAAGCCGGTCACGCCGGTGTTGCGCCGGCTGTCATAGCGGTGGTGCGCCCAGGCCAGCTGCGCATCGACGTAGGCCGGGCCGAAAGCCCTGCTCGCGTAGCCGGTGATCTGGGTGCTGTCGATGTCGCTGCCGTCGCCGCTGCGAAAGTCGTCGTAATCGACATCGGTGCGGGCCTGACTCAGCGCCGCGCCCACCACCCAGTCGCTGT
>Ga0123397_136574_pt1 | contig 17214 bp, 13 predicted proteins | sample T10HLNH4metaT_FD_89925 | JGI IMG/M metagenome (GOLD analysis project Ga0123397, IMG submission 89925) | Methane-oxidizing artificial microbial communities from Washington, USA to study methane cycling - T10-HLNH4 metaT (Metagenome... ... | reverse complement strand
TTTCATTGGAACATATGAGTGCAAAATTGACGACAAAGGCCGCCTAAAAGTTCCTTCATCTTTAATTAAACAGATGGAAAACTTCGAAGACAAGGCATTTGTAGTCAAAAGATCTGTGTTCCAACCCTGTCTGGAAGTCTATCCTATGAATGCATGGGACAAACTGATGGGCAAAATTAATAAACTGAACAGATTCATAAAAAAGAATGCTGATTTCATACGAATGTTTACGGCAGGAGTAAAGACAGTAGAATTGGATAATGCAGGAAGGTTACAGATCTCTAAAGACCTGACGAATTTTGCAAATCTTCAGAAAGATATTGTGATTACCAGCGCGGGAGAGCTCTTCGAAATTTGGGATAAAGAAGCCTACGAAAAGGTAATCTCAACCAACGAAACTGATTTTGCAAGCCTTGCCGAAGATGTGATGGGCTCTTTCGAGGAAGAATAACTGTAGGTTATTAATTGATTATATATTAAATAAAAAACACAATTAAGCATGTATCATAACCCCGTTTTGTTGAAGCAGAGTGTTGATGATTTGGTGACGAATCCTGACGGAATATATGTGGACTGCACCTTTGGAGGCGGAGGCCACTCCAGGGAGATTTTGAGCAGACTTTCTGATAAAGGGAGATTGTTCAGTTTTGACCAGGATCTGGATGCACTTAAAAATACAATTGATGATCCTAGATTCACATTAGTTAATCAGAATTTCAGATTTCTGGAAAATTCATTACTAATGTATGGAGTTCCTCAGGTAGATGGTGTTTTGGCCGACCTGGGTGTTTCTTCACACCAGTTTGATGAAGCAGACAGAGGTTTCTCTACAAGAAGCAATGCTCCTTTGGACATGAGGATGAACGTAATGCAGAATCTTGATGCTAAAAGAGTGATCAATGAATATGAAGAAAGTGAGCTTGCAGATCTTTTCTATCATTATGGAGAATTAAGAGAAGCAAGAAAACTGGCGCGAGAAATTGTTCACCACAGAAAAACAAAGAGCATAAATACAACTGAGGATTTGAAAAAGCTTTTCAGCTACATTCCGCCTCATAAGGTTAATAAATTTTATGCACAGCTTTTCCAGGCAATAAGAATTGAAGTTAACCAGGAGCTTGAAGTATTAAAAGAAATGCTGGTTCAGGCTTATAATGTGTTGAAACCGGAAGGAAGACTGGTCGTTATTTCTTACCACTCTTTAGAAGACCGTTTGGTAAAAAGATTCCTGAAAAACGGAATGTTTGAAGGAGAACCGGCAAGAGATATTTACGGAAATTATAAAAAGGCATTCGAATTGATAAAGAGTAAAGCAATCATTCCTGATGATCAGGAAATCGAAGAAAACTCAAGAGCAAGAAGTGCCAAAATGAGAACAGGAATAAAAATATAAAATGAATAGTGAATCGTCAATGGTCAATTTTTAATATCATAATATTCACGACTGATGAACAAAGCGAATTCACTACAAAGCAAACTGACATTATAAAGTGGCAAAAAGAACAACAAATCGACCCCAGAAAAGACTCACTTTTATAGATATTATAAAAGGAAACTTTCTGAATCGTGATGAGATCAAAATACATTACAAGTATTTTCTCCTGTTGTTTATATTGATGATGGCAATGATTTATACCAACCATCTCGTCAATAAAAAAATTAAAATTGTAAACGCCTTAAAAGAGGAAACAGAAGAATACAAATCGAGAAATGCTTACGCCCAGAGTAAGCTGATCAAAGTAAAAATGGAATCAGAACTGGGGAAAGAAGTTGCCAGGGATTCATTGATGACCCTGGAAAACCACCCTCACAAATTGCTAATAAAACTGGACAGTACAGATGCAAAAGCAAAATGAATACGACAATAAACGTAAGAAAACGTTACGATGGGGCTACCTCTTTGCAGTGGTAGCTTTGTGCGTGTTTGTAATGTTCTTGGCAAGAATTGTTATTCTTCAGAATACCAATGTTCAGGAAATTAAAGACGATTACATTAATAAAAACTATCGTGAAGCTACTTTAAAGGCTGCCCGCGGTAATCTTTTTGCGTCTGACGGCTCTATTCTCGCAACCACAGTGATGCGATATGACATCTTTCTTGACTTCAAAACGATGAAAGATACGGTGTACTCCAACCACATCGAAGCGCTGACAGATTCTCTGAGCAAAATGTTCGGAAAATCCAGAGGAGAATTCAGACAGAAATTTGACGAACAGAAGAAAAAGAAAAACCAGTACTATACTTTGGTAAAAGGACTGGATTTCGATCAATATGACAGAATCCGACAGTTCCCTATCTTCAAAAAAGGTAAAAATAAAGGAGGATTTATCGTTGACAGAAACTACAAAAGAGAGTTGGCCACTTCAGAAATCGGTGCCGGAACCATCGGTATGGATAACGGAGAGCTTAGATCAGGACTAGAAGGTGCTTTCTCGAAATATTTAACGGGTACCGACGGTAAAAGACTGGAGCAGAGAATTAACTCTTCCCAATGGAAACCTATCGACTTCTGGAAAGTTCAGGAACCGGTAGATGGAGAAGATGTATATACAACCCTAGATCTCAGAATTCAAGACATTGCACACTCCGCTCTGGAGAAGCAGCTGGTCCATTTTGAAGCAAAACATGGAACTGTGATTGTAATGGAAGTTGAAACCGGAAAGGTACGTGCCCTTGTGAACTTAAGAAGAACAGATTCAGGAGATTATGAAGATTCTTACAACTACGCCCTAAAAGATAATATTGAGCCCGGATCCACTTTTAAAACCATTTCGCTTTTAGCAGCAATGGATGACGGCTTCATTGATGAAAATACAACTGTAAACGTAGGAAACGGTGTCTGGACTTATGCAAAACAGAGAATTTCTGACGGACACGGCGGAGGAACATATGATATCAGTGATGTTTTAGCTAAATCCAGTAATGTAGGAACAGCAAAACTGATCACAAAATATTATGCAGAGAAGCCTCAGATTTTCCTTGACCACCTGAAACGTTGGAAGTTATTCGACAAAATGGATATAGAACTTCCGGGAATCACAAAACCAAAGATCGTAACTCCACAAAATAAAAGATGGAATGCCGCCACGCTGGCTTCTATTTCTTACGGGTATTCTTCCAACATCAACCTTCTGCAGTTGACAACTTTCTACAACGGCGTTGCCAATGGCGGAAAAATGCTTAAACCTTTATTCATTGATAAAATCATGAAAGATGGCAAAGTAATGTACAATGCCAAACCTGAAGTAATGGTAAACAAAATGGCTTCTGAAAAAGCGATTAAAATGATGACCAGTGCTTTAACCAAAGCGGTAGAAAAAGGAACAGGACGAAGCATCTTTACTCCCAACCTTAAAATGGCAGGTAAAACAGGAACTGCAAGATTTGAATACTGGCTGCCTGGCCCTATGAAATACCGCGCATCATTTGCAGGGTTTTATCCGGCAGACGCACCAAAATACACCTGCTATGTAATGATAAGTGAACCCAATACATCAATAGGATTTTATGGAGGACCCGTTTCAGCACCCGTATTTAAGGAAATTGCAGGAAAAACATTCCTGAAAACTCCTCAGAATATCGAAAAAGAAATGCTTGTAGACAAAAAGGTAAACCTGAGCAAAATGGTTGAACCTAATGTAAAAGTAGCAGTAAATGATAAACAAATGCCTAATGTGGTAGGATTAATCGGTAAAAACGTAATCCCGCAATTGGAAAACTTAGGATACCGTGTCGACTATAAAGGAGTGGGAAGAATTAAAGAACAATTCCCTCTGGAAGGCACAACGATCAGCAAGAACCAGAGAATTTATTTGTCTCTGCAACATTAAGAACAAAGTCCCGCAAGGACCATTTAAAACAAAATAGGGCAAGCCTTATTGATAAAGATGATTATAACAGAATTAGTAAACAGAATCCCAGTACTGGAAATCCACGGTGATAGCAACCGTGAGGTGGCTGAGTTGGTGATTGACAGCAGAAAAGTTACAGAAAACTCTCTTTATATTGCTATGAGAGGAACAGTGGTGGATGGTCACTCATTCATTGCATCTGCTATTGAAAAAGGTGCTGCAGCAATCGTTTGCGAAGAATTTCCAGAAACGTTGGTTGAAAATATAACCTATATTCATGTGAAAGATTCATCTAAAGCTCTGGGTCACCTTGCTTCCAATTTCTACGGAAACCCTTCTCAGAAACTAAATCTGATAGGAGTTACCGGAACTAATGGAAAAACATCTGTTTCTACCCTTCTTTTTGATGTTTTCAAAAACCTGGGCTATGACTCTGCTTTGCTTTCCACTGTTGAGATCAGAATCGGTGAAGAAATTATTCCGGCTACCCATACCACTCCTGATGTGATTACCATCAACAGAATTTTAGCAGAAGCGGTAGAAAAAGGATGCGAATTTGCTTTTATGGAAGTAAGCTCACACGGAATTGCCCAAAACAGAATTGAAGGACTACACTTCAAAATAGCGGGCTTCACCAACCTTACTCATGATCATTTAGATTATCATAAAACCTTTGAAGAATATTTAAAAACAAAGAAAAGATTCTTTGACCAGTTAGAAGATACAGCTATTGCCATCACTAATGTAGATGACAAAAATGGGAATGTCATGCTTCAGAATACTAAGGCTTCAAAAAAGTCTTATGCTTTGAAAACCATGGCAGACTATCACGGAAAATTGTTGGAAGTAGATTTCAACGGAATGCTGTTGAACTTCAACGGAAAGGAATTCTGGACGACACTTACCGGGAAGTTCAATGTATACAACTTGCTGCTTGTATTCGGGATTGCTGCTGAACTTGGTTTTGAGCAGGATGAAATTCTTCAGGCGGTCAGCAAATTAAAAAGAGTTTCCGGAAGATTTGAAACCTTCAAATCCGATGGCGGAATTTTCTTTATTGTAGATTATGCACACACTCCGGATGCATTGGAAAACATTCTGGACAGCATTAACGATATCAGAACCAAAAACGAAAGATTAATCACCGTATTCGGCTGTGGAGGAGACAGAGATCACTCCAAAAGACCTGAAATGGGAAATATTGCCTCTAAAAAATCAACATTGGCAATTATCACTTCAGATAATCCGAGAACAGAGGATCCTACCCAGATTATCAAAGAAATTGAAGCAGGCATTGAACCTCAAAACTTCAGCAAGTACACTTCAATCCCAGACAGGAGAGAAGCCATAAAGATGGCGATAAAATTTGCAGAACCTAAAGATATTGTTTTGGTTGCCGGAAAAGGGCACGAAACCTATCAGGAGATAAATGGTGTAAAACATCATTTTGATGACAAAGAAGTAATTAATGAGCTTTGGAAATTAATGAGCAAGTAAATTACAAGCGATAATTGATACATAATAACAACTTTATCATTCATCAATTATCAATGATTATTTATTAACAATTGAAACTATGCTATACTATCTATACGAATATCTAACCAACCATGGAATCCACGTTCCGGGATTAGGATTGTTGAAATACATTTCCTTCCGTGCCGGGATGGCTGTACTATTCTCTCTGATTATTGCTCTTGTCTATGGAAAAAGAGTAATCAATTACCTGAGAACAAAACAAATGGGAGAATTGGTACGTGATCTTGGATTGGATGGTCAAAAACAAAAAGAAGGAACTCCTACCATGGGAGGGCTCATCATCATTTTGGCAACCATCATTCCCGTATTGCTGTTTACAAGAATTACCAATGTATATATTGTTCTGTTGCTGGTTTCAATGTTCTGGATGGGAGCTATTGGTTTCCTGGATGATTATTTAAAGAAAATCAAAAAAAATAAAGACGGTTTAAGTGGTAAATTCAAAATTGTAGGCCAGGTTGGTTTAGGGCTAATTGTCGGAATTACAATGTATTTCCACCCGGACATTACCGTTAAAAGAAAATATGCCGATGCTAAAGTGGTCAACAGAAATAATGTCGAGCAAAACTTTATGCCTACTGAAAAAATTACTGTTTCTACCGTTCCTTTTGCCAAAAACAATGAGTTCGATTATAGCGGAATTTTGTTTTGGATGAATGATAAAGATGCTCATGAGTGGGCATGGATTGTGTTTATTCCTATTGTCATCTTCATTGTAACAGCTGTTTCAAACGGTGCCAACATTACAGATGGAATCGACGGTCTGGCGGCAGGAACAAGTGCCATTATACTACTATCGCTGGCGCTCTTTGCTTATCTTTCCGGGAACATCATTTTTGCAGACTATCTCAATATCATGTTCCTTCCCAATATGGGTGAAACCACCATTTTTGCCGTGGCAATGGTAGGTGCGGTGATCGGATTCTTCTGGTACAACACCTATCCTGCGCAAGTTTTCATGGGAGATACCGGAAGTTTGATGCTGGGAGGAGTAATTGCCGTTTTAGCCATTATTTTAAGAAAAGAATTGCTGATTCCTGTATTATGCGGAATCTTCTTAATTGAAAACCTGTCTGTAATGCTTCAGGTAGTTGTTTTCAAATACAGAAAAAGAAAATACGGGTTGGAATATGCCCAAAACAATAGACTATTCAAAATGTCACCATTACACCACCATTATCAGAAAGAAGGTTTCCACGAAAGTAAAATCGTGAACAGAATGATCATCATTGGGGTAATACTGGCTATTGTATGTCTGATCACATTAAAAATGAGATAAAAACCAATTTAAAAATTAAAAGATTGAAATATTGAAGAATTTTTTAATCACTAAATCTTTTAATCATTAAATCCAAATAATATGAAAATAGTTGTTTTAGGAGGTGGAGAAAGCGGATGCGGAGCTGCTTATTTGGCTAAAAAGAAAGGTCTGGAAGTATTTCTTTCAGATAAAGGAGCCATTAAGGATAACTATAAGCAGTTTCTTACCGATAATGAAATTGAATTTGAAGAAGGAAACCACGATGAAGAAAGGGTTTTAAACGCTGACTGGATCGTAAAAAGCCCGGGAATTCCGAAAAAGGCGGAGATCATTCATAAAATTCATGAAAAAGGAATCAGACTTTCCTCTGAAATTGAATTTGCTTCTGAATTTACAGATGCAAAGATTATTGCCATTACCGGAAGCAACGGAAAAACAACCACTACTTCCCTAATCTATTATATCCTGAAAAATGACGGATTGAATGTAGGTTTGGGAGGAAATATCGGATACAGCTTTGCCAAGCAGGTGGCAGATGAAAACCATGAATATTATGTATTGGAAGTAAGCTCTTTCCAGTTGGATGATATTCAAAATTTCAGACCTTATATCTCTTTACTGTTGAATCTGTCTCAGGATCACCTGGATCAGTATAACTACAACTATGAAGAATATGCTTTGGCAAAATTCAGAATCACTGAAAATCAGGAAAATGATAATTTCTTCATCTATAACAAGGATGATGAAATGAGCAAAAATCTTCTTGAAAAGCTTGAAATAAAGGCTAAAATGATTCCATTCTCAACAAAAGAGAAGTTATCTGAAGGAGGTTTTGTAAATGAAGATGAGATTGTTGTAAAAATGAAAGACGAATTCTCAATGAAAGTTGATGAATTGTCTCTATTGGGAAATCACAATGTAGCGAACAGCTTAGCAGCATCTATTGCAGGTAAGATATTAAAAATCAACAATGAAAGCATCAGACATTCATTGATGACATTCCAGGCTGTAGAACACAGATTGGAATTGGTGACTGAAATTGATAGTGTAAAATACATCAACGACAGTAAAGCAACCAATGTGAACGCTACTTATTATGCTCTAGAAAGCATGAAAACACCAACCGTATGGATCGTTGGTGGATTAGATAAAGGAAATGACTATACCGAAATTGAAGATTTAGTCAAAAGAAAAGTAAAGGCAATTGTTTGCCTTGGAGTAGATAACAAGAAGATCATAGATTTCTTTAAAGACAAAAAAGAAGTTATTTATGATACTTCAAGCATGGAAGAAGCCGTGAGGATTTCCAAATCACTGGCTAAGAAAGGCGATACCGTCTTATTATCTCCGTGTTGCGCAAGTTTTGACTTGTTCAAAAGCTATGAAGACAGAGGACGCCAGTTTAAAGAGCGGGTACTAAAGTAAAATGTTTTTTGTACAAAGTACATTATACATCAATACAAAATTATGGACGAACAGAACACAGAAAGCAGATTTGAATTTCTAAAGGGCGATAAAGTACTTTGGATGGTCATCCTTGTGATCTCCATTTTCTCTATTTTCCCTGTATACTCTGCAAGTTCAAATCTCGAATACATTGTTAATAACGGGACTACAACGGGTCACGTTATCAAACATATGTTCTTTGTAGTCTTAGGATTAGCAATTATGCGACTGGTAGGAACAATAAAATATGAATATATCGGAAAGCTCAGCAGTATTCTGCTCGGTCTTATGATTGTTCTGCTGATTGTTACCATGTTTACCGGGCAAACCATTGACGGAGCCAGTGCTTCCAGATGGCTGAAAATCCCGGGAACACCAATTTCCTTCCAGCCTTCATCATTTGCCTTTTTAATGCTGATTATCTACCTGTGCAGATATTTAACCAAAAAGATCACAAGAGAAAGGCTTCCAATAGAGAATATCATGTATATTTTCGGGCCTATCCTGCTTGTTTTTGTATTGGTAGCAAAAGATAACGGTTCCACCGCATTAATGATTTTAATGGTTTCCGTAGTGGTTCTTGTCATAGGACAGCTTCACTGGAAATACATTGCAGGGTTTATTTCTGCCTCATTTGTAGCTATTGTTTTATTTTTATTAATAGCTCTGAATACGAACATGATTGGCGGAAACCGTGTTCATACATGGATGAGCCGTGTAGAAACATTTACTTCAAGCAAAGCAAAATCAGCCGATGTAGATGATGAAAGTATAAAAGCAAAAAACTATCAGGTAATGCAGGCTAAAGCAGCCATCGTACATGGTGGAATCACCGGAATGGGACCAGGGAAAAGTGCACTGAAACAAATGCTTCCACAGTCTGCCTCCGACTTTATCTTCGCGGTTATTGTAGAAGAATACGGAGTGATTGGAGCCGCTTTTCTCATCTGTTTATATCTGATTATGATGATACGGATCGTGATGATCGCCAGTAAAATGCCGGCATTTTTCGGATCCTTGCTCGTTCTCAGTCTCGGGGTAATGATTTTTATACAGCTTTCAGTAAACATAGCCGTTGCAGTCAACCTGATCCCGGTAACAGGACAGCCGCTGCCTTTGATAAGTTACGGAGGAACCTCAATGCTGGTAACCTATTTACAGTTAGGTATTATTTTAAATATAAGCTCAAGGATTCAGATTTATGATGAAGAAGGAATGGGCAAAAAAACAAAGTGTAGCAGAAATAAACGATATCGCTTAAGATGGACAAAAAATTAAAAATATTATTATCAGGCGGAGGAACAGGAGGTCATATCTTCCCAGCCATCGCCATTGCTGATGAAATCAAAAAAAGATTTCCTGATGCAGAATTTTTGTTCATTGGTGCCAATGGAAAGATGGAAATGGAAAAAGTTCCACAAGCAGGGTATAAAATTGAGGGAATTGATATCGCAGGAATTGACAGAGGAAATTTGTTATCCAATTTAGGCCTGCCATTCAAAATTCTGAAGAGTTTATCAAAGTCTAAAAAGATTATTAAAAATTTTGCTCCTGATTTTGCCGTAGGAACTGGAGGATTTGCCAGCGGACCCGCTCTTTATGAAGCAAGCAAAATGGGAATTCCTATTTTCATACAGGAACAGAATGCTCATGCGGGAGTAACCAATAAAATTTTAAGCAAGAAAGCGAAAGCCGTTTTTACAGCTTATCCAAAAGTGGAAGGTTTTCCGGCAGAAAAAATAAAATTTCTGGGAAATCCGATTCGTGAGAACATTGTTTCAGGAATGCAGGAAACAACCCAGGCAAAAGAAAAAATGGGATTGAATAAAGATAAGCTTACGATTCTGTCTGTAGGTGGTTCTTTAGGCTCCAGAACATTGAATAATGCATGGAAATCTCATTTAAAACAAATGACAGATAAAGATTATCAGCTGATCTGGCAGACAGGAAAGCTTGATTATAAAGATATTGTAAACGAAACAAAAGATACAGACACTCCTAATATTCAGATCCTTGAATTCATCAAAGATATGGAACTGGCTTATTCTGCAGCTGATATCATCGTTTCAAGAGCCGGAGCTATTGCCATTTCAGAGTTGGCCGTAGCACAAAAACCGGTCCTTTTGGTTCCTTTCCCTTTTGCAGCGGAAGACCACCAAACTAAAAATGCCATGAATCTGGTTGAAAAAAATGCAGCAAGAATGGTAAAAGACTCTGAAATGCAGGAAAAATTCTGGAATACATTATCAGAAATCTGCGAAAATGAAAGGGTAAGGAAAGAAATGTCTGACAATCTTAAATATTTTGCCAAGCCAAATGCCGCAAAAGAGATTGTAGATGAGATTTTTAAAGTAATAAAATAATTAGGAAAGGCTTCGACAAGCTCAGCCTGACACCGTTAAAACTTATTTCATTAACGAGTCATGAATGTTAGTTGATTAAAGCTTTATAATAAAAATATTAGTAATTAAACTCTGAATTGGTTCAAGAGTCATTAAAGATTAAAATATAAATGAACATTTTACAAACATATCAGACTTTTTACTTCGTTGGAATCGGAGGTATCGGAATGAGTGCATTAGCGCGCTATTTCAATGCATCCGGAAAAAAAGTATTGGGCTACGATAAAACCAATACAAAATTGACTCAGAATCTGATGAATGAAGGGATTGATATTGTTTTTGAAGACTTTATTGATGAAAGGATAACTTCTCTTCAGAAAGAAGATACATTGGTCATCTATACTCCGGCTATTAAAACGCTTGGAATATTGGATTACTTCAATGAAAATCAATTTGAAGTGTTGAAGCGAGCTAAAGTTTTAGGATTAATCACTGAAAATACAGATTGTATCGCTATTGCGGGAACTCATGGAAAAACAACCACGTCAACCCTTGTAGCTCATTTATGCAAAGAAGCAGATCTGCCTTTCTCATGTTTTTTAGGAGGAATTTCTGAAAACTTTAAATCGAACTTCCTGTACAACGGTTCCAAATATTCTGTGGTAGAGGCGGATGAATATGACAGAAGCTTCCTGAACCTTTCTCCTGATTGGGCAGTTGTAACTTCTACAGATGCAGACCATTTGGATATTTATGGAGATAAAAGTCATATTGAAGAAGGGTTCAGACAGTTTGCGGCTTTAGTGCCTCAGGATAAACAGCTCTTTGTAAGAAAAGGAGTAGAAATTGGCAGAGGACATCAAACGTATGCTGTAAATGAGCCTGCAGACTACTATTCTGACAACCTGAGAATGGATCATGATAAAATTTATTTTGACTTCCATACTCCTACTGAAACAATAAAAGATTTTGTGTGGGAAATTCCGGGAATCCATAATGTGGAGAATGCTACTGTAGCACTAGCGATTCTGCATAATTTAGGCGCAGATTTTGATACGCTGAAAAAAGCTATTGCCAACTTTAAAGGAATTAAAAGAAGATATACCAAACATATTTATCAAAACGGTAAAATTTATATTGATGATTATGCTCACCACCCTACAGAAATCAATGCTGTAGTGAGCTCAATCAGAACATTTTACCCTGATAAAAAACTAGTGGTGGTCTTCCAGCCTCACCTTTTCAGCAGAACAAGAGATTTCGTAGATGGATTTGCAGAAAGTTTAAGCAAAGCCGATGAACTTATTCTGCTTGATATTTACCCTGCAAGAGAACTTCAGGAGAATTTTCAAGGAGTTAATTCAAGCTGGCTGCTGGACAAAGTGACATTAGATAAGAAAGAAGTATCGACATTATCCGATGCTTTTGAAAAAATAAAAGAAAAAGATTTTGATATCCTTCTTACCGTAGGTGCAGGAAATATAGATACCCTGTATGATCCTATTTGTGAGTGGATAAGTGCTGTACAAAAAATATGAAAAATAAATACAGAATATTAAAAATTGCTGTCACTGTAATCATCCTTGGATTGTTACTGAGTTTCTCGTTGAAGAGATTCAGCCACCAACAGATTACAGACAATAAGATTTCTGTAAAAATGAGTGAAAAAACTCCGGTTTATTTTGTTGATGAAAAAGACATCAGGGAGATTGTAAAAAAAGAAAACCCTTCTGGAAAAGTAGGCGACCTTAATATTCCTTCTTTAGAAAAAAGAATCAATTCACTTCCGGCGGTAGATAGTGCTAATGTCTACCTGAACCTGAATGGAAAACTGAATCTGGATATCAAGCAGAGAGTTCCTGTTTTCAGGCTTAATAAAGAAGGAAAAGACTTTTACGTAGATGAAAAAGGAGTTGAATTTCCAATTTCAAGAACGTATTCGCATCCATGTATGCTGGTAACCGGAAATGTACAGCCGGATGAATATGAAAAACTGGCAGAGCTGGTAGGAAAGATCGATAAAGATGATTTCAGTAAGAAATATTTTATCGGGATTTCAAAAAGCAAAGAAAGCTACAATCTTCTGACAAGTGAAGGAAATTACCGGGTAGAGATTGGAGATCTGGATAATATTGATTTTAAAGTAAAAGGATTTAAAACCTTCGTGGAAAAATATCTTGTCTACCAGGATCCACAGAAGTACAGTATGATTTCTGTAAAATACCAGAATCAGATTGTTACTACTTTAAACCCTTATTTTAAAGAAAATGACAGTATTTTAAAAGCAGGAAAATTAGAACTGGCAAAAGCTCCTGCTCCAATGGCAGCAACAAAGAAGACAGAGGGCAGACCAAAAATAGCGGAAGCAAAAAAAACGAGCTCCACGCCGGCAAAACCGAAAGAGAGCGCGAAACCGAAAACACATACAAAAGAAGCGAAAAAAACAGAAAAAAAAACAACCGCTAAGGCCTTAACCAAGCCAAAGGCAAAAGTAAAAATAGAATAAGTCCTTTCGGGACATTCAATACACAAATAGGAGATCATCTTTAGAGAAAAAAAGGAAAAAGTAGAAAAAATCAAATCGATATAAAAATGGAAAATCAAGAGTATTCAGTGGGTCTGGACATCGGGACAACAAAGATAGTCGCGATTGTCGGAAGAAGGAATGCACACGGGAAAATAGAAGTTCTCGGTGTAGGAAAAGCTAAAAGTCTTGGTGTTCATAAAGGTATTGTGAATAATATTTCACAGACTATTAATTCAATCAAGGCTGCAGTATCCGAAGCACAGTCCAGTGCTGGTGTTCCTATCCGCAAAGTTACGGTAGGTATTGCAGGAAAACACATTCGTTCTCTGCAGCACTCCGATTATATTATGCGTGAACATCCTGATAAATTTATTACAGACGATGACATTGAAGCATTAAAAGATCAGGTGAAAAAGCTGGTTATGCTTCCTGGAGAAGAAATTATCCACGTACTTCCTCAAGAATATAAAGTGGATTCCGAGGGTGAAATTCAGGAACCCGTTGGAATGCATGGAAAGCGTTTAGAAGCTAACTTCCACGTTGTAGTAGGCCAAATGGGCAGCATCAGAAATATTGCAAGATGCGTTCGTGAAGCCGGACTAGAAATGGAAGCCCTTACTTTAGAGCCATTGGCATCTTCTGAAGCTGTTCTTACAAAAGAAGAAAAAGAAGCTGGTGTCGCTATTGTTGACATTGGTGGTGGTACAACAGATATTGCGATATTTAAAGATAACATCATCCGTCATACCTGTGTGATTCCATACGGAGGCGGAATTATTACCGAAGATATCAAAGAAGGCTGTTCCATCATAGAGAAACATGCAGAACAACTTAAAGTAAAGTTTGGTTCGGCTGTTCCCGAATTAGAAAAAGATAGTACTTTTGTAACCATACCGGGGCTTCATGGCAGACCGGACAAAGAAATTTCTTTAAAAACTTTAGCACAAATCATCAATGCAAGAGTAGAAGAAGTTTTAGAAATGGTCAATACAGAACTGAAAGCTTATGGTGCTTTTGAACAAAAGAAAAAACTTATTGCAGGAATCGTTCTTACAGGTGGTGGTTCAAACTTAAAACATCTTCGTCAGCTGGCCAATTATACCACTGGTTTTGACAGCAGAATAGGTTTTGCGAATGAATATATCGCCAACGATAAAAATCAGTACCTGAAAGGCCCTGAATTTGCTACGTCTATCGGGTTACTGATGGAGAGTTTAAAGATCAGAGACAAAAAGCAGAATGCTGATGAAATCATGGAAGTTGTTGTAGAACAGCCAAAGCCTGAAACCGCTTCAGTACAGACAGAAACTGTTCAGCCGGTTCAGCATGCAACACCCATTCAGGAGCAGCAGTCTTTTGAAAATGAAAGACAGGAGAACAGAAAGGCGAAATTGACCTTCGGACAGTCGCTTATGGAAAAAGTAAAAAAATTCTTTGAAGAAGTAGAATAAATTATAAATGGTGAATGATAAGCGATAAACGATCTTTTCCTTATCAATTATCATCAATCAATTATCAATTATAATTATTAAAAGTATAGTTATGGAAAATATAGGTACACAAGGATTTTCATTTGATTTGCCAAAAGGAAATTCATCCATCATAAAAGTAATCGGTGTAGGGGGCGGTGGAAACAACGCTCTGAAGCACATGTACGAGAAAGGAATTCACGGAGTTGATTTCGTGATTTGTAATACAGATGCTCAGACTCTTGATAATAACCCGGTTGCTAATAAAGTTCAGTTAGGAACCACAATCACAGAAGGTCTTGGAGCAGGTGCAGACCCTGAGGTTGGTGAAAAATCTGCAATCGAAAGTATTGAAGATATTAAAGCAGCTATGGGACAAAACACCAAAATGGTGTTTATCACTGCCGGAATGGGCGGTGGTACCGGTACCGGAGCGGCTCCTGTCATTGCTAAAGTAGCAAAAGACATGGGAATTCTTACTGTAGGTATTGTTACCGTTCCTTTCAGTTTTGAAGGTAAAAGAAGACTTGATCAGGCTGAAAATGGTCTTGATAAACTAAAAAATAATGTTGATTCATTAATTGTTATCAACAACGATAAACTAAGACAGCAGTTCGGAAACCTTGGATTCAAGCAGGGATTCTCAAAAGCCGATGAAGTTCTAGCTAATGCAGCCAAAGGTATGGCAGAAGTTATTACAGGTTACTTTGATGTAAACATTGACTTTAGAGATGCTAAATCTGTACTTCAGAATTCAGGTACCGCTTTGATGTCTACAGGAACTGCTTCAGGTGAAAATAAAGCCGAAGAAGCGGTAAGAAAAGCCCTTGATTCTCCATTATTGAATGATAATAAGATTACAGGTGCCAAAAACGTTCTGTTATTGATCAGAAGTGGTGCTGAAGAAGTAACCATGGATGAGATCGGTATCATCATGGACCATATTCAGAAAGAAGCTGGAAACACCGCAGATATTATCTTCGGAGTAGGTGCTGATGAGGAATTGGGAGATGCAGTAAGCGTTCTTGTTATCGCAACAGGATTCTCTAACGACAATAAGAAATTTGCAGGACCTACAGAGAAAATCAGAATCAGTCTTAACGACAGCTTCGATGCTCCGAAAAACTCCCCTTTCAAAACAAGAGAGGAAAGAGAGTCTGCACCTGATACCACCTATGATTCCAGCAGAGCCAATCATTTCAGATTAGATGATGAAGACCACAGCACACAGTTCAAGGTTACATCCATTGAAAAAAAAATGATTCTTGAAGAAGAGCAGGTAAGACCCGAAATAAAATTCTCTGATAAAGAGGAAGATATTATAAACGCTCCTGAACAGGCGTGGAAAAACGAAGAAGAAAGTGAGCAGGAATACAGCTTATTTTCTATTGACGAAGAGAATGAAGATCCAAACGACCTGGAAATTCAGTCTTTCTCATTTGATTTTGAAAATAAAAAAGATGAACCGCAGGCAGGAACTCCATTCAGCAGCTCATTTACAGAAGAAAAACCTGTTGAATTCAGCTTCTTTGTAAACGAACCTGTGAGAAACGAGCCTAATACCGATTTCGGACAGCCAAAAGCAGAATTTAACAACCCAAGCAATGCTGCTGTAGCTGAACCGGCTCAGAAGATTGAAACCTTCTATCAGAAACAGGAAGAACCAAAAGCAGAAACAAAAACTGCTTTTGAAAACAAAACAGAAATTGAAGCTCCAAAAACGGAAGAATCAGAATTCACTTTTGTGAATAAAACGATCGACCAGGACAGAGTGATTGAAAGAAGAAATAAATTGAAAGAATTCAACTCACGCTACCAGAGCTTTGACAGCACGAGTGAGTTTGAATCTATTCCTGCTTTCAAAAGAAAAAATATTTCGATCGACGGAACCAATGCTTCAGATCAGAACATCAACACGTATCTGTCTGACAACAATGGATCTATGCAGATCAGAGAAAACAGATTTTTAAATAAAGACGTAGACTAAAATAAGTGTATTAATGTATTGATGAGTCACTCTGTAAAATCATCAATACATTAATCCTTTCACATTAGTACAAATAAGAATAACATGAGTTTAGAAAATATAATAAGCGAAGCTATAAAAACAGCCATGAGAGAAAAAGACAGAGTAGCTCTGGACTCTCTTCGTGCTGTAAAATCTCAGATTCTTCTTTTACAGACAGAAGCAAGAGGCGCTGAAGTTTCCGCAGAGCAGGAAATTGCTATTCTGCAGAGAATGATCAAGCAGCGTAAAGATTCTTTTGAGCAGTTTTCAGCTCAAGGAAGACAGGATCTTGCAGAAGTAGAAGAAGCTCAAATGAAAGTAATTGAGAAGTTTTTACCTAAACAACTTTCTGCTGAAGAACTTGAAACAGAAATTAAAAATATTATTTCTGAAACCGGAGCTGAATCTATTAAAGATTTAGGGAAGGTAATGGGAGCAGCATCAAAAGTATTAGCCGGAAAATCTGACGGAAAAAGTATTTCCGAGATGGCTAAAAAGCTCCTGTCTTAGTTGATAACTAACCGTTGACGGCGATCCATAACCCTTCAACTTATTTTCTATCAACTATTTATATTAGGATATACAACCTTTGCATATCGATTTGATTAAAGAAGCCCGGAACTTTTCAGTTCCGGGCTTCGCTTTCTTTGGATATTAAAGTTTGTTAATCAGTTTTGATTCTAAAACTGGAAAAAGAATTAAGATACTACCATATTTCATAGAGTATTTAAGTGATTGATTGCTTGAGGGAAAGCCTTAAATGTTTTTTT
>Ga0123397_149532_pt1 | contig 17296 bp, 12 predicted proteins | sample T10HLNH4metaT_FD_89925 | JGI IMG/M metagenome (GOLD analysis project Ga0123397, IMG submission 89925) | Methane-oxidizing artificial microbial communities from Washington, USA to study methane cycling - T10-HLNH4 metaT (Metagenome... ... | reverse complement strand
TCGCGTGTGAAGCGGCACCGGCCGCCCGCCTGCGGGCAGGGCGACCCGCGCGTCAGACCACGAAGCGGCCGACGTTGTCCTGCAGTTCGCCGGCCAGCACCTCCAGACCGTGGGTCTGGCCGTCGGCACGACGGGTGATGTCCGCGTTCTGTTCGGCCATGCCGGCGATGCGCTCCACGCCCTGTGCCACCGACTGGCTGGCGCTGCTCTGTTCGCGGGTGGCGGCTGCGATTTCCTTCATCGCCTCGGCGGTGCGTTCGCTGTGCGCGCTGATGATGCGCAGCACCTCGCCGGCTTCGCTGGCCAGCGTGACGCCAGCGTCGACCTGGCCGCTCACTTCGCTGATGCGGCGCACCACCTTGTCGGCGTCGGCCTGCACGCTGCTCACCATGCTGGCGATTTCCTGGGTCGAGGCGGCGGTGCGTTCGGCCAGCTTGCGCACTTCGTCGGCCACCACCGCGAAGCCGCGGCCGGACTCGCCGGCGCGGGCGGCCTCGATGGCGGCATTCAGCGCCAGCAGATTGGTCTGTTCCGCGATCTCCTGGATGATGCGGCCCACGTTCGAGATTTCACGCGTGCGCCCCGCCAGATCCGATACCGCGGACGAGGCGTCACGGATTTCGGCGGCGATGCGCTGCATGCCGTCCACCATGCTGTTGAGCTTGTTTTCGCCTTCGCTGGCCGCGCTGCGGGCTTCCCGCGTGATGCCGTCGGCCACGCCGGCGCTGTCGGCGACATGGGTGATGCTGACCGACAGCTGTTCGATCGCGGCGGCCAGGCCGGCGGCCGCGCTGCTCTGTTCGGTCGAGCCGCTCACCACTTCCGACGAGCCGGCGCGCAGCGTGCGCGCCGCCTCGCCCACCGCCCGGGCGGCATCGGCGGTGGCGGTGATCAGCGCCGCGGTCTTGCGGGTCGCTTCGTTCATCTGCAGCGAAATCAGGTCCAGCTCGTTGTGGCTTTCACCAGTGACCACCGGCAGGCGCTGGCTGAAATCGCCGTTGCCGAGGCGGGTCATCGCCGCCGACACGTCGCGCAGGCGGGCCAGCCGGCTGCGGGCCAGCCACCAGGTGAGGCCGGCGAACAGCAGGCCGGCCGCGACACAGAAGCCGATCAGCAGGTTGCGCAGACGGGTGGTGTCGCGGGTGAATTCCTCGACGTGAGCGCCGGAGGACACGATCCAGCCCCATTTGTCCGATTTGCGGAAGGACGCGATCTTCGGTGCCATCGAACCGTCGGCGGTCGGCCAGTCGTAGATGTGGTCACCTTCCTTGCGGTCTATCTGTTCGTCGATCACCCGGGTCAGCACCGGATTGCCGATGTCCTTGATCGTCTTGCCCGCGTGTTTCGGGTGGTACAGCATTTCGGTGCTGTCGGCGCTGTCACCCGGCTTGATCACGTGGATGTAGCCGGTTTCGCCGACCTTGATGGTTTTCAGCGATGCGAACAGCTGGTCGATCACCGACTGCACGTCCACCCGCGACGACAGCGCCCCGGCCACCCGGCCGGCGCTGTCCTTGATCGGTTCCAGCGACGAAATGTAGAAGCGGCCGTTGCGCTCGACCACGCCCCGGTAGCTGTCGCCCTTCAGCAGCGCCTCGGTTTCCGGGCCGGCCTTGATGGCGACGCCGGCCTGCGACTTGCCGTCCTTGTCCTTCAGCAGCGTGGCCACGCGCACGAATTCGTCGCCGACGCGCACCATCACCGCCGGATCGGCGCCGGTCAGGTCGCGGATCTGCTTCATCCGGTTCTCGTCGCCATTGAGGGCGGCGGAGCCGACACGGGCCACGCGGACCGCCGGGTACTTGCCCATGTCCACCGTGTCCTCGCTCACCGTCACCTCGCCGCCCAGCGCGCGCTTGAATGCGGCCATGCCCTTTTCGGCATTGGTCATCGCGCTGTCGTAGCTCAGGTCCAGCAGCTGGGTGGTGGCGTCAGCCTGGTCGCCCAGGTGGGCACGGGTCTGGTCGATGGCGGTGCGGTTGCTCGAGATCGAGACGACGGCAATCAGGCCGGTGAATACGGTGAGGCAGAGCAGGCCGATCGAGCTGGACAGCTGGCTCACGACGGACAGGCGGTTGAATGCGAACATGACGGGGCTCCGGTCAGTTTTCCAGGCGGGTATCTCACGCACCGGAAAGGTGCGACTTCGTGCCTGAATTACGGCAGGACGTCACGAAACTGGAGTCAGTCGGCCGCCTCCACGGTGCAACCCTGTACCGACAGGCGTGACAGCACGCCGTCGGCCCCGGTCAGATGCGAGGCGCCGAAGGCCGCGAATACGCCGCCCTGGCGCAGTTCGGGCAGCAGCCGCTGTTCGAAGCGGGCGTTGCGCGCGCCCAGCAGCGACTGCAGGAAGCGCTGGCCATGGAGCTTCAGCGCGGGCTCCGCCGACATGAGCCGGCTGTTGATGCGGGCCAGTTCGCCGATGTCGCCGGCCAGCCAGGCGCGGGTCATCGGTTCCACGCCGGCCTGTATGAGGTCGTGCCGGCGTGACGCGTCGATCAGCAGCGCGATCTGGGTGTCTTCCGGCAGCAGCGCGATCGCGTCGATCTGTTCCTGCACCTGTTCGATCGGCTGCACCGGCACGCGCCGGGCGCGGGCGGCGTCTATGAGGGCTTCGTCCAGCGAGGGCTGGCGCGCGGCGACCGGCTGCAGCAGCGTGATCAGCGCCGCCCACGGACGCAGGCGCGGTGCGACCCGTGCATCCACGCCGTGCAGGGCCAGTGCCTGCGCGATGCGCGGCCACTTTGCCTTGCCCACCCGGCGCGGAAGGTCCTCACTGTCGTAGACGCTGGCTGCCATGTAGAGATTGACCGCGTCGGCGTCGGTCACCAGTTCCGGCATGAAGACGCGGGCGGCCGCGATCAGCGGTCGCAGCGGTTCGACCCGGGCGAGCACCCGGGGGTCGCCGCTGTGCAGCGTGCCGTACAGGAAGCTGGGTGGCGCGCCCTCGACGTTCACGCGCCACAGCAGACCGCGTTCGAAGGCGGCCGGGACGGCGGCGCGTGCGAGCGCCGGCGCCGCGACCAGCGCGGCCGCCTGCAGCAGGAAGGCGCGCCGGCCGGTCATGGCTAGAGCACCCAGGCGCCGCGTATCGCGGCGATGCCGTGCGCGCCGCAGGTCTGCGCCTGCGCCAGATGGCTGTCGTCCAGACCGCCGATGGCGAACACCGGCAGCGGGCTGCCGGCGACCAGCGCCGTGAAACCGTCCCAGCCCAGCGTGTCGCCCCCGGGGTGGGTCGCCGTGGGCAGTACCGATCCCGCCACCGCGTAGTCCAGGCCCAGTCGCGTGGCCTGCGCCAGTTCATCCACCGAGTGGCAGGACGCGCCCACCCATTCGAAGTCCGGACGCGCCGTCAGGCCGGCCAGCTGGGCGGCTTTCAGATGAACGCCGTCGGCGCCCAGCGCCTGCGCCACCTCCACCGGGCCGTTCAGCACCACCGGGCAGCCGTGATCGCGGGCGATGCGGATCGCCTCGCGTGCGAAATCCAGCGCGGCGGCGTCCAGCACCGGTTCGCGGATCTGCAGCATGAGCCGGCCGCGGCGGCAGGCCTGGCGCAGCGCGTCGAGCTGGGCGGCGGCGCCGATCCGGAAGGCGTGGGTGACCGCCATCCGCGTCGGCAGGCGCAGCGATTTCATGACCGGGCCGTTGGCCGGCAGCATCGGCGACACGGTGAGCGCGTCCGCGGTCTGCCAGGCCAGTGCGCTGTGCACGTGGTCATGCACTCGGCCGCTCCAGCGCTCGACGCGGAAGAAGTGCAGTCGTACGTGCGCGTGCTCGTACGCGTGCGACAGTGTGATCCACGGCGTGCAGTGCTCGACGCGGATGCCCAGTTCCTCGTCCAGCTCGCGCTTCAGCGCGTCGACCGGCGCCTCGCCCTTTTCCACCTTGCCGCCCGGAAATTCCCAGTAGCCCGGGTAGAAGGTGCCGGGCGCGCGCTGGCCGAGCAGGAATTCCCGCGCGCCAGCGCGGCCGTGGGCGCCGTCGCGGAAAATGACCGCGGCGGCCACCGCCACCTGCTTGCGCTCGCTCATCGTCCGCTCCGGGCCGGCGCGGTCACCGCGTGCTGACCGGCCCAGTCGCGCGCGAACTGCCAGGCCACGCGGCCGCTGCGGGCGCCGCGCTCGATCGACCACAGCAGCGCGGCGCTGCGCGCGGCGGCGATCTGGTCGGCGTCCAGCCCGAAGCTCTTGAGCCAGTGGTTCACGATGTTCAGGTAGGCGTCCTGGTCGAAGGGGTAGAACGACAGCCACAGGCCGAAACGCTCGGACAGCGACACCTTTTCCTCGATCGCCTCGCCCGGGTGCACTTCGCCGTCGACATGCCGGGCCTCGCTGTTTTCCGAGAAATACTCGGGCATCAGGTGGCGACGGTTGGAGGTGGCATAGATGAGCACGTTGTCCAGCACGGCCGATACCGAGCCGTCGAGAATGCTCTTCAGCGCCTTGTAGCCGGGTTCGCCTGATTCGAAGGACAGGTCGTCGCAGTAGATGATGAAGCGCTCGGGCCGCTTGGCGATCAGGTCGGTGATGTCCGGCAGGTCGGTCAGGTCGTCGCGGTCCACCTCGATCAGGCGCAGGCCCTTCTTCGCGTACTCGTTCAGCAGCGCCTTCACCAGCGAGCTCTTGCCGGTGCCGCGCGCGCCGGTCAGCAGCGCATTGTTGGCCGGCCGGCCTTCCACGAACTGCTTCGTGTTGGCCTTGATGCGCGCCTTCTGCACGTCGATGTCGCGCAGGTCGGCCAGACGCAGCCGGTGCGGATGGGCCACCGTCTCCAGCCGGCCACGGCCGTTGATGCGGCGCCAGCGGAAGGCGATCGCCTTCCAGTCCGGTTCCACCGGCGGCGGCGGCAGGATGTGCTCCAGCCGGTCGAACAGCGCGTGCGCGCGGGCGATCAGGCCCTCGAAACCGTCAGCGCTGGCCATCGTCGTCCTTCCTTTCGGCCGGATCGATGCGGGCCTTGTCCTTCTTCGGCAGGGTCCACCACAGGATGAACAGGAAGAGCGCCAGCGCGGTGCCGGCCTCGAGCAGGAATAACCACATGGGGCGGAGCTTTCGTCATCGCACCGGCCCTCGGGCGCGGTGCTCGTTATCATGGCGCACTCGGCGCCGCGGGCGCATCAATCTAATTAAATCCCGATGTTCCAGCAAATCCGCCTGCGCACCGCCGGCGTACTGATGATGGTCACTCTGCTGCTGGCGGCCTGCGCCGGCACGCCGCAGACCCCGTCCAGACCTGCACCGAAGCCCGAATCGGCGCCGGCCGTGAGCATGCCCGCGCCGGCCGTGTGTCCGCCGCTGCAGACGCCGGCACCGGCAGCGGCCGCCTGTCCCGCGTGTCCGGCCGCCCCTGCCTGTGCCGCCTGCCCGGTCTGCCCGACCGTGCCGGCGCCCGAAGCCAAGCCGCTGCCGCCGAAGTTGCAGCCGGCCGAGTGGTCGGCGCTCGAAGGCTGGCAGGACGACGACCTGCGCGAATCGCTGCCGGCGCTGCGCGCCTCCTGCAGCGCGGTGGCCAACAAGCCGGGCTGGGGCGAGCCGTGCGCCGCGCTGGTCATCCTGGACCCGAACGACCGCGGCGCGGTGCGCGCCTTCTACGAAGCCTTTTTCCGGCCCTGGCAGCTGCTCAACGGCGACGGCAGCGATCAGGGGCTGATCACCGGCTATTACGAGCCGCTGCTGAAAGCCAGCCGCAGCCGTGGCGGCGCCTACCGGCACGCCATCCATGCGGTGCCGGATGACCTGCTGGTGATCGACCTGTCGTCGGTCAATCCGGACCTGAAGAACATGCGGCTGCGCGGCCGGCTGGAAGGGCGCAAGGTGGTGCCCTACTGGAGCCGGGCCGAACTGGACGCGCGCGCGGCGGAGCTGGACCGCAAGGCGCTGTTCTGGGCAGCCGACGCGCTGGACGTGTTCTTCCTGCAGGTGCAGGGCTCGGGCCAGGTCGAGCTGCCGGACGGCAGCCGGGTGCGCGTGGGCTACGCCGACCAGAACGGTCATCCGTACGCTTCCATCGGCCGCTGGCTGGTGGACCAGGGCGAACTGAAGCTGGAACAGGCGTCGATGCAGGGCATACGCGAGTGGGCGCGCGCCAACCCTTCGCGCGTGCCGGCACTGCTGGCGGCCAATCCGAGCTATGTGTTCTTCCGCGAACTGCCGATCGGCAAACAGGCGCCCGGCCTGCCTGAAGGCCCGCTCGGCGCGCTCGGCGTGCCGATCGCCGGCGGCCGCGTGGTGGCGGTGGACCCGCGCGCGGTACCGCTGGGTGCACCGGTGTGGCTGAGCACCACACGGCCGAACAGCAGCCAGCCGCTGCGCCGGCTCATGATGGCGCAGGACACCGGTGGCGCGATCAAGGGCGGCGTGCGCGCCGACTTCTTCTGGGGTTTCGGCCCGGAAGCCGGCGCCCAGGCCGGCCGGATGAAACAGCAGGGCCGCATGTGGGTGTTGCTGCCGAACGGGGTGACGCCGGGCAACTGAACGTTTGCCCCCTCCCGGTGAAGGCGGGTCTTGCAAGCGGCGAAGTTGTGGGAGCGCCGCCCCCGCCGCGATCGGCCTCTGCCCACTGCGCCTCAGCCCGTCCGCCGCCCGCATCGCGGCGGGGCGCCGCTCCCACCCGGCGCAGCGCATGCGCTGCGAAACCCGGAGGTCACGAGGGTGAGCTTTGCACAGCTCACCCGTTCGACAGGCGCAGCGCATGCGCTGCGAAACCCCTGTCTCACCCCAGGGTCGTGTCGAGCACCATCATCACCATGAAACCGGCCATCAGCCCGAGGGTGGCAGCCTTTTCGTGGCCGTTGCGGTGGGTTTCCGGTATCACCTCGTGCGACACCACGAACAGCATGGCGCCAGCGGCCAGACCCAGGCCGCCCGGGTAGAACAGCGCGACGCTGCTCGACAGGCCGAGGCCGATCAGCGCCCCCAGCGGTTCCATGAAGCCGCTCAGCGCGGCGATGGCCACCGCCTTCAGCGGCGACATGCCGACCGCGCGCAGCGCGACCGCCACCGCCAGCCCTTCCGGAATGTCCTGCAGCGCGATCGCGGTGGACAGCGGCAGCCCCACGGTCATGTCGCCCTGCGAGAAGGACACGCCCATGGCCATGCCCTCCGGCAGGTTGTGCAGCGCGATGGCATTCACGAACAGCCATACCCGGCCCATGCGGGTTTCCGGGCCGCAGCTGCCGCAGTGCTCGTGTTCGTGCGGCGTCATCGCGTCCAGCGCCATCATGAGCCAGATGCCCAGACACATGCCGGCCACCACCACGGCCGCGCCCCAGCCACGTGAGCCGGTGATGGATTCGCCGGCGTCCAGACCGGGCACGATGAGCGAGAAGGAGGAGGCGGCCAGCATCATGCCGGCGCCGAAGCCGAGCAGGATGTCCGAGCCGCGCTGGCCCAGCGAACGCAGGCCGAGCGCCGGCGCCGCGCCCAGGGCGGTGGCGCCGAAGCCGGCCAGACCGGCCAGCAGTCCCCACTGCAGCGCCTGCGGGCTGCGGCTGTCGGCAAACAGCCAGGCGATCGCCGCGGCCAGCACCGCGATGCCTATCATCAGCATGAACTGCAGCGCCGGGTCGAGCTTGAGCCACGGAAACAGCGGGCCGGGGCGTGTGGCGGTCTGTGCGGAAGCGGAAGTCGGATCCATGGTGTCCTGTTCGTTGTCGGATGGCGGGCGGCTCAGCCGGCCGCCCGGGGGGCGTCCTGCGCTTCGGCGCGCAGCGTGAGGTGGTCGACCACGATGCTGCCCACGATGTCGCCTTCCACGTTCACGACGGTGCGCAGCGAATCGAGGATGCGGTCTATCGGCAGCAGGATGGCGATCGCTTCGGCCGGCAGGCCGACCGACTGCAGCACCATGACCATGGTCACCATGCCGGCGCTCGGAATGCCCGGCGCACCGACCGCGGCCAGCATGGACATGACGCACACCACCACCTGCTGGCCCAGGCTCAGTTCGATGCCGGCCAGGCTGGCGATGAACAGCGCCGCCGCCGCTTCGTACAGCGCGGTGCCGTCCATGTTCATCGTCGTGCCGACCGGCACCACGAAGCCGACGGTGGCGGGGCGCACGCCGAAATGCTGCTGCGTGACCCGCATCGTGACCGGCATCGTCGCCGAACTCGAACTGGTGGCCAGGGCGGTGATGAAGGATTCGCGTCCGCCGCGCCACAGCGCCAGGGGGCTCACCTTGGTGATCAGCCACAGCAGGCCGGGCAGCACCACCGCGCCGTGGAACAGCGTGGTGCCCAGCACCACCGCAATAAAGCGCGCCATGGTTTCGAGCAGCGCCATGTCCTGGGTGGCGATCAGTTTCGCCAGCAGCGCGGCAATGCCCCAGGGCGCCAGCCGCATGATGGCGCCGACGATGCGCAGCGAAAGGTCCTGCATTTCCTCCATGCCGCGGTTGATCACCGGATAGCGCTCGCCAGCCTGCACCAGCGCGATGCCGAGAATCAGCGCGAACACCACCAGCGCCACGATGTCGCCATTGGCCAGCGCGGAGAACGGATTCCTGAACAGCCCGGTCAGGAACTGCTGTACGAATTCGGGAAAGGGCAGCTGCTTCGCCTGGAAGCCGGCCAGCGCGTCGGCGAACATGTCCAGATGCAGGCCGGCAGCCGGGTCGAACAGATGGGCGGCGCCCAGCCCGAGCAGCACCGCGATGGTGACCGTGAGCAGGTAGAACAGCAGCGTGGTCACCCAGACACGGCGGATGCTGCCATGCTGCCTGAGCTGGGCCACGCCGACCACGATGGACGAGAACACCAGCGGCACCAGCACCATCTTGAGCAGCGCGATGAACACGCTGCCGATCAGCCCGGCGAGATAGAGACCCTGCACCCGCAGACCGGCGTCCGCCGGCTGCGCGCCCAGAAACATCCCCAGCGCCAGGCCGGCGAGCGCTCCGATCAGAATCTGTGAATTGCCGGACAGCCGCATGCATCGTTCTCCGCGTTTTTTTCCGACCTTACCACCGGTGCGGCGGATGAAACCAAGCCCGCGCCGCGCAGTCGGAGACGCAGCGCGCATCCTCCCCCCGCCGACCGGAGCCCATCATGAGAACAACCGTTGCCGCCCTGCTGATCGCCAGCGCCGCCTGCAGTGCGCAGGCGATGAACATCGCCACCGCCATCCAGACCACGGTGCGGGTGCAGGCCGAACAGCCGGACGGCTCGATTTCCATCGGCAGCGGCGTGGTGCTGCCGGGCCAACGGGTGGCCACCGCCTGCCATGTGGTCGCCGGTGCGAAGGCACTCAAGGCCAGCTATCAGTACGTGGCCAGTCCCGCCACCGTACTGCGTCGCGACGACTGGCGGGACCTGTGCGTGCTGTCGGTGCCCGGTCTGGCCGCGCCGGCGGCGAAGATCGCCCGCGCCGGCGACCTGAAGCCGGGTGACCGGCTGCTCGGTTTCAATGGCGCTTACGGCGTCGACGTGCGCCTGCTGATCGGCGCACTCGACAAGACCTTCACGATGGATGGCGCACCGGTGATGCAGGTGAGCGTGCCGTTCGCCATCGGCGACAGTGGCGGCGGCCTGTTCAACGTGGCCGGCGAACTGGTGGGCATTCTCGCCTTCGTCGCGAAGACGGCCGGTGAGGAACGCTACGCCATCCCGATCGAGTGGCTTGAGGCGGACATCGACGCTACCCGCACCGTGCCCTTCTGGAAGGCGGCGCCGGCTGACATGCCGGATTTTCTGCGGCCGGCGCCCTGAGTTCTTTGCCGCCGCAATCGCGACGAGGGCGTCGCTCCCAAGGTCCTGCTCCACCGGTAGCGCGCATGCATGTCACCTGATCCGGACGCGCGCTTCGCCCCGCGTCAGGCGCGGTGCCGTGCAGAGGCCAGTGGGCGCGACGCCCTCGTCGCGATTCGATCCCTGCCTGCAGCGGGTTCGGCGCCACCGCTGCTACGCTAGCACCCAATTCACCCAGCTCCGTTCATCGTGTCCCGCAAAAGCTATCGTCCCGTCGCCGCCGCGCCCGAAGCCGCCATCCGCCTGCGCGGCGTGCGGCAGAACAATCTGAAGAACCTCGACGTCGATTTCCCGCTCGGCCGGCTCACGGTCGTGACCGGCGTGTCCGGCTCCGGCAAGTCCTCGCTGGTGTTCGACACGCTGTACGCCGAAGGCCAGCGCCGCTATGTCGAAACCTTCTCGCCGTACGCGCGGCAGTTCCTCGACCGCATGGACGCGCCGCAGGTCGACCGCATCGAGGGCGTACCGCCGGCGATCGCCATCGACCAGACCAATCAGGTGCGCACCTCGCGCTCGACGGTCGGCACCATGACCGAGCTGAACGATCACCTGAAGCTGCTGTTCGCCCGCGTGTCGACGCTGCACTGCCGCTGCTGCGGCAAGCCGGTGCAGGCCGACACCGCCGACCGCATCGCGCAGCGGATCGCCGAGCGCGCCGCGGCGGCCGGTGACCCGCGGCTGGCGGTGACCGCGCCGGTCACCGTGCCCGACAACTTCACCGACGCCGAAGTGCAGGGCTGGCTGGAACGCCAGGGCTATACCCGCATCCACGCGCGCGACGGCAATGTGCTGCAGGTGGTGCAGGACCGCTTCCGCGCCGGCAACGCCGGCGAATCGCGCATCGCCGAAGCGGTCGAGGCGGCACTGAAGCTGGGCCATGGCCGCATGCACGTGCAGCTGCTGGACAGCGAGGGCGGCGAGCGCTGGGCCTTCTCCAGCACGCTGCACTGCGCAGACTGCGACATCGCCTACAGCCCGGCCATGCCGGCCACCTTCTCGTTCAATTCGCCGATCGGCGCCTGCGAAACCTGCCGCGGCTTCGGCCGCGTGATCGGCATCGACTTCGGTCTGGTCATTCCGGACGGCCGCAAGACGCTGCGCGGCGGCGCGGTGAAACCGTGGCAGACCGAGTCCTACAGCGAGTGCCAGACCGACCTTGAAAAGCTGGCGCCGAAGTACGGCGTGCCGCTGGACGTGCCGTTCAACGAGCTGTCGGCGGAGCACCGGCAGTGGGTGCTCGAAGGCGACCCGAAGTGGAAGAGCTGGCAGAAGTCCTGGCCCGGCACCTGGTATGGCGTGCGCCACTTCTTCGAGTGGCTGGAAACCAAGGCCTACAAGATGCACATCCGGGTGCTGCTGTCGCGCTACCGGGCCTACACCGAATGCCCGGCCTGCGGCGGCAGCCGGCTCAAGCCGGACGCGGCGCTGTGGAAGATCGAGGGGCAGTCGATACACGACCTGATGCGCTGGCCGGTGGTGAAGCTGCGCGCGATGATGGACGCGCTCGACCTGCCGCCGCCGCTCGACTCGGCCACCGAAGAACTGATGGCGGAAATCCGCACCCGGCTCGGCTATCTGTGCACCGTTGGCCTGGGCTATCTGAACCTCGACCGCCAGTCGCGCACGCTGTCCGGCGGCGAGGTGCAGCGCATCAACCTCACGACGGCACTCGGCACTTCGCTGGTGAACACGCTGTTCGTGCTGGACGAGCCGTCGATCGGCCTGCACCCGCGCGACATGGAGCGGGTGATCGGCGTGATGCAGCGGCTGAAGGACGCCGGCAACACGCTGGTGGTGGTTGAGCACGACCCGCAGATCATGCGCCACGCCGACCGCCTGCTCGACATCGGCCCGGGCGCCGGCACGCGCGGCGGCCACATCGTGTTCGACGGCGCGCCGGCCGCCATGGCCGGTGCCGACACGCTGACCGCCGACTATCTGGCCGGCCGGCGCAAGGTGGACGCCGCGCTCGGCAGCCGCCGCGCTGTCGATGCCGCCACGCCGCGCCTGCTGCTGCGCGGCGCGCGGGCGCACAACCTGAAGAATGTCGATATCGCGATTCCACTCGGCCGTCTGGTCGCGGTGACCGGCGTGTCCGGCTCCGGCAAGTCCACGCTGATCCAGGACGTGCTGCACCCGGCGCTGCTGAAGCACTACGGCCGGCCGACCGAAGCGGCCGGCGAGCACCAGGCGCTCGAAGGGCTGGAGCACATCACGGATGTGGTGATGGTGGACCAGTCGCCGATCGGCAAGAGCGCGCGTTCCAACCCGGTTACCCATGTCGGTGCCTTCGACCCGATGCGCGAACTGTTCGCGCTGCAGGCCGAGGCGAAACAGCGCGGCTATACCGCGGGCACCTTCTCGTTCAACGCCGGCAAGGGCCGCTGCCCGACCTGCGGCGGCACCGGTTTCGAACACGTCGAAATGCAGTTCCTGTCCGACGTGTATCTGCGCTGCCCGGACTGCGACGGCAGCCGCTACCGCGCCGAGGTGCGGGAGATCCGGCTCGACGGTCGCAGCATTTCCGACCTGCTGGCGATGACGGTGCGCGATGCGCGCGACTGGCTGGGCGAACTGGCCACCCACGAGCGTGCGCTGAAGCGCCACGTCGATGCGGCGGTGAATGGCCTGCAGGCGCTGATCGACGTCGGCCTCGACTATGTGACGCTGGGCCAGCCGGTGCCCACGCTGTCCGGCGGCGAGGCGCAGCGGCTGAAGCTGGCCGGCTTCCTGGCCGAGGCGGCGAACGTGAAGGGCGCGAAGGCCGGCAAGAAGACTGACGGCGGCACTCAGGGTGGCAAACTCTTCCTGCTCGACGAACCGACCACCGGCCTGCACTTCGACGACATCGCGCGCCTGCTCGGCGCCTTCGCCAAGCTGCTGGACGCCGGCCACACGGTGCTGGTGATCGAACACAACCTCGACGTGATTTCGGCGGCCGACTGGCTGATCGACCTCGGGCCGGAGGCTGGCGAGGACGGCGGCCAGCTCGTGTTCGAAGGCACGCCGGCGCAGGTCATCGGCTGCGTCGCATCGCATACCGGGCGGGCGCTGGCCGAGTACCGGCTGGCCGACACCTTCTCGCAGGCCGCGCATGAGGCGGCGCCGGTCGAGCAGCAGGACGCGGCGCACAGCGCACTGCGCGCACGCGCCGCGCACAGCATCGTCGTGCACCGCGCGCGCGAGCACAACCTGAAGAACATCGAGGTCGACATTCCGCGCGAGCGCTTCACCGTGGTGACCGGCGTGTCCGGCTCAGGCAAGTCCACGCTGGCGTTCGACATCGTGTTCGGCGAGGGCCAGCGCCGCTACCTCGAATCGCTGAACGCCTATGCCCGCCAGTTCGTGCAGCCGGAGAGCAAGCCGGACGTCGATGGCGTGTTCGGCATTCCGCCGGCGGTGGCGATCGCCCAGCGCACCAGCCGTGGCGGCCGCAAGAGCACGGTGGCCACACAGACCGAGATCTACCACTTCCTGCGCTTGATGTACGTGAAGCTGGGCGTGCAGCACTGTCCGGACTGCGGCTGCGCGATCGCGCCGCAGAGCGAGGACGCGATGGTGGCGCGCATCCTGCGCGAGCGGCGCGGCCAGCACATCGGTCTGCTGGCGCCGCTGGTGATCAACCGCAAGGGCTACTACACCGAACTGGCGCGCTGGGCGAAGTCGCACGGCCACACCCATCTGCGGGTCGATGGAGAATTCCTGCCGACCTCGCCGTGGCCGCGGCTGGACCGCTTCAAGGAACACACGATAGAACTGCCGATCCGCGATTTCGTCGTGAACGAGCGCGACGAACGCACGCTGCGCGACGCGGTGCGCCAGGCGCTGGAACACGGCAAGGGCGTGCTGCACCTGATGTCGCCGCTGGACCGCCTGGGCCAGCCGGACGCGCCGGTGCCCACCATCGAGGTGTACTCGACCCAGCGCGCCTGCCCGAGCTGCGGCACCGGTTTCGCCGAACTCGACCCGCGCCTGTTCTCGTTCAATTCGAAACATGGCTGGTGTCCGAAGTGCATGGGTACCGGCCTCAAGCTGCAAGGCTTCGACGCGGAACAGACCGGCGAGGAGGCCACCTGGAACGAGTGGCAGGAAGACGAGACGGAAGAATGCCCGGCCTGCCACGGCGAGCGGCTGAACCCGGTCGCGCGCAACGTGAAGCTGTTCGGCCAGTCCATCGCGCAGCTGAGCGCGCAGCCGGTTTCGGCGCTGCAGACCACCATCGCCGGCTGGTCGCTCGAAGGCCGCGAAGGCGAAATCGCGCGCGACGTGATCGCGGAGCTGAACAGCCGGCTGCATTTCCTGAGCGAAGTCGGCCTCGGCTACCTGTCGCTGGACCGCGCCGCACCCACGCTGTCCGGCGGCGAGGCGCAGCGCATCCGGCTTGCCGCCCAGCTCGGCTCGAACCTGCGCGGCGTGTGCTACGTGCTGGACGAACCGACCATAGGCCTGCACCCGCGTGACAACCAGGTGCTGCTCGACACGCTGGTGAAGCTGCGCGACAAGGGCAACACGCTGCTGGTGGTCGAGCACGACGAAGACACCATCCTGCGCGCCGACCACGTGATCGATCTCGGCCCGGGCGCCGGCCGGCTCGGCGGCGAGGTGATCGCAGAAGGTCATGCCAGCGATCTGGCGAAGAACGCGGACTCGATCACCGGCCGTTTTCTCGCCCGTCCGCTGGACCACAGCTTCAAGGCGCGCCGGCCGGTCGCTGACGACACGCCTTCGCTCGTCGTGCGCGGCGCCACGCTGCACAACCTGAAGGGCATGGACGTGCGGGTGCCGCTCGGCCGTCTGGTCGTGATGACCGGCGTGTCCGGCTCCGGCAAGTCTTCGCTGGCGCGCGACGTGCTGCGCGACGGCGTGGCTGCGCGGCTGAACGACCCGAAGGCGGCGGTGACCGGCTGCATCGACATCGAAGGCTGGGGCGCGCTCGGCCGCGTGCTCGAAGTGGACCAGACGCCGATCGGCAAGACGCCGCGCTCCTGCCCGGCCACCTACATCGGCTTCTGGGACCAGATCCGCAAGCTGTACGCCGACACCCAGGATGCGCGTGAACGCGGTTTCACCGCTGCGCGCTTCTCGTTCAACACCGGCCCCGGCCGCTGCCCGGTGTGCGAGGGGCAGGGCCTGCGCCAGATCGAAATGTCCTTCCTGCCGGACGTGCGGGTGCTGTGCGAAGCCTGCAACGGCGCGCGCTTCAATTCGGAAACGCGGGCGGTCATCTGGCGCGGCAAGAGCATTGCCGACGTGTTGGCGATGAGCGTGGACGAGGCGGTCGAGTTCTTCGCTGCCCACCGCAAGCTGGCCGACACGCTGAAGCTGATGCAGGAGGTCGGGCTGGGCTATCTGACGCTGGGCCAGCACAGCCCCACGCTGTCCGGCGGCGAGGCGCAGCGCATGAAGCTGGTGACCGAGCTGGCGAAGTCACCGGCGGACGCGAACGATCCGGCGAACGCCCGGCGCGGTCGCGGCAATCCGCACACGCTGTACGTGCTGGACGAACCGACCACCGGCCTGCACATGGCCGACATCGCCAAGCTGATCGGCGTGCTGCACCGGCTGGTGGACGCCGGTCATTCGGTGGTGGTGATCGAGCATGACCTCGACCTGATGGCGGAAGCCGACTGGATCGTCGACCTGGGTCCGGAAGGCGGGGAGGGCGGCGGCCGGGTGGTGGCCGCCGGCGCACCGGCCGACCTGCTGTCGCAGGCGGCGGTGTCGCATACCGCGCGCGAACTGGCGCGCTTCAGACAGGCACGCGATACGCGCGCCTGAGCGGTTTCAGACCGGCAGCGCGCGACGGCGGCGGGTGGCAAACGCTGCCACGCCGGCCAGCGCGATCAGGGCCAGCGCACCCGGTTCCGGCACCGATTCGGCGGTGGCGGCGGCCAGCGGCGGCTTCGGCAGTTCGTAGAAGCGGATCACGTCCTGCGCGGTGGCGCTCGCGAAGATGTCGAAACCGAAGCGGCTCTGCTGCTGCGGCAGGCTGTTGAGCCATTGCTGGGCGAGCGCGATCGAACCGTCGGTCGCGCCCCAGGCCTTGAAGGTGTTCTTCGACAGGTCGAGGTTGTGGCTGGTCTCGTTGACGATTTCCCACACCGCGAGCTGGAAGGCGGCGGACGACACGCTGCTGGTCAGCGCCTGGTCGTAGGCGATGGACGCCAGATTGCCCAGCATGGCGCCGCGCTCGGCCGACAGCGAGCCGTACTGTGCCAGCGTGAGCTGGGTGTAGTCATTCACGGTCGTGCCCAGCTTGGCCGGCTGGAAGATGTCGATGCACCAGGACACGAAATTCTGCAGCGCCGGATCGCTCGATCCCGCCACCGAAGAGCGGAAGCCGCCCGCGTTCATCTGACCGTTCAGGCGCGGGGTCAGGTTGGCGAAACGAACCGTGGTCGTCGGGCCGGTCACTGCGTAGTCGCTCAGCAGCAGCGGCGCAGCCTGGGCGGTGGAGCAGGCCGCAATGCCTGCGAGGACCAGCGGGCGGAACAGGGAACGGATTTTCATTGCGTGCCTTCACTGCTTTATCGGATTGGTTCGCACAGTACCGGCAGCGTCGCGCCTGCCGATAGCGACTAATTCAACACTTTCCGGGTCTTCACAAACTGAAGCATTCGTTGCGCACTGTGCCGTGCGCCTACGCCTGCACTTCATCCCGTCCTACAGGCGGCCTTCCGCGTGCCTGCCATCCTGAGCGCAGGAACATCCGATTACAGGTTTCAGGTGCACGTCCGGCCGCTTCGCGCGTTGAAGGACTCACCCGTTAAGGAGAAGAAGATGAAGGCACTGATGATGGCGCTCGCTCTGAGCGCGACGGCGGGCTCGGCGATGGCGGCGGACGTGGGGGTGTCGATCTCGATCGGTCAGCCCGGGTTCTACGGCCACATCGACATCGGCGATTACTACCCGCGCCCGCAGCTGATCTATCCGCAGCCGGTGGTGATCGTTCCGGGGCCGGTGATGGCGCCGGTCTACATGCACGTGCCGCCGGGGCACGCCAAGAACTGGCGCAAGTACTGCGGCCGCTATGAAGCCTGTGGCCGGCCGGTCTATTTCGTTCAGGACCGCTGGTACAACGATGTGTATGTCCCGCGCTACCGCGAACGGCACGGCTACCGCGAAGCCCGCTACGACGATCACCGCGACCGGGGCGAATGGCGCGATGAGCGGGGCGGCTACCGAGGCGACAGGGATGACGATCGGCCGGATCGCGGCGGTCGCGGAAATGGGCACGGAAATGGAAAGGGGCATGGGCATGGACACGGCCGCGACTGAGTGCAGTGGACGGGGTCGATCCTGCGATGCAGCAGGGAAAGATTCCCGTAAAAGCCGGGAATTTTTCCCGAGAGAAGAGCGCGTCGACCGGAGAAAGGGAAGAATTCCCGGCTGGGGGCTAGACTTGGAATGCCGCGCTGCAACATTCGCGGACCCCATTTCAAGTCCAAGGACCACGCCATGAAGAAAACCGCCCTGTTCGCATCCCTGCTGCTGTCCGCCGGCCTCGTCGCGCCCGCGCTGGCCGACACGACCTTCCCCAAAACCACC
>Ga0123397_135491_pt1 | contig 17315 bp, 13 predicted proteins | sample T10HLNH4metaT_FD_89925 | JGI IMG/M metagenome (GOLD analysis project Ga0123397, IMG submission 89925) | Methane-oxidizing artificial microbial communities from Washington, USA to study methane cycling - T10-HLNH4 metaT (Metagenome... ... | reverse complement strand
CGACATCTTCATTTCGGCCGGCGCGCCGATCGCGATCAAGATCCAGGGCACCACGGTGCCGATCAACCAGCGCGTGATGGATCCGGAAACGATCCAGCGCATGGCCTACGAAATGCTCAGCGAAGAGCAGCAGCAGAAGTTCGAGAAGACGCGCGAACTGAACCTGTCCTTCGGCCGGCGCGACCTCGGCAACTTCCGGGTCAACATGTTCTGGCAGCGCGGCAGCATCGCCATGGTGGTGCGCTACATCCTGGGCGACATCCCGCCGCTGGACACCCTCGGCCTGCCGCCGGTGCTGACCGACATGATCATGGAGAAGCGCGGCCTCATCCTGGTCGTGGGCTCCACCGGTTCCGGCAAATCGACCACGATGGCGGCGATGATCGACTATCGCAACGCCAACAAGTCGGGCCACATCCTGACGGTCGAAGACCCGATCGAATACCTGTTCAAGCACAAGAAATCCATCGTCAATCAGCGCGAGATCGGCATGGACACCGAGGGCTGGGCGCCCGCGCTGAAGAACGCGATGCGTCAGGCGCCGGACTGCATCCTGATCGGCGAAATCCGCGATCTGGAAACCATGCAGGCGGCACTCGCCTACGCCCAGACCGGTCACCTGTGCCTGGCCACGCTGCACGCGAACAACGCCCACCACGCGCTGAACCGCATCGTCAATTTCTTCCCGCTGGACAGCCGTCCGCTGCTTTTCCTCGACCTGTCGGTCACGCTCAAGGGCATCATTTCGCAGCGCCTGGTGCGCAAGCCGGACGGCCGCCGCATGCCGGCGGTCGAGGTGCTGCTGAACACCCGCTACATTTCCGAACTGATCGAGCGCGGCGAGGTAAACAGCGTGAAGGAGGCGATGGAGCGCAGCATGGCGCCCGGTTCGCAGACCTTCGAACAGGATCTGTTCCGCCTCTACCGCGAAGGCGAAATCACGCTGGACGAGGCGCTGTCGAATTCCGACTCGCCGACCAACCTGTCCTGGCTCATCAACAACTCGCAGTTCGGCACGCCCGAGTCGCCCAAACCCGATGCGCAGAGCATCGACATTCCGGACCTCGAAGCGACCGAGCCGAGCGGCGCATCCTTCGCCGAGTTTTCGCTCAATCTCGACGACAGCGGCCGCTGAGCGCCGCTGCGTCCTTCCGGAATTTCCCTGATGTCCGAAGCCACCCTGGCGCTCACCCGTCAGCTCATTTCCACGCGGTCGGTCACGCCGGTCGACGGCGGCTGCCTCGAAACCATCGGTGCGCGTCTGGCCGCGGCCGGTTTCACGCTCGAGCGCATCGATGCCGGCGGCGTGTCCAATCTGTGGGCGCGCCGCGGCAGCGCCGCACCGCTGTTCTGTTTCGCCGGCCACACCGACGTGGTGCCGACCGGTCCGCTCGACCAGTGGCACAGCGACCCGTTCGAACCGGTCATCCGTGACGGCATGCTGTACGGCCGCGGTGCGGCCGACATGAAGGCCTCGCTGGCCGCCTTCGTCACCTCGACCGAGCGCTTCGTCGCGCGCTGCCCGGACCACGCCGGCTCGATCGCCTTCCTGCTCACGTCGGACGAAGAAGGCGACGCCATCGACGGCACCGTGCGCGTGGTCGAAACGCTGGCGACACGCGGCGAACGGCTGGATTACTGCGTGGTGGGCGAACCGACCTCGGTCACCCGGGTCGGCGACATGATCAAGAACGGGCGTCGCGGCTCGCTGTCCGGCCGGCTCACGGTCAAGGGCGTACAGGGCCACATCGCCTACCCGCATCTGGCGAAGAATCCGATCCACCTGTTCGGGCCGGCGCTGGCCGAACTGGCTGCGGTCACCTGGGACGAAGGCAACGAATACTTCCCGCCCACCAGCTGGCAGATTTCCAACATCAAGGCCGGCACCGGCGCCACCAATGTCATCCCGGGCACGCTGGAAGTGCTGTTCAACTTCCGCTTCTCGACCGCCAGCACGCCGGACGGGCTGAAGGCGCGGCTGACTGACATCCTCGACCGTCACGGTCTGGACTACGACATCGTGTGGACGCTGGGCGGCAGGCCCTTCCTGACACCGCGCGGCACGCTGGTCGATGCCGCCGCCGCCGCCATCCGCGACGTGACCGGGCTCACCACCGAACTGTCGACCACCGGTGGCACCTCGGACGGCCGCTTCATCGCCGACATCTGCGCCCAGGTGGTGGAGATCGGCCCGAGCAACGCCACCATCCACAAACTGAACGAATGCGTGGCGGTGGCCGACATCGAGCCGCTGTCCCGCATCTATGAAAACCTGCTCGACCGCCTGCTCGGTCCGGACTCCGCCGCATGAAACTGAAATCTTCCGAAAAGACGCCCGCCCCGAAAAAGACCCTGCCGCCGGAGGAACTGCTGTCGGTCCGCGACTGGCTGCGCTTCCTGATGAGCCGCATGGGCGCGGCCGAAGTGTCCTTCGGCCAGGGCTTCGTCGACGCCTGGGACGAGGCGGTCTATCTGGTGCTGCACACGCTGCATCTGCCGCTCGACCGGCTGGAGCCCTTTCTCGACGCGGCACTGACGGTCGACGAGTGCGAACGCCTGATGCGCGTGGTCGAGCGCCGCTGCGAGGAGCGCGAACCGGCCGCCTACATCACCGGCGAAGCCTGGCTGGGCGGCCTGCGCTTCCGGGTCGATCCGCGCGTCATCATTCCGCGCTCGCACATTTTCGAACTGATGCAGGACGGTTTTTCGCCCTGGCTGGATGACACCGGCGCGCCCGGCCGCATCCTCGACCTGTGCACCGGCTCGGCCTGTCTGGCCATCGCCGCCGCCCACACCTTCCCGGACGCGGAGGTGGACGCGGTCGACCTGTCGGCCGACGCGCTCAAGGTGGCCCAGCTCAACATCCATGACCACGGTCTGCGCGACCGGGTCGAGGTGCTGCACGGTGACCTGTTCGAGCCGCTCGAAGGCCGCCGCTACGACCTCATCCTGTCCAATCCGCCCTACGTCACCGACGCCGCGATGGACGCGCTGCCTGAAGAGTTCCGCAAGGAACCCGCCATGGCGCTGGGCGCCGGCGCGGACGGCATGGACATCGTGCGCCGCATCGTGGCCGAAGCCGGCCGCCACCTGAATCCGGGTGGCCTGCTGCTGATCGAGATCGGCCACAACCAGGCGGAAGCCGAAGCCGCCCTGCCCGACCTGCCGCTGGTCTGGCTGGACACCGATTCGGCCACCGCGCCGGTGTTCCTGCTGCGGGCCGAAGACCTGCCGCAATGAGCGAAGCGGACCACCAGCCCGCATCAGGGCTGGACCGCATTGCGGACGCCGCCCCGGCGGCGCGCGCCCGCCGGGGCAGGCGCTCGCCCGCGCTGTGGCAGGGCCTGTCGCTCGGCCTGTTCGTACTCATGGTGTCGCTCGGCCTGGCCGCGCTGTCCGGTCGCGACGACGCCGGCGCCGTCCATGCAACGCTGGGTCATGAACTGGCCGCAGCAATCGCCGAACGGCGTGCAGAGCCCATCCACGCCGCGCTGGACGAGGCCGCCCGGCGCGGCCAGCTGATCGCGGCCACGGTACGCGACGCTGACGGCACCGTGATCGCCGAGCTGAAAGGCCCGTCGCCCACCGGCAGCGAACGCCATCTGCAGATCGACGGCCAGGTCATGCATCAGGGTCGTCCGGTCGGCCTGCTGTCGGTGGTGAGCATGCAGGAAGGCGGCGGCAGCCTGCTCGCCCGCACGCTGCTGCCGGCTTTCGCGCTGGCCGGCTTCTGCGCGCTGGTGGCCTGGGGTGCCGGCAGCACGCTGCGCCGTCGTCTGGCGCCCTCGCTGTCCGCGCTCGAAGGCGCCAGCGCGGTCATCGCCCAGGGCGGGCGACCCAGCCTTGACCGCATCACCGACAGCCTGCTCGCGCCGCTGGCACGTGCGCTGGAAAACGCCGCCTTCACGCTGGCCAGCCGGCGCGACGAGGCCATGGCCCGCGAACAGCGGCTGGGTCGCATCGTGCGCGCCCACGACGAGGCGGAATGGGAATGGTGGCCGGCCACCGGCGAAACCTGGTACAGCCCGCGCTTTCCCGAACTGCTGGGCTATACCGCGCACGACGCGTTCGAAAGCCAGTTCAAGTGGCGCGCCGCGATCCATCCGGACGACGCCGGCACGGTGCGCCGGGCGCGCGACCGGCTGGTGCGCGGCGAACTGCAGCGCACCGACGACCCGATACGGCTGCGCGTGCGTGACGGCACCTACCGCTGGTTCCGGCTGCGCGCCACCGCCGACCGCGACCCGCAGGGCGGCGCGCGCTGCGTGTCCGGCACGCTGGAGGACGTGACCCGCGAGCGGATGACGCTGGACGCGCTGCGCGAAAGCGAGGCGCGGCTGTTCCACGCGGTACGCGGCTCCTTCGACGGCGCCTGGGACTGGGATCTGGGCGCCGGACGCTACTTCCTGTCGCCGCGGCTGAGCGAAATCCTCGGCATTTCGCAGGCGCAGCAGCCACAGACCCACGACGATCTGCTGGAGCGGGTGCACCCGGACGATCTGGCGCGGCTGCAGCACGCGATCGACGAACACTTCCTGCGCCGCGAATCGTTCGACATCGAATACCGCATGCGCCATGCCGACGGCCGCTACCTGTGGGTGCGCGACCGCGGCCTCGCCACCCGCAGCCCCAACGGCAAGGTGCTGCGCTTTTCCGGCTCGATCACCGACATCACCGAGCGCAAGTTGGCGGAAGAAGCGGTGGTCAGGCTGGCCGCCGAAAAGCAGGCGCTGCTGGACGACGTGCCGGTGGCCATCGTCTATGTGCGCGACAACCAGATCGCCGACTGCAACCGGCGCTGCGAGGAAATTTTCGGCTACCGCCAGAGTGAGCTGATCGGCTGCACGATGGATCTGTTCTTCAACAGCTACCACGAACTGCCTGCGCTGCTCGAAGGGGCCGGCCGCAACGCGCCACAGCCGCACGCGCAGGAAGCCATGCTGATGCGGCGCGACGGCAGCCCGCTGCACGCCTATGTTTCGGTACGCCAGGTCAGCACCCGGACCAGTTCGCCGGAAGAAACGATCTGGATCTTTTCCGACGACACCGCGCGCCGGCGCGCGCTGGACGCCGCCCGGCGCGAGGAGCATTTCTCGGCTGCGCTGGTGCGCAGCATGCCCGGCGTATTCCTGCTGGTGGATGCGCGCGGCGCGCTGCGCCGCTGGAACGAGAATCTGCAGACCGTGACCGGTCACGGCGCGCCCGACCTGATGGGCAAATCGGCCCTCGACCTTTTCCCGGAGGTGTTCCGCCCGCTGCTGCGCCGCCAGGCCCGCCGGGCGTTGACCCACCGCGATTCCACCTTCGAGGCCGACCTGCTGTCGGCCGGCGGCGAGCACCTGACCCACGCCTTCAGCCTTTACCGGCTGGATCTGGACGGCCTGCCCCACCTGCTGTGCACCGGCCTGGACATCCGCGCCCAGAAGGAAGCCGAACGCAGCGTGCTGGCGATGAACCAGCGCCTGGAAACCCGGGTGCGCGAGCGCACCGCCGAACTGCTGACCGCGATGCGCGAACTGGAGAGCTTCAGCTACTCGGTGTCGCACGATCTGGCAGCACCACTGCGCGGCATCGACGGCTTTTCGCGCATGATCGAGGAAGATTATGCCGACCAGCTGGACGAACGCGGCCGCGATTACATCAACCGCATCCGCGCCGGCACCCAGCGCATGCACAGGCTGATCGACGACCTGCTCGGTCTGGCACGCATCACCCGCAACGAAATGAACCGCCAGATGGTGGATCTGAGTGCCATGGTGAGCGAAATATGCTCGGAACTGACGCGATCCGAGCCTGAACGGCGGGCAGAGTTCCTCATTCAGCCGTCAATGCGCGTGTATGCTGACGCCAATCTGCTGCGTATCGCGCTGGACAATCTGCTGCGCAACGCCTGGAAGTTCACCAGCCGTCATGATGGCGCCCGCATCGAGATCGGTTGCTTGCAGCATGATCGTGAGCTCGTGTATTTTGTGAAGGACGACGGCGCGGGCTTTGACATGCGTTACGCAACAAAGCTCTTCGGCCCCTTCCAGCGGCTGCACTCGGTGGGCGAATTCTCCGGAAGCGGCATCGGACTGGCCATCGTGAACCGCATCGTCCAGCGGCACGGCGGTCGGATCTGGGCAGAAGCCGAAGTGGAACGCGGCGCATGCTTCTTCTTTACGCTGGAGCCTGCCGTGCAATGACGCAGGCGACCTGACAGGCTGTTTTATATGGCAAGCGAACGCCCGATACTGCTGGTTGAAGACAATCCGGATGACGAAGCCCTCACGCTTCGCGCCTTTCACAAGAACCGCATCGCGAACGAAGTCGTGGTCGCCCGTGACGGGGTCGAAGCGCTCGACTACCTGTTCGGCACCGGCGCCTACGCCGGGCGCGACCTGTCGGTGGCGCCGGCGGTCATCCTGCTCGATCTGAAGCTGCCCCGCGTAGATGGTCTCGAAGTGCTGCGCCGTGTGCGCGCCGACGCCCGCACCAATCTGCTGCCTGTGGTCATCCTGACCACCTCGCGCGAACAGCAGGACATCTACGAGGCCTACCAGCTCGGCGCCAACAGCTATATCCGCAAGCCGGTCGATTTCGAGAAATTCATCTACGCGGTCGGCCAGCTCGGCCTGTACTGGCTGGTTCTGAACGAACCGGTCGATCCGCCGGGCCTCTGAGCGCGGTCGCCGCAGCGAGGGCGCCGCTCCCACGAAGTCGGCGACAGACTGCGGACACCTGTGGGAGCGGCGCCCCCGCCGCGAAAGGGCCTGCCCCACCACCGCATCCAGCAAAGCCGCCGAACTCCTGGCGACTGAGTCGCCACGCTTGTCAGTTCCGCCGCGAACGCGCGATCTGGCGTGACAGCGCAATCAGCGGCAGCAGACCCACCACCACGATGGCGAGTGCCGAGGTCGAGGCCTCCTGCAGCCGTTCGTCGCTGGCCAGCGTATAGGCCTGGGTGGCCAGGGTGTCGAAATTGAACGGCCGCATCACCAGCGTGGCCGGCAGTTCCTTCATCACGTCCACAAAGACCAGCAGCGAAGCGGTCAGCAGGCTGCCGCGCAGCATGGGCCAGTGCACCCGGCGCAGCGTTTCGCCGGCGCCCAGCCCCAGACTGCGCGCCGCCTCGTCCATGCTGGGCGTGATGCGGGCCAGGCCGGATTCCACCGACTGCAGCGACACCGTCAGGAAGCGCGCCAGATAGGCGTAGATCAGCGCCGCGATGCCGCCGGTCAGCAAGAGGCCCGGATTCTGGCCGGTCCAGTGTGCCCACAGACCGGACAGCGCGTGATCCAGCCGGGTGACCGGAATCAGGATGCCCACCGCAATCACCGCGCCCGGCACTGCGTAGCCCAGGCCGACCGCGCCGCGCGCCAGCGCGACCAGCCGCGAGCGGCTCACGCGCACCGCGTAGGCCAGCAGCAGCGCCAGCGCCACCGCACAGACGCTCGCGGTCGCGGCCAGCGTGAAACTGTTCAGGGCCAGCCCGATGAAGCGTTCGCCGAACTGCGCGTCGCCTTCGGAAAACGCCCACTTCATCAGCACGCCGGCCGGAATCAGGAAGCCGGCGGCCAGCGGCAGCAGGCAGAGCGCGCTCACGCAGCCACCGGCAAACGGCGACAGCGCCTGCCGACGGGCGCTGCCGCCGGCCCGGCCGCTGTCGTGGAAGCGTGCGGCGCCGCGACTCATCCGTTCCAGCAGCAGCAGCGTGGCGACGAATCCGAGCAGCACCGCGGCCAGCTGGGCGGCCGCCACCCGGTCGCCGAGCGAGAACCAGGCGCGGTAGATGCCGGTGGTGAAGGTCTGCACGCCGAAATAGCTCACCGCGCCGTAGTCGGCCAGCGTTTCCATCAGCGCCAGCGACACGCCGGCGGCGATGGCCGGACGCGCCAGCGGCAGGGTGATGCGGAAGAAGGCCGACCAGGCGCCCTGCCCCAGCATGCGCGCCGCCTCGTTCAGGCCGGCCGCGCGTTCGATCAGCGACTGGCGCACCAGCAGATAGACGTAGGGATAGAGCACCGCGACGAACATGCAGGCCGCCCCGCCGGTGCTGCGCACGTCCGGGAACCAGTAATCGCCGCGTTCCAAGCCGAAGGTGTCGCGCAGCGCGGTCTGCACCGGGCCGACGAACTGCAGCAGGTCGGTATACGTATAGGCCATCACGTAGGCCGGCGTCGCCAGCGGCAGCACCATGGCCCATTCCAGCACGCGACGGCCCGGAAATTCCCACATCACGGTGGCCCACGCGGTCGCCACACCTATGGTCGCAGTGCCAAGCCCCACCCACAGGCAGAGCCACAGCGTGCTGGCGATGTAATCCGGCAGCACGGTAGAGGCCAGATGCGCCCAGGTATCGCCGGTGCCGCCGGCGAACAGGTTGAACAGCACCGACAGCACCGGTGCGGCGACCAGCGCGGCCAGCAGCAGCGCACTCAGCGACAGGGGGTGAAAACGGCGGGCGAACACGTGGCGGATGGGCTGTGCCGGCCGGGCCGGCTTTCGGTTGCGGTGTGTTGTCGTGCGGAACGCTGTCCACACGACGGCGCTGCATTATAATTGAGAGCGATTATCGATCTTGATACAGATCACTGATTTGTCCTGCCGCCGCCCTCAGACTTCGGTTCATGTCACAACTGCAGCTTGAATCCGTACGCATCGCGTACGGCGCCACCGAAGTCGTCCGCGACCTCTCGCTCAGCCTCGAACGGGGCCACATCGGCTGCCTGCTCGGCCCGTCCGGCTGCGGCAAGACCACCATCCTGCGCGCCATCGCCGGTTTCGAGCGGCTGACCGGCGGTCGCATCGCCATCCGCGGAGAAACCGTATCCACGCCGCAGCAGCACCGCGCGCCGGAACAGCGGCGGGTGGGCATGGTGTTCCAGGACTTCGCGCTGTTTCCGCATCTGAGCGTGGCCGACAACGTGTCTTTCGGCCTGCGCAGCGGCTCGCGCGCGGAACGTCGCGCCCGTGCAGACGACATGCTGGCGGTGGTCGGTCTGAGCGAACACGCCGACAAGTACCCGCACCAGCTGTCCGGCGGCCAGCAGCAGCGGGTGGCACTGGCGCGCGCACTGGCGCCGGATCCGGAACTGCTGCTGCTCGACGAACCGTTCTCCAGTCTCGACGTCGAGCTGCGCACCCGGCTCGCGGTCGAACTGCGCGACATCCTGAAGGCACGCGGCATCACCGCCATCCTGGTCACCCACGACCAGCAGGAAGCGTTCGCCATCGCCGACGAGATCGGCGTGATGAAGGCGGGCGAGATGCTGCAGTGGGACAGCGCCTACAACCTCTACCACCGCCCGGCCAGCCGCTTCGTCGCGGACTTCGTCGGTCAGGGCGTCTTCCTCCCGGGCACGCTGCGTGGCGACCACGAAGTGGAACTGGAACTGGGCGTGCTGCGCAGCGAATTCCCGTTCGAATGTAAGGACGGCTGCCCGCACTGCGCCGGCAACACCCGGGTCGACGTGCTGTTGCGGCCGGACGACGTGGTGCATGACGACGCCGCGCCGCTGCGCGCCGAAGTGATGGGCAAATCCTTCCGCGGCGCGGAGTTCCTGTACACGCTGAGGCTGGCGTCCGGCCAGCGCGTGCTGTCGCTGGTGCCGTCGCATCACAATCACGCGATCGGCGAATTCATCGGCATCCGGCTCGACGCCGACCATGTGGTGGCTTTCCGCCACCCCGAGGCGGCTGCCCGCGCAGCGTGATTCCCTGGCTGGAACCGGGCGACGCCTTTCCGCCGGTCACGCAGGCGCTGGCCGAACCCAACGGCCTGCTCGCCGCCGGCCTCGAACTGACGCCGCAACGCATTCTGGACGCCTACCGCCAGGGCATCTTCCCCTGGTTTTCAGAAGGCGAGCCGGTGCTCTGGTGGAGCCCGGACCCGCGCATGGTGCTGGTGCCATCAGAAATCCGCATCACGCCGTCGATGCGCAAGGTGCTGCGCAACCGTACATACGAAGTGCGCTGCGACACCGCCTTCGAGCAGGTGATGCGGCTGTGCGCCGAACCGCGTGACGGCCAGCGCGGCACCTGGATTTCCGCACCGATGATCGCCGCCTACTGCGCACTGCACGCGCAGGGCTGGGCGCACAGCGTCGAAATCTGGGTTGGCGGCGAACTGGTCGGCGGACTCTACGGCATGGCCATCGGCCGCATGTTCTACGGCGAATCGATGTTCAGTCGCGTGCGCGACGGATCGAAGATTGCGCTGGTGCATCTCGCGCGCTATCTTGAATCGCAGGGTTTCGAACTGATCGACTGCCAGATGAACACCGCGCATCTGGCGTCCATGGGCGGACGTGAAATTGCGCGCAGCGAATTCTGCCGCGTGCTGTCACAGTCGGTGCTGTCGGCCCACCCGCGCCGCTGGCGTACCGACGAAATCCCGCATTACTTCAAAGACTGAACACCGACCGCTGACGCCATGGCGCTGCTCAAGGACCTGCCCTTCACCACCCTGCAGTTCTATGCGACGGCGCCCTATGCCTGTTCCTATTTGCAGGGGCGTACCGCCCGTTCGCAGGTCGCCACGCCGTCCAACCTGATCGATTCCCGGCTGTACAGCGATCTGGTGCGCGCCGGCTTCCGCCGCAGCGGCGTGTTTACCTACCGGCCCTACTGCGACGCCTGCCGCGCCTGCACGCCGGTGCGCCTGCCGGTCGATCGCTTCGTGCCGTCACGCACCCAGCGCCGGGCCGAGAAGAAGCACGACGACCTGGTGGCGCGCGAAGCGCCGCTGTCCTTCCGCGAAGAGCATTACGCGCTGTACCAGCGCTACCAGTCCAGCCGGCACAGCGGTGGCGGCATGGACCAGGATTCACGGGAGCAGTACGCGCACTTCCTGCTGCAGAGCCATGTCGACACCCGGCTGATCGAATTCCGCGAAGGCAGCGCGCCGGACGCGCCGCTGCGCATCGTGAGCATCATCGACATCCTCGATGACGGCCTGTCTTCGGTCTACACCTACTACGACCCGGACGTCGAAGGCGCCAGCTATGGCACCTTCAACATCCTGTGGCAGGTACGCCTCGCCCGGCTGCTTGGCCTGCACCACGTCTATCTGGGCTACTGGATACGCGACAGCGCCAAGATGGCCTACAAATCCCGCTTCCGCCCGCTCGAAGGCCGCATCAACAGCGCCTGGCGCGAGCTGGACGACGACGACCTCAGCTGAATCATCGCGGCGAGGCGCCGCTCCCACAAAACCGCCAGTCACCGGCGAGCCCAGATTGTGGGAGCGGCGCCCTCGCATCGATTCCGGTGCCCGCTCAATAGATGGCGCCAAGTACAGGCCCTGTCGCGACGGGGCGTCGCTCCCACAAAACCGCCAGTCACCGGCGAGCCCAGATTGTGGGAGCGGCGCCCTCGCCGCGATTACTGCTGGGGCAATAGCGCGCTGCCGACCATCTCGCCGCCGCACGCCTCATTGCGGCAGCCAGATCGCGTCCCAATGCGGATAGTCTCCAACCCTGTCCACCAGCCCCGCCCGGACAGGATTCGCGACGATGTAGCGGGCACAATTGATCAGGCTCTCCTCGTCGCGCAGCGCGTGATCGTGAAATCCGGCCTGCCAGATACGCCGACCGCAGCGATGCGCGCTCACGGACTTCAGCTACTGCATCTGCGCCTGCAGCGACAGAGAACCGGTCAGCGTCAGCAGGCAATGAAGATGATCCGGCATCAGCACATACGCCAGAAGCTCGAGTTCTCCGCGCTCGACAGCAGCCGCAAGCGTCCGGACAACACAGCGCGCCGCGATCAGGTCACGGAATATCGGGGCTCGCCCGATCGTCGTGGTGGTGACCATGTAGGTGACGCCGGTCTGCGAATAGCGGCCCTTGCGCAAACGGTGGGAAGAGGGAAGATCATTCATGCATAAAGCATAGAATAAAGAAAGCCGGCTGAAACCGCTTCTGCCTTGTGGGAGCGGCGCCCCCGCCGCGATTTCTGCGCCTGTTCAGGAGACTGCGCCGGGCGCAGGCCCTATCGCGACGGGGCGTCGCTCCCACGAAAACCCGCCAGTCACCGCCGAGTCCAGATTGTGCGAGCGGCGCCCCCGCCGCGATTTCGGCGTTCGCTGGCGAGACTGCGCCGGCCACCGCCATGCGCCGGTTGCCTCGTCCCGGTGGCCGGCCGATAATCCGCGGCTTTGCGCCGCAGCATCGCGGTGCGCCGATCCGGATTCCGCCATGCTCTACCCGCTGCTGCGCCCCCTGCTGTTCTCGCTCGACGCCGAGCACGCCCATGAACTGACGCTGGGCACGCTGGCGAAGCATCCTGGCCTGGTGCCGCAACAGCGCATCGCCGCGAATCCGGTGCGGGTGATGGGCATCGATTTCCCGAATCCGGTCGGGCTCGCCGCCGGGCTGGACAAGAACGGCGCCGCCATCGACGGCCTGGCCCGTCTCGGTTTCGGCTTCATCGAGATCGGCACGGTCACGCCGCGGCCGCAGCCGGGCAATCCGAAGCCGCGCATGTTCCGGCTGCCGCAGGCAAACGCCATCATCAACCGCATGGGCTTCAACAACCTCGGTCTGGACGTGCTGATCGAGAACGTGAAGCGCTCGCGCTGGGTGCGCGAGGGCGGCATCCTCGGCATCAACATCGGCAAGAACGCCGACACGCCGATCGAGCGTGCCACCGACGACTACCTGATCGGCCTGCGCGGCGCACACCCGTACGCGCGCTACATCACGGTGAACATTTCAAGCCCGAACACCAAGAACCTGCGCCAGCTGCAGGGCGCGGACGAACTGAACCAGCTGCTGGGCGCGCTCGACGCCGAGCGCCGGAAGCTCGACGCCGCCGCCGGCCGCGTGGTCCCGGTCGCGCTGAAGATCGCGCCCGACCTCGACCCGGAACAGATCGAAGCGATCGCCGACGCCACGGTGCGTCACCACATCGACGCGCTGATCGCGACCAACACCACGCTGTCGCGCACCGGCGTCGAGAACCTGCCGCATGGCGGCGAGGCCGGCGGTCTGTCCGGTGCGCCGGTGTATGAGAAGTCGACTGCGGTGCTGCGCGCGCTGGCGCAGCGGCTGAACGGCCGTGTGCCGCTGATCGGCGTCGGCGGCATCACCGAAGGCGTGCACGCGAAGGCCAAGATCGACGCCGGCGCACAGCTGGTGCAGCTGTACAGCGGCCTGATCTACCGCGGCCCGGCGCTGGTGGCCGACGCCGCACGCGCGCTGGCGCGCTGAACCCGGCGTGAGCGTGGCCGCCCGCGAAACGCCGCGCGGCATCGCCGCCGGCATCGTGTCGCTGGCCTGGCCGATGTTCGTGTCGCAGCTCGCGGGCATCGGCACCCACGTCGCGGACACCGTCATCGCCGGCCATCACGCCACGGTCGACCTGGCCGCCGTGGCGGTGGGCGGTGGCCTGTTCGTATCGGTGGTGATCGCGCTGATCGGCGTGCTGCAGGCGGCCTCGCCCATCATCGCCCACCACGTCGGCGCCAACCGTCACGAAGACATCGCGCCAGCCTTCCAGCAGGCGGTGTGGCTGGCGCTCTTCCTGTCGGTGCCGGGTGCGCTGCTGCTGGCCTTTCCCGACCCACTGCTCGCGCTGTCGCGGCTCGACCCGGTGGTCGAAGCCAAGGCGCGCGCCTACCTCGCGGCACTGGCCTGGGCGGTGCCATGCGCGCTGCTGTTCCGCGCCTTCCAGGCGCTGATGAACGGCATCGGTCATCCGCGGCCGGTCATGGTCATCATGCTGGCCTGTCTTGCGGTGCATGTGCCGCTGGCGTGGGCGCTCACCACCGGGGTGTTCGGCGCACCGCTGGGCGCGCTGGGCTGCGGCCTCTCGACGCTGGCGGTGAATGCGCTATCGGTGCTGCTGGGGCTGGGCTATCTGCTGCGGGCGGGCCGCATGCGTACCCTGCGCCCGTTCGCCGACTGGCAGGCGCCGCGCGCCTGGGCGCAGCGCGACATGCTGCGGCTGGGCGGGCCGATGGGGGTGTCGAATTTCGTCGAAATCACCAGCTTCACCCTGATCGCGCTGTTCGTCGCCCGGCTGGGTCCGGACGTGGTCGGCGGGCATCGCGTGGTGGCCAACCTGAACGGCCTCTGTTTCATGCTGCCGCTGGCCCTGGGCAGCGGCACGCTGGTGCGGGTCGGCCAGGCTGCCGGCGCGCGCGACTGGACACGCGCGCGCAGCACGGCGCTGACTGGTTTCACGCTGGCCAGCGGACTGGCGGTGCTGGTCGGACTGGCGCTGTGGGCGCTGCACGAGCCGGTGCTGACGCTGTTCAGCAGCGACACCGCGGTGCTGGCGGTCGCCCGCGGTCTGATCCCCTATGTCGTGCTGTTCGTGCTGGTCGATGCGGCGCATACGCTGGCCTCGTTCGCGCTGCGCGGCTACAAGGTGACGCTGGCGCCCATGCTGGTCCACACCGTGTGCTTCTGGGGCGTCGGGCTGGGCCTGGGCGCGTGGCTTGCATTCCACGGACTCGAGGGCGTGACCGCACCGATGGGCGCCGCCGGCTTCTGGCTCGCGACCCTGCTGTCCACCGCGCTGGCGGGCATCCTGATCGGCGGACTGCTGTTGCGGGTGATCCGCCGTACGCCGCCCGCACAGCGCTGAAACGCCGCCCGGACCCGGGAAAAACTCCCGACCGTGCACCGGGTGCGGTCTATCAGGTAAAGTCCGCCACTGCCCCGCCCGGAACAGAACAAACCACTCGTCCGGGTTTGCCCCAGCACCGCTGATGAATCCGACCTCCGTACTTCGCCCACCCTATATCGCGTATTTCCGGGACTTCTCCCGTTTTCGCTCCTGGCTGTGGGCAGCCGCCTTTGTCGCCTCCATACTGGTTCATGCCTTCGTCGTATGGCGGGCATCGGTGTATGTGCCGCGCGTGCATGAGCCGGAAGTGCGTGTCGACATCCGGATGATCGAGCCGGAGCGCCCGGTGCCGCCGCCGCCCCCGCCGCCTCCACAGAAGATCATCGAACCGCCGCCTCCGCCGCCGACCAAGCCGACGCCGAAGCCGCCCAAGGAGGTGCCGCGCCCGGCGCCGCCGCTGCCGGTACTCGCCGCGCCCCCTGCCCCGGCCGAAGCCCCGTCGGAAAGGGTGGTGGCGGTACAGCCGCCGCCGGCCCCGCTGCCGCCGATAGACGCCCCGCCGCCGCCGCCGGCACCGCCAGCGCCACCGGCCCCCGCGCCGGTCGCACCGCCGCCTGAGAACTATGACGCGCTGATCAACAGCTTCGGTCGCGAAGTGGGCAAGTTGTTCGAATCGAACCAGAAATACCCGGCGGTCGCCCGTACCCGCAACCAGCAGGGTTCGCTGGAACTGGTGTTCGAGTTCGACAACGGTCAGCTGGTGAATGTGAGCGTGAAGCAGTCCAGCGGCTTCTCGGTGCTCGACAACGCGGCGGTGGAGGTCGGCCGCAAGATGAAGCTGCCGCCCTTCCCGGGCAACCTGGCGCAGCGCAAGTTCAGCTTCGTGCTGCCGGTGAATTACAGGCTGCAGGGCAGCTGAGCGACGGCCGGCGACGGCCCTGTTGGAGCGGCGCCCTCGCCGCGATTCTTCGGCTGCTCATGCGATGGCGCCGGCCAAAGATCCCATCGCGGCGAGGCGCCGCTCCCACAAAAACTGCGACGGCTTGCGCACATTCCGTGGGAGCGGCGCCCCGCCGCGATGCGGCGGTGGATCCATCGGACGATGCGGGTAAAGGCCCTGCAGCGCCTTCAGACCCCGTAGTAGGCGCGGTACCACTCGACGAAGCGCGCGACGCCTTCTTCGATGGGCGTGGCCGGCGAGAAGCCGGTCCAGGCGGTCAGTTCGGACACGTCGGCATAGGTGGCCGGCACATCGCCCGGCTGCATCGGCAGCAGGTTCTTCTGCGCGGTGATGCCCAGCGCCTTCTCGATCGCCTCGATGAAGCTCATCAGCTTCACCGGCCCCTGATTGCCGATGTTGAACACCCGGAACGGCGCCTTCGAATGGCCCGGATGCGGATGATCGCCATCGAAGGCCGGATCCGGTTCGGCCGGACGGTCCAGCGTGCGGATGACGCCTTCGACGATGTCGTCGATGAAGGTGAAATCGCGCTGCATGTCGCCGCGGTTGAACACGTCGATCGGCCGCCCTTCCACCATCGCCTTGGTGAACAGGAAAAGCGCCATGTCAGGGCGGCCCCAGGGGCCATAGACGGTGAAGAAGCGCAGGCCGGTGGTGGGCAGGCCGTACAGATGGCTGTAGGTGTGCGCCATCAGCTCGTTGGCTTTCTTGGTCGCGGCGTACAGGCTCACCGGGTGATCGACGCTGTCCGCCTCGCTGAACGGCATTTTCGTGTTGCCGCCGTACACGCTGGAACTGCTGGCATACACCAGATGCTGCACGCCACTGTGGCGGCAGCCTTCCAGGATGTTCATGAAGCCGACGATATTGGCGTCGATATAGGCGTTCGGGTTCTGCAGCGAGTAGCGCACGCCGGCCTGGGCCGCCAGATGCACGACGCGGTCGAAGCGCTCGGCGGCGAACAGCTGCGCCATGCCGTCACGGTCCTCGACCGACATCTTCACGAAGCGGAAACCAGGCTGCGGCGTGAGCCGGGCCAGACGCGCCTCCTTCAGCGACACTTCGTAGTAGTCGTTCAGGTTGTCCAGCCCGACCACCTCGTCGCCACGCGCCAGCAGGCGCTGGGCCACATGCATGCCGATGAAGCCGGCGGCGCCGGTGAGCAGTACTTTCATCGTGCGCGGCTCAACGACGGCCAATGGCCGAGTACTCGATGCCGAAGCTGCGCGGCAGTTCGGTCTCGTACAGATTGCGGCCGTCGAAGATGACCGGCTGCTTCAGCGCCGACCTGATGCGCTCGAAGTCAGGGCTGCGGAATTCCTTCCACTCGGTCACGATCACCAGCGCGTCCGCACCTTCCAGCGCGTCCATCGGCTTCTCGGCGTAGGCCAGACGCGGCTCGTCGCCGAAAATGCGCTTCGCTTCGGTCATCGCCACCGGGTCGTACGCCGTCACCGTGGCGCCGCGCTTGAACAGCTCGGCGATGATGACCCGGCTCGGCGCCTCGCGCATGTCGTCGGTATTGGGCTTGAACGCCAGACCCCACAGCGCAAAGCGGCGACCCGACAGGTCTTCGCCGAACCTGGCGACGATCTTGTCCACCAGCACCATCTTCTGCACGTCGTTGGCGTCTTCCACCGCCTGCAGCACCTGCAGCGCCTGGCCGTTCTCGCGCGCGGTGCGGATCAGCGCCTTCACGTCCTTCGGGAAGCAGCTGCCGCCGTAGCCGCAGCCGGCGTACAGGAAGTGGTAGCCGATGCGCGGGTCCGAGCCGATGCCCTGGCGCACCATTTCGATG
>Ga0123397_107375_pt1 | contig 17331 bp, 12 predicted proteins | sample T10HLNH4metaT_FD_89925 | JGI IMG/M metagenome (GOLD analysis project Ga0123397, IMG submission 89925) | Methane-oxidizing artificial microbial communities from Washington, USA to study methane cycling - T10-HLNH4 metaT (Metagenome... ... | reverse complement strand
GCCAGCATGCGGCGTGCGTGACGCACCGGCGGCAGCAGCGGACGCGCAAGCCGGCCGAGCGCCAGCGCGGTATTGAACACACCTGGACGCGCCAGCGCCTCGCGCATCACCCAGCGCTTCGCGCGCTCGGCCAGCGGACGCGAACCGCGGCGCTCCGCCACCGCGCGGCCGATGTCGACCAGCTCGTGATAGCGCACGCCGGACGGACAGGTGGATTCGCAGTTGCGGCAGGTCAGGCAGCGGTCGAGGTGGGGCAGCACGGTGTTCGCCGGCACCTCGCCCTCGAGCAGCTGCTTCATCAGATAGATGCGGCCACGCGGCCCGTCCAGCTCGTCACCGAGGATCTGGTAGGTCGGGCAGGTGGCGTTGCAGAAGCCGCAGTGCACGCATTTGCGCAGCACCTTGTCGGCGGCGTCGCCTTCCGGCGTGTTGCGGATGAAATCGGCCAGTCCGGTCTGCATCAGTCGGCTCTCACAATTCTGCGTACAGGCGTCCGGGGCTGAACACGCCGGACGGGTCGAAGGCCTGCTTCAGGCGGCGATGCACCGCCATCACCTCGGGCGCCAGCGGCTCGAACACGCCGAGCGCACGATCCACCGCACGGCCGCCGCGGAACAGCGTAGCGTGACCGCCGAGCGCGCGTACCGCGTGACGCAGCGCGTCGGCGTCGATGTCGCTGCGCAGCCAGCGCTGCATGCCGTTCCATTCCACCAGCGGCCGGCCTTCCAGCGCCAGCGCGGGCGCCATCGGCGGCAGCGCGACGCGCCACAGCGGCGCGTCGCCGCTAAAGAAGGGATGACGCTGTTCGCGCACCGACTGCCACAGCGCGGCCGCCTCATCCGCTGCCAGCGGTTCGCCGCCGACGATGCGCACCGCGGCCGCAAGCGCCGGTTCGGCGCCGGACAGGCGCACCGCCAGCCGGCCGTCGTGCCACAGGGTGGCTGACAGCGGCAGCGGCTGCGCGCCCCACTCGCGCAGCGCGGACAGCGCGTGCGCCTCGTCCAGCGCCAGCACGCGGGTCTGTTCGGCCGGCGGACGGGGCAGCACCTTCAGCGTCACTTCGAGAATCAGGCCCAGCGTGCCGAAGCTGCCGGCAATCAGGCGCGACACGTCGAAACCGGCCACGTTCTTCATCACCTGGCCGCCGAAGCGCAGCACCCTGCCCTGACCGTCCATCAGCGTCACGCCGAGCACGAAATCGCGCAGGCTGCCGGCGCTGATGCGACGCGGGCCGGACAGACCGGCGGCCAGCGCGCCGCCCAGCGTGGCGTGCGGTCCGAAATGCGGCGGCTCGAACGCCAGCATCTGGTTGTGGGCCGCCAGCAGCGCCTCGACTTCGGCCAACCGGGTGCCGGCGTGGGCGGTGATGAACAGTTCCGACGGCTCGTAGGCGATGACGCCCTGCGCGCCGCGCATGTCCAGCGGCGTACCGCTCAGCGTCTGCGCGAGGAAATCCTTGGAGCCGCTGCCGTGCGGGCGCAGCGTGCGACCGTGGGCGGCCGCCTCCAGCACCTGCTCGCGCAGCACCGAATGAAGATGTGAGCTCATGGTCAGAAACGCGGCAGGTCGGGATGCGGCAGTTCGCCGTGGTGTACGTGCATGCGGCCCATTTCGGCGCAGCGGTGCAGCGTGGGCACCGCCTTGCCCGGATTCATCAGGCCGGCCGGATCGAACGCCGCCTTCACCCGGTGGAACATGTCCAGCTCGTCGGCACCGAACTGGCTGCACATCTGGTTGATCTTTTCCAGACCCACGCCGTGCTCGCCGGTGATGGTGCCGCCCAGCTCGACCGACAGTTCCAGGATATCGACGCCGAAGGCTTCCGCCCGGCGCACTGAATCCGGATCGTTCGAATCGAACAGGATGAGCGGGTGCAGATTGCCGTCGCCGGCGTGGAATACGTTGAGCAGGCCCAGATCGTATTTCTTCGCCATGGTCTCCATGGCTTCCAGCATGTCGGCCAGACGCTGGCGCGGAATGGTGCCGTCCATGCAGTAGTAGTCGGGCGCGATCCGCCCGGCCGCCGGGAAGGCCGCCTTGCGGCCGGCCCAGAAGCGCAGCCGCTCGGCCTCGTCACTGGAAATGCGGATTTCGGTGGCGCCGGCCGCTTCCAGCAGCACGCGCACGCGCGCGATCTCGTCCTGCACCTCTTCTTCGGTGCCGTCGGATTCGCACAGCAGGATGGCTGCGGCGTCGAGCGGATAGCCGGCATGGACGAACTGTTCGACCGCGGCGGTGGTGGCCTGGTCCATCATTTCCAGACCGGCCGGAATGATGCCGGCGGCGATCACGTCGGCCACCGCCTGGCCGGCCTTGCGGATGTCAGCAAAGGCCGCCAGCACGCAGCGCGCGACCCGCGGCTTGGGCACCAGCTTCACCGTCACTTCGGTCACCACGCCGAGCAGGCCTTCCGAACCGATGGTGACCGCCAGCAGGTCGTAGCCCGCGCTGTCCGGCGCGGCGCTGCCAATTTCCATCACCTCGCCGGCCATGTTCACCATGCGCACCCGCAGCACGTTGTGCACGGTCAGGCCGTACTTCAGGCAGTGCACGCCGCCCGAGTTCTCCGCCACATTGCCGCCGATGCTGCAGGCGATCTGCGACGACGGGTCTGGCGCGTAGTAGAGGCCGTAGGGCGCCGCGGCCTCGGACACCGCCAGATTGCGCACGCCGGGCTGCACCACCGCCTGCTGTGCCAGCCGGTCCACCGACACGATGCGGTTCAGGCGGGCGGTCGACAGCACGATGCCCTGCTTGTGCGGCGTGGCGCCGCCGGACAGGCCGGTACCGGCCCCGCGCGGCACCACCGGCACGCCCAGCCGGTGACAGGTGCGCAGCACCGCCACCACCTGCGCTTCGGTGGTCGGCAGCGCGACCGCCAGCGGCATTTCGCGCACCAGCATCAGGCCGTCGCACTCGTAGGCGCGCAGCCGGCCGGGATCGGCGATCAGACAGTCTTCGGGCAGCACGCGCGACAGTTCCGCGATCAGCGCGGCGCGGTCGATGCGAATGTCCGGTGTGGAGCTTGCGGCCTCGTGGGCCTGCGGCAGTGCGCTCATGGCGGCTTCCGGTAACGCGACACAGGGGCAGGATGATAACCGCAGACGTCGGCGCCCGCCTTCTGCGCCGCAGGATGCGCCAGCGCCGGAACGGAAAAAAGAAACGGCGCCCGCAGGCGCCGTTTCCGGGGAGGCCAGAGGTCGTTCAGACCTTCTTTTCGACGTAGATGGCGCGGAAATCGTTGACGTTGGTCAGCGTCGGCCCGGTCACGATGAGGTCACCGGTGCCGGCGAAGAAGCCGTAGGCGTCGTGCACGTCCAGCATGTGACGGGCGTCGATGCCGGCCGCGCGGGCGCGCGCCAGGGTGTCGTCGGTCACCAGCGCGCCGGCGTTGTCCTCGCTGCCGTCGATGCCGTCGGTGTCGCCGGACACCGCGTGGATGCCCTTCATGCCGTCGAGCGCGATGGCCAGCGACAGCAGGAATTCCGAGTTGCGGCCGCCTCTGGGCTTCTGGCCCGGCTTGATCGGGCCCAGCGTGACCGTGGTTTCACCGCCGGACAGCAGCACGCAGGGCGGTTCGACCGGGGTGCCATTGATCGCGCAGGCCTTGGCGATGCCGGCCAGCACCTTGCCGGCGTCGGCCGACTCGCCTTCGATCATGTCGCCCAGCACCAGCGGCGTCACGCCGTGCGCGCGCGCCACCTCTGCCGCCGCCAGCAGCGAGGCCTGGGCGGTGGAAATGACGCGGGTTTCGCAGCGCGCCAGGCGCGGGTCACCGGCTTTGGGCGTTTCCGATTCCGGCTTCGCCAGCCAGGCCATCACGGCCGCCGGCACTTCGATGTTGTTGCGGCGGATGATGGCCAGCGCATCCTCGCGTGTGGTGGTGTCGGGCACGGTCGGGCCGGAGGCCACCACCGCCGGATCGTCGCCCGGCACGTCGGAAATGACCAGCGTGAACACGCGCGCCGGGAAGGCCGCCTGCGCCAGCCGGCCGCCCTTCATCGACGACAGGTGCTTGCGCACGCAATTCATCTCCTGGATGGCCGCACCGCTGGCCAGCAGCGCACGGTTCACCGCCTGCTTGTCTTCCAGCGTCAGGCCTTCGGCCGGCGCCGACAGCAGCGCCGAGCCGCCGCCGGAAATGAGGGCGATCACCAGATCGTCCTCGGTCAGGCCCTGCACCTTTTCCAGGATGCGCTTGGCCGCCTGCTGGCCGGCCGCGTCCGGCACCGGGTGCGAGGCCTCGACCACCTCGATGCGCTGGCAGGGGGCGCCGTGGCCGTAGCGGGTCACCACCAGGCCGGACAGTTCGCCCGACCAGTTCTTCTCGACCGCCAGCGCCATCGAGGCGGCGGCCTTGCCGGCGCCCACTACGATCGTACGGCCCTTGGGCGGCGGCGGCAGGTTGGCCGGCACGCACAGATCGGGATTGGCGGCGTCAAACGCCGCCTGGAAAAGCTTGCGCAGGAATTCTTTCGGTTCGGGGGTACTCACGGCAACTCCGTCTGGTCTGTTCGTTTGCGGGGGATGTGTGGTCTGCGTGTATGTGCATGAACCGCGCAGCGCTGCCGGGTGATGGCCGCCCGCTGTCCGGCTGTCGCGGGGTGGGCGCCAGCGTGGGATGATGTGCAATTCTAGCGTGCGCCGGCCTTATATTTGCGCACACTTATAATCAATAGCTCTTATCGAACTCATCATGGGTCATCGACTTTCCAAGATTGCCACCCGCACCGGCGACGGCGGCGAAACCGGCCTCGGCGACGGCACCCGGGTCTCGAAATCCTGCCCGCGCGTCCATGCGCTGGGCGATGTGGATGAACTGAACAGCGCGATCGGCGTGCTGCTGTGCGAAGACCTGCCGGCCGACCTGTCGGCGCTGCTGACCGACGTACAGCACGACCTGTTCGACCTCGGCGGCGAACTGGCCATTCCGGGCTACCACCTGCTGAAGGCGGAACAGGTGGCCCGGCTGGACGCCGAACTGGAACGGCTGAATGGCTTCCTCACGCCGCTGAAGGAATTCATCCTGCCCGGCGGCACCCGCGCCGCCGCACTGGCTCACCTCGCACGCACCATCTGCCGGCGCGCCGAACGGGCGGTGATCGCCGCGGCGGCGGAAGGCAAGGTGTCGGACGCCAGCCGGCAGTACCTGAACCGGCTGTCCGACCTGCTGTTCGTGCTCGGCCGCACCTTTAACCGGCTGGCCGGCCGTGGCGACGTGCTGTGGCAGCGCGGCCGCGCGCACGACGGCGAAACAGGCTGAAAGGGCGGCCGGGGCACCGCCGCGGCTGAACACGGTTCGTGAGCCAAGCATCAGAAGCGCCGATCGGCGTTTTCGACTCCGGCCTCGGCGGCCTGTCGGTGCTGCGCCATGCGCGCACCGCGATGCCGGCCGAGGATTTCCTGTACGTGGCCGATTCCGGCTTCGCACCCTATGGCGAACGCAGTGCCGACTGGATACGGGCACGCAGTGCGGTGCTCGGCCAGTTCCTGCTCGACCAGGGCGCGAAAGCGCTGCTGATCGCCTGCAATACCGCCACTGCCGCGGCCGCCCAGGCGCTGCGCGAGCGCTGGCCCGGCCTGCCCATCATCGGCATGGAACCGGCGGTGAAACCGGCCGCCGCCGCAACGAAATCCGGCACGGTGGGTGTGCTGGCCACCACCGGCACGCTGGCCAGCAGCCGCTTCGCCGCACTGCTCGACACCTTCGGCCGCGACGTGCATGTGGTGACCCGGCCGGGCAGCGGTCTGGTCGAGGCGGTCGAGCGCGGCGAATTCGACACGCCGGCCACCCGCGCGCTGGTGGCCTCGCACATCGAACCGCTGCTGGCCGAGGGCGCGGACGTGATCGTGCTGGGCTGTACCCATTACCCCTTCCTGCGGCCGCTGATCGAAGCGGCGGCCGGACCGGCGGTGCAGGTGATCGACACCGGCGACGCGGTGGTGCGTCAGCTCAGCCGGGCGCTCGAAGCGCGCGGGCTGCGGTGCAGCGGGCGGACCGGCAGGGAAAGTTTCTGGAGCAGTGCGGCCCACGCCAGCGGGCGCGCAGCGCTGCAGCGGCTGTGGCCGCCGGCCGGCGCGATACAGCCGCTGCCGGTCTGATCAGCGCAGGATGAACACGGTCACCGCGACCCAGCCGGCCATGGCGGCGATCAGGTGACGGTCGCGGAACAGGTCGTGCGACGGATCGCCGCCGCCGCCCTCGCGGTGCATCAGATAGAGATAGCGGAACAGCCCGTACAGCACGAAGGGCAGCGTGTAGATCAGGTCCGAGGTGCCGTGAATGCGCACCGTATCCTGATCCACCGTGTAGAGCGCGTAAGCCACCACCGCACAACCGCCGGTGATGGTGATGAACTGGTCCAGCAGCACGGCCGAATAGTGGTCCAGCACCTTGCGGTGGGCGCCACCGCCCTCTTCCATCAGCATCATTTCGGCGCGCCGTTTGGCGAAGCCGAGGAAGAGCGTAAGCAGCAGGCCGCACATGAGCAGCCAGTTCGACGGCGGAATGCCGAGGCCGGTGGTGCCGGCCAGCAGGCGCAGCATGAAGCCGGCGCTGATCAGGAACACATCCAGCACCACCACCCGCTTCAGGCCGTAGCTGTAGCCGAGATTGATCAGGCCATAGACGCACAGCAGCCATACCAGCGTTTCACCGACCTGCCAGGCCAGCAGCAGCGAAGCCGCGGAACAGGCGCCCATCAGCAGCACCGCGACCGACGGCGACAGCGCGCCTGAGGCCAGCGGACGCAGGCGCTTCACCGGGTGCAGACGGTCCTGCGCGATGTCGCGGAAATCGTTCAGCGCATACACCGCGCTCGACATCAGGCAGAAGGCGGCAAAGGCGAGCAGCGCCGACTGCACCATGGCCGGCGCATGCCAGGCATGGCCGAACAGCAGGCCGAAGAACACGAAGCCGTTCTTCACCCACTGCTTGGGTCGCATGAGCTGCAGCGCGGCGGCGATCATCGCGGCGTCACTTCCCGAAATAGCGTTCTTCGAAATAGCAGCCGCAGTCCGGCAGCCATTTCGGAATGGCGTACCACAGCCGGCGGGCCGGTTCGAGCACGCCCTTGTGGTAGGCGGCGTAGTCGAAGCCGTGGCCGCGGATGCGCCAGAAGGTGGCGCCACGCACCTGCAGCGTGTCTTCGCTCACGTCCCGGAAATAGGGCGTGTAGTCGGCGAGATCCGGCTTTTCCTTGCTCAGGATGAGGATGTCGCGCCCGGCCAGCGTGCGGAAGTCGGTCAGCATGTCGTCGTGGCGGGCATGGCTGGAGGCCGGGCCGAACACCGCCCAGTAGCGGCGATGGTTGTAGCCCAGCGTGACCGAGGGCGAATAGCCGTCAGTCATCGGCACATAGCGCTCCAGGTCGTCACCCAGTGCGGCGATCAGTTCGTCCGCCTTCACCGTCTGCACGATGCCTGCGTAGCGGCGCTCGCCCAGCCGTTTCTCCCAGCTCTCGACCGAGGTGGTGCCGATGGCCAGCAGTGCCACCGCGTGCACCGCCGCGATGACCGCAGTGATGTTCACGGTACGGCGCAGCGTGGCGGCATCGACCGAGCGCGCGTACATCAGGAAGGCCAGCGGCACGAAGGAGAACACCCAGTGCAGGCCGATGGTCTTCAGCAGCGACAGCAGCGCGAACACCGCCAGCGGTACGCACACCAGCCAGGGCAGCGCCGGCTGCCGCAGCCAGCCCGACGGCGCGCGCACCAGCCGCCACGCCACCATCGGGGTCAGCAGCCACACCATCATGACCAGATAGAGCAGCGGCGTCTGCCAGCCCAGATGCGCGTTGCCGTGCCGGTTGAACACGTTGAACATCACGTTGGCCCAGCAGTGCTGGCTGTTCCACCACGCGTTGTACAGCCCGGCCGGCAGTGCGCACAGCACCAGCAGGCCGAGGCCCTTCCACTTCCACGCTGCCGGCCGCCAGACCGCCCAGGCGATGTAGGCCAGACCGAGCAGCACCGAAAAGTACTTGGACAGGAAGGCACCGCCGAGCAGCAGGCCGGCCAGCGCGAACGCCGGCATCGACCGGCTGCGCTGGGCGTGCAGGAAAGCCAGCGCCGACGCCACGCTGAAATACACCAGCGGGATGTCGGTGGTGATGAGCACGTCCAGCAGGCCGGCCGGCGCCAGCAGCATCAGCGTGGCGGTGCCCCAGCGCACCGCCGGCGCGTCGTCGCGCAGGACGGCGAGCATCAGCGACGACAGCAGCGCCGGCTGCAGGATGGACGGCAGGCGCAGCCACCACTCGGCCTCCGACACCGAAATCAGGGCCGCCAGCCACCAGCCCACCATGGGCGGATGGTCGTAGAAGCCGCCGGCGGGAATCTTGCCCCACCAGTAGAAATAGGCTTCGTCGCCGGTGAAGGGCAGCACCGCGCCCAGCCAGCCGCGGAAAACCAGCGTCAGCAGCAGGCTGATGAAATAGAAACGGCGCCAGCTGGAAGCCGGCGCCGCAGCGAACAGCGTATTCACCGATCAGTCGCGGTCGGCCAGCGCACGGCGGCGGGCGCGAACCGCTTCGGCCAGCACGTCGAGCAGTTCGACGCTCTTTTCCCAGCCGAGGCAGGCATCGGTGATGCTCAGGCCGTATTCCGGTTCCTTGCCGGCCACCAGATCCTGACGACCTTCCTTCAGGTGCGACTCGACCATGACGCCGAAGATGCGGTCCTCGCCGCAGGCGAGCTGGGCCGCAACGTCGCGCGCCACGTCCATCTGCAGCGCGCACTGCTTGCGGCTGTTGGCGTGCGAGAAATCGATCATCACCTTGGCCGGCACGCCGGCGGCGGCCAGTTCGCGGCACACCTTCTCGACCGCCTCGGCGTCGTAGTTCGGCTCCTTGCCGCCACGCAGGATGACGTGGCAGTCCTCGTTGCCGGCGGTCGACACGATGGCCGAATGACCGGCCTTGGTGACCGACAGGAACACGTGCGGCGCCTGCGCCGACTTGATCGCGTCGGAGGCGATGCGCACATTGCCGTCGGTGCCGTTCTTGAAACCGACCGGGCAGGACAGGCCCGACGCCAGCTCGCGGTGCACCTGGCTTTCGGTCGTACGCGCGCCGATCGCGCCCCAGGCCACCAGATCGGCGGTGTATTGCGGCGTGATGGTGTCGAGGAATTCGGTGCCTGCGGGCAGGCCCTGCTCGTTCACTTCCAGCAGGATGCGGCGCGCCAGACGCAGGCCGTCATTGATCTTGAAGCTGTTGTCGAGGAAGGGATCGTTGATCAGGCCCTTCCAGCCCACAGTGGTGCGCGGCTTTTCGAAATAGACGCGCATGACGATTTCGAGGTCCGCGGACAGACGCTCGCGCTGCGCCTTCAGCAGCTTCGCGTACTCCATGCCCGCCTTGTAGTCGTGGATCGAGCACGGGCCGATCACCACCAGCAGGCGGTCGTCGGCGCCGCGCAGGATGCGGTGGATGGCCTGGCGGGCGGCAAACGTGGTTTCCGAGGCCACATCGCTCGCCGGCAGTTCGCGCAGCACGTGCGCGGGCGGCAGAAGTTCGCGGATTTCCTTGATGCGGACGTCGTCGGTGATCTTGTGCATGGGGGCGTTCATGGGCTTCGTTATTCGGTACCGCGCCGGCAGTGTGCCGTAGCAAAGTCCGTGATTCTACCCTGCCGGCGAAGTTCCTTCCTTCATGCCGGCGGTGAACCGCCGGCCATCGGTGTCAGCCGCGCCGCTCGCGCCACAGCAGATGCACCGCCATGTAGCCGATGGCGGCCGCCGAACAGGCCATGATGAACAGCCCGGTCAGCAGCGGCAAGCCGGCTGCGCCTATCCACAGCCACAGCCCTTCCAGCCACCCGGTGCCGGCCATCTGGCCGATGCGGTCGGCACTGTGCTCGACCTGACGCAGCTCTTCCGGTGCGGCCGGCCGGGCCAGCACGAAGCGCCCCAGTTCGTAGGCACCCCAGTAGATCGGCGGGAAGGTGAGCGGATTCGACACCAGCGTACAGGCGGCGCTGGTGACCAGATGTCCGCGCAGCCACAGCGCGGTCAGGATGGCGAACAGGAACTGCGCGAATGGAATCATCAGCCCGAAGAACAGGCCGATCGACACGCCACGCGCCACGCTCTGGCGGTCGGCGCGCCACAGCCGCTCGTCCCGCAGGCGCCCGGCAAAGGGCGCGAGCGCGGGATTGGCGAGGATCTGTTCGCGCGTGGGTATCCAGCGCTTGAGCCAGGGCGGCATGGTGCAGCGGCGTCAGCGGAGTCGGATCAGGCGGTGCCCCCGACGGTCAGGCCGTCGATGCGCAGCGTGGGCTGACCGACGCCGACCGGCACGCTCTGACCTTCCTTGCCGCAGGTGCCGACACCGCTGTCCAGCGCCATGTCGTTGCCTATCATCGACACCCGGGTCAGCGCATCCGGACCGTTGCCGATCAGGGTCGCCCCCTTGACCGGATAGGTCACCTTGCCATTCTCGATCATGTAGACCTCGGCGCCCGAGAACACGAACTTGCCGCTGGTGATGTCCACCTGGCCGCCGCCGAAATTGACCGCGTACAGGCCCTTCTTGACCGAGCGGATGATTTCTTCCGGCTCGCGGTCGCCGTTGAGCATGTAGGTATTGGTCATGCGCGGCATCGGCAGATGGGCGAAGCTTTCGCGCCGGCCGTTGCCGGTCGGCGCCACGCCCATCAGGCGGGCGTTCAGGCTGTCCTGCATGTAGCCCACCAGCTTGCCGTCCTCGATCAGCGTGGTGCAGCGGGTCGGGTTGCCTTCGTCGTCCACGGTCAGCGAGCCGCGACGGTTGGGCAGCGTACCGTCGTCCACCACGGTGACGCCCTTGGCCGCCACCTGCTGGCCGATGCGGCCGGCGAAGGCAGAGCTGCCCTTGCGGTTGAAATCGCCTTCCAGGCCGTGGCCGATCGCCTCGTGCAGCAGGATGCCGGGCCAGCCCGGACCGAGCACCACGCTCATCGTGCCGGCCGGTGCCGGACGGGCGTCCAGATTGACGCGCGCCTGATGCACCGCTCTGGCCGCGTAGTCGCGCAGCACCGCGTCGGTGAAGTAGCCGTAGTCGAAGCGGCCGCCGCCGCCGGACGAGCCCTGCTCGCGACGGTCGCCGTCCTGCATGATGACGGTGACCGATACCCGAACCAGCGGGCGCACGTCAGCGGCCATGTGGCCGTCGTTGCGCATCACCAGCACCACTTCGTGCGTGCTGGCGATATGGGCCATCACCTGGCTCACCCGGCCGTCTTCGGCGCGGGCATAGCTTTCCAGCCTTTCCAGCAGCTTCACCTTTTCGGTGTCGCTCAGCGAACCCTGCGGATTGCGCGCGGTGTACAGCGGCGCAGGCACCAGCGCCGGCTGCGCCCGCACGATCTGGCTCTGTCCCTGGGACGCGATGGCGCGGGTGGCTCGGGCGGCCGCTTCCAGCGCCGGCAGGCTGATTTCGTCCGAATAGGCGAAGGCGGTCTTGTCGCCCTGGATGGCGCGTACGCCCACACCCTGTTCGATGTTGAAGCTGCCGGACTTCACGATGCCCTCTTCCAGGCTCCAGGCTTCGCTGCACTGGTGCTGGAAATAGAGGTCGGCATAGTCGATGCGATGCGCGCCCAGCATGCCGAACACCTGGTCAAGGTGGCTGCGCTCCAGATCGAAGGGCGCAAGCAGCGTGGAGCGGGCGGTGCCGATCAGATCGGCGGCGGTGACGGCGGTGGCACCGGCAAGGGTGCTGGCAGGCGTGCTCATGTAGCGGTGTGGGTCCGTTTCAGGTGCGCGCCGGACGCCCGAGGCGTTCGGCGATGGCGTCCTCTTCCACGCGCGGGAAGAAGTACTTGAACATCGATTTTTCTTCCTTCAGATCACGCCAGCGACCGCCCAGTTCATCGACCCGGGCACGATAGGTTTCGCGGGTGAGCCGCAGCAGCACCGCCGGCGCGCCGACGCGCTGGCAGATGCGCTCTTCGGCGGTGGCGAAGAAATCGAGATATTTCTCATAGAAGGAGCGATGGCGCGGATTGACCTCGATCAGCGCGTCGTCGCAGTCCTGGATGCGGAAGGCGTAGATGCACATCAGGTGGAACAGCGTGCCCATCAGGCGCTTGGACTTCACCGACTGCTCGACCGCGAACTTGCCGAACTCGCACACCTTGCGGCCTTCGCCGCGCAGCGCGCTCATCACGTCCGGATAGGTTTCATCCGCCGCCAGACCGGTGTCCGAATCGAGATTCACCGTGATGGTGCCATAGACGTGACCGTCGAATTCGGCCACCAGCGTGATCCGGTTCGGCGCCTCGTCGATCTGCTTCTTGGTGTGGTAGCCCCGCCACGAATACATCTTCTCGATCAGCAGGCTGGCGCCCTCGCGCCGGGTGGAATCGCTGCTCAGCAGGCGCACCCGGAACTTGTCCTTCTGCTGCGCCATCTCGCGCGTGCCCGGAATGTCTTCCTGCTCGATGCACATCGAGCGCAGACGCTCGACGTCCATGACCGTCACCTCCGCCAGCGTGGGCGGATTCAGGGACGGGTTGCGTGCAGGTTGGTCGGACATGCGGACAGGCCTCAGCAAGCGATGCGCCGGTGACCGAGCGCAGGAAGATTCTGCCTTATTTCAAAAAGATAATCCGGATCCATATCACCTACGACCACGCCGGGCCCGCGCGCGAGCCGGTTGATCACATTGCCCCAGGGATCGATCAGCATCGAATCGCCCCAGGTGCGGCGGCCGGACGGATGCACCCCGCCCTGGGCGGACGCCAGCACATAGCACTGGTTCTCGACCGCACGGGCGCGCAGCAGCAGTTCCCAGTGCGCACGGCCGGTGGTTTCGGTGAAAGCCGCGCCCAGCACCAGCAGCTTCATGTCGCCCAGCGCGCGGAAGTACTCCGGAAAGCGCAGGTCGTAGCAGATGGACAGGCCGACCCGGCCGAACGGGGTTTCCAGCGAAACAGGCCGGTGACCGGCTTCGATGGTGCGTGCCTCGTCATAGTTCTCGGCGCCCTTGGTGAAGGCGAACAGGTGCACCTTGTCGTAGCGCGCCACCTGACGGCCTTCCGGATCGTAGGCCAGGCAGGTGTTGCGTACCTTGTCGTCCACATCCGCGTGCAGCGGCACCGAGCCGCCGATCAGCCAGATGCCGTGGCGGCGCGCGCACTCCGACAGGAAGCGCTGTATCGGCCCCTCGCCTTCCGGCTCGCGTATGCCCACCTTGTCCGCCTCGTCGCCGGAAATCAGCGGGAAGTACTCGGGCAGCGCCACCAGGCGCGCACCCTGGCGGGCCGCCTCGGCGATCCAGTGGCCGGCTTCCGCCAGGTTCTCGGCCACCACCGGGCCGGACACCATCTGCACCGCGGCGACGCGGATGCGGGTCGATGCATTCATGATCAGCCTCTCGTCTTCAAGGGGTCGGGCCGGACGCGTCCGCCAGCTTGGCCACCACCGGATCGTCCCAGGAGCCGGTCACCGCGTAGCGGAAGGAGAACATCTGGCCCAGCGGGTCCTTCAGCACCTTCTGCGCCAGATAGGTAGCGACGCCGACCGCCGGATTGGCGATCAGCGCGCCGACCGACACGCTGTCGCTCAGCGCCGGCTGCACGTTCACGGTGAGGTTCTGGGTTTCCGCAGCGATATTGGCGCTGCCGCTCATCTGCACCCGGGCGGCCGGGCCGACCAGTTCGAAATCCGTGGTCTTCATGATGCCACGCTCGACCGCCACGCTGCCTTCGACCCGATCGAAGGCGAAGCCCTCGCTGAACACGTCGCGGAAATCCAGCGTGATGCGGCGCGGCAGCGCCTGCAGGCTCAGGATGCCGAGCAGACGCCCGGCGCCCGGATTGATCTTGCTGAACTGCCCGTTGCCCGCCTTCAGGTCGAAGGCGCCGGACAGCGTCGGATAGTCGATCGACGCCGGCGTGCCCTGCCAGCGCAGCGTGCCCTTCATGGTCGCGGTGCCGCGCCGCAGCGCGCCGGCATGGCCCAGGCGGTCCAGCAGCTTGCCGGCATCGGCGGTGTCTATCGTGAAATCAAGCCGGGTTTCACGGCCGCGCAGTCCACCCAGCGTAGTGCCCCAGGCGCCGCTGGCGACGAAGCTGCCCTCCGGCATCGTGAGCGCCAGCCGGTTGATCAGCCAGGCGCGTCGCTCGTTGCTGGCCTGCAGTTCCAGCCGGCCGAGCGGCCTGCCATCCAGCACGAAGCGCTCGGCCTCGATGTCCAGACCCGGCAGTTCGTCCAGTTCCTGCGGCGGTTCGCTGCTGCTCACCTTGCTGCCTTCGCCATCGCCGGTATCGAGCTTCAGCTGTTCGAAGCGGCCTTTCACGTGGCCCTTGCCCTGCGCGTTCCAGGTCAGCCGGCCGCGCGCCTGGCTGCTGGCCAGATCGATGTCCCACTGGTCGCCGCGGCGCTGGGCGTCGATCTTCGCCGCTTCCATCCAGTGGCCGGTCATTTTCAGATTCTTCGCCTCGATGCGCACCCGCGACACCGGCACCGGTTCGCCTTCGCCCGCGGTGTCTGCGGACGCCGGGGGCGGCGCGAAGGCGCGGCGCAGCGCGTCGAGGTCCAGCGTATCGGTGGTCAGCGCCAGCGCCACGCCCTGATCCGGCAGGGCCGGCGGCTGCGGCAGGCCGACCGCGCCGCGCTCCAGCACCCAGCCGCCGGCCGTGCTGCGGCGGACCAGATCGGCGCTGCCGAAACGGCCGGCGCTCACCCGCAGCAGTTCGCGGTCGGCCGGCAGTACCGGCAGGCCGCGCCGGGCGGCTTCCCGCGCATCCGGCGCAGCGATGCGCTCCACCTTCACCGTCAGCGCCTCGCCTGCCGGTTTGCCGAAAGGCGCCGGCAACGCGGAACTGACCTGCGACAGATCGCTGTCGACCGTCATGTCCAGCCCGTTGCGGCGCACGCCGAGCTTCGCCTGCCAGCCGGCGGTACCGGACAGTGCCGTCATCCAGGGCTGGCCGAACTGGGCGCGCACCGCCTCCATCGAGGCGCGGCCGCGTGCATCCACGGTCACCACGCCACCGCCGCCGGTGCCCACGTCCAGCGTCATCGGGAAACCGAGCACCGTGGCCTGGGCGCCGCGTATCGACAGCGAACTGTCGGTGAAGCCCACCTTGCCGGCAGCGTCCAGCAGTGGCGGCAGCGCGCTGTCGACCACCAGCCGGTTGCCGGCGAACACGAATTCGCCCTCGACCCGGCTGTCCTTCGAATGACGCAGCGGTATGGTCAGCGACAGCGCGAGCCGGCCGTTGCCTTCCGCCCGCATGCCGGAGGTAAAGCCGTCGATGCGCTCGGCCACCGGGCTGGCGTCGATGTAGCGCAGGAATTCGGCGGTCGGACCGGCGGCGGAGCCCTTGACCAGCAGCAGCTCCTCGGCCACTTCCAGATCCGGAATCTCGGCCGTGGTCGGGCCCAGCTTCGTGTTCAGGATGCGGCCGTCGCGCGAGGTGATGAGCATGCGCTTGCCTTCGAACAACACGTCGGCCCGCAGCTGCGTGATCGGCGGCCAGCTCGATCCGAAATCGACGGTCACGTCTTCGGCCTTCACCTTGACCTGGAACACTCCGGGCCGACCCTCGAACGGGAAATCGTCCAGACGGCCGCGCAGTTTCAGCGTGGCCTCGGGCGCCCGTCCGGCGGTGAGCGCGCTGCGCAGCCAGTCCCGCGTGTCCTGTCCGATGCTGAGCGGCAGGTAGCGCCACACCGCACGCGCGTCGCCATTGGCCAGCTTCGCGTCGAGGTCGATCTCGCCCGCGCTGTCGCCGGCGGTGCGGTAGCGGCCGTGCGCGCTGCCCTGCGCGTCGGCGTTCTGGAAACTGAGGGATTCAATCGCCACCTCGGTTTCGCCGTCGCTGCGCGACCAGCCGGCGCGCGCCCTGAACTGGGCAAAGGCGATTTCCGGCTGCGGAAACACCGCCGGCAGATCGAGCACCAGCCCGGGCGCATCGATCTGCACGCTGCCGCGCGCGTCACTGCCCTCGATGCGACCGCTCAGCCCGCGCACGCCGGGCAGGCTGCCACCGGCCCGCAGGCCCAGACCTTCCAGCCGGGCGCTGACACGGAAGGCCTCCGGCGCGGCCAGCGGCCCGGTCCAGCCGCCATCCAGCTCGTGGATCAGCCCTTCGGCGGCATGCCGGCCGAGCCGCTCCCGCACATCGTCCGGCAAGGGCAGGTAGCCGGCCAGCCGGGTGAGCGCGTCGAGATCCAGCGTGCTGGCGGACACCTCGCCGTGCTCGGGCGAACGGTCGGTCGCCGCCTGCCAGTGAATGTCCAGACTGGTCGGCCGCAGCGCCAGTCCGTCGCGGGTGGCCAGCTGCAGCTGGCGGGCGGATGCGACCACCCGTTCGGCGCTCAGCTGTTCCGCGCTGACCCGGCCGGACAGGCTGACCAGGTCGAGCAGCGGCAGTGCCGGCGCCAGCCTGAGCTGCACGTCGGCCAGCGCCAGTTCGCCGGTCACGCCGGTCAGCCGGGCGCCGTCGAAGCGCGACCACAGCCGCGCAGCGCCGCGGCCGCGCGGCAGTTCCATCGGGTAATCCACCCAGGTCTGCCAGACCGCCATGTCGGCGCCTTCCAGCGACACGAACAGCTCTCCGCTCGCAGTGCGCAGGTCGTTGCGGTCGGGCAGCGTCACCTCGCCGCGGATGTCCAGCCGGCTCGCCAGTTCGGCCGGCGGTGTGGCCGACAGGCCGAAGCGGTGGTCGCTGCCGGCATTGTCCAGCCGCATGTCGACATGGGTGAGCTGCAGCGGCGGCGCCGACGGGCGCTGACCGTCGTCCCATTCCAGCCGGGCGTCGCGTATGTTGATCTGTCCCTGCGACAGCAGCCAGCGGGTGAACCCGCCCTGCTCGCCGTCCTGCCGGATCTCCAGCCCGGCCACGAACAGGCGGCCGTCCGCTTCGCGCCGTATCCAGAGGTCGGGGCTGTTGATGTCCAGCCGGTGCAGATGCAGTTCGCCGCGCACCAGAGACGAAAAACCGAGCGCGGCCTCGACCCGCTCCAGCCGCAGCGCCGGCTGACCGGCTTCGTCCAGCAGCGTGAGTCCGCGCAGCGACAGCTGCGGGTGCAGACCGGTCCAGTCGGCGCTCAGGCTGTCGATGCGCACCTTGCGCTGCAGCGCGTCGCCCAGCGCCTGTTCGATGCGCGGGCGGTGCAGATCGACCTCCGGCAGCACCCAGTGGCGGGCCACCAGCACCACCGCGACGGCGATTACCCAGGCCCACAGTGCGGCCTCGAGCGCCCGGCCGGCATAACGCTGCCAGCGCGGACGGGCCGGTGCCGCAGGGCTCGGGGCGACCGCTGCGGCGGGTTCAGCGTGGACAGGCTCGGACAAGATGGATCTTTGCGGGCAGTCAATGCGTGGCTGACTGCGTCTG
>Ga0123397_127799_pt1 | contig 17442 bp, 18 predicted proteins | sample T10HLNH4metaT_FD_89925 | JGI IMG/M metagenome (GOLD analysis project Ga0123397, IMG submission 89925) | Methane-oxidizing artificial microbial communities from Washington, USA to study methane cycling - T10-HLNH4 metaT (Metagenome... ... | reverse complement strand
GCTGGGGCAGGCGATGGCGCGCTTCACGCTGTCCGCGCGCGCCTATCACCGCTGCCTGAAGGTGGCGCGGACGATTGCCGATCTGAATGGGCGGGAAGTGATTGCCGACGGCGACGTGGCCGAGGCCGTCAGATACCGGCGACCGCTGGACGCGGCGGCTGGCTGAGCTGCGGATTCCGGCGCGGGGCGCTCAGCGGCTGCCGGCCAGTTCGCGGAAGCGGGCGCGGTCCTCTTCGAAACGCTTGCGCGTGTCCACCAGATCGCGCTCCTTGGCGGCAATGTTCTCGGTGATCAGGCGCAGATCCTCGCTGGTGGTGTCCAGCCTGTCCTTGAGGTGGGACGGCACGCGCTTGTTCTTGCCGGTGAAGGCGGCGGCATCTGTTTCAAGCTTCTTCTGACGCTCGGTCAGCGTCTGTTTCTGCTCGCGCAGGCGGGACAGCAGTTCCTCGATATCCGCCACACGCCGGTCGCGCGCCACGTCGATCTCGCGCTCGCTGGTGTAGGTGTTGAGCAGCGTGGTGTCGCGCCGGCGCTGTTCCTGACGCAGCCGGTCGTCATCGGCCGCCTTCTTCGCGTCGGCGTCGCGCTTGGCGCGCTGGGCGTCGCTCATCGGCGCCTCGACCTGCTTCACCGTCGCGCCCTGGCTGTTCAGTTCGCGATAGCTGCGATCGGCGCAGGACGCGGGCAGCACGTCGCCGCACACCTGCTGGCCGCGTGCGTCCTTGCAGCAGTAGACGCGCGCCTCGACCGTGGCGGCCGGCAGCAGGCCGGCCGCACAGAGGGCGAGAACAAGGTAACGCGGCAATCCAGCTTTCATGTTCGGCAAATGCCTTTCAGTGGTGAGGCACGGTCTGCTGCATTCAGCTCACACCGTACTGCGCGCGATAGGCGCGTACTGCATCAAGATTGGCCTGCAGCGACGGGCTGTCCTGCAGATAACCCAGCAGGTCTTCCAGCGTCGCGCAGGCCACGACCGGCATGCCGTACGAACGCTCGACCTCCTGAACCGCTGACAATTGTCCGGTACCGCGCTCCATCCGGTCGAGGGCAATCGCCACACCGGCCGGTTCGGCACCGGCCGCCCGGATCAGCTCGACCGATTCGCGCACCGAGGTGCCGGCGCTGATCACGTCGTCGATGATGAGTACCCGGCCCCTGAGCGGCGCACCGATCAGCGTGCCGCCTTCGCCGTGGTCCTTGGCTTCCTTGCGGTTGAACGCGAACGGCAGGTCCCGGCCGCGCTGCGCGATCTGCATGGCGGTGCCGGCCGCCAGCACGATGCCCTTGTAGGCCGGGCCGAACAGCATGTCGAACTGCGGCGCCCGCTGCAAGATGGTATCGGCATAGAAGCTGCACAGCTTGAGCACCGAGGCGCCGCTGTTGAACAGGCCGGCGTTGAAGAAGTACGGCGACTCGCGCCCCGCCTTGGTGGTGAAGCTGCCGAAGCGCAGCACACCGGTTTCGACGGCGAACTTCACGAATTCACGTCTAGAATCCACGGGCTTTTCCAATCAGAACGGACAAACCGGCCATGTTACGTATCGTGTCGCTCAACCTCAACGGTATCCGCTCGGCCACCACCAAGGGCGTGTGGGACTGGGTGGCGAGCGAATCGCCCGACATGCTGTGCGTGCAGGAGCTGAAGGCCCAGGCGGCCGACCTCGACGCCACGATGCGGGCGCCGGCCGCCATGGGCGGTGCGGACGGCCACTTCCACTACGCGCTGAAGAAGGGCTACAGCGGCGTAGGCCTGTACGCCCGCCGCACGCCGGCGCGGGTGATCACCGGTTTCGGCGTGCAGGAATTCGACGACGAGGGCCGCTACGTGGAAGCGGATTTCGGCGACCTGACCGTGATTTCGCTCTACCTGCCGTCCGGTTCCAGCGCGCCGGAACGGCAGGAAGCCAAGTTCCGCTTCCTCGACCGCTTCCAGCCCCACCTCGCCGCACTGCGCGCGAGCGGCCGGGAAATCGTCGTGTGCGGTGACTGGAACATCGCCCACCAGGAAATCGACCTGAAGAACTGGAAGGGCAATCTGAAGAATTCCGGTTTCCTGCCCGAGGAGCGCGCCTGGATGACCGCGCTGCTGGGCGAGGGCGGCTGGGTGGACGTGTATCGCACGCTGCACCCTGACGCGACAGAGGACTGCTACACCTGGTGGAGCAACCGCGGCCAGGCCCGGGCCAAGAACGTGGGCTGGCGCATCGACTACCAGATCGCCACACCGGGCATCGCGGCTAAGGCCCGCGCGGCGCGGGTCTACAAGGAGGTGCGCTTCAGCGACCATGCTCCGCTCATTGTCGACTACGATGTCGACATTGCCTGAAGTCCGCTGACCGCCTCCCCGAAAGGACTGCCATGAACGCGCTGCGCCGCCTTGCCTTCGCTGCCGCCGTCGTCACCTCGCTGCCGGTTTCGGCGGCCTACAGCGAACTGGTCGTGTTCGGCGACAGCCTGTCGGACAACGGCAACTTCCTGGCACTGACCGGCGGACAGTTTCCGTCGCCCACTTTCGGCTATGCGACCGGACGCTTCTCGAACGGACCGGTCGCCGTCGAATACCTGGCGGCCAGCCTCGGGCTGACGCTGCACAACTACGCGGTCGGCGGCGCCCGCACCGGTACGCCGTACGGCGGCGGTTCGGACAACTACGTCGATGCGAGCGGTCAGGGCGCCGAGCTCGGCCTGCCGCCCGATTACTTCAACGGCACCGGCGTGCTGGCGCAGATCAGCCAGCGCGTGGCGGCCGGACCGCTCGACCCGAACGCGCTGTATCTGGTGTGGGCGGGGCCGAATGACTACTTCCTGACCGAATCGCTGCTGTCGCCGAACACGGTGCCGAACGCGATCGGCCATCTGGGCAGCGGTCTCACCCAGCTGTACAACGCGGGCGCCCGCAATTTCCTGGTGCCCAATATGGCCAATCTCGGCCTGACGCCCGCGCTGCAGGCCGAAGGTCCGCTCGCCGCAGGGCTGGCCACGCTGCGCTCGGCCGAACACAACGCCGCACTGGCCCAGCTGCTGGGCACGCTGGACCAGACGCTGGCTCTGGCGGATTTCCGCACGGTCGACGTGTTCGGTCTGCTCAACAGCGCGGCTCTTAATCCTGATCAATACGGACTGAGCAATACGGATACACCGTGTCAGACGACACCGGGCTGTGCCGGCGATCCGGCCGGCTACCTGTTCTGGGACGGCGTGCACATCACGACGGCGGGCCATCAGGTGGTCGGAGCCGCCTTCGCTGCGGCGCTGGTGCCGGAAGCCGAAAGCTGGGCCATGCTGGTCGCGGGTCTGGGCGTGCTGGGCGTAGCCCGCCGCCTACAGGCAACCGGCGTGCGGCGCGATAGGCTTGCCAGGTGTCGTGCAGCACCGGAACGCACGTAATTATTTACCCGGCCCATGCGCGGATTGACTGCCGGGCGGGCCTCTCAAAAAGGAGAAATGACATGTCCGACCTGATCGATCAGAACACCGTCACCAAGGAAAAGCTGGTCAGCGACCTCAAGGTGGTGATCGCCGACGCGGAAGAACTGCTGCGCGTAACCGCCAATCAGGCCGGCGAGAAAGTCGGCGAACTGCGCGTACGCATGCAGGAAAACCTGACTTCCGCCCGCCATAAGCTGGCCGATGCGGAAGCCGCACTGAAGGAAAAGTCGCGTGAGGTGGCGCGTGCCACCGACGACTACGTGCACGAGCACCCGTGGAAGTCGATCGGCGTGGCCGCTGGCGTCGGCCTGCTGGTCGGCCTGCTGATCGGCCGCCGCTGAGCGTCCGATGGCCGCTACGCCCCGGCCTGAGCGGCTCGGCGCATCGCTGAAGGGCTTCGTTTCCAGCCTGATCGAGATCGTTCACGTCAGGCTAGAACTGATCACCGTCGAAGCGCGCGACGAAGCGCTGCGCCTGACCGAACTGCTGGTCTACGGCGCGCTGGCCATTGCCTTCCTGACCTTCGGCATCGCCTTCCTCGCGGTGCTGCTGACGGTGCTGCTGTGGGACAGCCACCGGCTGCTGGTGCTCACGCTGTTTTCGACGCTGTTCATCACGCTGGGCGCGGTGGCGGCCGTCATCGCGCGCGCGCGCATGGCGGAAGGGACCCGGCTGTTCGCCTCCACCCTGGATGAACTGAAGCGCGACCAGGACGCGCTGAACCGGTGAACGAACGCCGTCTGCGCCTTGCGCTGGCGCGCGAGCGCCTGGTTGAGCGTTCGCGCCGGCTGAGGCGGGAAGCGGCCGACCAGTCCGCAGTGCTGGATCCGCTTTTCAATACCTTAGACAGCGTGCGCGACGGCGCTGTCTGGGTACGCGCTCACCCGCAGGTGCTGGCCGCGGCCGTAGTCGGCTTCGCGCTGGTCCGCCCGCGCCGCGTATGGCGCTGGGGCATGCGGCTGTGGGGTGCGTGGCGGGTGCTGGGTGCGCTGCAGCACCGGCTGCAGCGCTGAAGCGCGGCCTCAGCGGGGCGGACGGCGCCCTGAGCAGGGCGCGGCAGGCTAGAATGCATCCCGTCGTCATTTCCGGACGCTGAAGACATGCACCGGAACAGAAGCGGGACGAATGCCCGCGCCCGCAAGGTTTCCTCAAGTTTTCGGGCAGGCAGCCGAATTCAGCAGGACACGCATCCGCACCCGACACGATCATGACTCATTCCGCGCAGGACCTGGCGCAGCGAACGACCGAACTGGTTACGCTCCCCGCCATCTATCACCGCGTCAAGCAGGTGATCGACGATCCGGACGGCTCGGTCATCGAGCTGGCCAAGGTGGTGGCCGCCGATCCTGGCATCACCATGCGTGTGCTGCGGGTGGTGAACAGCGTTTTCTACGGCTTCCCCGGCAAGATCGAAACCATGTCGCGCGCGGTCAGCGTGCTCGGCATGCAGCAGGTGCATGACATCGTGCTGGCCACCACGGTGACCGCGGTGTTCGCCGGCATGCGCCCGGAGCGCATGGACGTGCATCGCTACTGGCGCGCTTCGGCGATGCGCGGCCTGCTGGCCCGTGCCGCTGCCAAGAGCTGCGGCCTGCTGGACGCAGAACGGCTGTTCGTCGGCGGCATGCTGGCCGACATCGGCCACATGGTCATGTACATGCACACCCCGCAGGAAGCCGAACAGGCACTGGTCGAGCACCGCACCTCGGGCGCCGCGCTGGACGAGCTCGAGCGGAACATCGTCGGCTGCGACTACGCCGCGGTCGGCGAGGCACTGCTGACCGAATGGCGGCTGCCGCGCAGTTTTGCCGTGTCCATCGGCGCCCAGATCGACCCCGCCCGCGGCGCGCCGCACGAATTCGAGGCGTCGCTGCTGCACCTGGCGCGGCATGCCGTGAACTACGACGCCCAGCTCGAGGAATCGGCGCGCATCGTCGCCAACGCCTCGCCGGCGGCCTGGCAGATCACCCGGCTGGAACCGCAGGCCTTCGAAGGCGCCTGCGCCGAAGCCTCCAGCTCGCTGGCCGCGGTGATGGGCCTGTTCTTCCCGGAATACGCCTGACCCGTCACCGCCGGGCCGCCGCAGGCCCGCCCCGGCTGGTATCTTCGCGGGCAACACCGACCTTCGCCCGCCTCCGATGTCCGCTTCCTCCGGCTGGTTAGCCAGCCTCAAGGTGTACGCGCACCCGCGCGTCGCCGGCATGTTCTTCCTCGGCTTTTCGGCCGGCCTGCCGCTCATCCTGGTACTGGGCACGCTGTCCTACTGGCTGCGCGAAGCCGGCGTCGATCGCTCGACCATCGGCTATTTCAGCTGGATAGGGCTGGCCTACGGCTTCAAGTGGGTGTGGTCACCGCTGGTGGACCGGCTGCCGCTGCCGCTGCTCACCCGGCTGTTCGGCCGCCGCCGCGCCTGGCTGCTGCTGTCCCAGCTGGCGATCGCGGCCGCGCTGGTCGGCATGGCCGGCACCGATCCGGCCCAGACTCTGGAACGCATGGCCTGGTGCGCGCTGGCGGTGGCTTTCGCCTCGGCCACCCAGGACATCGCGCTCGACGCCTACCGCATCGAGGCGGTGGAACAGCGGCTGCAGGGCGCGATGGCCGCCACCTACCAGGGTGGCTACCGCATCGCAATGATCGTCGCCTCGGCCGGCGTGCTGTGGCTGGCAGCGTCGGTGGACCTGACCGACACCGTCTACGAGCACGGACCCTGGCGCTTCGCCTATCTGGTGATGGCGGCCTGCATGGGGGTGGGCGTAGTGACCACGCTGCTCATCCGGGAACCGGATGCGCCGGTGTCCGAGGACACGGTGCAGCGCGAGGCGCGCACCCGCGAATGGCTGGCCCGCGAAGGGCTGCACGGCCCGCTGCTGGCGCTGGCGGCCTGGGTGCATGGGGCGATGGTGTCGCCCTTCGTCGATTTCGTGCGCCGCTACCGCTGGCAGGCGGTCCTGCTGCTGGCACTGATCGGCAGCTACCGCATTTCGGACGTGGTGATGGGCATCATGGCCAACGCCTTCTATGTGGACATGGGCTACACCAAGGACGAAGTGGCCAGCGTGGCCAAGGTGTATGGCGTAGGGATGACCATCGCCGGTGCGGCGATCGGCGGCGTGCTCACCGCGCGCATGGGCGTCATGAAGACGCTGTTCCTGGGCGCCCTGCTGTCGTCGGCCACCAATCTGCTGTTCGTCTGGCTGGCCGGCCGAGGCCACGATGTGAACGGCCTCATTTTCGCGGTGTCGGCGGACAACCTGTCGGCCGGCATCGCCTCATCGGCTTTCGTGGCCTATCTGTCCGGACTGACCAATGTGGCCTACTCGGCCACCCAGTACGCGCTGTTCAGCTCGCTGATGCTGCTGCTGCCGAAATTCGTCGCCGGCTTTTCCGGCGTCTATGTGGACGCCCACGGCTATGAAGCCTTCTTCACCGGCACCGCGCTGATCGGCCTGCCAGTGCTGGTGCTGGTGCTGCTTGCCGCACGGGCGAGGGGCAGGGACCAGGGAGGAGGGGCCAGGGGCTAGCGAATTCCGGGCGGCGCAGCCGCCCGCAGCTTCCCCTGGCTCCTGACCCCTAGCCTCTGGCCCCTCCCAACCGATACAGCGCAAAACTGCCGAGGAAGTTCGGCTCGTCCTGCACCGGCTGTCCTGCGTCGTCGAGCACCAGGCGCTCGCGGATCGCGATGCCCAGCTTTTCGCACAGCGCCTCGAAATCCGCGATGGTGAAGAAGCGCACGTTGGGCGTGTCGTACCACTGGTAGGGCAGGCGGTCGGACACCGGCATGCGGCCGTCCATGATGGCGACGCGGTGCTTCCAGTAGGCGAAGTTGGGAAAGCTCACCACCGCCTCGCGGCCGACCCGCAGCATTTCGGTCAGCAGCTTTTCGGTGCGGTGCAGGGTCTGCAGCGCATTGGAAATGATGACCAGGTCGAAGCTCTGGTCGACGAAGTCGTACAGTCCTTTTTCCAGGTCGATCTGCAGCACGTTGATGCCGTTCTTCATGCCGGCGATCACGCGGTCGATGTCGATCTCGACCCCGTAGCCGGTGGCGCCGCGGCTTTCCTGCAGATGGCGCAGCAGTGCGCCGTCGCCGCAGCCGAGGTCGAGCACGCGCGCGCCCGGGCTCACCCAGCCGGCGATCACGTCGTAGTCGATGCGTCCGTCCAGTGCAGTCATGTCGGCCTCACACCGTGATGTTGTCGAAATACGCGCGCAGCACCGCGTGGTAGTGCGGGTCGTCGAGCAGGAAGGAGTCGTGGCCGGCCGACGATTCGATCTCGGCATAGCTCACGTTACGGCCGTTGCGCATCAGCGCATCGACGATTTCCCGCGAGCGCGACGGTGCGAAGCGCCAGTCGGTCGAGAAGGACACCAGCAGGAAGTCGGCAGTGGCCGGCGCGAACGCTGCCGCCAGATCGCCACCGGCGTCGTGCGCCGGGTCGAAGTAGTCCAGCGCGCGGGTGGCCAGCAGATAGGTATTGGCGTCGAAACTGCCGGCGAACTTGTCGCCCTGGTAGCGCAGGTAGGACTCGACCTCGAATTCCACCTCGAAACTGAACTTGCGGCCGCCCTCGCGCAGCCGGCGACCGAATTTCTCGGCCATCAGATCGTCCGACTGATAGGTGATGTGGCCGAGCATGCGCGCCAGCCGCAGCCCGCGGCGCGGCAGCGTGTTGTGCTCGTAGAAGTGGCCGCCGTGGAAATCCGGATCGGTGATGATGGCCTGGCGCGCCACTTCGTTGAACGCGATGTTCTGCGCGGTGAGCTTGGGCGCGGAGGCGATCACCAGCGCGTTGCGCACCCGCGACGGGTGGTGGATGGACCAGCTCATGGCCTGCATGCCGCCCAGGCTGCCGCCGATGATGGCGGCCCAGCAGTCGATGCCGAGGCGGTCTGCCAGCAGCGCCTGCGCGGCCACCCAGTCTTCCACCGTCACCACCGGAAAATCTGCGCCCCAGGGCTTGCCGGTGTCCGGGTTGATGCTCATCGGGCCGGTCGAGCCATGACAGCCGCCGAGGTTGTTCACCGCGATGACGAAGAACCTGCGGGTATCGAGCGGCTTGCCCGGACCGATCAGGTTGTCCCACCAGCCGGTGTTCTTCGGCGCGTCCGCATGGATGCCGGCGGCGTGGTGGTGGCCGGACAGGGCCGGACACACCAGCACCGCGTTGGATCGGGTCGCGTTCAGTTCGCCATAGGTTTCGTACATCAGTTCGAAACCCGGCAGCACCGCGCCGCTCTTCAGCGTCAGCGGCGTGTCGAAGCGCGCGCACAGCGGGCTGACGATGCCTACGCTGTCTTCAGGAATTGCAATGTCGTTGGCCATGAAAAAACCCGGTTGACCAAAGCCAGGACCGGGTTCGCCCTCGCTTTAGCCGCATTTGTAAGGGAGTCCGGCAAGACTGCTGCCGTGGAAACCCGGGCGCCCGCAAGCTGAGACAAATCGGCGCCGTGAAACCCTGAAACTGTGCCCCATTCTCGCGAATCGGGCGGGAAAGTCAATCTGCGCCGCGTCAGACCGTGACCGCGGTCCCGCTGACGCAGACCATGAGCATGCCGTTGTCGGCACCCAGCACCTCGTAATCGATGTCTATGCCGACGATGGCGTTGGCGCCCAGCTTCGCCGCCACCTCGCTCATGTCCTCCATCGCCGCGCTGCGCGCGTCGGCCAGCGTGCTTTCGTAGGCTCCGGCCCGGCCGCCCACCACGTTGCGTATGCTGGCGAACAGGTCCTTGAAGATGTTCGCGCCGATGATGGCTTCGCCGGTCACCACGCCGTGATACTGGCGGATCGGGCGACCTTCGAGCGTGGGCGTGGTGGCGAGCAGCATCGGTGTTCTCCGGGTGGGTTACTCGGCGTCATCCATGACGGCGGTGGTGTAGACCTCCTGCACGTCATCCAGACCGTCGAGCACGTCGAGAAGTTTCTGCATCCGGACCGCATCGTCGCCGGCCAGCGGGCTTTCGTTCAGCGGCTTCATGGTCACTTCGGCGAATTCGGCCTTGAAACCGGCCTTTTCCAGCGCATCCTTCACCGCGACGAAATCGGCCTGCGAGCTCAGCACCTCGATCGAGCCGTCCTCGTTGGTCTGCACGTCCTCGGCGCCGGCTTCCAGCGCGGCGTCCATCAGCGCGTCTTCCGAAGTACCGGGCGCGAAGATGAACTGGCCGCAGTGCTTGAACATGAAGGCCACCGAGCCGTCGGTGCCGAGATTGCCGCCGTACTTCGAGAAAGCGTGGCGCACGTCGGCCACGGTGCGGGTGCGGTTGTCGGTCAGGCAGTCCACCATGACCGCCGCGCCGCCGATGCCGTAGCCCTCGTAGCGCACTTCCTCGTAGCTCACGCCTTCGAGTTCGCCGGTGCCCTTCTTGATCGCGTTGTCGATCTTGTCCTTGGGCATGTTGACCGCCTTGGCCTTGTCGATGGCCATGCGCAGACGCGGGTTGAAGCCGGGATCACCCCCGCCCATCTTGGCGGCAACGGTGATTTCCTTCGCCAGCTTGGAGAAGGCGGCACCGCGCTTTTCGTCCTGACGGCCCTTGCGATGCTGGATGTTGGCCCATTTGGAGTGACCGGCCATGAGCGACTTCCCTTAACTTGTGTAAAAGAAAGCGATTTTAGTCGACCCGGAGGCTGCTCGGGCTCAAGAGCGCGTGGCAGGCGTCGTAAGAAGATAACCGTCATAACATCGACCGATCGCGGCCGTCGCGAACAGACCGCAGCATGACTCCGAATACGCCCCAGAACCGCTATACGCTCCGCACTCCCCTTCAGCGCCTGTCCGCACTTCTGGCCCTGTGCGCCAGCCCGCTGCTGCACGCCCAGTCTGCGCCGCAGGAAGCTGAACCGACCTGGCATTTCAGCGGCTTCGGCACGCTGGGTGCCGGCTATCACGGCACCGACGGCGTGCAGGTGAGGCGCGACCTCGACCAGGCACGCGGCTACGAAGGCGACAAGCTGGGCTTCCGCGCCGATACCCGGCTCGGCGTGCAGGCTACCGCACGCTTCGGCCCGGCCTGGGGCGTCACCGTCCAGGGCCTGAGCCGGCTCTCCCGCGACAACGACTGGGCGCCGGAAGTCACCTGGGCCTTCATCCGCCATTCGCCGACCGACTGGCTGGACCTGCGCGTGGGCCGGCTCGGCGTGGACATCTACCCGAGCGGCGATTCCCGCCACGTGGGCTACGCCTTCACCGCCGCGCGTCCGGCACCGGAGGTGTATGGCATGGCCACCGACGACCGCTTCGACGGCGCCGATGTCACGCTGAGCCAGCCGGTCGGCAGCGGGATCGCTTCGTTCAAGGTCTATGGCGGGCGTGGCCGCGGTGGCTACTACCTCTACGGCCAGAGTCTGGCCAATGAAAGCCCGGTCACCGTCGGTGCCAACGCGCAGTGGAGCAGCGAAGCGCTGACGCTCAAGGCCGCGTGGGGATCGACCTACACCGCGAAGGACCCCTCGCTGCAGCCGCTGGCGAACGCCTTGCGTCAGGTACCCGCGGTGGTATCGCCGATGGCCGGCGTGCGCGCGGCGGAGATCGGTATCTCCCACCACGTGAATTTCGCCAGTCTGGGCCTGCTGTACGACCAGGGGCCGCTCACCGTGGAAAGCACGCTGGGCTGGGAGCGTTTCACCGCCTTTCCGCGCTACGAGGGCTGGGCCGGCACGGTGCTCGCCGCCTGGCGCATCGGCGCCTGGAAACCCTATGTCGGCTACGCCCGAAACCGCTTCACGCCGGACGACAAGCCGCTCGCGCTGCCCGCGCTGAACCCGCAGCTGGTGATGCTGCAGAGCGTGTACGACCGCGTGGTGGACCGGCTGCGCATCGACCAGCGTACGGTCACGCTGGGGGCGCGCTACGACTTCGGCGGCAACTACGCGCTGAAATTCCAGATCGATCACACCGACGCCGCCGCCTCGACCCTGTTCCTGGATCGCGCCGGCATGCCGGTGAGCGACGTGAGCACGACGCTGTATTCGGTCGTGCTGGATTTCGTGTTCTGACGCCACGATGATGCGATACGCACATTCCATCGTGCTGCTCGTGGCGTGGCTGCTGGCGGGCGGCGGCGCGCACGCGGCCGGCCTGGCCGTCATCGTGCACGCCTCCAGCAGCGTCGAGGCCATGACCCGGGAAGAGGTGAGCCATCTTTTCCTCGGCCGCATCAAGACCCTCCCGTCCGGCGAAAGCGCGGTGGTGCTGGACTGCCTGCCGCAGCGCGACGCCTTCTACCGCAGCCTGGTCGGCAGGGGGCTGCCGGAAATCAATGCCTACTGGGCGCGGCTGCGATTTGCCGGTCGCACCCAGCCGCCGGAACAGCTGCAGGACGGCCGGGCGGTTCTGGAAAGGGTGGCCAGCGAACCCGGAGCCATCGGTTATGTCGACCCGGTACTGATAGACAGGCGGGTCAGGGCGGTACTGAAACTTGATTACTGAGGACCGACAGGCCGATGCCGGGCCGATCCGCAAGGTGAGCAGCAGCGTGGTCAGACGTACCACGCTGCTCATCCTCTTCTTTGCCGGTCTGGTCGGCATCATGGTGGCCATGGGCAGCACCGTGCTGGTGGCGCGTGAAGAGCGCCAGCGCCTGCAGCAGAACCTGGTCGAGCTGATGCAGACGGTGGAGCGCACCGCGAGCATCGCCGCGTTCGCCCGCGACGAACAGCTGGCATCGGAGGTCGCCCAGGGCCTGCTGCGCAACCGCGCGGTGGCGCGCGTCGTCATACGCGAAGGGGGGCGCACGCTGGTCGAGCACGGCCACGACGCCGAACAGCGACCCAATCGGGTGCTGCCGGTGCTGACCCGCCCGCTGATGTCGCCGTTCTCACCGAAGGAACAGGTCGGCGAGCTCGAAGTGTGGCCCGCGATCGCCAAGATCGAGCAGGACGCCGGCGCCTATTCCCGCTTCATCGCCATCATCCTGGCGCTGCAGCTGGTGTCGGTGGTCGCCTCGGTGGCCTGGGTGGTGCTGAACGTGGTCACCCGGCCGGTCAAGAAGCTGTCGGACGAACTGCATCACCTGCGCATCGGCTCGGGTGAGCTGATTCCGCTGCCGGCCGGCCACGGCCACGACGAGATCGGCCGGCTGACCGGCGACATCAATGCCCTGATCGCCCGGATGGAGGGCATGCTGGGTGCCGAGCGCGAACTGCGGGCCGAGCGGGAGGAATCGGAGCGCAAGTTCCGGCTCATTTTCGAAAGCGCGGAAACCGGCATCTTCACGCTGGACAGCAGCGGCCAGCTGCACGACTGGAATCCGTGGATGGCCCGCCGGCTGGGGCTGGCACCCGACGGCCGCAGCGGCCCCCGTTCGCTGCGCGACATCCTCGGCGATCAGGCCTCCCGGCTGGATGCGCTGATGGTGCGGGTACTGGCCGACCAGCGGCCGGCCGGTGCCGACTTCGCGCTGACCCGGCGAGGCACCGGCACGCTGTGGCTGCAGCTGGTGCTCAATCCGCTGCCCGGCAACCTGATGCAGGGCATCGTCAATGACGTGACCGAACAGAAGCAGGCCGAAGCGCATGCGATCGCGATGGCCGAGCGCGACGCGCTGACCGGCCTGCTGAACCGCCGCGGCATCGAGCACCGGCTCGGCGATGCGCTGCGCGCGCTGGACGGCCAGAGCCTGGCGCTGATGCTGCTCGACCTCGACGGCTTCAAGCAGGTGAACGACACGCTGGGTCATGAAGCGGGCGACCGCGTACTGGCCACGGTGGCGCGTCAGCTGGAAAGCGTGGTCCGGCGCACCGACCTGGTGGCCCGCCCGGGCGGCGACGAATTCGTGGTGGTGCTGCAGTCGCTGGAAACCGTGGACACCGCCCGCTTCATCGCCGCCAAGATCGTCAGCACGCTGTCGCGTCCGATCGATCTGGGCGATGGACAGCGCGCGCAGATCGGCGCCAGCATCGGCATCGCCTACACCGAATCGCGGCAGGACAGCGGAGACGCGCTGATGCGGCGCGCCGACGAGGCGATGTACGAAGCCAAGCGCGCCGGCAAGTCGCAGTACCGCTTCGCCTCCTGAGCCGTACACCCCCACGGTTGTCCACACTGTCCGCCGGCGGCGACGCTGGTAGCATCGTCGCATCTCCGCTCACAGGACAGACGACATGGCCGAACCGCTCTACGTCGCCCGCGCCGGCGACCTCTCGCTCGCGCTGCTGCCCAATATGGCCAACCGCCACGGCCTCATCACCGGCGCCACCGGCACCGGCAAGACGGTGACGCTGCAGTCGCTGGCCGAGCGCTTTTCCTACATCGGCACGCCGGTGTTCATGGCCGACGTGAAGGGCGACCTGTCCGGCATGGGCGCCGCCGGCAGCGTCAGCCCCAAGCTGCAGCAGCGGCTGGACCAGCTCGGAATCACCGATTTCGTGCCCTACCCCAGCCCGGTGCGCTTCTGGGACGTGTTCGGCGAATCCGGGCATCCGGTGCGCGCCACGGTCAGCGACATGGGGCCGCTGCTGCTGGCGCGCCTGCTCGGCCTGAACGACACCCAGGCCGGCGTGCTCACCATCGTGTTCAAGGTGGCCGACGACCACGGTCTGCTGCTGCTCGACATGAAGGACCTGCGCGCGCTGGTGCAGCACGTCGGCGACAACGCGGCGCAGTTCAAGACCCAGTACGGCAACATTTCCACCGCCTCGATCGGCGCCATCCAGCGCGGCCTGCTGCAGCTGGAGGAACAGGGCGCGGACCGCTTCTTCGGCGAGCCCATGCTGGACATCGCCGACCTGATGACCTTCGACGAGCACGGCCGCGGCACCATCAACATCCTGGCGGCCGACCGGCTGTACAACTCGCCCAAGCTGTACTCGACCTTCCTGCTGTGGCTGCTGGCCGAACTGTTCGAACAGCTGCCTGAAGTGGGCGACATGGACAAGCCCAAGCTGGTGTTCTTCTTCGACGAGGCCCACCTGCTGTTCAACGAGGCGCCGCCGGCGCTGCTGGAAAAGATCGAACAGGTGGTGCGGCTGATCCGCTCCAAGGGCGTCGGCGTGTATTTCGTGACCCAGAACCCGCTGGACGTACCGGACAGCGTGCTGGCCCAGCTCGGCAACCGGGTGCAGCACGCGCTGCGCGCGTTCACGCCGCGCGACCAGAAGGCGGTCAAGACCGCGGCGCAGACCATGCGCGCCAATCCGAAGTTCGACGCCGAACAGGCCATCCTCGAGCTGGGTACCGGCGAGGCGCTCATTTCCTTCCTCGACGAGAAAGGCCGGCCTTCGGTGGTCGAGCGCGCCTTCGTGCTGCCGCCCGCCTCCCGCCTCGGCCCGCTGACCGCGCAGGAACGCGCGGACATGATCCGGCAGTCACCGCTGCACGGCCGCTACGAACAGGTGCTGGACCGCGAATCGGCCTACGAAATGCTGACCGCCTCGACCGCCGCCAGCCCGCAGGCCACCGGCAAGCCGGTACCGGGCGCCGCACAGCCGGGCGTGCCCGGCGCGCCGGGTGGCGACGGCGGCCTGCTGGGCGGGCTGCAGGATCTGGTATTCGGCTCCACCGGCCCGCGCGGCGGCCAGCGCGACGGTCTGGCCCAGACCGCGGCCAAGACCGTGGCGCGCACCATCGCCAGCTCGATCGGCCGCGAAATCGTGCGCGGCATGCTCGGGTCCATCCTTGGCGGGCGAAAGCGCTAGTGGGGGCATCCCAAGGCAACGATGCGCGCTTCGGCATCTGGCTGGCGGTCATCGCGTCGGCCGGTTTTTCGCTGAAGGCGATTCTGGCCAAGCTGGCCTATCCGCACGGCGTCGATCCGGTCACGCTGGTCGCACTGCGCATGCTGCTGGCGGCACCGGTCTTCGCGGTAGTGGCCTGGCGCGAAGCGCAGCGCGGCCAGCCGCTGACCGGCCGCGACTGGGCCACGGTCACCGTGCTCGGCCTGTTCGGCTACTACGGCGCCAGCATGCTGGATTTCTACGGCCTGCAGTACATCTCGGCCGGGCTGGAACGGCTGGTGCTCTTCACCTACCCGACGCTCACGCTGCTCATCGGCTGGATTGCCCACGGCCGGCGCATCACCCGGCGGGAGACCGTGGCCAGCCTGCTGTGCTACGGCGGCATCGCGCTGGCGGTGGTGCACGACATCGAGGTGAGCGGCGACAGCGCCCTCATCGCGCTGGGCTGCGCGCTGGTGTTCGGCTCGTCGCTCAGTTTCGCGCTCTACCTGACCGGCGCCGCGGCGCCGATACGCAAGCTGGGCGCCACCCGCTTTTCGGCGCTGGCCACCCTGGTATCCACGGTTGCGGTCATGCTGCATTTCGTCGCGGTGCGCCCGTTCGACGCGCTGGCACAGCCAGCGCCGGTACTGTGGCTGGCGGTGGCGATGGCCGTGTTCTCGACCGTGCTGCCGGTCTTCCTGCAGTCGGCAGCGATCCGCCGCATGGGCGCGCAGACCGCGGCGCTGGTCGGCAGCACCGGGCCGGTGATCACCGTATTCCTCGCCTGGTGGATGCTGGCCGAACCGGTGTCGGCGCTGCAGATCGCCGGCACCGTGCTGGTGATCGGCGGCGTGATGTGGGTGGGCAAGCGCTGACCGGACAGTCACGGCCGAGACATGCGAACGTGATATTTTCAGTGCCTTTTCCGGCGTACGGAGACAGGGCATGGATGTATCGCGTTTCGAACAGCTGATCCACCGTCTCGAAAGGGTGGCGGAGCGCAATCCGGCCGGCTACCGCCGGCGCGTGGCGGCGGTCGCGCTGCTCGGCTTCGTCATCCTGGCAGCGGTACTTGGCATCGCCGTGCTCATGGTGGCGGCGATGGCCGGCCTCGTACTGCTGCTGTTCAAGGGCGGCGGCGTGGTCGCGCTGGTCGCCCTCAAGCTCGGCAAGGCGCTGCTGCTGCTCGCGCTGCCCTTGTGGATGCTGTTGAAAACCTCCTTCCGAATGCTGCTGGCCCGCTTTCCGGCGCCGCAGGGTCTGGAGATCACCCGCGCCGATGCCCCCCGGCTGTTCGGGCGCCTGGACGACATGCAGCAGCGCATGCAGGGCCCGGCCTTCCACCACGTGCTGCTGGTCGACCAGCTCAATGCGGCGGTCGTGCAGCATCCGCGGCTCGGCCTGTTCGGCTGGAACCGGCACTACCTGATACTCGGCCTGCCGCTGCTGCAGACGCTGGATGAGGACGAGGCGCTGGCGGTGGTCGCCCACGAATACGGCCACCTCGCCGGCAACCACGGCCGCTTCGGCGCCTTCATCTACCGGCTGCGCAGTGCCTGGGGGCAGATGCAGTCACTGGCGCAGGGCTGGGACGACTGGGGCAGCCGTCTGGTCGCCCGGCTGTTCGGCTGGTACGCGCCCTGGTTCAACGCCTATTCCTTCGTGATGGCGCGCGCTGACGAGTACCAGGCCGACCGCTCGTCGGCCGAACTGGTCGGCGCCGGCGCTGCGGCCCGCGCGCTGCAGCGGACAGGCATCGCCGCCCGCTTCGAGGCACAGGCCTTCTGGCCCGGGATCGACCGGCTGGCCGGCAGCCAGGCGGAACCGCCAGCCGCGCTGAGCGGCGAATGGCGGCGCGCCCTGTCCGCGCTGGATGCAGCGCAGGCCCTGCGCCATCGTGACGAGGCGCTGCAGGAAACGACCGGCTACGGCGACACCCACCCCAGCCTGAACGACCGCCTGCGCGCACTGGGCGAAGCACCGGCCGAGACGCTGCCGGCTCCCGCCGTCACCGCAGCCGAAAGCTGGCTGGGCGAGGCACTGCCGCGACTGGCCGGCCAGCTGGACGCGCAATGGTCTGCCGGCGTGCGGGAACGCTGGCAGGAACGCAACCGTTATCTGACGCAGCGCCACCAGCAGTTGCAGACGCTGCGGGCACAGCCTGAACCGCTCAGCACCGACGACGAATGGGCCCTGCTGCAGTTGGTGGCGGAACTGGAGCCGGAAACCGACCGGCGGCCGGCGATCGAGGCGCTGCTCGCCCGCGCACCGGATCATCTGGCGGCGCGCTTCGCGCTCGGCGATCTGAAGCTCACCGCGGACGACGAAAGCGGCATTGCCGATATCGAGGCGGT
>Ga0123397_134131_pt1 | contig 17501 bp, 14 predicted proteins | sample T10HLNH4metaT_FD_89925 | JGI IMG/M metagenome (GOLD analysis project Ga0123397, IMG submission 89925) | Methane-oxidizing artificial microbial communities from Washington, USA to study methane cycling - T10-HLNH4 metaT (Metagenome... ... | reverse complement strand
CCCTTTTTCTTTCGCGCTTCGCAGACACCGCTCCCACCCATGTCCGACAACACCCAGGGCCTTCGCATGAAGTCCGGCTCCCAGGCCCTGCGCGCCGGGGTCGAGCTGCTGTCTTCCATGCGCTTTGCCATCTCGCTGCTGACGGTGATCTGCATCGCCTCGGTCATCGGCACGGTGCTCAAGCAGCACGAACCGGCGGCCAACTACGTCAACCAGTTCGGTCCGTTCTGGGCCGAGTTGTTCGGCGCCATCCAGCTCAACGCGGTGTACAGCGCCTGGTGGTTTCTGCTGATCCTGGCGTTCCTGGTGATCAGCACCTCGCTGTGCATTGCCCGCAACACGCCCAAGATCCTGGTGGACCTCAAGGCCTACAAGGAAAACATCCGCGAGCAGAGCCTCAAGGCGTTCCACCACAAGGCACAGGCCGATCTGCCCGAATCGGCCGAGGCCGAGGCACGCCGCATTGGCACACTTCTGGCAGGTGGCGGGTGGAAGGTGCGCCTGCAGCAGCGCGACACAGCCGCAGGTCCAGGCACCGGCTGGATGGTGGCGGCCAAGGCTGGCGCCGCCAACAAGATTGGCTACATCGCAGCGCACAGCGCCATCGTGCTGGTGTGTGTGGGCGGCCTGCTGGATGGCGACCTCATCGTGCGTGCGCAGATGCTGCTGGGCGGCAAGTCGGTCTACACCGGGGGCGGGCTGATCGCCGATGTGAAGCCCGAGCACCGACTGTCCGAGCGCAACCCCACCTTCCGGGGCAACCTGCTCGTGGCCGAGGGCACACAGTCGAGCACCGCCATCCTGAGCCAGTCCGACGGCGTGTTGCTGCAGGACCTGCCGTTTGCGATCGAGCTCAAGAAGTTCATCGTGGAGCACTACTCCACCGGCATGCCCAAGCTGTTCGCCAGCGAGATCATCATCCACGACAAGGCCACGGGCGAGAAGACACCCGCGCGCGTCGAGGTGAACCACCCGGCCAGCTACAAGGGCATCGAGATTTACCAGTCGAGTTTTGACGACGGCGGCTCGCACCTCAAGCTGCGTGCCGTGCCCATGGTGGCGGGCGCCAAGGCATTCGACGTCGAGGGTGTGGTGGGCAACTCCACCCAGCTCACCAACAAGGGCGGCGGCTCCGGTAGCGACACGCTGACGCTGGAGTTCACGGCGCTGCGCACCATCAACGTCGAGAATTTTGGTGGGGCTGGCCCTGGCGCCAGCGGTGCAGACGTGCGCAAGGTGGACCTGCGCGAATCGGTGGAGTCGCGCCTGGGGGCAGCCAACAAGACCGTCACCAAAAAAGAACTGCGCAATGTGGGCCCCAGCGTGAGCTACAAGCTGCGTGATGCGGCTGGCCAGGCCCGCGAGTTCCATAACTACATGCTGCCGGTGGACACGGGCGACGGCGTGCCGGTGTTCCTGCTCGGTGTGCGCGAGTCTCCTGCAGAGCCCTTCCGCTACCTGCGTGTGCCAGCCGACGACAAGGGCAGCATGGATGGCTTCATGCGCATGAAAGCTGCCCTGGCCGATCCGCAAGCCCGGGAGCAGGCGGTGCGCCGCTATGTGTCTCAGGCCATGGATGCCTCGCGCCCGGAGCTGGCCGAGCAATTGCAGCAGTCGGCCGTGCGTGCGCTGGCGCTTTTTGCGGGGCGGGGCATGGTCGATGGCAAGCCCACGGGCGGGCTGCAGGCCGTGTCGGACTTCATGGAAGCCAATGTGCCCGAGGCCGAGCGCGCGCGCGCAGGCGAGGTCCTGGTGCGCATTCTGAATGGCACGTTGTTCGAGCTGGCCCAGCTGTCGCGCCAGCGCGAGGGGCTTCCGCCATTGCCGCAGGACGAGCAGACCCGGGGTTTCATGACACAGGCCGTGCTCTCGCTCAGCGATGCGCAGATCTACCCTGCACCCCTGGCGTTTGAACTCAAGGACTTCACCCAGGTCCAGGCCAGCGTGTTCCAGGTGGCGCGAGCCCCTGGCAAGAATGTTGTCTATCTGGGCTGCGCCTTGCTGATCCTGGGCGTTTTTGCCATGCTCTACGTGCGCGAGCGGCGCGTGTGGGTCTGGGTGGCGCCGCAGGATGGCCGCACCCACGCCACCATGGCCCTGTCCACCAACCGCAAGACCATGGATGGCGACCAGGAGTTTGTCCAGCTCGCACAGAAACTGATCGGGGCATCGCCCCGCGAAGGCACCGCATGAACACCGCGACTTCTTCCTCGACCGTCACCACGATCACCCTGAACGAGGGGTTCTTCGCTCGCCGCAACTGGTTTGACTGGCTGTTTGCCGCCATCGTGGCCGTGGGGGCGTTGTATGCGCTGCAGCGCTACGGGGCCTTCATGGATGTCTACGAAAAAGGCATTTTGCTGGGCGCCATTCCGAGCACCATCTGGCTGGGCTGGTTCTGGCGCCCGCTGCGCGTTCTGATGCTGGTGGTGGCGGCCGTGGCGCTCATGGCCATTGGCCTGTACCAGCAAGATGGGGCAGGCAGCTTGGCGCGGGCCGACACGGTGTTCGGCCTCAAGTATTTCCTGTCCAGCCAGTCGGCCATCCTGTGGATGAGCATGCTGTTTTTCATCAGCACGGCGTTTTACTGGGTGGGGATGTTTGCACGTGGCGAAGGCAAGACCATGAGCATGCTGGGCTCGCGCATTGCGTGGGTGGCGGTGGCCATGGCGCTCATTGGCACCCTGGTGCGCTGGTACGAAAGTTACCTGATCGGCCCGGACATCGGCCACATCCCGGTGAGTAACCTCTACGAAGTGTTCGTGCTGTTCTGCTGGATGACGGCCGCGTTCTATCTGTACTACGAGCAGCAGTACGACACGCGCGCCCTGGGCGGCTTCGTGATGCTGGTGGTGAGCGCGGCGGTGGGCTTCCTGCTCTGGTACACCGTGGTGCGCGAAGCGCATGAGATCCAGCCGCTGGTCCCTGCGCTCAAGAGCTGGTGGATGAAGCTGCATGTGCCCGCCAACTTCATCGGTTACGGCACGTTTGCGCTGTCGGCCATGGTGGCGTTTGCCTACCTGATCAAGCAGCAGGCTACCGAAACCCGTTGGTACAAGCTGGCGCCGCTGTGGCTGCTGGGCGTGGTGCTGTGTTTCGAGCCCATCGTGTTCCGCCAGGGGGCGACGGAGAATGGCGGCAGCTACTGGATGGTGTACTTCGGCATTTCTGCGCTGATCGTTGCGGGCATCCTGCTGGGGCGCAAGCGCATCGCGGCGCGTCTGCCTTCGTTCGAGATTCTGGATGACGTGATGTACAAGTCCATTGCGGTGGGCTTTGCGTTCTTCACCATCGCTACGGTGCTGGGTGCGCTGTGGGCCGCCGAGGCCTGGGGCGGCTACTGGAGCTGGGACCCCAAGGAAACCTGGGCCCTGATCGTCTGGCTCAACTACGCGGCGTGGCTGCACATGCGGCTCATGAAGGGCTTGCGCGGTACCGTGTCCGCCTGGTGGGCGCTGGTTGGCCTGGCGGTGACAACGTTCGCGTTCCTGGGCGTCAATATGTTCCTGAGCGGCCTGCACAGCTACGGCACGCTGTGATGATTCAAGGCCTGCTAATGACTCCCCGCGAGATTGTTGGCAGGCGCGGCAGGCATGTCGGGCATTCGGTGGCGCGCAACAACTATTGCGTCTTCGGTGTAACCTGAGCGGTCCAGGGAACGAACTAACAGTTGTTCTGCTCTACCGCTGCAGCTGTCTCACCCCAAATGACCGGAGCCACCATGCTGATCCCCTCGCGCGATTCGGGTTTTCACCACCCACATTCCTCCGAAATCACCCCCCGCTCGGTCTATGAAGACCGCCGCCAGATGCTCAAGCTGATGGCGGGTGGCGCCGCAGGTGCGGCAATGGCGGCCTGGGCGGGCCGTGAGGCCCTGGCGCAGCAGGTGGCGGTCACGCGTCCCGGCAAGCTGGCGCCTCTGGCGGGCGCCAAGTCGGCGGTGGCAGGTGCGGTTTCCATGGAGAAGCTCACGGACTACAAGGACGCGAGCACCTACAACAACTTCTACGAATTTGGCACCGACAAGGCCGACCCCGCCCGCAATGCGCACACCCTCAAGACCAGTCCGTGGACGGTGGAGGTCGAGGGCCTGGTCAAGAAGCCCGGCAAATACGGCATTGAAGACCTGATCAAACTCAGCGCGCAGGAAGAGCGCATCTACCGCTTGCGGTGCGTGGAGGGCTGGTCCATGGTCATCCCGTGGGTGGGGTACTCGCTGGCCGAGCTGATCAAGCGGGTGGAGCCCCAGGGCAGCGCCAAGTACGTCGAGTTCGTGACCCTGGCCGACAAGGCCACGATGCCATTCGTCGGCTCGCGCGTGCTGGACTGGCCTTATGTGGAAGGCCTGCGCATGGACGAGGCCATGCACCCGCTGACCTTGCTGGCCTTCGGCATGTACGGCGAAGTGCTGCCCAACCAGAACGGTGCACCCGTGCGCTTGGTGGTGCCATGGAAGTACGGCTTCAAGAGCGCCAAGAGCATTGTGAAGATCCGCTTTGTCGAAAAGGAGCCAGGCACCGCGTGGAACAAGGCGGCCCAGCAGGAGTACGGGTTTTATTCCAACGTGAACCCCAATGTGGACCACCCCCGCTGGAGCCAGGCGACCGAGCGACGCATTGGCGAAGACGGCTTGTTTGCCAAGAAGCGCAAGACGCTGATGTTCAACGGCTACGAAGCCCAGGTTGGCCAGCTTTACGCCGGCATGGACCTCAAGAAGTTCTACTGATGGCCCTGGTCTCGCCGCCATCGTTGGCGGTGTATGAGGCTGTGGTCTTCTCTTGATCGCGATGCGAAAACTGCTGCTCCACCCCGTCTCCAAGCCGGTGGTGTTTGTGTTGTGTCTGTTGCCGCTGGCATGGCTGGTCTATGCGGCTGTGGCGAACCAGCTGGGAGCCAACCCTGCGGAGGCATTGATCCGGGCAACCGGTGACTGGACGCTGCGGGCGCTCTGTCTGGTGCTAGCCATCACTCCACTGCGCGTCATCACCTCCACTCCTCAGCTGGCTCGGTTTCGGCGCATGTTGGGGCTGTTCGTGTTTTTCTATGGCGTGCTGCACCTGCTGAGCTACAGCTGGTTCGACATGGGTTTTGACATCCCGGACATCCTGCACGACATCGCCAAGCGGCCATTCATTCTGGTGGGTACATTGGCCCTGGTGCTGCTGGCCCTGCTGGCCGCCACGTCATTCAATCGTGCGATCAAGGCACTGGGTGGCAAACGCTGGCAGGCGCTGCACCGCACCGTGTATGCGGTGGCCGGATTGGCGGTGCTGCACTTTTTCTGGATGCGTGCTGGCAAGAACAACTTTGGCGAAGTGGCGGTCTACGCCGGCATCCTCGGCGCGCTGCTGGGCTGGCGGTTCTGGCAACGACTGCGCAAGAGGTCGGCCGCACCGGCAGGTGCTGCGGCAAGACGGACAGCCGCAGGACCGTCTTGAGGTTGATTGCTGCCAAATTGATAGCTGTCAGCGCATATTTTCAATGCGCTAGCACCCGATTTGGCTGATTTTTACCCGTTGACTGCCCGCAGCGCTGGGCGCATTTGCCGGGTCACTGGGTCGATGTACCCGGTGGGAATCTGGTAGGCGCGGTCATCGAACAGGTCAATGCCACACATCAGGTTCTCTATCCATTCAAAGAAGTCGTTGATGGCTTCCTTGCCCATGATGGGGGCGCCATGCTGCGGCACCAGCATGGCAATGTCGAGCTGCCGGGCCATGCGCGCCCACAGGCGCAGGATCTTGTTGGACACCATGTAGCGGCGATGGAAGCCCTCCATGCGCGGGATGTGCGCCTTGAGGTCGGTCACCGGGACACGGGCCTCGGCCCCCGACATCATGGACACCCCCAGGTCGCCCGTGAACAGGATGCGGCTGACCGGATCGTAGAAGTGGAAGTTGCCTTCGGAGTGCATGAAGTGCGCGGGTAGCAGCACCAGCTCATGGCGTCCCAGGGGTAGGTGGCCGCCGCCGTCCGGCACACCGATCACCCGGTTTTCTGTCTTGCCCACCTTGGTGAAGTGCGGCGCAAAGCGCTCCCAGACGCGCGAGATCACCAGGTTGGCCTTGGTGCTGGTCATCCAGCGGTCCAGCGAGGCGATGATGTCTGGGTCTGCGTGCGAAGCGATCAGGTACGACAGTTTGTGCGGCGGGAAATGTTTGGTCATCCCCATGAACAGCTCGTTGAACGCGAGATTACCGCCCGGGTCGATGATGGCGCCGGTGTCGTCGTCCACGATCAGGAACTGATTGGCCTGCACGGCCTGTCCATCCTCCTCAATGAGGTCGGTGAACATCAGGCAAGCATGATTTTTGTCGCGGTAGAGTTCCAGGGCCATGGCCATCCTGCGGTGCAATAAAGCGCAGACTGTACGAGTACCCCTAGAGTTTGTGCTTGATGGAAATCAAGCGAAACCGCATTGCCTGGCGATCCTGCGCAGGCGGCTGGGTGTGTCAGCGTGGCTGGGAGGCGGTGGCAGCGGGCGTTGGCGCACTGCTGGCGTCGTTGCCCGGGGTGAGTGTTTGCGGTAGCGTGGCACGCTGGCTTGCCGCAGGGCCGGTGGGCAGATACAACGGCCCCCGCTGACCGCAGCCGAAGAGGGCTGCCGCACTGGCAGCAAGGACAAGCGTCCTGACTAGAATTTGGGGAGCTTTCAACATGCGCAAATTGTAATGACCGACCTCGAATTCATGGACCACGCCGAACAACTGCTGCTTGCCGTCGAACGCAGTTGTGATCGCATCAATGACACCTCGGATGCCGATGTGGACAGCCAGCGCTCGGGGGGCATGGTGACCTTGACCTTTCCCAATCGCAGCCAGATCGTGATCAATCTGCAAAAGCCGCTGCACGAGGTGTGGATGGCGGCCCGATCTGGCGGCTATCACTATCGTTTTGATGGCAGCCATTGGCAGGACACCAAGGGCGCCGGAGAATTTTTTGCATGCCTCACGCGCGATGCCTCGCAACAGTCCGGGATGTCGCTGCAGTTTGCCCCGTAACTTAATCCGCGCCCGCCCAGCTGAGGAGGGGCGCGGCGGAGTATGCGGCGCTCAGTTTCGGAACAAGTCCAAGATGCGGCTGCGCTCTTCAGAAGGCGGAGGTGCTTGGGGCGCTACTGCGGGAGACGCGGACCGGTCGTCCACACCCACGCTCGAAACACCCGCATTGCGTGCGTACTCCTCGTAGAACCACTCACCGCCCACATTCACGACACCGGGTGGCACTGTAGGCTCCATCACTGGCACGCCCTTCAGCGCACGCTCCATGAAGCTGATCCATACGGGCAGGCTGAGCCCGCCACCGGTTTCGCGGCTGCCCAGATTGCGTGGCGTGTCATATCCAATCCAGGTGACAGCCGCGATGGTGGGCTGGAACCCTGCGAACCACGCGTCCACCGAATCGTTGGTAGTACCGGTTTTGCCATAGAGATCGGGGCGCTTGAGAGTGGCCTGGGCCCGCGCTGCAGTTCCGGTGCGAGTCACCTCCTGCAACAGACTGCTCATCACAAAGGCATTGCGTGCGTCGATGGCCCGGGGCTGCTCGTTGAGCGCTGGTGGCGTAATTTCTGAAATCACTCGCCCCTTGTGGTCAGTCACCTTGGCAATCAGCCAAGGATTGACGCGGTAGCCCCCGTTGGCAAACACGGAATAAGCGGATGCCATTTGCAGGGGCGTAACCGAGCCCGCACCCAGCGCCATGGTCAGGTAGGCCGGGTGCTTTTCTGGGTCGAATCCAAATCGTCCCACCCATTCCTGAGCGGTTTTGGGTCCTACGGCTTGCAGGATCCGGATGGAGATCATGTTTTTGGACTTCGCCAAGCCCGTGCGCATACTCATGGGGCCGTCGTACTTGCCGTCGTAGTTCTTGGGTTCCCAAGGCTGACCGCCGGTGATACCCGCATCAAAGAACAGCGGAGCATCGTTGATAACGGTGGCAGGCGTGAAGCCCTTTTCAAGCGCTGCTGAATAGATGAACGGCTTGAAGCTCGAACCAGGCTGGCGCCATGCCTGCGCTGCATGGTTGAACTTGTTCTTGTCAAAGTCGAATCCACCTACCAATGCCCGGATGGAGCCATTGCGGGGGTCAAGGGCTACAAAAGCCCCCTCCACTTCGGGCAGCTGTGTAATCTCCCATGCGCCCTTTGGTGTCTTGACCACTCGGATGACGGCGCCGCGCCGGATCTTGATATTGGGCGGCGCCTTGTCGCTGAGCCCCGACTGCGCTGGTTTGAGTCCATCGCCGGTGATCTCCAGTGAGTCGCCATTGGCTCGTGCGGCCAAGATACGTTTGGTGGATGCTTCCAGCACCACAGCGGAGAGTACGTCTCCGTTGTCTGGGTGGTTGGCAAGGGCGTCATCAATGGCGTCCTCCACTTCCTGGGCTGCTGTGGGCAACGCGACGAACTTCTCTGGTCCCCGATACTGCTGGCGCCGCTCGTAGTCCATGATCCCGCGCCGCAGGGCCACATAGGCGGCCTCTTGCTCCGCCGCATTGAGGGTGGTGTATACGTTGAGGCCGCGTGTGTAGGCCTCATTGCCGTACTGGGCGAAGATCAGCTGGCGGGTCATTTCGGCAACGTATTCCGCGTGGATGCGCGTGTTGTCGGGCCCCGTACGGATTTTCAACTCTTCCTTCTTGGCTTGCTCTGCTTGTTGCGCAGTGATGAAGCCGTTCTCTTCCATACGTTCGATGATGTACTGCTGTCGAGCGCGGGCACGTTTGGGATTGCTGATGGGGTTGTATGCAGATGGTGCCTTGGGCAGGCCCGCAAGCATTGCTGCTTCAGCGATGGAAACCGATTTCAGCGGTTTCCCAAAATAAGCCTCGGAGGCTGCCGCAAATCCATACGCACGATTGCCAAGGAAAATCTGATTCATGTAAATCTCAAGAATCTGATCCTTGGTCAGCAAATGCTCCAATTTGAAAGTCAGTAAGATTTCGTAAATTTTGCGAGTAAATGTTTTCTCCGAGGACAGATAAACATTTCGAGCAACCTGCATGGTGATCGTCGAGGCGCCCTGGCTTTTCACACGGCCCAGATTGGCGAGGCCCGCACGCAGCACGCCTTTGTAGTCCACACCACCGTGCTGGAAGAAGCGAGAGTCTTCGATCGCCAGCACTGCGTCTTTCATGACCTGCGGAATCTCGTCGATGGGCGTGAGGTTGCGACGCTCTTCTCCAAACTCGCCCAACAAGGCCCCTTCCGCAGAGTACACCCGCAGCGGCAATTTGGGGCGGTAGTCCGCCAAGTCAGAGATGTCCGGCAGGTTGGGGTAGGCCACTGATAGAGCCACAGCGATTGTGAGCGCCAAGCCCAAGGCCGCGGCCGCCGCCAGTCCAGTGATCCATAGAGCGATGCGAACCAACCAGCGAAGCCAACTGGGACGGGTGCGAGCAGGAGAGGAGTCCGACTTGTCGGAGGACTTCGAGGGGGAGGGCGGCATATCGCTCCGATGGGGTAAGACCACCCATTATAAAAATGTCCACCGCTGGGGTCGGAAATCCGATTTCGTGCTTGGCAAGGTGGCGCTGAAAGGCTTCCCGTAGTGGCCAAGCGGTATTGCAGTGCTCTGAAATTTCGTCTGCTTTTGGCAACGCTCTTCGGGCGTTACAGGGGGAAAAATCTTTGCCGGAGAACTATCTTACTGATAGCATTCATGTGAAGTGTTAAGTTTTGTTGCCTCATTTTGGCAAGTTACAGGGGACCAATCTTGATCTCAATGGGGTCTTTGTTCAATCGCCAGTCTGCTCCGCTGCTGGGAATCGACATCAGCTCCTCCAGTGTCAAGCTGGTGGAGTTGGGGCGCGATAAGGCAGGTAGTCTGGTCCTAGAGCGTTGCGCGATCGAGCCGCTGGAGCGAGGCTGGATCACTGATGGCAACATCGAAAAATTTGACGAAGTGGCGGACGCATTGCGTCGCCTAGTGAAAAAGAGCGGCACCCGAACCAAAAACGTGGCACTGGCATTGCCCCCCTCCGCTGTGATCACCAAGAAGATTACGCTGCCGGGTGGAATGACGGAGCAGGAGCTTGAGGTTCAGGTCGAATCCGAAGCCAACCAGTACATCCCGTTTTCGCTCGACGAGGTGAGCTTGGATTTCTGCGTTATCGGTCCGAGTAAAAACGCGCCGGGGGACGTTGACGTTCTGATTGCTGCGTCTCGGCGCGAAAAAGTCCAGGACCGACAAGGCTTGGCGGAGGCCGCCGGGTTAAAGCCTGTGGTAGTTGATATTGAATCCCATGCATCACGACTGGCTGCAGGGCGTCTCATTGAAGCGCTGCCGAATAAAGGCGTTGATGCGATGGTGGCGCTTTTCGAGGTGGGAGCATTGACGACCAGTATGCAGGTGATTCGGAACGAAGAGGTTCTGTACGACCGCGACCAAGCCTTCGGCGGCGCCCAACTGACCCAGCTGATTGTTCGGCAATATGGTTTCTCTGTGGAAGAAGCCGAGAGCAAAAAGCGCAGCGGTGATTTGCCGGAAGACTATCAATCAGCGGTCCTTCGTCCTTTTGTCGACAGCATGGCCCAAGAGATTGGCCGAGCCCTCCAATTCTTCTTCACCAGCACGCCCCACAACCGTGTGGACCACATCATGCTGGCTGGTGGCTCGGCCCCACTGCCGGGGCTAACTGAGGCTGTCACCCAGCAAACCGGTTTTGCGTGCAGTGCTGTCAATCCTTTTGATGGTATGGAAATCGGAAGTTCCGTGCGACTGAAAAAAATGGTGCGCGAAGCACCGTCGTACCTGACCTCGTGCGGTCTTGCTATGCGGAGGTTTCTGCAGTGATTCTGATCAATCTTTTGCCTCACCGAGAGGAGGCACGCAAACGCCGCAAGGAAGCTTTTCAGGCGACGATGTTTGCATCTTTGCTTTTGGGCCTTGCTATTGCCGGAGCCATCTACTGGTGGTTTCAGATCATGATCACGGATCAGCAGAATAAGAACGCCTTTCTCCAGCAGGAGATAAAGGTGTTGGAGGGACAGATCAAAGAAATTGCATCCATCGAAGATGAAATTGCTTCTTTGCGTGCGCGCCAGAAGGCGGTAGAAGATCTACAGTCTGACAGAAACCTTCCTGTTCACTTGCTTACCGAATTGGTCAAACAACTCCCTGACGGGGTGTATGTCACGGCAATCCGGCAAGCCGGGCAAACGATCACGATGCAGGGGATGGCGCAGTCCAACGAACGGGTTTCCGAGTTGTTGCGTAATTTGGCAAGCAACACGCCGTGGTTGGCGAAGCCAGAATTGGTGGAAATCACTGCAAGTACTGTAGCGCTGACCTCGCGAGATCAACGCCGAGTTTCTTCCTTCAACTTGAGGTTCCAATTGGTGCGCGCCAGCGACGCACAAAAATCTATAGCGGCAGCAAATGTTGCTGCCTCTTCGCCTGGAGGTAGGTGACATGGCGAAAGCAAAAGAAAAAAAGATAAATTTCGCTGAATGGATAGAGTCTGTCCAGCGGCAGTTCAGAAGCTTAGATTCCAGAGATCCTTCAGCTTGGCCAGTTTTGCCAAAGGTAATTCTCTGCGTCTTTATTGCGGGCGCTGTCGCTGCGGTGTCGTGGTTCGCATTTTTGCAAGACTATGAAGTGCAGTTGGGTGAGGAACGCAACAAGGAATTAGCTTTGAGGGGTGACTACCAGAAGAAGCTCATCAAAGCAGTTAGCCTGGATGCACTGAAGAAGCAGCGTGAGCAGATTCAGCAATATGTTATTCAGCTAGAAAAGCAACTTCCTAGTAAAGCTGAAATGGCTGCGTTGCTTTCTGATATCAATCAATCTGGTTTAGGGAGAAGTCTGCAGTTTGAGTTGTTTCGGCCCGGTCAAGTCGTTGCCAAAGACTACTATGCTGAGCTTCCCATTTCTATTCGTGTTACTGGTAAGTATCATGATATCGGAGCTTTTGCCTCTGATATTGCGCACCTGTCTCGCATTGTTACGCTTAACAACATATCGATTACTCCCGGGGCTCGTGAAGGCTTAACTATGGATGCGACTGCGCGCACATTTAGATATCTGGATCCTGAGGAGATCCAGGCGCAAAAGAAGGCGGGGGGGGCTAAGTGATGAAAATTTTCACTGCGTCATTTCTTGTGAGTGGTTTGTTAATGCTTGTTGGCTGTGCTCCGTCAGGGGAAGATGAATTGAGAGTTTGGATGGCGGAGCAGCGAGCCAACACAAAACCGAGCGTTCAGCCGTTAACTGAACCAAAGAAGTTTGTCCCTGAAGCATATAGCCAGGATGGTGCGATAGAACCGTTCAATCAACTTAAATTAACACAAGCGTTGAAACGGGACTCTAGTCAAGTGGCCTCGAACGTTACGTTGATCGCTCCAGAAATGGCCCGTCGTAAGGAGCCATTGGAGGCGTTCCCATTGGATTCTATGGCTATGGTGGGTAGTCTGAATAAATCAGGCGCACCGATAGCGTTGATTAAAGTTGATAGCTTGATCTATCAGGTCAAGGTTGGAAATTACCTTGGTCAAAATTATGGAAAAGTCACTCGGATTACTGAAAATTCAATTCAGCTGCGTGAAATAGCACAAGATGCAACAGGGGATTGGATAGAGCGTTCAGCATCGCTTGATCTGCAAGAGGGTAAAAAATGAAACAAAATAGTGGCATATTGTTCAGTTATTGCCGTGGCGCTGCTGTAGGCGTTTCAATGCTTTTTCTTTCTCTTGGGGCATTTGCCGCTGGGGGGATTAGTGCTGTTTCCGCTAGCATCCAGGCGGGTGTTGAGATATTGAGAGTTGATTTTTCTGAGCCGATTTCTTCTTCGCCTACAGGATTCTCGACACAGTCTCCTGCACGCATCGCGCTGGACTTTCAGGGGGTGGGGAATGATAGTGGTAAATCGCTGTATGATATTAACCTTGGAAATTTGAAATCGGTGAATATTGTGAATGCAGGGGAGCGTTCGCGTATTGTTCTGAATCTAAAAAATCCGACCTCTTACAAAACGGAAATTCAAGGGAAATCCTTGTTTTTGTCGCTTGAGTCTTCGCTTGTCGGAACGAGGCCTTCTGCTCAAACCACCGCATTTTCGGAAAGTCAGAACAACGATGTGCTACCGTTGAAAGACATAGACTTTCGACGTGGTTCGGACGGTGCTGGAAGGGTAATCGTGAATCTTCTTAGCAATCAGGTAGGTGTTGATCTGCAGCAGCAAACCAAAGGTATTGTGGTTGAATTTATGCGATCATCGTTGCCTGAGGGGTTGCGTCGAAAATTAGATGTTACGGATTTTGGCACTCCTGTGCAGACTGTAACTACAACACAGACGGGTGAGCGCGTCCGTATGCTTATTGAATCGAATGGTGAATGGGAGCACAGCGCATACCAAAGTGACAATCAGTTTGTTGTTGAAATTCGGCAGAAGAAAATCGATCTGAGTAAATTGACGCAGGGTCCTGGGTACTCAGGAGAAAAATTATCCTTGAATTTCCAGAATATCGAAGTGAGATCTTTGCTGCAGGTTATTGCTGATTTTACGAATTTCAATATAGTCACATCTGACACTGTCACGGGTGCTCTAACCCTGCGGCTCAAGGATGTCCCCTGGGACCAAGCGCTCCAAATTATCATGGACGCCAAAGGTCTTGGTATGCGTAAGACAGGATCCGTTCTATGGATCGCCCCTAAAGATGAGATAGATGCTCGTACAAAGAAAGACTTCGAGGCTGCTCAGGCAATCCAAAAATTGGAGCCACTTAAGACGCAGGCTTTTCAGCTTAACTATGCGAAGTCAGCAGACATTGTTGCTCAGCTCACCACTACGGCGGGTGCGTCCAGTGGGGCCGCATCAACGCGATTTTTGTCGGAGCGTGGTAGTGCAATATCCGAACCGAGGACAAATCAGTTATTTGTGACTGATACCCCAAGCAAGCTCGAAGAAGTTCGTTTACTACTGGCGAGCTTGGATGTTGCAGTTCGTCAAGTTTTGATTGAGGCGCGCATTGTCGAGGCGCGAGATACTTTTGGCCGATCTTTGGGCGTACGTTTGGGTGCAACTGACTTGCGTGCTAATAGGGGGGGGGATGGTGGATATGGAGTCGGAGGAAATAACCGAGTAGCCTTCGGTACCTCATACAGCGATGCCGTTGCATCCAGTGGTGCAGGTGGTGCGACTAATACGAGTGGAAATTTTGTGAACCTGCCCGCAAGTCTATCTAATGTGAGCAGTGTGGGGAGTTTTGCGCTATCGATATTCAATTCTGCCGCAAATCGCTTTCTTACATTAGAGCTTTCGGCAATGGAGGCCGACGGTAAGGGGAGGATAGTTTCCAGCCCTCGCATTATTACGGCGGATCAAACTAAGGCGCTGATTGAGCAAGGTACAGAGTATCCGTACGCTGTGACGGCCCCTAACGGTGCTACGACTCTAGCCTTCAAAAAAGCAGTACTCAAGCTTGAAGTGACGCCCCAGATAACTCCTGAGGGGAATATTATTCTTGATTTAGACGTGAACAAAGACAGCCGAGGAGAGACAACTACTCAAGGTGTCGCTATTGACACCAAGCATGTCAAAACGCAAATTTTGATTGAAAACGGCGGAACCGTTGTAATTGGTGGAATCTTTGAAATGGAAGAAACCAATCAAGAGAATAAAATCCCGTTGCTTGCCGATGTTCCTGTGGTGGGCAATCTCTTCAAAAATAGAACAAAAGAATCTACCAAGCGTGAAATGTTAGTATTTATTACGCCTAAAGTTATTTCTGATAGTGGTCCTAGAAAATAATTCTTTACGGATTAATTGATTATGAAAAAGTTATTTAAAATATTACTCGCCATCACTGCCGGTGTGTTGGTTGTCGCTTGTGGAGGCGGGGGGGGCGGAGGTGGTACCCCTAATGGTCCATCCGCAACCTTGAGAGTCTACCCCCCTGTAAGTGCAATTAGTTTGCCTGTGGGCGCTAGCGGGTCCACAGATATTGAAGTGCGTGGCGGTAAAGCACCTTACGGTGTAATCAGCTCCGATGCTTCCGTTAGTGCGTTCCTTTCAGCTGACGGGATACTATTTATTTCTGGAAATAGTGACGGGACTTCAACGTTAACGGTGTACGACGAGAGTCTCCCTGTTCAGCAAGTGAAAATTACTGTGACCGCCAAAGCGGTTCCATTGGTCAGCAGTGCCGGAACTGCGGTTACATTGCGGCCAAATCAGTCCCTTCAGTTCAATGTGCGGGGTGGTGTTGGTCCATATTCTGTTAATAGTTCAGATGCAAGCACTGTCAGCGCATCTATCTCTGGATCTACGGTGACGCTTCTCGGACTTCCGAAAGCAGGAACTGCGACTATTTTGATCACTGATGCGGCAGGTGCTACGTTGAGTGTCACGGCCACAGTGCAGGTGGGCACGATGTCGGTTTCGCCTGCCTCTATCACTGGGCCCGCTGGTACCAGTAATTCCGTGACTGTCAACGGTGGCGTGGCTCCGTACACCGTGAGTTCAACTAACACCGCTGTTGCTACAGCGACTATCTCCGGCTTATCTGTGTCGGTATCACTGGTCTCTCAAGGTGCATCTGACATCAAGATTACGGATGCAGCTGGTACCTCAGTGGTGGTTTCTGTTACTGTGACCACTAATGTTTTGCAGGTTTCACCTGCTAGTCAAACAGTGGATGAAAAGAGTGCGACCTCCACAACGCTTACTTATTTGATCGCAGGAGGCACTGCGCCTTATACTCCCCTGGTGAGTCCGGCTGACAAAGCCTTTTTCACCACACTCTCCGTAGCTGCCAACACGCTGACAGCGATCCTTCCTGATTCCACCACGGGTCCGAGATGTGTAACTGCTGATAAGGTGATTCCAATCGACGTTTACGACTCAAAACTCGTTAAGCAAACTGTTTCAGTGACGATTAAAGATGGCGGCGCTGTGGTTTGCCCATGATGATGCTGTAGTCTGAATAAAAGGCCAATTTTATATTGGCCTTTTTTGTTTTGGTGACTGTAATTTGGTATGGGTGATAAAATATGAATGTGATCAATATTGATTTGGGTGATAGAACTTATGAAATACTAGTGGGTGAAAACATCGACTTAGTTCAGTCTCTCAACGGTATTGTTTCCGATTTTCGGGTTGCTGTAATTGTCACAAATGTTATTGTTGCTGGGTATCATTTAGATCGAGTAAGAAACTCTCTAGCTCGAATATTCGAGGACGTTCGTGTTATCGAGCTGCCAGATGGTGAGTCTCATAAGAGTTGGGATTCTTTAAACAATATATTTAACTCACTTTTGAGTTGGCAATGTGATCGAAAGACGACTCTGTTCGCGCTTGGTGGCGGTGTGGTTGGTGATCTAACAGGCTTCGCGGCTGCCACCTATATGCGTGGTATACCATTTGTACAGTTGCCTACGACATTGCTCGCTCAAGTTGACTCTTCGGTAGGTGGGAAAACTGCGATTAATCATCCGTTGGGGAAAAATATGATAGGGGCTTTTTACCAGCCTCAACTGGTCATCTGCGATTTTTGTACATTGAGTACTCTGCCTGATCGTGAGCTTCGCGCTGGTTTAGCTGAGGTTATTAAATATGGGCCGATTGCAGATATCGCCTTCATGGAATGGCTGGAGCAAAACTTGAACGCAGTTATGGCCAAGGAGGCCGCGGCACTTGCTCATGTGGTTCAGCGTAGTTGTGAGATCAAAGCTTGGGTCGTAAGCAAGGATGAGAAGGAGTCAGGCTTGCGCGCTATATTGAACTTTGGTCACACTTTTGGTCATGCCATCGAAGCAGGGATGGGCTACGGTGTTTGGTTACATGGAGAGGGCGTTTCGGCCGGGATGGTCATGGCCGCTGAACTCTCCCGACGCTTGGGGTTGGTAGACGCTGACTTTGTTCGGCGGCTGATCTCTTTGATCCAGCTTGCTGGTTTACCCACCAAAGGGCCAGTATTAGATGCTAACGACAACGCCGGTCGATATTTGGAGTTGATGCGGATTGATAAAAAAGCCGAAGCAGGCGAGATCCGGTTTGTTGTGATCGATGGCCCCGGTAGAGCACTTGTGCGCTCGGCGCCAGACTCCTTAGTCCGTGAAGTTATTGATGCCTGCTGCGAGTGAATATTTGTGGTTGCTTGGATTGCTTTTTCGAGAAGCGTAGGTGCCGTTTGATGAGGGGCTACTAAGGTGATTGGGCTCGTAGATCTGTTGCCCTTCGCATCTGCCCCCGCGCAGACCCGCGGTCGGCGTCATTCAGAGTGTCCGCCGCCCACTCGAACTGAATACCAGCGCGACCGCGACCGAATCGTCCATTCCACGGCATTCCGACGGCTTGTCTACAAGACACAAGTCTTCCTCAACCACGAGGGGGATCTATTTCGTACCCGGCTAACTCATTCGTTAGAAGTCGCGCAACTCGGGCGATCCATCGCACGGTCGCTACAGATTAACGAAGACTTGGTTGAGGCCATCTCGTTAGCCCACGACTTGGGGCATACCCCGTTCGGGCATGCGGGGCAGGACGCCTTGAATGGCTGCATG